>Ga0070670_100004554_pt1 | contig 11624 bp, 12 predicted proteins | sample KBSS63metaG_FD_64665 | JGI IMG/M metagenome (GOLD analysis project Ga0070670, IMG submission 64665) | Switchgrass rhizosphere microbial communities from Kellogg Biological Station, Michigan, USA - KBS S6-3 metaG | ecosystem: Host-associated > Plants > Roots > Rhizosphere > Soil ... | reverse complement strand
GCCAGGATGACGGAGCCCGCCGTCGGCGCCTGCACGTGCGCATCCGGCAGCCAGGTGTGGAACGGGAACAACGGCACTTTGATCGCAAACGCCACAGCGAACGCGAGGAAGAACCAGAACTGCGTGCGCGGCGCGATGTCGAGCGTGTAGAGCTTGAGCAGGTCGAAGCTGTACGTGCCGGTCGCGGCATTGTGCAGATACGCCAGACCGAGAATGGCAATCAGCATCAGCACGCTGCCAGCCATCGTGTACAGCATGAACTTGATAGCCGCGTAGATCCGCTGGTCGTAGCCCCAGATGCCGATCAGGAAGTACATCGGGACCAGCATCGCGTCCCAGAACACATAGAAGAGAAAGAGATCGAGCGAGAGAAAGACGCCGATCATGGCAGCCTCGAGCAACAGGAGAAAGATGCAGAACTCCTTCACCTTGCGCTCGATTCCAATCCACGAGGAGAGGACCGCAACCGGGGTCAGAAAGCCCGTCAGCACGATGAGTAACAGGCTGATCCCATCGACGCCGATGTAGTAGTCGATCCCGAATGCCGGGATCCATGCGCGACGCTCCACCAGCTGAAATTCTGGCGAGCCGGGATCGAACGCGGCCCAGATAGCCAGCGTGACGGCAAACGCGGCGACCGAGATGACGAGCGTCAGCCACCGGATGAGCGAGGTGCGGCGACCGTCTGCATTGCTGATCAGGAGCACGAGCAGCGCGCCCACTGTCGGCAGCAGCCACGAAATCGAGAGCAGCGGAACGTTCACGCAGTCACCGTAGGGCGGGTGCTTCTGGACCCGCCACATTTGCCGACTCCGAAAGGACCCGGCCTACCGTCGGAAGCGTGAAGCCGTTTATCTCCACAGGTAGTACCCGAGGATCAGCACCACACCGATGAATAGCGACCCGGCATAGGCGCGAACCGATCCGCTCTGCAGCCGCCGCAGGAGCGACGAACTGCCGTCGACGATCGATGCCGTGCCGTTCACCGCGCCATCGATGATGTGAACGTCCACGCCTCGCCATAGCCCTTCCTGCGAGACGATACGAATCGGCTGCACGACCGTGGCGTCGTAAATCTCGTCGACGTAGTACTTGTTGAGCAGCAGTCGGTACACACCTGGAAACGTTGCCGCCATACGGTCGGCGATCTCGCGACGCTTCAACCAGATGAACGCCGCCAGGCCGATGCCGACGAACGCGACAATGCTCGACACCGCCATGAGGGACAGTTCGAGTCCGCGTTCACCTTCCGCCGCTTCACCGCGCCCATTCTGGCCAGCTTCCGCAACCTGTCCCTCGGCCAGCGTCGTCACCGAGCGCGCGGAAAACGACGGCGCGAGCCAGGTGGCAATCGCGTTGCCCCCGCCCAACGCGTGCGGGATCCCTACATAACCCGCCAGCACCGACCCGAGTGCGAGTACCACCAACGCGAGCGCCATGGCTGAAGGTGCGTCATGCAAGTGCGATGAGTGCGAAGGGTGCAGTTGGTGCGACGGCTGCGCCGCGTCGGCGTGATGCGCCGCTGGTTCTTGTTCCTCAGGATGCTCGGGCGCCGGCGCTTGGTGGCGGCGTTCGCCATGGAACGTCAGAAACACCAGTCGAAACATGTACGTCGCGGTCAACAGCGATGTGAGGATGCCGATGGTCCAGAGAATCGTGTGGCCGTGCGCGAAGGTTTCAAAGAGGATCTCGTCCTTACTGAAGAATCCCGCCAGACCAGGCACGCCGGCAATCGCGAGCGATCCGATGAGGAACGTCCAATACGTAATCGGCAGGCCCGTTTTCAGGCCGCCCATGTTGCGGATGTCCTGCTCGCCATGGAGCGCATGGATCACTGCGCCGGAGCCGAGAAAAAGACACGCCTTGAAAAACGCGTGCGTGTAGAGATGGAAGATGCCGGCCCCAAACGCGCCGACGCCCATCGCCAGAAACATGTAACCAAGCTGCGAGACGGTTGAATACGCGAGCACGCGCTTGATGTCGTTCTGCACCAGCCCGATGGTGCCCGCCATCAGAGCCGTCGCCGCTCCAATCACCGCTACCACGGCCATTGTCTCAGGCGCATGGCTGAAGAGGACCGCGTTTCTGCCGATCATGTAAACGCCGGCCGTCACCATCGTCGCCGCGTGAATCAATGCCGACACCGGCGTCGGCCCTTCCATGGCGTCGGGCAGCCAGACGTACAGCGGAATCTGAGCCGACTTGCCGGTGGCGCCGATGAACAACAGCAGCGTCGCGACCGAGAGCGGCCCGAAGTCGGGGTCGGTCGCAAGCGGTGCAACGGCCGACGCGATGCGCTGGAAATCCAGCGTTCCGAAGCGGACAAACAGCAGCAGCGTCCCGAGGATGAACGCGTAGTCGCCGATCCGATTGACGACAAACGCCTTCTTGCCCGCGTCAGCGGCGGACTTCTTCTCGAACCAGAAGCCAATCAGCAGGTACGAGCACAACCCGACGCCTTCCCAGCCGACAAACAGCACCACGAAATTAGCGCCGAGGACGAGGACGAGCATGAAGAAGGCAAACAGGTTGAGATACGAGAAGTAGCGTGCGTACTCCGGATCGCTCTCCTCGTGCATGTAGGCGGTCGAATAGATGTGAATCAGCGATCCGATGCCGGTGATGACGAGAATCATCACCGCCGCGAGCGGATCGACGCGCAACGTCAAGTCGAGGACGAAGTCGCCTGACGCAATCCACGTATACAGCGTCTGTTCGATGAGTCGCTGCGTCGGCGCGAGGTTGGCGAGCTGCCAGACCACCACCACCGACACGGCGAAGGAGGCGAGCATGACGAGCGATGCCAGACCGCCTGACACAGCCTTCGGCAGCCGGCGTCCCATCGACGCATTAATCGCGAAGCCGAGTAAGGGGAACAGCGGAATTAAGGGGAGCATCACCACTTCAACGACGTGAAGGCGTCGGGATTCAGCGACTCACGGTGACGGAACAGCGCGATCACGATCGCCAGGCCCACGGCCGCTTCGGCGGCGGCGACGGTCATCACGAAGAAGGTGATGATCTGGCCGTCGACCGTGCCCTGCCAACGCCCGAATGCCACGAATGACAGGTTCACCGCATTCAGCATGATCTCGATGGACAGCAGAATCGTGATGAGATTGCGCCGGAGGAATACGCCCGCGGTACCGATGGCGAAGAGAATCGCGGACACGACCAGATAGTTGCCGAGCGGGATCACCGCCGGTCCTCACGCGCCGCAAGCACGACGGCGCCAACCATAGCGACGAGAATGAGGACGGAGGTCGCCTCGAAGGCAAACATGTAGTCGGTAAACAATACGCGGCCTACCGTGCGGACGGAGGTGAGCTCAGCGACGTCACCGCGTTCGCCGACCGCAGCACGCGCATCGCTCACCCGCAGCAGCGCCCACACCAGCTGCACGATGAGTAGCACCGCGAGCATCGCTCCGAAACGCGAAACGCCGGGACGGCGCAGCGGGTGCGTGCGGTCCCACAGCGCCGCATCTTCGTGCGGCGCGTTCAGCAGCATCACGACGAAGAGAAACAACACCATGATGGCGCCTGCATAGACGATGATCTGCGCCATGGCGACAAACGGAGCATCGAGCTGGATGTAGAGCGCCGACAAGGCGCCAAACGACGCGATGAGCAGCATGATGCTGTACATCGGGTTGCGCTGGCCGATGACGAGCAACGAAGCGCCCACAGCGACCGCCGAGAACACGTAGAAGAGCACCGTGTCAGGCATTGAAATAGAGCACGAATGCCGCCGTCGCAATCAGGTTCAGCACCGCCGCCGGAAACAGCCACTTCCATCCAAACTGCATCAGCTGGTCGTAGCGATACCGCGGCACCGTCCAGCGAATCCAGATGTAGGCAAAGAGGATGAAGCCGACTTTCGCGAGAAACCACAGCCAGCCGAGACCCCACTGGTCGAGGATCGGGATGCCGTGCCAACCACCGAGATAAAGGTCGGTCGCCACCGCTGCCATGGTCGTCATGTTGATGTATTCCGCTTGCGGGAACAGCGCGAACCGCACGGAGCTGTACTCGGTGTTGTATCCCGCGACGAGCTCCTGTTCTGCCTCGGGGAAATCAAACGGCGCGCGGTTGGTTTCGGCGACGCCGGCGATCGCGTAGATGAGAAATCCGATCGGCTGCAGGAACACGTACCACCGCGGAATGAAGCCAAACCAGAACCCATCCTGCGCGTCCACGACCTCGCGGAGCGACAGCGAACCGGCAAGCATGATCACCGACGCGAGCGCCGTTGCGTATGCCAGCTCGTAGCTGATCATCTGGGCCGAGGAACGGAGCCCGCCAAGCAGCGAGTACTTGCTGTTGGACGACCACCCGGCCAGGACGATGCCGTAAACGCCCATCGACGTGATCGCAAACACCACCATCACGGCGACGTTCACGTCCGCGACGCCAAGTTTCACCGGCATGTCGAGCAAACCGCCGAACGTTGTCTCTGCACCCCACGGAACCGGAGCGAAGGCGGCGAATGCCGCCGTAACCGAGATGATCGGGGCGAGCGTGAAGAGCCACTTGTCGGCGTCTTTGGGCCGCAGCTCCTCCTTGAACAACAGCTTCAGGATGTCGGCGAGCGGCTGGAGGATGCCGTGCGGTCCGACGAGGTAGGGACCGTAGCGCTGCTGCATGAAGCCCATGATCTTGCGTTCGGCCAGCACGAGCGCTGCCGACGCGTTGATCAACATGAAGAAGGTCAGGCCGATGATGCCCAGCTGAATGACGAAGCGGAGCGTCGCTTGATCCATCAGTGGGCTCCGGCGAGCACTTCGCCCTTACGGCGCCAGTCGGCGGGCAGCGTGCACCGCCCTTCGCGCACGTGCGCCTCGTATTCGTGCCTGAACAGCTTCATTGTCGAGAGCACCGGGGTGGCGGCCGCATCCCCGAAGGCGCAGAGCGTTTTGCCGACGATGTTGTTGGCCACGCCGAAGAGCAAATCGAGATCCTTTTCCCGCCCTTCGCCGCGTTCGAGACGCAGCAGCAGTTTGTACAACCAATCGGCGCCTTCCCGGCAAGGGGTGCACTTCCCGCACGATTCGTGGCGGTAGAAGTGCAGCAGGTTCATCGCGAGCCACACCATGCACACGGTGTCGTCGAGCACGATGAGACCCGCGGAACCGAGCAGCGACCCTGCTTTCTGGATGCTGTCGAAACTGGCAGGTGTATCCAGCTCGTTGGGCAGCATCAGCGGCACCGACGATCCACCGGGAATGATGGCCTTCAATTGACGATCGCCGCGAATACCACCCGCATAGTCGTACACGAGCTCACGAAGGGTGGTGTTCATCGACGCTTCGTAGACGCCCGGTTTCTTCACGTGGCCGCTGATGCAAAACAGCTTTGGACCGCCGTTCTTCTCAGGACCGAGCGCCGCGAACCACTCGGCCCCATTCAGGACGATGAGCGGCACGTTGCAGAGCGTCTCGACGTTGTTGACCGCCGTTGGGCAGTTGTAGAGACCCTCGACCGCCGGAAACGGCGGTTTCAGGCGAGGCTGCGCACGCTTTCCTTCGAGCGACTCGATGAGCGCCGTCTCCTCGCCAGCCTCGTATGCACCGGCGCCGCGATGGACGAACACGTCGCAATCGAACCCGCTCCCGAAGATGTTCTTGCCGAGGTAGCCGGCCTTGTACGCCTTCTCAATCTCCGCTTCTAGAATCTGCTGGACGTGGAAGAACTCACCGCGGATGTAGATATAGGCAATCTTCGCTCCGATCGCGTAGCAGGCAATCGCACACCCTTCGATCAGCAGGTGTGGGTTGCGCTCCATCAGCACGTGATCCTTGAAGGTACCGGGCTCGCTCTCGTCCGCGTTGCAGCAGATGTACTTCGGTTTGGGCGTGTCCTTCAGGACGAACTGCCATTTCATCCCGGTGGGAAAACCGGCGCCGCCGCGCCCGCGAAGGCCGGATGCCTTCACCTGCTCGATGATGTCGTTGGGCTTCAGCGTCAACGCCTTGCGCAACCCCTCGTAGCCGCGCAGGTGCTTCATGTAGAAGTCCAGCGTGTACGAGTTCGGCTCGTTGACGTGCGACGTCAGAACAGGTTGATAGGCCATATCGTTCCGGGCCGGCTAAAGGCGGCCCCTACGTACTCTCATTCCGCCCTTCCTTCTTTCTTCAGGTGACACCCACTGAACGCCGCCTGGCCGCGCGCGCGGATATCGTCAACGAATTTCGAGCACTGCTCCGGCGTGAGCCCTTCGTGCCAGTCGTCGTTGACCATCACAATCGGCGCGCGATCGCATGCGCCGAGGCACTCGACCTCCATCAACGTGAACGTACCGCTCGGATCGGTTTCGCCCGGCTTGATTCCAAGCTTCTCGCTGAGCTCCTCGGTGACACGCTCGGCCCCGAGAAGTGCGCACGACAGCGTGCGACACACGTTCAGCACGTACTTGCCTACGGGGCGCGTATAGAACATCGTGTAATACGACACGACGTCCTCCACGTCCGCCGCCGTGCAGCCAATCTGCTCGGCGACGTGACGCATGCCGGCGGCCGTGATGTATCCGAGCTGGTTCTGCACCAGATACAGAGCGTAGAGAATCGCGGACTTCCGGCGGTCCGGCGGATATCGCGTCACAACTTGATTGAACTTCGCCTGGTTCTCAGGCGTGTAGGTAAATGGCTCGCCGGGTTCCGCCAGCTTTCGTTCCGACCGATGGAACCTCGCCGGCGCGTACTCCATCGGAGGATGAAAACTCACCGGTCGCAGTCTCCCATCACGACATCCGTCGAACCAATCACCGCAATGACGTCGGCAATCATGCCGTTCTCGATGATCTTCGGCAGCGCCTGAATGGCCATGAACGACGGCGGCCGCATCTTGACGCGCCATGGACGATTCGTCCCGTCGGAGACGATGTAGCACCCGTGTTCGCCTCGCGGACCTTCAACTGGAACGTAGGCATCGCCGGCAGGGACGGTAAAGCCCTGCGAGTAAATCAGGAAGTGCTGAATGAGCGCTTCCATCTCGGTGTAGACCTTGTCCTTCGGCGGCGGCACCACGCGCGGATCGTCACATGCCCACGCGCCGGACGGCGAAATGCGCTGAAGCGCCTGCCGCGCGATGCGCACGCTCTGGCGCATTTCCTCGACGCGGACGCGGTACCGTGCGAACACGTCCCCTTCGGTCGCCGTCGGCACGTCGAACTGGTACGTGTCGTACCCGGAGTACGGGAAATACTTGCGAACGTCGTAGTCCGAGCCTGAGCCGCGCGCAATCGGGCCGACCAGTCCCCATGCGAGCGCTTCGTCGAGCGTGATCACCCCCACACCCTGCGTGCGACGCAGGAACATGTCGTTTTTCGTCAGCAACCCTTCGAACTCGTCGATCTTTCCGGGAAACCGTTCGAGAAACGCGTTGACCGCCTCGTGGAAGCCGCGCGGAAGGTCTTCACGCAATCCGCCCACGCGAAAATAGCTCGGGAAGAACCGGAAGCCGGCGACGAGCTCATTGATGTTCATCAACAGCTCGCGCTCCCGGATGGCGTAAAACAGCATCGACACCGCGCCGATTTCCATGGCATGCGTGCCGATCCACACGAGGTGGCTCGCCATCCGCTGCAGTTCGGCGATGAGGACGCGGATGTCCTTGACGCGCTGCGGCATCTCGAGGCCAAGCAGCTTTTCGACGCTGAGCACGTACGCCAGGCTGTTGGACTGCGCGGCGAGGTAATCCATTCGCTCGACGAGCGGCACCACCTGCTGCCACTTCTTCTGCTCAGCGGTCTTTTCGATCCCCGTGTGGAGGTAGCCAATAGTGGGCATACACGATTTGATCGTCTCGCCATCGAGCTCGAGTACCAGACGCAGCACGCCATGCGTGCTGGGGTGCTGCGGCCCCATGTTGACGGTCATCGTTTCCGTGCGCAGTTCAGCCATCACCAACTACCAACCACCAACGGACTAATGCGACCGGCGCAGCCGATCGCGCTCAATGTTCGCCTTGAATTCGTCCTCCGTCACCTCGAGCGGCTCGTAGGTCTGCACGGCCTTGCGGATCTGCACCGGATAGTCCTTGCGCGCAGGATGCCCCTCCCAGTCCTCGGGCATCAACAAGCGTCGCAAATCGGTGTGGCCGCCGAAGACGATGCCGAACATGTCCCATACTTCGCGCTCGGGCCAGCCAGCGGCAGGCCAGATGCTCTGCACGGTCGGCACGACGCCGTCAATCTCGTTCGACCCGACGCGCACTTTCATCCGAAGCCGCAGTCGATTGGGAATCGACAGCAGGTGATAGACGACCTCGAATCGAGGCTCGCGCGGCAGGTAATCGGCGGCGGTGACCTCGAGGAGCACGTTGAATCGGAGCGAGGGTGTGTCGCGAAGCGCCCGGCACGTCGCGACCAGCGAGGCGGCGGGAACGTAGATCGTCGCGAAATCGACGCTGCCACCAGGCTCGTACGACGCGCCTGGGACCTGCGGCGTCAGCGTGTCGATGATGGAGGTGGCGTTCATGACACGATCAAGGCCCAACGCCCGATGCTCAGTGCGCAATGCTCAATCAATGCAAGACGGTCAATGCATCCGCAATCCTCAAAACATGTGCAGCTCTCGACGGGCAACGTCCAAATTTGGACATCACCTCGGTGTCCGCTCCCCTGGTGCGCATTGAGCATTGAGCATGGAGCATTGGGCATTTGAGACGTCTAGGCGCGTGATCGGGCGATTTTCTGCTGCAGTTGCACGAGACCGTAAATGAGTGATTCCGGACGCGGCGGGCAGCCGGGCACATACACGTCCACGGGAACGACCTGATCGACACCCTGGACAATCGCGTAGTTGTCGAAAACGCCGCCGACCGAGGCGCACGCGCCCATCGAAATGACCCACTTCGGATCGGGCATCTGGTCGTAGACGCGCCGCATGGCGGGCGCCATCTTTCGCGACAACCGCCCGGCAACGATCATCAAATCTGATTGCCGCGGCGACCCGCGGAACACTTCCGCGCCGAAGCGCGCGACATCGTAGCGACTCGTCGCCATCGACATCATCTCGATGGCACAGCACGCGAGCCCGAACTGCGCCGGCCAGATGGCGGAACGACGCGCCCACTGGATCAGCCATTCCAGCTTGGTGGTGATAAACCCGAACTCACCGTCGGGCGCGTGTTCGTGGGCGTGCGCGTGAGCGGTCATCGATCTTGATGCTCTTCAGGCAGCTTTGCGCGTGGACGTGCGCACGCGGCGCGAGCCCCAATCGAGGATCCCCTTGCGCCACACGTAGACGAAACCGACGAGCAGGATCAGAAAGAACGTGACGATCTGAACAAACCCGGGCCAGCCAAGATCTCGCAGCGCGACAGCCCACGGGTAGAGGAACGCCACCTCGAGGTCGAACAGGAGGAAAATCATCGCCACGAGGTAGAACTTCACCGACTGCCGCTCGCGGGCGTCGCCGACCGCGGGCATGCCACATTCGTACGGCGCGAGTTTTTCGGGTGTCGGGTTTCTCGGTCCCAGGAGAATGGAGAGGCCAATCATGACGGCGGCGAATCCGACGCCGAGCACGATCATGATGACTACGCCGAGCCAGCCGTCCATCGGTTCTCACTCGGGAATGCTTGTGAAGAGTTTCTCAACCTGTTCATGCTATAGAAACCAGCAGTGCAAGGTCAATTAGCTCCACTTGCACACCGGCTCAACTGATCGCTGATGCGCATCGCCTGGTTCCGACCTACTGACACCGACGCGGCCAACCCGCTCGATGGCACAGCCACTCTCATCGACGAGCTGCGGTGCACACATGACATCGATGTCATCGTCGACGCCCGTGCGCACGATTTCGTCTGGCAGCAGCTGCAGCACCCCTGGGATCTCTGCGTATTCGAGCTCGACAACACACGCGCGCATCAATTCATTTGGGGATATCTGCCCAACTATCCGGGGCTCGTGCTGCTTGCCAGCCTCGACGTCGCCAACCTTCGTATCGCCGCCTACGCGTCGCGCGCGGTGGTCGTCGCCGACCCGGGGCTTTCGGATCGATTGAAGGCGCGATTTCCGAGCGCGAATGTGCGATACGCGCCGCCCTTTGCCGGGCATTCACGGCCCACGGGCGCTGACCTTTCCCGGACTCGGGCAGACCGTGGCGCCGATACGGCAGCGACGCGACCGGTGAGATTTGCTGTCTACGACAGGCGTGCTCGAGGCGGACGCCTCATCGAGCGAGCGTTCGAGCGTGCCCGCAGCGCCGGTGCAACATTCGACATCGTCCCGCCAGAGCCGGGGCCGAGCGCGCTCGAGCGCTCCGACGTGGTCATCGCGCCCGCGTGGCCGCCGTTGCATTCGCCGTTGACCTCACTACTTGCAGCAATGGCGGCGGGCAAGGCGGTGATCACTACGGAGACCGACGCGACGGCAGAATGGCCGGCGATCGACCCGCAGACGTGGCGACCACGCGATCTCGCCGTTAGCGACGCGCCCATCGCGGTAACGGTGGACCCGCGAGACGAAGAGCACTCCCTTATGCTGGCCATCAGGAAGTTGTCAGCGGATGCGGCACTGCGCGACCAGCTTGGACGCGCCGCACGCGCGTGGTGCGAAGCACATGCGACGGCTGCGCAAGCCGCGTCGGCATGGATGGCGATCCTGCAGGAAGCGATGTCGCTGGCTCCTCCACTCCGGGCTGATGACGCGTCGAAGCAATTTTTCGTGGACGGCACTGAACTCGCGCGCGACCTCCGCCGCGAGTTCGGCCTCGGCGATGTCTACGAGTGGCCGTCGGATCCTGGAACCCGTATCCCGGATCCCGGCTCCCGCTCCTCCCACTCATAGCCCGGCTCACTCGTCAGCCGCGTGTCTTCGATGGGCAACCCGATTGAGAAGTGATACAGATCCTGCCACTGGTATCCCGACAGCCCGAGCAGCTCGTGAACCGGTTCGTCGTAATAGCACCCAATGCCGGTCGCGCGGGCGCCGACTGCCTCGGCCTCGAGATACAGCACCTGTCCGATCAGACCGCATTCCCAGAAGAGACGACGGTAGAGCCATTCGCCGGAATCGCGAATCGGTCCCTCGAAACGGGCGATCATCGCGAGTGCAAGAAAACCATCTTCAGCGATGTCCTGATCGCATGAGACGCGACTGGCAATTCTTCGCGCATCGACCGGGACGAGCAGGAACAGGTTCGTCGGTTCACCCGTGGATGTGTTCACCGGTTCCCACATGAACTCGGGACGCATGGCCGCTTTCCATTCGGCGAGGACGGCCGCATCCCGCAGGTAGGCGTAAATACCTGGCGTCAAATCCTGCACTCTATGAATGAAGAGCAGGAGGTGAACGTGTGCCGGCCAATAAATCGCATCCCACGGGGGAGTCGAGGGGTTCAGCCGCTCCAGCATGGCGACCACGTCCTCGCGTCGCAGAACACCGCGCGAGTCAAAGGACAGCGCGCTGCGGCGTTGGAGGACGATGGTGCGGGCTTTGGTATCACCCGGCCGGGATTCGGGATTCGCGATTCGGGATTCGATGGTGCGAGGTTTGGAAGGCTGTCCAGGATATCTCGTTGCCGCAGCGACTTCGTCGATGATCGGCCATGTGACATGGTCGGCGCTTAATCGATTTGCCCGACCGGACCATGATCCCGCTCGCGCCGCTGCTACGACTGT
>Ga0070670_100004552_pt1 | contig 11625 bp, 6 predicted proteins | sample KBSS63metaG_FD_64665 | JGI IMG/M metagenome (GOLD analysis project Ga0070670, IMG submission 64665) | Switchgrass rhizosphere microbial communities from Kellogg Biological Station, Michigan, USA - KBS S6-3 metaG | ecosystem: Host-associated > Plants > Roots > Rhizosphere > Soil ... | reverse complement strand
CGCCGCGCGCTTGCCCTCTCGCCGCACGATAACCGGCTCCGAATCTTCCTCGCCTCTCAACCGTTGGCCGAGCGTGCAGACATCCGGCCATGGCGCAACGAACTTAATGCCATTGTCTCCGAGAACCCAGGCGCCGCTCCAACTATTTCCGAGGATTTATGGAATTGCGCCATGCTCGAGCGCGACGTCGCTGCTGCGGAGCGTGCACTGGCGACAATCCCACCAGCGGGCTTCCAAGGCTATTGGGGCCTTGTTGCGCCGCGGGAATGGTACGTGGGTTATACCGCCCGCATATTCGACCGCCCCGAGAAGGCCCGGGCCGCCTTTGCCGCTACGCGCGCCATCCTGGAGAAGCAACTTCGCGAAAACCCCGATAATGCGTTGTCCTGGAGTTTTCTCGGCCAGGTAAAAGCAGCGCTCGGCGAAAAGCAGGAAGCGATCGAAGCCGGCCAGCGCGCCTGCGAGCTCTGGCCTTTGTCCAGGGAGCAGCGCTGGGGCCTTAGAACTCTCCGACATCTCGCGATGATTTATGCCTGGGTCGGCGAAAAAGACCTGGCCCTGAAACAACTGAGCTTGTATGCGGGGCAACCTTTCTTTGTTGATTACGGCGAGTTGAAACTGGATCCCGATTGGGACCCGCTGCGTGGCGATCCGCGCTTCGAGAGGATTGTCGCTTCACTCGCGCCGAAAAAGCAGTAAAGCGCTAGGGAAGCCGATAGACTTCGACCAGAGCTACACCCGTTAGGCCATTCTTGCCTGCGACGACCGCAGTATGCGCAGTGGCAGGCAGAGTCGCAATTATCGCTGACTCCAGGTCGTTTGTCGGTGGGATGCCGGTTCCTTCGATCTCCGCCTGCTGCGTGTCCCTCCAGTTGTCGTTCGTCTCGACCAAGGCGCCATTCTCGTCGTGCAATTCCAAGGTTGGATCGCTGAGCGCGTCCTGCACGCCCTGGTCCACCAGCGATGGGCCAAGGGCTCGAATCAGCACGTTGGTCGTTCCCACGCCATTGCCGAGGATGAAGCCACCGATCATGACGTCGCTCCCGACTTCAACAAAGCCCCGGGTGCTGATATTGGCCAGTTGCGAACCAGCCGACTGATCCAGGTCGTAACCCTCCACCAGACCAACCCCACTCGCCGTGCCATTCCCGCTCACAATCGCGGTGTAGCTGTCGGGATCCAGGGTGATGATCAAGGCCGATTCCAAGTCGTTCGTCGGTGGAACTCCAGTTGCCTCGATCTCCGCCTGCTGACTATCTTTCCAGTTGTCGTTGCTGGTAATGACGCTGCTGTCCTTTCCATGCAATTCGAGCACCGGATCGGCGAGAGCGTCCGGCACGCCCTGGCCGGTAAGCGACGGTCCGATCGCACGCAGCAGGACTCTTTTTGGAGCGGTGCCCGTGATGATGAATCCGCCGATGAGGACGTTCTCGCCCGTCTGCACGCGCATCCGGGTGGAAATGTTGAGGAGCTGCGCCTGCGATGGCGGTCTGGGTGTTGGCGTAGGAGTTGGCGTCGAAAAAGTGGCCATCACCGCAAAACTGCCGATATTGCCTGCCGCTACTGGATTACCAATGCCGTCGAAGACCGCATTCGCCTGCATCACCACGTTGTATGTGCCGTTGTCGGCGAAATCCCAACTGCCGCCCGGCGGAACGATCGAATACGTCGCGATCGCGATATTGCCGGTAGGGTTGATGCTCACGCTGACAAATGCGGCCGCAACGTCGAAACCACCCGGGCCAGTGACGCGCACGTCGTTGTTGTCGATGGTGCTGACGTTAATTTCTCCGTCGTCCGCATAACGGACGGTGAAAGAATACAACGTGCCGCCAGCGGCAGTGACATCTGTTGTCGTCGCGACGGCAGTGGGATTAAGCGCGTTGCTCGTCGCGGGCATAATGACCATCGCGATGAACACCAGGTTAAGAAGTATTTTTGTCACCATAATGTTACCCTAGCCATGCTATTTCGCCGCCTATTCGAATCGTGTCCCATCCGCACTGCCGCACGCGGTAAAGAGCAGATTGCCATCTGCATCGTAAAACTGGATCGTGGAAGTATAAGTGAAGCTGTCGGCGGTGGTGAGCTGTAACGTGACGGTAATTTCAACTCTGCCGTCAAAATCGCCTTCCGCGTCAAAACGCAGACCAGGGAAAAATGCCGCATTAGATTGCTAAATGGGAATGTAACAACGAATGAACAGTAATGCGGAGGGCGATATTTGTGTTTATTCGTGTGCGTTGGTGGTTAGAAATCTGCGCTTGGCCTCCTTGAGGCAAATGACGTTGGGCGCGAATGGAACGCGCCAAACCCATAGTCGTTCAGACGTTCGATGTCGTCGTAACAGCCCGGGAGCTTTTACTGCCCTGGCAGCCGTGTCGCCGTTCCTACACCTAATCCCGTGGCGCCAGCACCTACAATCTGGGTGATCCAAAGCTTCTGTGCACCCGGTCCGACGTACATGTTAAAGCTTGGGCCGTCGGGGATTGACAGGGTGCCCGTGCAGTCCGCTGCGACCGTATAGGTTCCAACCCCTCCCGTAACGTCGATGATAATCGTGCCCCCGATGTTCACCGTGCCGAAGGCATTGATCGTCGTGCCATCTCCGTTGAACCGGGTGCCTTGCATAACGGCTTTCGGTACCAGGGTCCCACCGAGGTCTGCGTAGCCGTCGAAGGTCCAAATATACAAGCCCTTTAGCGTGCCCACGCTGCAAACTTGCGCAGCGTTGTCTGCCCCTGCGCGCACGGTGCCAGACATGGCGAACGCCATTGCTACGGCGACCAGGCCGCCAATTACTGTCTTCATTACTCTTGTGTTCATAGTTGTGATCATTTTCTCGTTTTGTTATTGTTGTCGCTGGCGGGAATTACCCCGGCTTGGTGTTCTAGCTTTCCTCCAAACCGCTGTGAAAGTCCTTAATGGACCGCTGAATTTTTCTGAAACTTTGTGAAACCCGCAATGAATGGTCCGCCTGGGCACGTTTACGAGTTCGGGGATTTCCATTTGGACGCGGAGAAACGCCTTTTGTGGCGGGGAGATGCGCCGGTTCCGCTGACGCCGCGGGTTTTTGAGACCCTCCTCTACATGGTCGAGCATCACGATACCGTGCTCGACAAAGAGCGCCTGATGGAAGCGGTCTGGCCCGATTCCATCGTCGAAGAAAACAATCTCACTCAAAACGTCTCGACATTGCGCCGGGTGTTCGGGGAAACGCCCGGTTCGCATCGATTTATTGTGACCGTCCCAGGTCGCGGCTACCGTTTTGTGGCCGGCGTCACATTACGGGAGGCCGAAGCAGACCTTGAGCCGCACATAAGGGAGACTGCAATCGAATCGGCAGAGACGGAGACAGAACGAGTTGCTTCGGTTTCTCAACTGGATCACCCAGTCGCCAGCCGGAGTTTCAGGCCAATCTTGCTGGCGACCGCAGCCGTGCTTGCGCTGAGCGTTGCCGCGATCTTTTTCTGGCGCGGCCGAACGCAAAATCCGCCTGACACGGTGGCCAAAATTCCTTCTGCCAGGATTGTCATTCCCCAAAAGAGCATTGCCGTGCTGCCGTTCGCGAATCTCAGCGCCGACAAGGAGAACGCATTTTTCACCGAGGGAGTGCAGGACGACATTCTGACCGCGCTCGCCAAATTCGCCTATCTCAAGGTCATCTCGCGCACGAGCGTCGCGAGTTATGTTGCCGGTCCGCATCGGAATCTTCGCGAGATTGGGCAAGAACTGGGGGTTGCTAATGTTCTCGAAGGAAGCGTGCGGCGCGCTGGCGGCAAGGTGCGGGTCACGGTCCAACTGATAGAAATGCGCACGAACACGCATCTCTGGGCTGAGACCTACGACCGCGACCTGGCGGATGTCTTCGCGATCCAGGGTGATATCGCCCAACAGATCGCGGCCGCTCTGGAAGCGAAACTCGCGCCGGAAGAAAAGGCGCGTCTTGATGCCCGGCCCACTACTAACTCGGAGGCCTACGTGCTTTACCTGACGGGGCTTGGCCGGAAAAAGGCAGCCAATAGCTCGACGGAAGATGCGCTCGCGGCGGAGCAGCTCTACATGCAAGCCGCCGCACTTGATCCAAAGTTCGCCTTGGCTTATGCGCAAGCTTCCGTCATCAATAGCGAGCTTTCTTCGATGATACCTGCCGAGCACCGGGCGCGGAAGGAGAAGGCGCGCGCCCAAGCGGAGGAAGCTCTGCGCTTATCGCCAACCTCGGGCGAAGCGCATATGGCTTTAGGTGTTTGCCTCTATTGGGGGGATAAGCAGTACGACGCAGCTCTCAAGGAGTTCGAGGTCGCCGCGGCGACTTCTCCCAATAACGCCGAGATCTACAATTACGTTGCTGGCATCTATCGCCGGCAGGGGCGCTGGCGCAAATCGGTGGCCAGCTTCGAACGCGCCCTCTCCCTCGATCCTCGCAACCTCGGCATGGCCTTCAAAGCCGGCAACAATTACCTTTTCATGCGTGACTGGCCTGCCGCTACCGCCTGTTTCGATCGCGGACTGGAGATCGCGCCAGATTTCGCGGCTCCCAAGATCGGCCTTGCCTACCTCGAAGTGGTTAGAAACGGCAATCCCGCGGCTGGCAGCAAAATTTTGCAAACCATTCCCGCCGGAATTTGTCGCGAGGCGCGCTGGGACCTGGCCATGCTGGAGCGGGATTATGCCGCCGCGGAAAAGATTTTGACCGATTCTCCGTTGGAAGATTTTTCTTGGGAAGATGCCCCGAAAACATATTACCAGGGCCGCACTGCCCTCGCTCGCGGCGACAACGAATTGGCCCAGCGCTATTTCGCCGCGGCGCGGTCAATTTCCGAAAAGCGGGTGCGCGACGATCCCGACGTTGCAGAGCGCCATGCTCAACTCGGATTACTCTACGCCTACATGCAGAGGAAGGAGGATTCCATTAGAGAGAGTCGTCGAGCCATCGAACTCGAGCCAGAAAGCCAGGACGCATTTCACGGCGCTTTCACAGCAGGCAATCTGGCGCTGGTTTATGCGCTCGTGGGCGAGCCGGACCAGGCGATCACGCTGATCGAGCGTCTTCTTTCTACTCCCGGCCCGGTCCAAGGGCTGCGTTTTCCTCAGAACATCACGCTGGCCGAACTGCGCCTGCGCTGGGAGTGGGACTCGCTGCGCAGCAATCCGCGTTTCCAGAAAATTCTCGCCGCACCGGAGCCTAAAACCATTCTTCCCGTCAAGTTGTAGCCTAACGAACAAACGAATTTTTCCTGCGGCGCCAGGCAACGGTTTAGCGCGACACTCTTTCAATCTCCCGTAAACGTGAAGGCCGCCTGCCCGAGCGCAGGGCCTACATCCGGTCTAAGGCCCTCTCGACCACGGGCCGGAGTCCAGGATGACAAGTGAGGAGGGTGATGCAAGTAGTTGGGTCAATTCTCTCGCCGGTCCATTCCAACCATTTCACGAAAATGATTACTGCATCCTTTCCGCTTTCTTCCCGCCGAACAAGCGCCGCCTTTCTCGCCATTTTTCTCGCGCCGCTCCTTGTCATCTCCGCTCTCGCGGCGGATGAAACCACTTCTCCAACCGCTGCCTCCATGACCGAAAATCCGTTGCTCAAAGAAAGTACGCTTCCTTTCCATTACCCGCCTTTTAACCAGATCAAGGACGGCGACTTTGCGCCGGCCTATGAGCAGGGCATGGCCGAGCAATTGAAAGAAATCGAGCCCATCGCCGCGAACAGCGAGCCGCCGACCTTTGAAAACACCATCGTTGCGATGGAAAAGACCGGCGCCCTGCTCGAGCGAGTTGATCGCATTTTCTCTAATCTCTCCGGCGCCAACACCAACCCGGCGATGCAAAAGATCGAGGCGGATATGGCGCCAAAACTCGCAGCGCAGAGCGACACCATCTTTTTGAACGGGCCGCTCTTCAAGCGCATCGAGACGCTTTACAACGATCGTGCCCAATTCGGGCTGGACGAAGAATCGCAATGGCTGATCGAGCGTTATTACAAGGACTTCGTGCGCGCGGGCGCCAAACTTTCCGATTCGGACAAAGCAAAGCTCAAGAAGATGAACGCCGAGATCGCCGCCCTGCAGACCAAATTTTCCCAAAACGTCCTGAAAGAAAAAAACGCGGAGTCCGTCGTGGTGGACAAGGAAGAGGATCTGGCTGGGTTTTCGGCCCCCGAACTGGCAGCGGCTCGCGCGGCCGCGAAAGAGGAAAAGAAAGAGGGCAAATTTGTTCTCCCCTTGCAGAACACCACCGACCAACCGCCCCTAACAAGTCTCAAGAACCGCGCCCTGCGGGAGCGAATCATGAAAGTCTCGCTCGCCCGCAACAGCCATGGAGGTGACTGGGACAACCGCCAAGTCGTGCTCCGAATGGCAAAATTGCGCGCTGAACGGGCTGCGTTGCTCGGCTACCCGAGCCATGCCGCTTATCAGCTTGAAGATCAGACCGCGCATGATGTCAGCACGGTCAACAAATTGCTCGGGCAGCTCGCCCCGCCCGCGGTTGCCAATGCGCGCAAGGAAGCCGCCGAGATGCAGAAGTTGATCGATACCGAAAAAGGTGGATTTCAGCTCGCTTCCTGGGATTGGGCTTTCTATTCGGAGAAAGTGCGACAGGCGCGTTATGCCTTCGACGAAGCGCAGATCAAACCTTACTTCGAGCTTAATCACGTCCTGATTGATGGCGTCTTCTACGCCGCCACTCAGCTTTACGGGATAACGTTCAAAGAACGCCACGACCTGCCGGTCTATCAGCCAGACGTCAGGGTTTTCGACGTCTTCGACAAGGACGGCAAACAGCTCGCCATTTTCCTCGCCGATTACTACGCGCGGCCCTCGAAGCGTGGCGGCGCCTGGATGAACGAATACGTCAACCAAAGCGAGTTGTTAGGCATGAAGCCGGTCGTAGCGAATCACCTCAACATACCCAAACCTGAAGCGGGCCAGCCCACTCTTCTCACCTACGACGAAGTGCGAACCGCCTTTCACGAGTTTGGCCACGCCTTGCACGGCATGTTCTCACACGTGAAATATCCGCGCTTCAGCGGCACCAGCGTGCCACGCGATTTCGTCGAGTATCCGTCGCAGGTGAACGAGATGTGGATGGCATGGCCGGAAGTGCTGCAGCATTACGCCAAGCACTACCAGACCGGTGCGCCGATGCCAAAAGAACTACTCGACAAGGTGGTAGCGGCGGAAAAATTCAACCAGGGTTTCAAGACCACAGAGTACCTCGCGGCGACGCTGCTCGACCAGGCCTGGTATCAACTCAAGACTTCTGAATTGCCTGACGACGTCATCGCCTTCGAAGCCAACGCGCTCAAGAAAACGGGCGTCGATTTCGCGCCCGTCCCGCCGCGCTATCGCACCACTTATTTCTCGCACGCCTTTGCCGGCGGTTACAGCGCCGGTTATTACAGCTATATCTGGAGCGAAGAACTCGACGCCGATAGCGTTGAATGGTTCAAAGAACACGGCGGCCTCAAGCGCGAGAACGGCGACCATTTCCGTGACACCCTGCTCTCGCGCGGCGGCAGCCAGGACGCGATGAAGCTTTTCCACAACTTCACCGGCCGCGACCCCTATCTCGAACCGCTCCTGAAACGGCGCGGTCTCGAGCCTGTTCCGGAAGAGCCTACTGAGGCGAAGACTGGCGGATAAGCGAATTCTCGCACACCTCGTTCACGGACCGCGCCACCTGCCCGCCCAAGGGTATGACAAATCTCATCGCTTCGGGCGCCACAACGAAGAAGCGCTTGCGGCCCGCGATAGACTCACCGCAAATCCCACCACGCCGTAGAGCATGAAAAGAGCGCCAATCGGCACGAGCCACACTCCCGTGCCCGGGTCGCCGTCGTAAGTCCATAATCCGCCCAGCAAAAAACCGCCCGGCAAAAGGACCGCCGTCCCGATGAGGGCGAAAGAAACGGAGCGTTTGATCTGAAAACCCTCTACGCCGCGAATCGTTAGGCCAGCGGCGATGTTAACCAGAGCGAGCATCGTCCCGTGAAAATGCCCGAGCGTAAACATGAGCCGGCGGGTTTCATTTCCAACATCGAGATACCACCCGATTTTGAAACCGTGTATCGTCTCAAGCACGATCCCGAGGCAGACGTAAACAGCGAGGGCCCACCAGCCGAAGCGGAGATGTCGGTTCGAATCATTCATTTAAGGAATTTGAACGGCGAAGAATAACCAAAGATTCCCCGCATTGCACGAGCCGTCCCACTTCCCACCTACATTTTCCTGCGAGCCATCGCGGCAGCCTGGAAAGTAAGGCGATCGTGGATCGTTAAAACCACTGGTTAGGAATCTCGCGAAGCTTGGTGATCGCAGCATCGCTTGCAGCCTCAAAGCGCAGGCACGAGGCGATCCTTACGAGGCTTAGCAACACAGCGGAGCGAAGGGGCGATTTCCGGTACGAGAGGCAGCTAAGACCACGCCTAACAACATTAGGCCGGAGAGAAGCGGGGGTCCGTCCTTGGATCTTGCAAAAACACGCGGCCTGAATTCTGATATGCTGCCGATGAAGAAATCGCAAAATTCAAGAACTGACGCAGTTGTCTCATCTCCATAACGAGCCAGGAGCGAAAAATGATCTCGCAAAATGTTTGGTTTGTCGCTGCGCTCTGGATGGCGCTCGCTTTGACCGCAAGCCTGATCTCGATATGGACCGGAGTTTCCGTCGCACTGATCGAGATCGTAATGGGCGTGTTCGCCGGGAATGTTCTCGGCATTCATGCTACCACGGAATGGATTGATTTTCTGGCGCTGCTCGGCAGTGGCGTGCTCACCTTTCTCGCAGGCGCGGAGATAGACCCTCACTCGCTCAAGGCTAACATTCGGGCCAGCGGATTGATTGGTCTGTCCTCGTTCGGTGTCGCGTTTGTCGTGGTCTGGCTTTTTGCGCAGTTTGTTTTAGGCTGGCCGGTGCATCAGGCGCAAATCGCCGGCATTGCGCTTTCGACCACATCCGTGGCGGTGGTTTACGCGGTAACGGTGGAAGGCGGTTACAGCAACACCGCCATGGGTCAGACCATTCTGGCTGCCTGTTTTGTTACCGACTTCGGCGCCGTGCTCGCGCTTGGCGGCCTCTTTGCCAGCTTTAATATCTGGTTAGTCGTGTTCGCGATCGTGACATGCGGTGTGCTTTGGTTCATGCCCATCGTCACCCGCGTCATTGTTCTGCGCTTCGGAGCTACGCGGGTGAGCGAGCCGGAAGTGAAGTTCATCCTCTTTGTTCTGTTTTTTCTTGGTGGACTTGCTACTACAGCCAAAAGTGAGGCTGTCCTGCCAGCCTATCTGGTAGGACTCGTCGTAGCCGGCGTATTCCTGCGCGACAAAACGGTCGTACATCGTATGCGAAGCATCGCGTTTGCCGTCTTTACCCCTTTCTTTTTTATCAAAGCCGGGCTCTATGTGTCACTCCAAGCGCTGTGGGCTGGGCTCGGGATTATCCTTGTCCTTCTACTGCTAAAAATGGTGGCCAAACTTGGCGGAGTGTTTCCGCTGGCGCGCCTGCACCGTATGGGACCGCACGAAGCTACATATACGGCGCTGCTCATGTCGACGGGAATAACCTTCGGCACTATCTCAGCCTTATTCGGTCTGCAAAACAAGATCATCGATCAGCGCCAATACACCCTGCTGGTCACAGCAGTCATTTTGAGTGCGGTCGTGCCGACTTTGATCGCGCAGAAGTTTTTCCAACCAAGCCTCGCCACCATGCGCGAATGGTCTCCGTTCCATCGCACAGGAGCGAAAGGCGCGAGAACCGACTCGATTCCCTGAAGGTTTCCGACAGACGGGTTACCAAGGCCTTAAGAAGATCGCAACGGAGTCGTCGAATGGAACCATCAAGTGGTTCAACGATGAGAAAGGCTTCGATCTACTCCCTGGGCTCCGGAAAATGCAATAGCCGCATTAGTCCGATGCAAAGAGCGGTCTTGGCACCAAGCGCCCCGGCGGAGAGATTCCATCACTCAAGGAAAGGAGCCCACGTGAAGTGCCGAGAAGAAGAGAAGCATACAACGTAGCCTTTGAACGACAATTCCAACGAGTGAAGGGCGATCCTTCGTGAGCCGCGAACGATGAGACAAAAGAAAGATCTAAACTTGGTTCAAGCGAAGAAGCAAAATAGAAAAGCACAGTTTGAGAATCCCTTGGAGCAATAGGGAGAAATCGTTGTCGCCGCGATATTTTCAGACCCAGCTAGCCCAGAACGGGATGGGTGCTCGAATAAACGTTGATCCCGGCAAAGCTCTGGGTGACACGTGGTAAGAATTATTCAGCAAGCACGATCGGCGTGTCGTTCCGTTCACGACGGAGCCGCTGGAAAGTTTCCTGAAAATGCCCGTCGGGATCGAGAACTGTTTTGGCATCGAAGTTCCGATTCGCCGGCCTCACTTCTTTCCACCATTTTTGATAGCTTTGCCTCACCGCCTCGCCGAGTGCATCCGCATCGGCGGAACAGGTGAATTGGAAATCGGCGAATCCCGGCAAAGTCTGGAGCGATTTCCAAGCATCGAAACGCACGGCGGCGTAGGGATCGAGGAGGCTGTAACTCAAGAAGGGATAGAGCCAGTCGCGTCCGGAAGCTTTTTGTGCCGGCTCCCATCCCATCCCCCAGGCCAGGAGAGCGCGCTGGCCGGCATCGCCTTTCACCAACCACTGAACCGCGGTGGAAATCGTTTTGTTGTCTTCGGATAACTCGGGCACTGGCTGTAGATACCACTCCTTCAACTTGTTCGCCGTCCAACTTAGCGTTTGATCGAGATGACAAAGATTACAGGCATTCGGTCGCCCGTGGTCGAGACTCTCATGCACGTTAGGCGACGATACCTGGTGACTGCGCATCGCGTGCAGCAGGCCGAAGGTGGTGTGTGGCATATGACAGTTGTAACAGCGGCTCCCGGCCGAATCGGCCGCATGATGAGTATGAGTCGTTAGGCGAGCGGTCATGTCCTGATGACATTGCAGGCAGGCTTGATCTGACTCCATTCGCGGCGCGAGCTGATCGCTTCTGGCCCAGGTCGCCAGCGCGTTGCCCGTCGTGTCGGTCGGATGCATTTCGTGACAAGAAAGGCAGGAAAAATTTCCGCCTTTGAAACAGGGTGACTCCTGCACTCCGTTGGCTTCGCGCCCGGTCACCCGAATCATGCCGTCACCCCAGAATCGGTTGCGAAAAAAATCAGGCTCCGTCTGCCGGATGAAATCTTTTTGGGTTTGATGGTCCTTCTCGTTAGGCTGAACCACAAAACGCTGCTCCAGATCCTCTTTACCCGGGCGAAATTTCCCCCCGTGCCGGTTCCAATCAATCTTTTCCGTCATTCCCTCAAAAGCCCAGACGCTGTGACACTGGCCGCAGGCCAAAGTCGATTCCGGGCCCTTCATTCGCTTGGCATTGGCGATCGTGGGATCCGTGCGTGTCGTCAGATGAAGCTTCCAGCGGCGAAACGGGTTGCGGTTGGCGTCGATATGTGCGCGTCCTTCGCTGTGACAGGCTTCGCAGGCGATCCCAAACTCGGCCACGGTCGTGTCCCACTTGTTACCTTCGACAAAATTCGAGAGACCCTGCGTGACATGACAATCCATGCAGGCACCATTCCAGGCGCCGATCGAATAGGCCTCTTTCATTTCCGGC
>Ga0070670_100004551_pt1 | contig 11626 bp, 10 predicted proteins | sample KBSS63metaG_FD_64665 | JGI IMG/M metagenome (GOLD analysis project Ga0070670, IMG submission 64665) | Switchgrass rhizosphere microbial communities from Kellogg Biological Station, Michigan, USA - KBS S6-3 metaG | ecosystem: Host-associated > Plants > Roots > Rhizosphere > Soil ... | reverse complement strand
AAGCGGCCGCTGCTGATCTGCCCGCCCTGGATCAACAAGTTCTACATCCTCGACCTCAATCCGGAAAAATCCTTCATCAAATGGTGCGTCGACCAGGGGCATACCGTCTTCGTCATCTCCTGGGTCAATCCGGATGCAAGGCATGCGGAGAAGGACTGGAACGCCTATATCAATGACGGCATCGACCTGGCGCTCGACACCATCGAGACGGCGACAGGCGAGCGCGACGTCAACGCCATCGGCTATTGCGTCGGCGGAACCTTGATGTCGGCGGCGCTGGCTTTGCATGCAGCCAAGGGCGTTGCCCGCGTCAAATCGCTGACGCTGCTGACCTCTCAGGTCGACTTCACCCATGCCGGCGATCTCAAGGTGTTCATCGACGAGGCCCAGTTGCAGGCGCTGGAAAGGCAGATGGGCAGCAAAGGTTATCTCGACGGCTCGAAGATGGCGGCCGCCTTCAACATGCTGCGCGCCTCGGAACTGATATGGCCCTATTTCGTCAACAATTACCTGAAGGGCCAGGAGCCCCTGCCCTTCGACCTGCTCTACTGGAACGCCGATTCGACCCGCATGTCGGCGGCCAACCACCTTTTCTACCTGCGCAGCTGCTACCTCGAGAATGCGCTCAGCGAGGGTAGCATGGTGCTCGACGGCGAGACCTTGTCGCTGAAGGACATAACCATCCCGGTCTACGACCTTGCCACCCGCGACGACCACATCGCGCCGGCCAGCTCGGTGTTCGAGGGGGCAAGATTGTTCGGCGGCGAAGTGGACTTCGTGGTCGCGGGCTCGGGCCATATTTCAGGCATCGTCAACCCGCCTTCGAGGCGCAAGTACCAGTTCTGGTCGAACGGACCCGACACTGAGGATTACGATGCATGGCTTGCCGCTGCCACCGAGACCCCCGGCTCCTGGTGGCCGCACTGGCAGGCCTGGATAGAGGCGCGCGATGCCACGCGGGTTGCGCCTCGCAAGCCCGGCGGCGATGCGTTGAGCCCGATCGAGGACGCCCCCGGTTCCTTCGTGATGCAGGCCTGACAGAGCCTTTTCATTGCAGCGAGCACCCATGCAGTTCGAACGTCCCTTGGTGCCCGCCCGCCTGGTCGCCCGCTACAAGCGCTTCCTGTTCGATGCCGAACTGGAGAGCGGCGGCCTTGTCACCGGCTTCTGCCCGAACACCGGCTCAATGCGCGGGCTGACGACGCCGGGTGCGCGCATCTGGCTGTCGGAGCACGATAGCCCGACGCGCAAGTACCGCCACGTCTTCGAATTGATCGAAGCGGACGGGACGCTGGTCGGCGTCAACACCGCCATGCCCAACCGGCTTGCCGAGGAGGCCATCCTGGCTGGCCGGGTCAAGGACCTCGCGGGTTATGCCGGGCTCAAGCGCGAGCAGAAATACGGTCGAAATTCGCGCATCGACCTGCTCTTGACCGACCCTTCCAAACCCACCACCTATGTCGAGGTCAAGAACGTGCATTTCACCCGGACGCCGGGGCTTGCCGAATTTCCCGATACGGTGACCTCGCGCGGCGCCAAACATCTGGAAGAACTCGGCGACATGGCGGAACGAGGTCACCGCGCGGTGATGCTCTACATCGTCCAGCGCGACGATTGCAGCAGCCTGCGCATCTGCGGCGATCTCGATCCGGGCTATGCACTTGCCTTTGCCCGGGCACAGCGGCGCGGCGTAGAGGCTTTTGCCTTGAAATGCCTGATATCACCGCTTGAAATAACGGCGGCAGGATTGATCCCGATAGACGAACCCGGCATAGCTGCATTACAAACGCGAACGACAATCTTGGACTGAAGGCAGATCATGGTGAACTACATCGAAGCAGCGACGGCGTCGCCCAAGAACACGGGGGCTATCCGCCTTTACGGGGACGACGCTTTCGCCGGCATGCGCAAGGCCTGCCAGCTCACGGCGCGCTGCCTGGACGAAGTCGCGGCCCTCGTCGTGCCCGGCGTCGCCACCGACGTGCTCGACCGCTTCATCTTCGAATTCGGCATGGATCACGGAGCCTATCCGGCAACGCTGAATTATCGCGGCTACACGAAATCGAGCTGCACCTCCATCAACCATGTTGTCTGCCACGGCATTCCCAACGACAAGGGACTGCGCGAGGGCGATATCGTCAATATCGACGTCACCTATGTGCTGGATGGATGGCATGGGGATTCCAGCCGCATGTATCCCGTCGGCCCCCTGAAGCGGGCGGCCGAGCGGCTGCTTGAAGTCACCTACCAATCGCTGATGCTCGGCATCGCCGCCGTCAAGCCGGGTGCGCGCATCGGTGCCATCGGCGAAGCAATCCAGACCTATGCCGAGGCGGAACGCTGCTCGGTGGTGCGCGATTTCTGTGGCCACGGCGTCGGCAGCCTGTTTCACGATTCGCCCAACATCCTGCACTACGGCCGCGCCAGTGATGGCCCGGAAATCCGCGAGGGCATGATCTTTACCATCGAGCCGATGATCAATCTCGGCAAGCCGCACGTTAAGGTGCTGGCCGATGGCTGGACGGCGGTGACCCGCGACCGGTCGCTGTCGGCGCAGTACGAACACACCGTCGGCGTCACCACGACCGGCTGCGAAATCTTCACGCTGTCGCCCGGCGGGCTCGATCGGCCGGGCCTTCCTCCTTATCAAGGGTGAACCATGGCCAAGCGCCCCGGTCTGGACAATGGACTTGGCGAGACAAATCCGGGTGCCGATGCATTGCCGGGCGAACTCGAGCCGGGGCTCTATGACGAGCGGATGTTCTTTGCCGAGCAACCGGCCAAGGGCGGCGACATGCCCAAGCGGATCGATCTCAAGAAGATCGATCCGATGGCCCATGTCCATGGCCACCGCGAGCGGCTGAGGACACGCTTTCGGGAAAACGGCGACGCGGCCCTTGCCGACTACGAGATCCTCGAGTTGCTGCTGTTCCGCCTGATCCCGCGCCGCGACACCAAGCCGATCGCCAAGGCGCTGATCGACCGTTTCCAGACCCTTGGCGGCGTCATGGGCGCTCCGACGGCGCTCTTGCAGGAGGTCAAGGGTGTTGGCGAGGCCGTTGCCCTCGACCTGAAGCTGATGGCCTCGGTCGCCCAGCGGATGCTGAAGAGCGATATCCGCGGCAAGCAGGTGCTCGCCTCCTGGTCCGCTGTCATCGACTATTGCCATAGTGCCATGGCCTATGAACAGCGCGAGCAGTTCCGCATCCTGTTCCTCGACAAGCGGAACACCCTGATCGCCGACGAGGTGCAGGGGCGCGGCACGGTCGACCACACGCCGGTCTATCCGCGCGAGGTGGTGAAACGGGCGCTGGAGCTCTCGGCCACCGCGATCATCCTCGTGCACAACCACCCCTCCGGCGACCCCACCCCGTCGCGCGCCGACATCGACATGACCAAGACCATCGTCGATACGGCAAGGCCGCTCGGTATCGTCGTCCACGATCACATCATCATCGGCAAAGACGGCCATGCAAGCTTCAAGGGCTTGCGGCTGATCTGACACCGTGACATCCGCCCTGAGCTGATCCTTCGGGGCCGCCGCCCCTCTTAGGGCTTTCCGCGGCACGCCGATCAGGCGCATCTCCGTCAAGAATTCTTCACAATCTCTTCAGCTGGCTGTCAGCCTGAAATGGCAGAACGACGTCGGTCGTGACGATGGCATTTCGGTGCCGCACGGCTCGCCGAAATCGATCGTTCCAAGCGCGCCTGCCACTTCGGCTGGCCCCGGAGATACCATGCAGACAGCAGCCCGCTTGCGCCGCTTTCCATCCCTGCGCCGTGTAGCCCGGGGGTTTCTCATATTTGGTATCTTGCCCGCCTTGGCGGTGGTTGGTGGCTTCTACGTCCACATGGTCCTCACCACCAATTTCTATCCGGTCATAGCGGGCGAGCTCTATCGCTCGTCGCAGCCATCTGCAGCGACCATCGCCACGCTTCAAAAGCAGTATGGCATCCGGACGATCATCAACCTGCGCGGCGAGAACAGCGGCCATGGCTGGTACGACGCGGAGGTCGCCGAAGCGAAGGAACTCGGCATCAACCACATCGACTTCCGCATGTCGTCGCGGCACGAACTGACGCAGGAGCGGGCCGCCGACCTGGTGCAGCTTATGCGCGACGCACCAAAACCCTTGCTGATTCACTGCCAGGCGGGCGCCGACCGTACGGGCCTCGCCACCGCTCTTTATCTGGCCGCCATCGACAAGCGCAGCGAGAGGACTGCGGAAGCCCAGATGTCCATCTTCTACGGCCATATCTCGCTGCCGATCAGCGCCGCCTATCCGATGGACGAGACCTTCGAAAAGCTCGAGCCATGGCTGGGTCTGACGAATTCCTGATTGTCCGCCGTTAGACAATCTGTAACATTGCTCCGCTACCGATGAATTGCGCCTATTGTTGCGGCGCAGCAGTGATTCTCGTCTATCCAGCGGAGCCTCAGATGTACCAGTACGATCTCATCGTTGTCGGCAGCGGGCCGGCAGGCCGCAGGGGCGCCATTCAGGCCGCCAAGCTCGGTAAGACGGTCCTGGTCATCGAGCGGGGCAAGCGCGTCGGCGGCGTCTCCGTCCACACCGGCACCATCCCCTCCAAGACTTTGCGCGAAACCGCGCTCAACCTCTCCGGCTGGCGCGAACGCGGCTTCTACGGCCGCGCCTACCGTGTCAAGCAGCAGATCAGCGCCGAGGACCTGCGCCGTCGCCTGCTGATCACCCTCGACCACGAGGTCGAGGTGCTCGAGCACCAGTTCTCCCGCAACCATGTCAACCACATGCGCGGCACCGCGAGCTTCATCGATCCGCGCACGCTGGAGGTTACCAAGGAAGACGGCGAGATCGTCCGCGTCACCGGCAATGCCTTCCTGCTGGCCGTTGGCACGAAACCCTTCCGCCCGAGCTACATGCCGTTCGACCACGCGACCGTGCTCGACAGCGACGAAATCATCGAGATGGACACCCTGCCGCGCTCCATGGTCGTGATCGGTGCCGGCGTCATCGGCATCGAATATGCGACGATCTTCTCCTCACTCGACACCCAGGTGACGCTGCTCGATCCGAAATCGACCATGCTTGACTTCATCGACCGGGAAATCGTCGAGGATTTCACCTATCAGCTGCGCGACCGCAACATGAAGCTGCTGCTCGGCCAGAAGGCCGACAAGGTGACGCGGCTGGAGAACGGCAAGGTCGAAGTCACGCTCGACAGCGGCCGCCGCATCGTCACCGACATGGTGCTGTTTGCCGCCGGCCGCATGGGCGCCACCGACGACCTCAACCTTCCAGCCGCCGGCCTCGAGGCCGACAGCCGTGGGCGCCTCACCGTCAACCCGGAAACCTTCGCCACCAGCGTGCCGCATATCTTCGCCGCCGGCGACGTCATCGGCTTCCCGAGCCTTGCCTCGACCTCGATGGAGCAGGGCCGCATTGCCGCCCGCGTCGCCGTCGGCGCCATCGCCAAGGAACCGCAGAAGTATTTCCCCTACGGCATCTATGCCGTGCCCGAGATCTCCACCTGCGGTCTGACCGAGGAAGAGGTCAAGGAACGCGGCATTCCCTATGAATGCGGCATCGCCCGTTTCCGCGAGACCTCGCGCGGCCACATCATGGGGCTAGACACCGGCCTGTTGAAGATGATCTTCTCGCTGAAGACCCGCCGCCTGCTCGGCGTCCACATCGTCGGCGAAGGTGCCACCGAGCTTGTCCATATCGGCCAGGCCGTCCTCAACCTAAAGGGGACAGTCGAATATTTCGTCGAGAACACCTTCAACTACCCGACGCTTGCCGAAGCCTACAAGATTGCCGGCCTCGATGCCGGCAACCGCATGGGTGACATCAAGTCCGAGCTGTAGAGGGGCGTCGCGCAGGCGTCAGCCCGTCGCAGCGCGACGCCGGGGAGAAGCGCATGGTGATCCGCGTGCTGTCTTTGAACGCCTGGGGCGGTCGCCTGCATCAGGAGCTCATCGCCTATCTCAGCGGCGCCGATCCCGACGTGCTCTGTCTGCAAGAGGTCGTGCGGGCACCGGAGGCCACTCCGGATTGGCTGCTCTATCGCGACCGGGACGTCGAATTACCGCAGCGCGCTCATCTCTACGACGAGGTCCGCACCGCCCTTCCCGGCCACGATGCCGTCTTCCAACCGACCGCACGGGGCACCTTGTTCGACGGCGATCTGCGCATCTCCGCCGAATTCGGGCTCGCTACTTTCGTGCGGCGATCCATGGCAGTCATCGGCCAGGCCACCGGCTTCGTTCACGGCAGCTTCTCGCCGGACGGCTGGGGTCCACATCCGCGCTCCCGAAATGCCCATTGCCTGCGCCTTTTCAGCTATGCCGACGCTTTCACGGTGAGCATCGCCCAGATGCACGGCCTTCGCGATCCCGCGGGAAAAGTCGACACGCCGGCCCGCGACGCTCAGGCTGCAGCCTTTGCCAGCCTGATCGAGCAGGTCTGGCACCCCGGCGAGCGGCTGGTCGCCTGCGGCGATTTCAACATTTTGCCGGACAGCCGCACCTTCGAGATACTGGGCCGCCTCGGCCTCACCGACCTCGTGACCACGCGTGGCCACAGCGACACCCGAACCTCCTACTATCCAAAGAGTGGCCGCTTCGCAGACTACCTGCTGGTGTCCCCGGAGGTCGATGTTCGCCGCTTCGAGGTGGTCGAACAGCCCGAGGTCTCCGACCACCGGGCGTTGCTGCTGGACATGGCGTAGCCTCGGGAGGTCATGAGTGCCACCGGCAGTGCGCTGGACGATGGGGAAACGGCAAAACGGTCACGCGATGAAACCATCGGTGGGATCGCGCAAGAAACCGGAACGGACGCTGAAAGCTGTCTCGCACAGGGTTTGGTAGTCTATAGGTGACACCTCTCAGCGCCCGCTACCCGGTTCGGATCCGGTAGCGCCGTCCTTCCGCCCCCGTCAGCGATCCCATTCGACCGCTGACGGGGGCGTGCATGCAGAAGGGGTTCATCACGGCCCATTCGCCGCTGTCCCCCCGGAGGAGACGGTATCTGCGGTCGGCAACGAGGCCTGCGTCTTGCCCCACCCCCAAACCGGCCCCACCGAAACTGCCACGCCTGACAGCCGCTGTGGGACTTACGGAATATATTCCTATTCCTGGCTGATGGAAAGAAGAATCTTCAGCCGTCGGGAAAATGACGTCGATGGTCAAGGAAATATCGGTCCACCAGAGGCCTTTGGCGTATCTAAGGCTCCGGCCTCAGAAGGCCCTTTTTGGTGCCTTGCCACTGAATATCAAGGCATTGGCAGGATGCGCCAAAGCGCTGAACGCGGTGGGACATTCGAAAAAAATGCCGGGCTTTTGGCCCGGCATTTCGTCGTTTACTTCTTGCGCGGCACCTTTGGCACCGAGTTCTTTCGGGCCGGTTTGGCCTCTTCGTCGGCGCCCACCGTGGCCTTGACCTTCTTGGGCGTTGGCTTCGGGCCGCTGGTGATATCCGCGTTCTCGACGTTCTCGGCAATCACCACGTCGCCGTCGTCCACCTCGATCGTCGGATCGACGACTTCGGCTTCCGGCTTCGGCTTGATGCGCGCCGTCTCGGCGATGCATTCGAGCAGGATGCCCGGCTTGCCGTCTTCCTTCGGACCGACCGTGACGTTGACGATACCGCCCTTCTTCAGCTTGCCGAAGAGGATCTCGTTGGCCAGCGGCTTCTTGATGTTTTCCTGGATGACGCGTCCGAGCGGACGGGCACCCATCTTTTCATCGTAGCCGTTTTCAGCCAGCCAGTTGGTCGCATCGTCATGCAGGTCGAAGGTGATGTTGCGCTCAGACAGCTGGGCTTCCAGCTGCATGATGAACTTCTGCACCACCTTGTAGATGACCTTGTTCGGCAGCGCCGCGAAGGGAATGATCGCGTCGAGGCGGTTGCGGAACTCCGGCGTGAACAGCCTGTTGAGGGCTTCCTCGTCTTCGCCCGTCCGCTTGGCCGAGCCGAAGCCGATGGCGGCCTTGGCCATTTCCGATGCGCCCGCATTGGTCGTCATGATCAGGATGACGTTGCGGAAGTCGATCTTCTTGCCGTTGTGGTCCGTCAGCGAGCCGTGGTCCATCACCTGCAACAGGATGTTGAAGATGTCCGGATGGGCTTTTTCGATTTCATCGAGCAGCACGACGCAATGCGGATGCTGGTCGACACCATCGGTGAGCAGGCCGCCCTGGTCGAAGCCGACATAGCCGGGAGGTGCGCCGAGCAGTCGCGAGACCGTGTGGCGTTCCATGTATTCCGACATGTCGAAGCGCAGCAGTTCGACGCCGAGCGACGAGGCAAGCTGCTTGGCGACTTCCGTCTTGCCGACGCCCGTCGGGCCCGAGAAGACGTAGGAGCCGATCGGTTTGTCCGGTTCGCGCAGGCCCGCACGGGCGAGCTTGATCGCTGTCGACAGGGCTTCGATAGCAGGATCCTGGCCGTAGACAACCGAGCGGAGGTCCTTTTCCAGGTTGGCGAGCACGAGCTCGTCGTCCTTGGAGACCGACTTCGGCGGGATACGGGCCATCGTTGCGATCGTCGCTTCGATTTCCTTCTCGGTGATCAGCTTGCGGCGCTTGGACGGCGGCAGCAGCATCTGGGCAGCCCCGGTCTCGTCGATCACGTCGATCGCCTTGTCCGGCAGCTTGCGGTCGGACAGGTAGCGGGCCGACAGCTCGACAGCGGACTTGATCGCCTCGTTGGAATAACGAAGGTGGTGATACTCTTCGAAATAGGGCTTCAGGCCCTTCATGATCTCGATGGCATCCTCGATCGAGGGTTCGACCACGTCGATCTTCTGGAAGCGGCGGACCAGCGCCCGGTCCTTCTCGAAGAACTGACGGTATTCCTTGTAGGTGGTCGAGCCGATGCAGCGGATCGCACCGGAAGACAGAGCCGGCTTCAGGAGGTTCGATGCATCCATCGCGCCGCCCGACGTCGCACCGGCACCGATGACGGTGTGGATTTCGTCGATGAACAGCACGGAGCCCGGATATTCCTCGAGTTCCTTGACGACCTGCTTCAGGCGTTCCTCGAAGTCACCACGGTAACGGGTGCCGGCCAGCAGCGTGCCCATGTCGAGCGAGAAGATCGTCGCGTCCTGCAGCGCTTCCGGCACCTTGCCTTCGACGATGCGCTTGGCGAGGCCTTCGGCGATCGCCGTCTTGCCGACGCCTGGGTCACCGACATAGAGCGGGTTGTTCTTCGAGCGGCGGCACAGGACCTGGATAGTCCGGTTGACCTCGGAGTGACGGCCGATCAGCGGATCGATCTTGCCGGTCTTGGCCTTCTCGTTGAGGTTGACGCAATAGGCCTTCAGCGCATCCTGCGCCTTCTTGGACCCACCTTCCTCCTGCTCGCCGCGGGAGGTCGGCTTGCTTTCGGGTTCGCCATCCTCGACGCCGCGTGGCGACCGGACCTGCGAGGAGCCGGGGCGCTTACCGATGCCGTGCGAGATGTAGTTGACCGCGTCGTAGCGGGTCATTTCCTGCTCCTGCAGGAAATAGGCGGCATGGCTCTCGCGCTCGGCAAAGATGGCGACGAGCACGTTGGCGCCCGTCACTTCCTCGCGGCCGGACGATTGCACATGGATGACCGCCCGCTGGATGACGCGCTGGAAGCCTGATGTCGGCTTGCTGTCTTCGTCATACCCGGTGATCAGGTTCGAAAGTTCATTGTCGACATATTCGATCAGCGTCTTGCGAAGCGAATCGAGATCGACATTACAGGCGCCCATGACAGCCGCTGCATCTGCGTCGTCAACCAACGCTAACAGCAGATGTTCGAGTGTGGCATATTCGTGATGCCGCTCGTTCGCGTATGTCAGTGCCTGATGCAGTGCCTTCTCCAGACTAGGCGAAAATGTTGGCACGTCAGATCCTCACTTCTTTTCCATAACACATTGCAGCGGATGCTGGTGTTGCCTTGCGAAGTCCATCACTTGGCTCACCTTGGTCTCGGCTACTTCATATGTAAATATTCCACATTCGCCCACGCCGTGATTATGAACGAGCAACATAATACGGGTGGCTCCCTCGCGGTCCTTCTGGAAGAAACGCTCCAGGATGTGGATCACGAATTCCATTGGTGTGTAGTCATCGTTCAAAATCAAAACGCGGTAGAGGTTAGGCTTCTTCGTCTTGGCTTTCGTGCGCGTAATGACCGAGGTTTCGCGATTACCGTTGCCCCCGCTCCCTTCGCCTTCCTTTTGCATCCGGATCGGCTTGGCGATCATCGTCATTCATTCCTCAAAGCATTCGGCCCATCGGTTCGTTTCCAAAGCAGCGGCCGAATATCCGAAACCCTAACTTAGTTCATATCGCCGGGATTTTAAGCCCCCCGCTCAACACTGCAATCACAATTCGTGTCTGAAGCTTGCCTCGTCGAAAAAAGTCGAGAGAAAGGCTGGAGAACGGCGACAGAAACGCATGAGACCGGCGTGCGAGGCGCAGCCGGTCTCATGCAAAGCTCTATGTGGTCCTCGTCACCTCGAAGATCAAGCGGCCTCGGACACGGAATCCTTGACGCCGCCGTCTGCCCTCGGCTTGTCCGGCTTGTAGAGCGACAAGGCGAACTCGGTGTACATCTCGCCGATCTTCGTGGCTTCCGCGACAAAGTTCTCGTAGTAGGATTTGGCGAAGTTGCTCTGTAACTCGAGAGCGGCCTCGAAGCTTTTGGCGCCGGACAGGGTGCCGACATGGGAGACCGCGTCGTCGATCGACTTCTTCGAGTAGCCAGCCGCCTCGGTGGCAATCGCCTGCACACCCTTGGCCGCTTCAAGATAGTTCTTCAACGCGATATCGATGACGTCGTCGCCATGATTATCGTGGTCTTTTGAATTCAGCATCGGATCCTCCATCCCTGAGTTTTACGGGGAAAATCTAGGTGCCGCGCAAAAATAGTCAAGGAAATTGTGCGCCGCACAATCACCTTCAGTTGTATATTTCATGCGTCCCATGCGACAAAAATGCACGTATCGACATCAGTGCGGTCCTGCTCACATATATTGAAGGGCGCAGCTGGGCGTGGGGGTCAGGCTTGACGAAGCCTGACCGGGCCCTGCGGATCTCCGGCGTTCGTGGCCAGCGACCGGCGGCAACCAGCCGCCGATGCGGCCGGCTGCAGGAAGAGCTAGAGATCGACTTCGAGAATGGCCATCGAGAAATTGTAGGAGCGGTCGCCGTCCTCGTCATCGACATAGACGAGGCCGAGAAATTCTTCGCCGAGGTAGACTTCGGCCGAGTCGTCCTTGCGTGGACGGGCCTTGACGGTCATCTGCGGGTTCAGGCTGCGTTTGAAATAGGCGTCGAGCTTCTTGATTTCGTCAGGCTTCACGATTGATCTCCGTAAGCGTTATTCGGGGGCGGGTTGTTGCATGGGAAAAGCGGCGATGTAAAGACGAAGGCGGCCATGCAGCCGCCTTCCCGCCGAGGCAATGGATGCCCGGATGGGTTAAATTCCAGCGCCGACGATCTGATCCATGATGCGCGACGGCTCGGAGCAACCGGCAGTTCCGACAACCTTGGCAGGCACGCCGGCAACTGTGGTGTTGGGCGGCACTTCCTTGAGCACGACGGAGCCTGCGGCAATGCGCGAGCACTGGCCGATATGGATGTTTCCAAGGATCTTGGCGCCGG
>Ga0070670_100004550_pt1 | contig 11628 bp, 10 predicted proteins | sample KBSS63metaG_FD_64665 | JGI IMG/M metagenome (GOLD analysis project Ga0070670, IMG submission 64665) | Switchgrass rhizosphere microbial communities from Kellogg Biological Station, Michigan, USA - KBS S6-3 metaG | ecosystem: Host-associated > Plants > Roots > Rhizosphere > Soil ... | reverse complement strand
CCCGCGCGACATGTCGGAAGTCGCGAAGCGCGTGGCATCGCTGCGCGACACCCTCGAGGTCATCCGGAAACGGGAAGCGCAGATTCGTTTACTGGCCGGGTTGCCCGCGACCGATTCGGCTGCACGAATCCTCGCAACGGCCCAGGACTCCTTGGCCGACAGCGCAGCGCGCGCGCTACCGCCCGCCGACGTCGAGACGCTCATTCAGCGCGCGGACCAGCTGTCTGCTCGCTTCGCGGCAGTGACGGACTCGCTGGAGCACAACGCGCAGCGGTTCGCCAGCGTCCCATCGATCATGCCCACGCCGGGCTGGCTCACGAGCCAGTTCTCGCGGAGCCGCAACCATCCACTGCTGCACATTTCGCGACCGCACGAAGGCATCGACGTCGCGGCACCGATGGGCGCGCCGATCATCGCGCCGGCGTCCGGGGTGGTGATGCGGGTGGCCTACGAAAACGGGTACGGCAACACGCTCGAGATCGATCACGGCAACGGCATCGTCACTCGTTATGCGCACTGCTCGCGAATCGACGTGAAGGGAGGCCAGCGCGTGACGCGCGGTCAGACCATCGCGGCGGTCGGCAGCACGGGATTGGCTACCGGTCCGCATCTGCACTACGAGATTCACATAAACGGCAAGGTCGTGAATCCGCTCACGTACGTGTTGTCGGACGCGATACCGGATTGACGTGAGCTGTGCTGCCGGCGGCTAGCCGAGGTCGGCGCACGACTACTTCGGTGTTCCGCTCCCGGAGCTCTGGCCGTTGCTCCCGCTGCCGGTGATGCTGAACCCGATCCCGACCGCCGCAACCAGGCCGGCCGTAATGCCGCCCACGAGATAGCTCTTCCCTTTGTCGAGCGAGCGTCGCTCGAGACCGGCCACCGTGGCCCGCGGGAATACGACCTGCTCGCCTTTCCAGGTGACCTCGGAGCCAAGCCGGTCGGTCGTTTGCGTTACCGAAAGCGCGACGGCGGTATCGGAGACGGACGAGATGTGACCGTCCACGACCTCGATGCGGTTGCCAACGAGCGGAGCCATCGCGATGGCGCCCTGGTCGGTGAGGCGCAGCCGCACTTCGCTGCCTAACGCCGGCGACGACGAGTCGATGGGCGTGTAGCGGTAGCACGCGCCGCTCGTGACGGCACTGGCTGCCATCACCGCGGCGGCACACGTTCGAACTGCGCTGGTAGAGCGGGGCCTCACGAACTCCTCCGAGCTGACTGTTGCTGCTGCAAGATGGCCTCCGGACCACGCCGTTGGGAGCGGGCTTGGCTGGTGCGAACCAGGCGGGGACGAGTCGCGCGACGAAAGGGCGGCCCCGACCGATTGGTCGGGGCCGCCCAATGAACGAAAGGAACGCGCCGTTGCAGGCCCGCGTTCCCGTCAGGTCATCAGGTTCCGGTGCCGAGGCAGGCGGATCCGTCGATCGCCGTCGGCGTCGCAGGGTCGAGCTGGTTACGCTTCGGCTGCTGCGAGGGTGAAGGGATGTTGGGATTCGCGCGACGCTCGTCCGTTCCGTACACCAGGCGTGCCGGGATGAAGCTCCCGGACGCGGGCGCCAGGTTGGGATAGCACGTGCGACGATAGTCGTTCCAGACCTCGGTGTTCTGGAAGAGCGCGACATACTTCTCCTCCATGATGGCCTGGAGCAGCGCGGCGCCGACGGCGGCCTTCGGCCCGAGCCCGACGCTACCGCGGTAGGCATTCAGCGTGGCGAGCGCCGCACCCGGCGCGCCCGTTTGGTACTGCGCCTCGGCGCGAATCATCTGGTTCTCGGCGAAGGTGAGAACCGGCTGGCGGAAGTCGGGGGCTCCACGCACCGCTGACAGCCACGCCTGTGTGCCGTCGAACTCCTGGCCGGGCGGCGCACCGATCACCTGGCCATTGGCGTCAGAACCCGGCTCGAAGTAATCGAGCAGGCGCGGATCGCTCCGAGACTTCATGAGATCAACCAGGAACTTGCCCGCGCTGATGTCGGTGCCGCGCTGAATGCGGAACTGATACCAGTGATTGGCTTCGCCCGTGGTCGCACTCTGGTACGTCGTGAAGTCGCCGTCCGGCGACGCAATGCCGGCGTCCGTTTCCGCGAGCGCCTTGGCGTAATTGCTCGCGTCGGTCTCGGCGAGGTGCATATAGATGCGCGCCTTGAGCGTGTGCGCCGCCGCGATCCAGCTGTCCTGGTCACCACCGTAGATGAGGTCGAGCGCTGCCGGTCCGGTTCCACCGGCGTTCATGTTGGTGATCGCCTGGTCGAGCAGCGCGAGCAAGGCGTTATGCACGTCGGCCTGCTTGTCGAGCTTCGGGTGTATGACGTCGGATACCGCCTCCGAGTATGGAATGTCACCCCATGTGTCGGACGCGAGATCCATGATCAGCGCTTCCCACGTCTGCGCGATACCGAGGAACAGCTTGTCGTCGGCGACCTTCTCCTGTACGCCGCGGATGTCCACCAGTCCGCCCTGCGTATAGAAGCTCCCGAACGTGAAGTCGTTCTCGGTCACGGCATACTGGTCGTAGCCTGCCCACTGGCGACCCGTGCCGGCCATCTGCTGGTTCCAGAGGCTGATCAGTCGGTTGAGGTCACCCGTTAGGGTGTAGAACGCGAACGCCTGGAAGCCCACAAACTGGTTCTCAGGCTTCGCGGTCGATGGCTGGTTTGGATTGGTGCTGAGACGTGGTCCCTCGAAGTAGCTGTCGCTACATCCAGCGGCGAACATGCTGGCAACCGCGATCGCGGAGAACGCGGCGGGAATGCGGATACGCATGGCCTGATTCTCCGGTTAGTGGTTGAGAGTAAGCGTGAGGATGAAGGAGCGCGTCTGCGGATTGTTGAAGTAGTCCTGCCCGCGGCCGATTCCGTACGCGCCTTCGAGGTTCGTTTCTGGGTCAATGCCCTGGTAGCTCGACCAGGTGCCCAGGTTGCGCCCCGAGACACGGAAGTCGATCGAGTTGAAGCCGATCAGATCCCGAACCTTGCGACTTTCCCACGTGTACGCGACCGAGATCTCGCGGAGCTTCACGTACCCCGAATTCTCCACACCCTGTCCAGTCGGCCCGTTGAAGTTGTTGCCGAGGCCGTCGTGCCACCAATTCTCGCCCACTGGCACCTTCATGCCCTTGCCCGGTCCAACGACGCCCGGGCTCTTTTCCATCGTGACACCGAACTCCTGCTCGTTTCCGGTGCAGACCACGTCGTCGCCCTGCTCCAGGCACGAGGCGCGACCCGCAGTATTGCCGTAGGTCCCGAAGCGCTGCAGCGCGAGGCGCGTCCCGTTCCAGTTCACGCCACCCTTCTTGATGTCGAGAAGGCTCGAGATCTGGAGCTTCCGCCACAGCGTGAAGTTGTTGCGGATCCCGGAGAGCCACTGCGGATTCGGATCGCCGAGCACACGATTCGCGGGGTCCAGACCTGGGAAGCCATCGGCATCGACATACAGCGAGTGGTTTGCAGCGTTCGCCGACCGACACAGCGCGTTAACGTCGACGTCCTCGTTCGCGAGGTTCGTGTAGTGGTTGTCAGCGTCGCCGATCTCGTACCGGCACCGAACCCAGTCCGTCCCGTAGAACGAGCCTAACGGCTGGCCCTTGACGGCAACGCTGTTCCCGAAGCCGCCGGTGAGACCGACGTAGTCCGCGCCTGTGAGCTCGACGAGCTTGTTCTTGTTCCTCGCCCACGTGACGCCGATCTCCCACCGCAGGTTCGGGTTCTCGATCGCGCGCGCATTGAGCGAGACCTCCAACCCCTTGTTCGAGATTTCGCCGCCGTTGCTCACCACGTTCTGATATCCAGTCGATACCGGAATCGGCAGCGAGAAGATCACGTCCGTGGTTTTCGCGTTGTAGAGCGTGAACGTTCCGTCGACGCGCTGCTTGAAGAGACCGAAGTCGAAGCCCAGCTCCGTTTCGCCAGTCCGCTCCGGCTTCAGCGTCGGCGTGCCTCTCACAAGGTTGCTGACGACGCCGCCGCTGCCGTTCTGCGTCGGGCTGGTGGACCCGCCGCCATAGTCGAGACCGACGGCCGCATAGCTGAACGCGTCGTAGATCTGGTAGGGCGCGGGCTCACGACCCACGGCGCCGTAGGCGCCACGCAGCTTGAGGTAGCTCAACGGGCCCATGGCGGGACGCGCGTTGGAGCCGATCGCGTTCCAGGCCAGGCTCGCCTTCGGGTAGTAGTTCGTCCGGTTCTCTTTCGGGAACGTGGAGGACTGGTCCGCGCGAACCGCGCCCGTCAAGTACAGCTGGTCCCACAGGTCGACGCCTGCCTGCGCGAAGTAGCCGGCCACACGCACCAGCTGCTGATAGTTCTGCGCCTGCAGGTTCGAGTTCACCGTGTTGTTCAGGGTGAAGATGTCGGGGTCGATGTAGTTCGTTCCCTTCGACAGCACCTGTCGCAGGTCCCGGCTGTTCAGGTTCTGGCCTAACGTGAACGTCGTGTTGAGCGCACTGCTCCACTTCTTCTCGGCCGTGGCGACGAGGTTGTGGTCCATCTGCAGGTTGTCGTACGTTCCCTGCCACAGTTGACCGAGGAGCGCGTCACCGGCGCTCTGCGGCGGCAAGCCCTCGAGACGCTGGTCCGAGGAGTAGTCCGCCCCGAAAGTGTACTTCACATTGAGCCACGACATCGGGTCCCACGCGATGTCGAAGTTGCCGATGGCGCGGTTCACGTCGGACGTGTTCTTGTCGCGGTTGATGACCCAGAACGGGTTGTCGTACACGCGATCCGCGAGCGGGTCGGCCGGGTCGGGGTTGGGGTACCGGTACGACCGATGGAGCCCATCGACGACATACGGGAAGTTGTTGAAGTCCGGCGGCGTTCGGGCAAGGCCGAGGAGCAGCCCGTTCAGGTTGTTGCCCTTCTGCACATAACGCGTGCGAACGTCCATGTACGAGATGTTGCCGCCGACGCGCAGCTTGCTGCCGAAGAACTGCGTGGCCTTGAGGCGGCCGGTTGTCCGGTTGTACTTGTCGTGGTCGCCGACGATGGTCCCGTTCTGCAGCGTGTTGCCCAGCGACGCAAAGAAGGTCCGACGGTCATCGCCGCCGGAGACGGACAGCGTGTTGTCGAACGTGTGTCCGGTCTCGAACGCCTCGTCCCAGTGATCGTACACCGACGCGCCTCCCGCGAGCTTCGGTCCCCAGCTCGACGATGTCGGGTAGCAACCCGGGCCACTGCAATCCGCGGACTCCGCCGAGTCGTAGTCCCCGCGGCCGAACGAGCGCTGGAGCGGGAGGCTGCGGTTGACGTCGTCCCATCCGCTCGACGAGCGGAACGTATAGCGCGTGGCGCCCGGGCGACCGCTCTTCGTCGTGATCAGCACGACCCCCTGGGCGGCACGTGCGCCGTAGATCGCCGACGCGGCGGCGCCCTTCAGGATCTCGATCGACTCGATGTCGCTAGGGTTGATGTCCGCCGCGCGGTTGCTGATCGCTGTCGACGCGTCGGCGAAGTCGCCGGTCTTGAGCGACGAGTTGTCGATCGGCTGACCGTCGATGACAAAGAGCGGCTGTCCATCGCCCTCGATCGTCTTCAGGCCGCGGATGATGATCGAGGAGCCTGCGCCGGGATCGCCGGCCTGCGACGTCACCTCGACGCCCGGCGCTTTCGCCGCGAGGGCGTTCACGATGTTCGGCTCATTGGACTTCTGCACGTCCTCCGACTTCACCGAGTTGATCGTGTTGCCGAGCTTTTCGACGGTGGTAGACGTACCGGACCCGGTGACGACCACCTCTCCTAACCGCAGCGGATTTGCCGCGAGCTGGAAATCCTTCGTGATGCTGGTGCCAGTTAGCGAGATCAGCGCCGACGTGTTTCGGAAGCCAATGGCGCGAACGCCCAAAGCGACCTGTTGCCCATGAACTCGCGCGGCCGGAATGGTCAGCTGATAACGACCGTCGTCCGTGGTCTGGACTCCGAGGCCGAGCGTCTCGATGTACACGGACGCAAGCGAAAGCGGAGCGCCGGCGTCGTTCGTGACCCGGCCGCTGATGGTGATCGGATTGTTTTGAGCGTGGAGCGGCTGCGGGCGTGGGAGCCCCGAGCCGAGCGAAATCGCGAGTATGCCGAGCAAACGCCAAGATGACCGCATCGACCCTCCTCGAGTGATTCGAGCGACAAGCGATGGCCTAACGATTCCTGCCGGGAGCCGGAGCCGTCTTCCCCTTCGTTCCTCCTTTGGGCTGATAGTCCGTTGGTGAGGCGGACTGGTAGTCCTACCACCTCCGACCGGCGACGGGCGGGTGGGACCAAGCGGGGTCCCTCGGTGGCCAACCGTACTCACGGCGCTGACAGCATAGACAACAGGGACCGGACGTGTCAACTTGTGTCAGGCCGTTCGTCCCAGCGGTTCGTCCCTGCGGTTCGTCCCAGCCGGGCTGGTCGAGAAAATGCCCCTCGGTCTCGCGACCGGGGGGCATCGGGGCTACCGGGCGTCGGTGCGTCGCCTAACGCGCCGTCGGGATTCGGCGCCGTGAGCGCCGCTGCCGTTGAGAACCCGTTAAGGTTTCGCGGCCGGGGCGGCCGGCTTCGAGAAGTCGACCGTCGGCGCCGTGCGCGCCCCCGGAGTCGTGACCTCGAAATAGTCGCGCGGCTTGGCGCCCGTGACCTTGGCCGTCAGCGATTGCGGGAGCGTGCGAATGTACGTGTTGTACGTCTGCACCGCGTTGTTGTAATCCGTGCGCGAGACCGCGATGCGGTTCTCCGTTCCCGTCAGCTCGTCCTGCAGCTTGAGGAAGTTCTGGTCCGCCTTGAGCTGCGGGTATGCCTCGGCAACGACCATCAGGCGGCCCAGCGCGGAGGTGAGCTGATCGTTGGCGTTGGCCATCTCCCTCGGATCGCCCTTCTGCACGGCACCGAGCACGCCGGCACGCGCCTGAGCCACCTGGGTGAAGACGTCTTCTTCGTGCTGAGCGTAGCCCTTCACGGTCGACACGAGGTTCGGAATGAGGTCGGCTCGCCGCTGCAGCTGCACCTCGATCTGATTCTTCGAGGCGTTCACCGTCTCATCGTACTTCTGGATCGTGTTGTAGCCGCAACCGCTGCCTAACAGGACGAGCGCGAATGGCAAGGTGTATCGGTGCATGCTGAAGATCCTCGAGGCGAACGCGTTCAGCGTCCGGTAAACGTCATTCTCACCACGTACTTCCCGGCCTTCACCGCACCAGGAGCGAGCTTCCACGCGGTTGCCGCTTTCTGATCGAGGCACCGGTTCACTCCCGATCCTGCGTTGGACGACCAGCTGTCACTCGCCACCTTCGCCTCCGTGATTCCGCCGGAACCGACCGAGACGACCATCGCGACTCCGCCCTTGAGCGTTGGATCGACCTTCTGTCCGAACTCCTGGTAGCAGAACCGCGAGAAGCTTCGTTCGCGATCCACCGCCTCCATGAGCGCTGGCGGTGCGGACGGAACTGGAGGCGGCGCCTTACGAACCACCTTGTGCGCCGGTCCCTTGAAAGTATCGGGAGCGGCCGGTGGGAGGGAGGTTTGCACCTTGCTCAGGTCCGTCGGTGTCGTGTCGACGGGAATCGCCGCTCGCGCACTGTCGGCACTCTTCGGCCGTTTTTCCCCCGGACAGCCAAGCGCCAGGACGGCCAAGGTGGCAACGGCAACCATCCTCACGCCCACCCCATTCATGTCCGCACGCATAACGCGTCCTCCATCCCCACGGGTTGCATCCGCTCCGCATAACGCGGGTCGGTTCACGGTGCGGCTTCGTAGCGGTCGAGGTAGGAGACCAGTCGGTGCATTCCGTCGACGTACCCTGCCAACACCACCGACACATCCGACGAGCCGATCTTTTCGGTGCCGCGCACATGTCGGACCACGCGCACGAAGGGCTCAGCGTTGAATCCGGCCCGCGCCGCGACGTCACGGCTCAACTTCTCGTAGTCGGTTGGGGGAGCCACGTTGCTGAGTCGCTGAACAGCGCGGAAGATCACCATGATCGTACTCAGGCTCGCCGCGAGCAGCTCGGTCTGCGACTTCGCATCGCCGCCGGTGGCGAGGACGCGTTGTCGAAGCTTGAGCAATTTTCCCATCGCCTCGTGCTCGAGCTGCAGGCGGAGGTTTCTCGGGTCCACGGCGATTCCGCTGAACGGCGGCGTACCGAAAAGAACGCGGTGCCGCTCGAGAATGTCAGCGTATTCCATGGGGAAGATGTCAGAGCTTCCCTGCCACTCACTGAGCGTCAGCGTCAATGGTGGAGGGTTGCCGTCCTCGCCCCAGGCGCGCGCCACGGCCGCGCCGGTGCGCATGTGCTCCATGGTGAGCTCATCCACGATGACGAGAACGTTGTAATCGGAGCGCTTCGGGATGTGCTCTCCCGCCGCCGCGGATCCGTACAGCACCACCGAGCGGAGCTGCGCGCCGTAGACCTTCTGTAGTTGAGCGACCAGTTCCTCGAGAGTCATCGCGAGTCGAGAATCGGGAATCGGGAATCGCAGCGCACACGGGTCATAGTCATGTCACCAGCTCGACCCGCCGCCGCCACCGCTGAAGCCGCCGCCACCTCCGAAGCCTCCAAACCCACCGCCGCCCCCGCCGCCAAAGCCGCCACCACCGAAACCGCCTCCCCAGCCACCTCGGCCCCTTCCGCCGGTCGGGAAAATGATCGGGATTGGTATGCAGCCACCGCCTCCACACCCGCGTCGGCCGCGACTGAGCGAGCTCAGGATGATGTACGCAACAATGAAAAGAACGAAGATCGTGAACGGCGACAGCCCCCCGCCACGGGCGCGTCGAGGCTGCGCCTGCGGCTGCAGGTCGGGCTGCATTCCTGGCGCCAGCCCGGACGACGAGTCGAGCGTGAAACCGAACTCCTGGGCGAACTGCTCGGCCACGCGGCTCGCCACCACCTCCATCGCCGGCCCGTACTCGCGCTGCTGAAAGTACGGAACGGCCTCGCGGCAGAACGATGCCGCCTTGGAGTCCGTGATGAACCCCTCGGTGCCCTGCCCGGTGGTGACGAAGCATTCGCCGCGTCCACTCGTGCTCGTCTCTTTCGGCACGAGCAGGATGACGACGCCCGCGTTCCGTGAGCGCTGACCAACGGCGGCGTTCGATCCAACCTTCCACGCGCGGCCGATCGCGAGCGCCACATCGACTGGCGCACGCAGGCCAATGTCGGGAAGCGTCACGACCGCCATCTCGCCACCGCTCTTCTGGTGGACGTCGAACGCAATGCGATTGATGTGATCGACCGACGCTGCGGGGAGCACACCGGCGGCGTCGACGACGATCTCGGCGGCACTGGTCCCGTAGCCGCGCGGCGCGGGCGGGATCTGAACTGCCTGCAGCGCGATCAGGAAATGGAGCACGGAATGTGGGAAGCGTAGCCGTCTGGAAAACTATACGGCAGGCACGGCAAGACCTAACGCGTGAAGCTGAACGAGAACGAGAATGTCCCGTCGCCTGCCTCGGAAGGGGGGAAGTGCCACGTACGGACCTTGTCGAGGATGCAGCGTTCCGTCTCGGACGCGCCAGCACCGGACCACGTTCGATTCGTGACGTTTGCAGCGGTTACCGCGCCGGTGGGTGTAAGCGTCACCGACGCCGTGATGGAGCCCGCGAGCGACGGATTCTCTTTCAGGCCATACTCGTTGTAGCAGAACCGCAACTGTGCCTCGTGGCCTCGCACGAACGTACCGAGCTCGCTGACATCGCGTTGAGGCCCGCCGGCCCGCGGGGCGTCTATTGGCCGAGGCGGTGCGATGCGAACCGGCGTGCGCGAAACGGTACCGCTGCCAGCACCGGTGCCTATCCCGCCGCCCGGGCCGAGCCCGTTACCGATGCCACCGCGCCCAGGTGTCCGAGAACCCGTCCCGCCCTCACCCGCGCCTAGAACTACCTTGGCGCCGGCTCCGTTCGCGCTCGCCGTCCCGCCGGAGCCCGACGAGACGTCGACATTCCGGAGCACGTTCGAGACGTCGCCCACGAGCCCACCGGACGCATTGTTGCTTCCGAACGCGTCGGCGATGGCGGCAGGGTTCGACGTTCGCTGGCGACCGCCGCCACTTCGCTCCTTGGGTACCGGCGGAGCAGCCGCGGCCGCTTCTTCCGCTGCGACAGCGTCCACCGTCGGTTCCGGCGGCATGTCGAACGTAACCGCGATCGGGCGCTCGTCGCGCGAGAGCAGCTGCATCGGCAGCGTTCTCGGACCAAAGTACACGAACACGAGCCACGCGATGCCAAGGGCGAACGACAACGCGTACGACGACAGCAGCGCGCGTCCCTCTTCGCCAGCGATCTCGTAGCGGAGAGAGCGACCCAGTACCTCGGTATGGCTGGGGGTCGGCACCGGAGTCGGCTCCGGCGGCATCGGGTCGTTAGGCGTGACGGCGCTGCTCATGTCAACTCGCCTTTGCGCCCACGTCCGTGACGTGGCTGACCTGGAGCGTCAGGTTGCGAAAGCCGGCGACGCGGGCCGTCTGCATCACGCGAGACAGCAGGTCGTAGCGCATCGTGCGGTCGGCCTGGATGGCCAGCGGCGCGTCGATGGATTGCCCGTTCGGGATGCGCCGCAGCGCACGAATGGAGTCAGCCTTGGCGCGGAGCGCGGCATAGAGCGGCGGGATCAGCAGCGGTTGGGCAGGATTGTCAGACCGAGCCTGCGCCGCCTCGAGCGTGCTCATCACCGGCCGACCCGCGAGCGTGACCTGTGGTCCGATGCCTAACGTGATCTGCTGCAGCGCCGGCTGCCCCACCCGCGACTCCGGGAGGTTGACCCCTCGCACGACCGGGGCGAGCTCGCCCACGGTAGCCGTGACGAGCGTGAAGAACACGACCGATACGAACGTGTCCACCAGCGGCACGAGGTTGAGCTGAACGAGCCGGAACTTGTTGAATTGGGCCGCGCGGCGCGCGAGCCGCGCCGCCCGGGCACGGTTGTGCGAGCCAGCCATGGCTTTCACCGGCTCCATCGACCCCGGCGGCGTGATCTGCGAGCTCATCGCGTCACCTGAGTGGGCCGGCGCTCCATCGCGGCGACCTGCGTTGCACGCGTCCGATTCCCCAGCGAGATACCCGAGAACTGCGCGATACGGAGCCGCTCGAGCACGTGGATCAGGTCATCGTACGCCACGTCATCCGCGGGCACGACCACCACGTCCGCGTTCTGCGGGTAACGCCGGCGGATTTCCGTCATGACCGACTGCAGCGTGTCGAGGGATGCGCCCTGCACGCCGCGGATCTCTTTGCGGAACCCGCCCTCACCGGTGTGCTCGACGAGCAGCTTGTCGCGGTCAATGCGCACCGCGAGCAGGAGGTTGAGCGCGTTCTGCGGCGCGGACGTGGCCTGCTGCGCCGTGATCACGACCGGCGGGAGCGTCAGGTCGTACGAGGTCAGCGCGGCCAGCGCCGCCCCCTGATAGGTCAGCAGCGAGAAGAACACGACCGACGTCAGGATGTCGATGAGAGGCACGAGGTTCAGGTGCCCCGCATCGGTCAGCGACGCCCGCTCGGCGCGCCGCTGCTTCGACCGGAGGTAAACCGACGCCACGACGCCTGCCTAACGATGGCCGAGCCGCACGTCCGGCCGGTCGATGAGCGCGTTGATCAGCCGGACGGAGAACTCGTCGATCTGCTCGATGATCGTCTCCGCCTGGCTCACGAGATACGCGTGGGCCACCGA
>Ga0070670_100004548_pt1 | contig 11630 bp, 8 predicted proteins | sample KBSS63metaG_FD_64665 | JGI IMG/M metagenome (GOLD analysis project Ga0070670, IMG submission 64665) | Switchgrass rhizosphere microbial communities from Kellogg Biological Station, Michigan, USA - KBS S6-3 metaG | ecosystem: Host-associated > Plants > Roots > Rhizosphere > Soil ... | reverse complement strand
TTTTGATAATCTTCGCCACGGCCAATCTCCTTTCTTGCAGAGCCTCTTGTGCTCACACGCAAAGGCTACTGCGTGGAGGTTGGCCTTCTCATCCCATCTCCAAAGCTTCGCGAAATGTGCTGTGAGTCGCGCGAGCAGCGTCACATTTCTTCACACCCTCTGAAGTTTCCGCGCTTCGCGCTCCACGGCTCCGGCGGCTCAGGATGACATCTTGACCCCGCCCGTTTCCGGCCGCCGCGTTGACGCGGGGAATCGTCGATCGACGAGATTTCGTGGCGCAAAATCCACTTGCACTCCTGTGTTTTCAACGAGTTAGTGGCGGCATCTCCCTTGGACTAGAGGGAGGCCTATGTCCGCCCTTCCCACCTCCCATCTCCTTTCGCCGCTCCGCATTCTTCTCGTCGAAGACAGCCCGGTCGAAGCCCATCTGATCCGGTCCATTCTCGGCGCGACGTCGTTCCGGGTGACGTCCGTGGATCGTCTCTCCGACGCCGTGGCGGTGCTTCGATCCGCGGCCATCGACGTCATCCTGCTCGATCTGAACCTGCCTGACAGCCGCGGCGCGGAGACCCTCGACACGGTTCTCGAACACGCGGGCAGCATCGCCATCGTCGTCCTCACCGGCAACGGTGACGAGCAGGCCGCTCTCGATGCCGTGGCCATGGGAGCTCAGGACTACCTGATCAAAGGAACTGCAAGCGGCGACACGATCGTGCGATCGATCCGCTATGCGTTCGAGCGCGTTCACGCGGAGGAAGATCGCCGCCGCTCCGAGGCGCGGTTTCGCGCGCTCGTCGAGAACAGTTCTGACGGAATCGCGCTCATCGACGCGCAAGGAAACATTCACTACTCCAGCCCCGCGATCAACCGGATTCTCGGTTATTCGGTCGAGGAGATCCTTGGCATCAATGTCTTCACGCTCATGCATCCCGATGACCTCATGGAAGGCCGCAGGCGCCTGATGACGATCCTGAACAATCAGGCTGCGCTGGTAGCGATGCCGGATCTGCGCTACCGGCACGCCGACGGCTCGTGGCGATGTCTGGAGGTGCTGCGAACGAATCGTCTCGACGATCCCGCCGTCCGCGCCATCGTCGTCAACTTCCGCGACGTGACCGAGCGCAACAACGCGCTCGAAACAGCCGAACGGCTCCAGCGCCGGTACGAGTTGATCCTGAACTCGATCGCCGACGGCGTTGAAGAGTTGAACGCGAACGGAATCGTGACGTTCGAGAATGCGGCAGCCGCGTCCATGCTCGGGTGGGAACCGCGCGACCTCATCGGAAGAAACGCCCATCAAACGGTTCACCATTCGCGTGCCGACGGCTCACCGCTCCCGGAAGATGACTGCCCGATCATCGCCACGCTGCGCGACGGTGTCGTGCGGCATGTCAGCGACGACGTCTTCTGGCGCAAGGACGGAACTTGTTTCTCCGTTGAATACGTGGCAGCCCCGAAGATTGATCGCAACGGACAGATGCTCGGCGTCGTCGTGGCATTCCGCGACGTAACCGAGCAGCGCGAAATGCAAAGGCAAGTCGACCAGGCCATTCGCGTCACGTCTCTCGGCCGCGTTGCGGCGTCGGTCGCGCATGAATTCAACAATGTCTTGACGTCGATCCAGCCCTTCACCGAAATCCTTCAGCCTTACCTTGAAAACGAACCCAACGCGATGAAGGCGCTGCGGTACATCCGCGACGGCGTGAAGCGCGGACGGACGATCAGCCACCAGATCCTCCGCTTTGCCAATCCCGCCGAGCCCCGGCTGACGACGCTCGACGCCGGCGAGTGGATGCGCACGTTCAGCGAAGAAGCGCGGGTGACGCTGCGAGAGCACAGGATCGAAGTCGGACCTGCCGAATCGCTCGTCGTCAACGCGGATGCCGAACAACTGTCGCAGGTGATGCTGAACCTGGTCGGCAACGCGCGCGATGCATCGCCCGCCGGGTCGGCGATTGCGCTCGGCGCCGTGCGCGCGGACGCCGTTCCGTTCCTTCGCGACCGTGTGCCGGACGCGCACCGTTTCGCCGCCATGTTCGTACGCGATCGCGGCTCAGGAATCGCTGCGGAGGTCCTCGAACACATTTTCGAGCCGCTGTTCACGACCAAGAGGAACGGCGGAACAGGCCTCGGTCTCGCCGTCGTGCACCAGATCATCTCCGAGCACGGCGGAGAGGTGATCGTCGAGACCGCCGCCGGCGCCGGCTCGACGTTCTACGTGGTGCTGCCCCTCGAAGAGGCTGAATATGAATCACCCGAGGGCGGCGGCGAGAACCCGACGATGTAGAAGTTGGCAGGGCCGGTGTGGCACAGACACTCTTGTCTGTGCTGCTGGGAGGCTTGCGCTTGACTTCCCAAGTTGCGCGGCTTCAAAAGCACAGACAAGAGTGTCTGTGCCACACCGGTCCGCGTCTTGCTCGCTGAGCAAGTATGCAAACGAGAGAAGTCGTCGTCATCACCGGCGCCTCGGCGGGCGTCGGCCGCGCGACCGCTCGCGCATTCGGCAAACGCAGCGCGAAAGTCGGACTGATCGCTCGCGGCAGGGATGGACTGGAAGGCGCGAAGCGCGAGATCGAAGAGCTCGGCGGCGAAGCGATCGTTCTGCCGCTCGACGTCGCCGATGAAAACGCGATCGAGCAGGCGGCTGCGGAAGTTGAAAAAACCTTCGGCCCGATCGACATCTGGGTCAACAACGCCATGCTCTCCGTCTTTTCGCCGATCATGGAGATGACGCCCTCCGACTATCGCCGCGTCACCGAGGTCACGTACCTCGGATACGTATGGGGGACGCTGGCGGCGCTGCGGCGGATGAAGCCGCGCGACCGTGGCGCGATCGTGCAGGTCGGATCGGCGCTCGCGTATCGCGGCATCCCGCTGCAGTCTGCGTACTGCGCGGCCAAACATGCCGTGCAGGGTTTTCACGATTCGCTGCGCAGCGAGTTGATTCACGACGGCAGCAACGTGCGCGTGGTGATGGTGCAACTGCCGGCGCTGAACACGCCGCAGTTCCGCTGGGTGAAATCGCGCCTGCCGCGCAAAGCGCAGCCGGTGCCGCCGATTTTCCAGCCCGAGGTCGCGGCGGAAGCGATCGTGTGGGCCGCGTACAGCGGACGTCGCGAGACCAACGTCGGCTGGCCCGCCTCGAAAGCGATCATCGGCAACAACTTCGCGCCGGGATACGGCGATCACTATCTCGCCAAACACGGCTACGACGCGCAGATGATCGACGAGCCGGAAGTGCCGGGACGCCCCGACAACCTCTACGCGCCGCTCCCCGGCGACGCCGGCGCCCACGGCGTCTTCGACGACCGCTCGACGGATACCAGCATCGCCCTCGAACTCAACAAACGAAGAGGATGGATCGCCCTCGGCGCCGCGGCGCTGTTACTGGTGGGATTCGCGCGACGGAGATGACGTTGATCCGCAGATTACGCAGATGTGACGCAGATGGAGCCCACCGTCCTTCATCTGCGTCCCATCTGCGTCAATCTGCGGATTAAACTCCCGCAACTTGAAGCACTACATCGCCCTCGCGCGTCCGTTCACGCTCCTTCCGCCGCTCCTCGGCATCGTCTCGGGCGCCGTCTGCGCGTGGGGCTCCGCGCACAATCCCGATCCGGCGCGCGCGCTGACGTCTTCCGTGATCTGGACCATCGTCCTCGGCTCGCTCTGCGCGTCGTTTCTCAACGCGGCCAACAATTCACTGAACCAGATTTACGACCTCGAGATCGATCGCATCAACAAACCGAAACGGCCGCTGGTCACCGGCGAGGTTTCGAAAAAAGGCGCCTGGATCTTCACCTGGATCATGTACGCGCTCGGCCTCGTGCCGACGTGGCTGGTGGTCGTCTACCCCTACACCACCTGGCGCGCCAAATTCTTCGCACCGCTGCCGTGGCACGAGTGCATCGCCATCTACCTGATTGCGTTCATCTCGACATTCGTCTACTCCGTCCCCGCCCTCGGACGCACCAAAGCGCATCCGATCGGCGCGAACCTCACCATCGCCATCCCGCGCGGCTGCCTCTTGAAAGTGGCCGGCTGGACGATGGTGGCGAATGCGACGACCGCGGAACCGTGGTTCATCGGTTCCGTCTTCATGCTCTTCCTCCTCGGCGCGGCGTCGACGAAGGATTTCAGCGACATCGAAGGCGACCGCGCCGGCGGCTGCCGCACGCTTCCCATCGCCTTCGGCGTCAAGCGCGCGGCGTGGATGATCGCGCCGTTCTTCATCTTCCCCTGGCTGCTGATGCCGCTCGGCGCCGCGACGCACATCCTCACTGGCAACGGCACGTTTTTATCTGTCCTCGGTGTGGGATTGGCGGCATGGGGTGCATACACGGTGTGGCTCATCGTCCGCAATCCCGACGAGCTGACGGCGACGGAGAACCATCCGTCATGGCGCCACATGTACCTGATGATGATGGCCGCGCAGGTGGGGTTCGCGCTGGCGTATGTCTTCTAGCGCCCTGGGAACGCGGGCGTCCCGCCCGCTGTCACGGTCCGCGCGAATGACGATGCGGGCGAGACGCCCGCGCTCCCAGGGAGTTTCATCACCCGATACATCCACTGATGCGCCGGAAAGTAGTACGTGTAGTCCTCCACGTAATGCGCGGCCAGATACGCGTTGTACGCATCCCGTTCCGGGAAGCGCACATGCGTCGCAAACAGCCGGTCGACGAACGCGTACTCGTATCGAACGGCCGGATCGCGTTTCGTGAACGGGACGAAATTCGGTTCCGGACGCTCGAGCGCGTTGTTGTCGGCTACGAGGATCTTCACGTTCGGATCGCGCGCGATCAGCGTGTCGATGTAGGCGTTGATCGGACCGCGATCCTGTCCGTGCATCACCGCCGGTCCGTAGAACTCGCCGAGGAAACGGTCGCCGTATTGCGCGCCGTAGAAGAGATAGTTCGGGAAGAAGCGGATCACGTCGTAGAGCTGGATCGCGCTGCATAAAACGATCGCTGCGATCAACGGCTTCGTCATGCGGTGTTCGAGAATCACCGCGGCGATGCCGAGGCAGACGAGGGGATAGAACTGCACCTGATGGTGCGGCGCGTCGTAGTGGAAGACGAAACCCTTCAGCGCGAAGTTGATGAGCAGCGCGATGCCGAATGCCGCGAGAAACGTCGTCTGCAGACGGCGCGGACGGTGCAGCGACGTCGCGTAGCATGCGGCGGCGAGGACGAGCCACCACGGTCCGATCTTGATGATGAAAACGACCAGCGAAAAGTACCAGGGCGCGTGCGGCGTTTCGAGGTTCAGGTAGTTCCAGAACGGATAGACGTTGCTCAATTTACAGGCGCGGATCAGTTGCACCAGCAGCGCCGGCTTCAGATAGATGATCGACGTTGCGAAGAACGTGGCGATGGCGATCGGCAGGAAGATCAGATCGCGCCATGCGTAGCGCCGTGTCATCGCGTAGAAGATGGCGATCACGATGCCGTTGAAGACGCCGAGGATCGAGCAGGAAGTAGCCAGGCCGAAGGCGATGGCGCTGAGAATCAGCGGCTTGCGGTTTCCGGCGCTTTGTATGTCGAAAGCACAGACAAGAGTGTCTGTGCCACACCGCTCCGCGGTACTTTTTGAAGCTACGGTAGCTCTGACAGAAGCGCTGTCCAATGTGGCACAGACACTGGTCGATGTGGCACAGACACTCTTGTCTGTGCGGGTGGGCGGGCCGGGCAAACGACCGCGAACGAAGTAATAGAACGCGATGAACGACGCCGTCGCGAACATCGCGAACAGCATGTTCGAATGCGTCATCAGCATCCGCCCCGAGGCGAGTAGCTGCGGCGAGGTCACATACAGTGCTGCTGTCAGCGTGGCCACGCCGACTCCAAATTCGCGGCGCGCGAAAACGTACAGCATCAGCAACGTCAGCGCGCTGGCGATGAAACTGATCGCGTATTGCGCTTTGATTGCAGGCGAAACCAACGCGTGGATGAAATACGGCAGCCGCGTTTGCGAAATGTCGTCGAGGCAGGCGAACGGATTGTGCGTCCTGGCCAGGCATTGCGTGATGGCGATGTCCGTCCCTTCGTCCCACGTCGGCGAGATTGAGGCCATGCGGTAGAGGTGGAGGAACGCGAAGCCCGCGAAGAGGATCACGAACGCGGCGTTGGCGGCACGGCGCGACATCACGACGCCAGGTAGAGCACCGACACGGAAATCGCCGCCCACAGAATCGCGCAGACGATCATCTGCGGGTCGCGCACCATCCGATCGGTCGGCGATTCATCGTGCGTCCGTTCCATCAAATACCGATACCGAAATACTCCGAACAGCACCACCGGCACCGTCGCCGCGAGCTGCGGCCGCACTGTGGCGATGTAGAGGCCGTAGAAGACGAACGTCGCCACGACCGCGATCTCCGAGTAGTCATCCATCAGCTTCACGGAGTAGTGCTGCAGCACCGAGCGGAAGTCGGATGCCGTCGCCGCCGACAGCAGCTCCTGCCGCCGTTTCGTCGCGGCGAGGTAGAGCGCCAGCGAAAGCGTGGTGATGAACATGAACACCGACAGCACTACGTCGATCGCTACCGCGCCGCCCCAGACCCGCAGCACGAATCCGCAGGCGATGGCGAAGAGGTCGACGATCGGCATGGTCTTCAGATGGATCGAATATGCGGTCGTCAGCGCCAGATAGAGCGCAACCGCGAGGAGAAACTTCGGCGCCACGAACCACGCCGCGGCGAGCAGGATCGGGATCACGATCGCCACGATCGTCAGCGCGGCGGACACGGAGATGGCCCCCGAGGCGATGGGGCGGCGCAGGCGTTTGACGGGGTGGAGGCGATCGCTCTCCCGGTCGAAGACGTCGTTGATGATGTAGCCGGCCGACGCTGCTCCGCAGAAGATGGCGAAGGCGGCCAGCGAATGCGCGACCGCGGACGGCGAAACGAACGACCGCGAAAAGATCAGCGGCGCGACCACGAATCCGTTCTTCAGCCACTGCGCTGGACGGAGCAGTCGGATCAACCTCACGGAGGCGAGTGTATCCGCAGATTACGCAGAGATGGGACGCAGATGGAAACGTTCATCTGCGCCATCTGCGGATTACAATCCCCCGCAGTGATCTCCCTCGAACCTGAGCTGGTACAACTCCCGGATACCGGTGTGCTCATCGCGCGCGAGCGCCGCGAGACCGTCAACATCTATCCCGAGCTTCGCCTCCTCACGTGGGCCGGCGTCATGCTCATCTCGTGGGGCGTCGGACTTTACGTCGCCAAGCACCTCGACGACATCGGACCCCTCGCCATCGCCGCCGTGATCGGACTGGCCGCCGCGGCCTGCTACGCCTGGGCGTACTGGAAACGCAGCCGCACAGCCTCGCTGGCCGACGATTACGTCCTGCTGCTGGCCGCGCTCCTCGCCAGCGCCGACGTCGGCTACATCGAGCATCACTACCACCTCCTCGGCGACAGTTGGCCGCGGCACTTTTTGTTTCTGGCCATCCTGCACGCGGTCACCGCCTACTACTTCCGCTCGCGCCTCGTGCTTTCGCTGTCGGTGGCCTCGCTGGCGGCGTGGATGGGCATCGAGCGCCGCAGCGTCGACGCCATTTTCGAAGCGCCCGTCGCCACCGCATGGCGCGCATTCGCCTGCTCCGCGATCGTCATCGGCTGGCGCCTCCTCGACCGGAAGCTTCGCCCGGCCACGACCTTCACCACCTTCTTCGATCACGCCGCAGCGAACCTCGCCTTCTGGGGCTCGCTCGCTCTGGCCGCCCACCAGGAGACCCGCTTCCTCGGCTGCGCGATCGGCGTCGTCCTGGCCGCGGCCGCGATGCTCTACGCGCGCCGCACGCGCGACGCCACCTTCGTCATCTACGCGTGGGTGTACGGCATCATCGCCGTCGACACGGCCGTGTCCGAAGTCATTGGCGACGGAATCCTGATGGCTTTCTACCTGCTCATCTCGACGGTCGCCGCGATCGCCGGGCTGTTCCTCTCGCACGCGCGGATTCGGAGGGCCGCATGAACTGGCCAAGCGGACCGACGATCGCTGACGAGCGGGCGGAGGCGCTTCATCGACTCGTTCCGTCGCAGCCGGAATCGCCGTGGAGACACAACGGTCTGTTGCTGCGCATCGTCTTCACAGTCCTGGCCGCGATCGCGGTATCGGCGGCGTTCGGATTCTTTACGCTCCTCAGTCTGCCGAAGGGCATCCTCAGCGCGATGCTGGCCATCGGCGCCGCGGAATGGCTGATCGCCGAGCACCGCTTCTTCCGCACCGGCGTCGAGTCGTCGCTATGGCTCTGCGGCACCTTCGCCTTCATCTTCGGCCTGCCGAGCCAGGGAAAAGTCGAAGCGATCCTCGTCTTTGCCGCTGCCGCCGCGCTTTCCGGATGGCGGATGCGCAACGCCTTCTTCGGCGTTTTCGCGGCGATCCTGGTGGTGGCGTACGTCGCCGCGAAATGGAATCACGCGCCGATCCTCTCCATGATCGCCGCCGCGCTCATCGCCATCCCCTCGGCATTCGCACTCCGCCGCGTATGGCAGCGCCCTTCGAACGAGCGGCTCTTCGCCGGCCTGGCGCTGGTGATGCCGGTCGCCGGTTACCTCTGTACCGTTTTCTCCCGTCTGTTCCGGACCTTCGTCATGGATGTCCAGGTCGCGGCGATCCTCGGCATCACTGCGATCATCATGCTGATCGCCGGCATCGCCTGGCGCGATCGCGTCCTGCTCATCTCCGCGACGCTATCGATCACTTGCGCCGCGATCGAGCTGCGGCAGCTCTTCGACTATCCCGCCGAGGCCAAGTTGATCGGAGCGGGGATCGCGGTGATCGCCGTCGCCGTGACGCTCGAACGCAGACTGCGCGGTAAAACGCACGGCCTCATCGTCACGGCCGAGGCCACGAATCCTTACGACGAAGCGATGCAGATCGGCGGCATCCTCACCGTCGCCCCGCACGGATCCGCGCCCGCGGAGCACGCCCACACCGGCCCTGTCCTCGACGACTCCACCTCCGCCACCGACAAATCCTTCGGCGGCGCCGGCGCGGGCGGCGGCTACTGATTTCATCTGCGTTCCATCTGCGTCATCTGCGGATCAAATCCATCCGCAGATGACGCAGAGCAACACAGATGTTCCACGTGTCACACCTTTTCCGCAGCCCAAACGCCCTCCTAACCCCCACGCCATAATTTTCTTCGGCCGAGTCTGCTATTTCCTTCGGAAACTTACCTTAAAACCTGCGGAAAAACTCATCTGAAATTGCGTATGGAAAAGATGTGCAAAACGTGTGGAAAATGCGCTGATTTTCTGCGGATTACCGCTCGAAAGACTGTGCAAAAACCTGCGGATAACCTGCGGGGAAGAGGTGGAAAGGCGGCGGAGAACCCGACCAAATCCCGTCTACTTCCTGTGGAGTAAATCTATGATTCTTAGAATACTTACGCTTCAGGTAGTGTTTCGACGATTCACGACCACAACATCTTGTGGTCACAGACTTGACATCCGTTTCCACCGGGCGTAGCTTGTCTCGCACAACATACGACTACGAGCGCGTGGGAGGATTGATGAAGGATTTGAAGCACGTTTCCCGTCTTGCCACCCGGAGCCCCTTGCGGTCGGTTTCACTGCAGATTCGCGAGTATCAGGTCACCGTCAAAGTCAAGACGCCGGTCCCGCAGGCCCGGCCCACCAGCGCACGCTGGCTCGCTCGTTAACAAACGTTCTAACAATCACCGAAGCGCCCCGCGTAGGGGCGCTTTTGCTTCGAAGAAGGAGAACAGGCCATGACGTCCATCGAGATCCCGTCCAGCAGCATCCGCCCCCGCGCCAACAACAAGCCCGTGAAGAAAAAGGAGACGAAGACCGGCGGCATCGCCATCGACCGCTTCTTCACCAAAGCGGGCGTGGACGTCTACGACACCTGTGAATGGGAGATGCGCTCGGCAGCCATCACCAATGAGAGCGGTGGGATCGTCTTCGAGCAGAAAGACGTCGAGATGCCGAAGTTCTGGTCCCAGATGGCCACCAACGTCGTCGTGTCGAAGTACTTCCGCGGCCACATCGGCTCACCCGATCGCGAGACCTCCGTCCGCCAGCTCATCGGACGCGTCGTGCGCACCATCACCGGATGGGGACGCGAAGGCGGCTACTTCGCCTCGGAGGCTGATGGCGATACGTTCCGCGACGAGCTCACGCACATCCTTCTCTACCAGATGGCCGCCTTCAACTCGCCGGTCTGGTTCAACGTCGGCATCGAGCCGCATCCGCAGTGCTCGGCGTGCTTCATCAACTCCGTCAACGACACCATGGACTCCATCCTCGGCCTGGCCAAGACCGAAGGAATGCTCTTCAAGTACGGCTCCGGAACGGGATCGAATCTCTCCAGCATCCGTTCGTCGAAAGAGCTCCTGGCCGGCGGCGGCACCGCGTCGGGCCCCGTCTCCTTCATGAAGGGCTACGACAGCTTCGCCGGCGTCATCAAGAGCGGCGGCAAGACCCGCCGTGCCGCCAAGATGGTCATCCTCAACGCCGACCATCCCGACATCGTCGACTTCATCGAGTCGAAGGAGAAGGAAGAGAAGAAGGCCTGGGCACTGATCGACGCCGGCTACGACGGCGCGTTCAACGCGCCCGGTGGCGCCTACGATTCGGTTCAGTTCCAGAACGCCAACCACTCCGTGCGCGTCACCGACGACTTCATGCACGCCTACGAGAAGGACCTCGACTGGCAGACCTGGTCGGTCACCGAGCCGAAGGAAGTCATGGGCACGTACAAGGCCCGCGAGCTGATGCGCAAGATGGCCGAGTCGGCCCACCTCTGCGGCGATCCCGGCATGCAGTTCGACACCACCGTCAACGACTGGCACCCGTGCCCGAACACGGCCCGCATCAACGCCTCCAATCCGTGCTCGGAGTACATGTTCCTCGACGACTCCGCCTGCAACCTGGCCTCGCTGAACCTGATGCGCTTCTACAACGAGAACACCGGCTTCGACGTCGAGGCCTACCGCGCCGCGCTGCGCATCGTCATCACCGCGCAGGAGATCACCGTCGACTACGCGTCGTATCCGACGAAGGCGATCGAGAAGAACTCGCACGCCTTCCGCCCGCTCGGCATCGGCTACGCCAACCTCGGCGCGCTGCTCATGGCCCGCGGCATTGCGTATGACTCCGAGGATGGACGCGATTACGCGGCGGCGATTACGTCGATTCTGTCCGGCGAGTCGTACGCGCAGTCGGCGCGCATCGCCGAGAAGGTAGGTCCGTTCGAAGGCTACGCCGTCAATCGCGAGCCATTCCTGCGCGTGATCGACAAGCACCGCCGCGCCGCCTACCGCATCAACACCCGTCCGCTGCCGGCCGACCTGGCCGACGCCGCGGCCAAGGTGTGGGACGAGGCCTACGCCCTCGGCCAGCAGCACGGCTACCGCAACGCCCAGATCTCGGTCCTCGCGCCGACCGGCACCATCGCCTTCATGATGGATTGCGACACCACTGGCATCGAGCCCGACATCGCGCTGGTGAAGTACAAGAAGCTGGTCGGCGGCGGCATGCTGAAGATCGTCAACCAGACCGTCCCCACGGCCCTGAAGCGCCTCGGCTACGACCCGAAGCAGATCAACGAGATCGTGCAGTACATCGACGAGAACGACACCATCGAAGGCGC
>Ga0070670_100004546_pt1 | contig 11631 bp, 10 predicted proteins | sample KBSS63metaG_FD_64665 | JGI IMG/M metagenome (GOLD analysis project Ga0070670, IMG submission 64665) | Switchgrass rhizosphere microbial communities from Kellogg Biological Station, Michigan, USA - KBS S6-3 metaG | ecosystem: Host-associated > Plants > Roots > Rhizosphere > Soil ... | reverse complement strand
CCGATCGCTGAACGGCAATTCGCCCCTGTTCCATTGGCCGGCGAATGCCGCGGGAAGCGGTGCGCTGTCGTTGAGAACGGACCACCAGCTCTTGCGATGCGTGGCGTCGCTGACATGCTGGATCACGAAGCGCTGCTGCCGATCGGCCGAATAGGCTGGCGCGGCCAGCGCGGCCAGCGCGCCGATCACAGTCAGCGCAGCGCCGGTCAACGCGGACCATTTCAGCCCGGCACCGGCGAGGAGGGGCCTCGCTTCGATCAGGAGCGGCAAGACAAGGAGACTGCCCAGCGGGGCGAATATCCATATGGGCCCGCCGTTCAGGAGATCCTCAAGAAGGCCGAGCATCGCTCCCCACGTCAGATAGAGGACCAGGATTGCCAGGACCGCTCCCAGCCGTTCGGCCGGCTGCCACCAGCGCGCGAGCAGGATACCGGCGGCTACGATCAGGGGCGGAAAGATGAAGAAGATGATTCCGCCGGGCGCGAGGAGGCCGATTGCGCCGCCCAAAACGAGGAAGACGAACCAGAAGGTCGGTCGCAATCGCGTACGGTCGAGCGTACCGCCGATGGTCAGGATCATCACCGCCGCTGCGAGGATTGTCGCAGCATAGACCGTGAGATGGGTCCAGATCGGCTCGGCCCGCCAGAACATGCCGTGGCGAATGCCGCCTACGAGCGCGAGCATGATCCATGATAGAGCCGTACTGACGATGAAGGAGGCGACTGCGACGGCTGAGCCTCGCAGCGACCCGCCGCGTTGAATCGAAACACCGGCGAAGAACAGGAGGAGGAGAATGAGCAGCGCCGCGCCAATGATCAGCGGCAAGGTGATCAACACTTGGCCGGCGACATCCATGAAGATCCGATTGCCGCTTCCCGCGTATGGCTTGCCGTTTGAGAGCCTCGTCGCAAGCGCCAGCGTCTGATCGCCCATGTGCTGGACCGTCGCCGGGTTTAGCGCGGCGATGTCGTCGCCTGCGCTGTGATAGCGGGTCTCATTGCCCACGGGTGCAAGGTTGAGCGTCAGCCAGCGGCGTTCCGCGAAACTGTTCACGTCCGTGTAGTTCGGCAGCAGTCGATAGACATCGGTCCCGAGGGAATCGGCGACCGGATTCTTCACCGCTTCGGCAAAGACCCCAATCGGCGCGCCGTTCGGCACGCTTGTCTCGAACATGTTGACGGGTCCGCTGACGCCGCGAGCCTCGAGGTTGATGACGCTGTCGACACTTCGGCTGAGCGGGTCGGCGAGAAAGGCGCGCGCGCCGATGAGCCCAAGCTCCTCGCCTTCGTTGAAGAGCAGGATCACCGGGCGCTCAAGCGGCTTGTCCTTCAGGATCGACCCGACCTCGAGTAGCGTCGCTACCCCCATTCCGTCGTCCGCTGCTGCCGGTCCGACCGGAGTGCTGTCGTAATGGGCGTTGAGCAGCAGGGCCTTGCCCGAGGAGGGGCCGAGGAGGGCGATAATGTTGCGCACGCGAGCACAGGAAACACCGCGCTGCTTGTAGAGCTCGTTGCACGCTAACTGATCGCGGACGATCGGATTGAGACCTGCCTGCTGAAGCTGGGCAACCAGGCGGGCCCGGACCAGATCCGACGCTTCCGTGTCCGACGGGTGAGGGCGCTGGTCGCCGAGGATGTAGGCAAGCCGTGCCTTCGCGCGGTTCGCGTCGAACTGCCCTGCGAAGTTATTCGAACGGAGCGGCGGCGGCTGAACCAATAATCCCTTCGCCGCGAGCGCTCCGAGCATCGCGACAAAGAGCAACGCAAGCAGCAATATCGGTCGGCGCATCTTCCCCCCTTGGCCGGCACGACCGCCGACGCCATATCGCTTTCAGGGGCCAGTTGCGATAGGCGGCCCTCTAGAGCTTTCGGAGAGAAGAAGATGGGCTACCGGGTCGCGGTCGTCGGGGCGACGGGCAATGTGGGTCGCGAGATCCTCAACATCCTCGCCGAGCGGCAATTCCCGCTCGATGAAGTCGCGGCGGTCGCGTCTTCGCGTTCGACCGGCGACGAGGTCGATTTCGGCGAGAAGGGCGAGACCCTACGCATCAAGAATCTCGAGCATTTCGACTTCTCCGGCTGGGATATCGCGCTGTTCGCTGCGGGGTCCGAAGTGTCCAGATTGTATGTGCCGAAGGTCGCCGCAGCCGGTTGCACAGTGATCGACAACAGCTCGCTCTATCGGATGGATCCCGACGTGCCCCTGATCGTGCCGGAGGTGAATCCGGACGCCATCAGCGGCTATCGCAAGAAGAACATCATCGCCAATCCGAACTGCTCGACCGCACAGCTGGTAGTGGCCTTGAAGCCGTTGCACGACGCCGCGAAGATCAAGCGCGTGGTTGTTGCGACCTACCAGTCCGTGTCGGGCGCCGGAAAGCGCGGCATGGACGAGCTGTTCGAACAGTCGCGGAACATTTTCGTCGGCGACAGCAATGAGCCCCAATTCTTTACCAAGCAGATCGCGTTCAACGTGATTCCCCACATCGACACCTTCCTCGACGACGGCTCGACGAAGGAAGAGTGGAAGATGGTGGTCGAGACCAAGAAGATCCTCGACCCGTCGATCAAGCTGACAGCGACCTGCGTCCGCGTGCCGGTTTTCGTCGGCCATTCCGAAGCCGTGAACATCGAGTTCGAGAATGAGATTTCTGCTGACGAAGCGCGCAATATCCTTCGTGAGGCGCCTGGCGTGATGGTCGTCGATAAGCGCGAGCCGGGCGGTTACGTAACGCCGGTAGAGGCCGTCGGCGATTATGCGACCTATGTCAGCCGGATTCGCGAGGATTCGACGGTCGACAATGGGCTCAGCCTTTGGGTCGTCAGCGACAACCTCCGCAAGGGCGCGGCGCTGAACGCGGTTCAGATTGCGGAGCTACTGGGGCGGAAGCATCTTCAGAAGGCAGCCTGACGCAGGCGTCAGGGCATGTCCGCCCAGTGGCGCATCAAATTCTCGCGAACGACCTGAAGGCGGTTGAAATTCTCCGGGTCCATCTTCAGGCCCTCGAGAGCTGCGACCTCGTTCAGCTCATAGAGCATGTTCCGCCGGAACGGATCCTGGATGCGGCTCTGGATGAAGGTGATCGCAACAAGGCGCTCACCCTTGGTCACAGGCACGACCTGGTGCAGGCTGTCCGATGGATAGATGATCGCCTCGCCAGGCTTCAGCTTGAAGCTAAGCTCTGAATCGCCGAGCCTGACCTTGAGCTCGCCCCCTTCATATTCGCTGGGGTCGTTGAGGAAGACGGTAGACGAGATGTCGCTGCGGATTGTGCCCTGCGGCAAGTGGATGAAGGCGGAATCCGCGTGGGCTCCGTACTTCATGCCGGGCTTGTAGCGCGTCATCATCGGCGGCGCGATCCGCACCGGAAACCCAAATTCGTGAAACTCTTCGCTGCGGGCGTAGGCCTGCTGCAGGATCTGCGAGCTCTTCTGATATGCCTGCGCGTCGTGCAACTGCTCGTTCTGCTTCGCCTTGTTGTGCGGATTGGTAATGCGGCCGTCGGCGAACGGCGCGGTTGCCGCAATGCGCTTGCACTCGGCGACTTCGGCGTCGGTCAGAAGCTGCAGAATTCGGTACATCGATCCCTTATCCCTGAGCGCGACCGAAGGCTCGCGCCAATAGCGGCGACTTTTCGGCTGCCGAGCGGAGCATGGCAAGGGCACCTTCGATGTCGCGACCTTGGAGGCGGATTTCCTGAGCGATCAGATCGCCGCGCAGGCTCGGACTGTATTCGTAGTTGGGGTCCTTGGAATATCGCTGCATGAGCGGGCCGGCAGATATTTCCGACAGGCGCTCCGGGTCAGCCGAAAAGCCGAAGAAAGCCGCGGCCCTACCCAATTCCGATTGCATGTTCCCAAGCATGACGTCGAAATCTGCCCAGTCGATCATGCGGTCGGCCATCTCCTCACTTGCGGCCTCGAGCGTCGTCATCTCGCAGGCCCAGGCGGACGCGGCGCGCTCCGCGTCGTTACGCGCGTTCGGCAGGTCGATGCCGCGCGCAGCAAGGCGCCGCGCCCGATAATCCGCCAATGCGTGCAGCTCTTTGACGCTGTTCTCGCCCGCGAGGATGCTGGCGACATAATTGCGAGGCTGGGCATACATGAAGAGGGCTCGTTCGCTCGGCGGTAGCAGTAGCGAAGCAATCTCGCTCGCGAAGCTCGTGGCCTTCACGCATGCCGTTTCATCCGGCGCGAAGGTTCGCGACATCAATCCTGCGATCGGCGGCAGGTAGCCCTGGCGGATCTCGGGCGGAATGAGAGCAAGGTCGCGGAGGAGCCGGGGCTCGCGGATCGCCAATACGCCGTCGATTTCGCCGAGAAGGCGGGAGACGAGGGTCGAACCGACGTGCCCGATATGGAAGATCCAGCGCGCGTCCGTTCGCATGTCAGGCGTGACGACCGCTTCGACCTCCGGCCACGGCACGACCTGCGCGTCGACAGGCCGCTGCATCAGCCGGTCGTCGAGAAAGCTTGCCGCTCGGTAGCTGTCACGGTCCATGGCGACCAGCCGGACCGCTCCTGCATTGGGATCGAGCGCTTGGGCGAGCCAGGTCGCGTCGCGGGCGATGTCTTCGGGGGCCGGAGCGCTGGACATGCCGCCCCTTAGCCGCGCATTGGGCCTCGAACCAAGGAGGGACGAGCATGGACGACAAGATCGCGGGCGGATGTGCGTGCGGAAGGATCCGTTACACCGCGACGATCCACGATCGTGACGCCTATCTTTGCCACTGCCGGATGTGCCAGCGCTCGACCGGTTCAATTTCGATCGCCTTCAAGAATGTGAAGCAAAGCGAGATCGAATGGAGCCGTGAGCCAGACTGGTTCGACAGCTCGCCGATCGCTGTCCGTCCCTATTGCCGCGATTGCGGCACCTCACTCGGTTTCAAGTTCAAGGACGGAAGCGAGAATATGGACCTGACCGTCGCATCCTTCGACGACCCGTCGCCCTATCTTCCGAAGCATCACTTCGGCGCCGAGAGCATGCATCGCGCGTGGCTTAATACCGAAGGTCTGAAAGAGATGCGGACGGACGAATATCAGAAGCTGATCGACAAATGGGTCGAGGCGACGGGGGCCTTCCCGGGGTGAGCGAAGTTCAAGTCCATCGCTGGACCGCTTCCGACGGAATCGAGCTCGCCTATCATGAGCTGGGGGATGGCCGGCCCGTCGTCCTGCTCCACGGCCTTTTCTCCGACGCGAACGTCAACTGGATCAAGTTCGGTCAGGCGCAACGCGTTGCGGATCGCGGCTTCCGGGTGATCATGCCGGACCTGCGCGCACATGGTTTAAGCGGGCGGCCGCACGAGCCTGAGCATTATCCGCGCGGAATCCTGGCGCAGGATCTGCGCGATTTGATCTCCAATCTCGGACTGACTGATTTCGATGTCGGCGGTTTCTCGCTCGGAGCGCGGACCACCGTCGAGGGGATCGGGGAAGGATTGACGCCTCGTCGTGCGGTGCTTGGCGGGGCCGGGCTGCAGGGATTGCGGCATTGGGAGCGGCGCAAGAATTTCTTCCTCGAGGCGATCGAGCAGTTCGACAGCGTCTCGCGCGGCGATCCGCACTGGTTGTCGATCCAGTTCATGAAGAGCCAGAAGGTGGATCGGGTCGCAGCTGGCCTCCTGCTGGAGAGCTTCGCCGACGCCTTCATGGAATGGCTGAAGGCATTCACGATGCCGACGCTGGTCGTATGCGGCTCGGAAGACGAGGATAATGGGTCGGCTGAGGAATTAGCCGCCGCGCTGCCGAACGCGATCTTCCGCGAGGTGCCCGGAACACACATGAGCTCCGTCACCAAGCCGGAGTTTGGCGAGACGATTGCGGAGTTTCTAGATGAGTAAAAAGGAGGGGCGCCCCTGCGAGCGCCCCTCGTCAGTCGTTTTCGTCAGGCTAAGCGGTCTTGCCAGTCTCCTTCAGGGTCAGGGCCTCTTCCGAGATTTCGGATTGGCTCTTGCGGCTACCGCGACGAGAGGGCTGAGCGATGAAGCTCTCGCTTTGATCGCTTTCCGTTTCCGTGAAGTCGCCGCTTGACGAAAATCCTTCGCGCCATTCGCTGATCTGATCGGACAGACTTGCAAGCTGATCACTGATTTGATTCCGCCGAGACCATAGGAAAACGCCCGCGCCGACGGCGGCTGCCGCCGCGGCTGCAGTTGTAAAAGGCCTGTCCCGCGCCGTATCCGTCCAACTGCCGCTATACTGGTTGCGGCCACTGGGATTGTTGTTCCGGCCGCCGCGACTGTTACTTCTGGCCATCAGATACCTCCTCTAGGAAATGTTTCGCTCTCAATTCGGTCAAACGATTGAAAGCGGTCGCCGTTCGCCTGTTTGCGACGAACAGCGGCGAGGAGTGTCGGCTCAGCGGCGAACAGTCAGGCGGTCGCCAGCTGGTCGAGCATATATTCGGCGCTGGAAGCGCGATATTCGCCCGGCTGCTCGACATTCACCTGCTCGACGACGCCGTCATTGACGATCATCGAGTAGCGTTGCGAACGCTTGCCCATGCCGAACTGGCTGCCGTCGAACGACAGTCCGACGGCATCGGCGAACGCGCCGTTCCCGTCGGCCAGCATTGTGATGTCTTCGCTTCCGTCCTGCTTGCCCCAGGCGCCCATGACGAAGGGGTCGTTGACGGAGATGCAGGCGATCTCGTCGACCCCTTTGCCCTTCAGGTCGCCGGCCTTCTCGACATAGGACGGCAGGTGGCGAGCTGAGCAAGTCGGCGTGAAGGCGCCCGGGACCGCGAACAAGGCGACACGCTTGCCGGCGAAATACTCGCCGCTCGTCGTGGGCTGCGGCCCATCGGGTGTCGCAATGGCGAGCGGGACGTCGGGGAGGCGGTCACCCTTCTGGATGGTCATGGCATTGGCTCCTTCGCGTAACGGATGAGCCGCGCCTTAGGCCTGCCGTATGACGGCCTCAAGTATTGCTCGCCGCGCGGCGCCGTCCCATTGACGCAAGGATGGTGGACCAGCCTACCTTCCTTTCCGGCAAGCTGTTGCTGGCGATGCCAGGAATGGCCGACCCACGCTTCGAGCGGGCGGTCATCGCCATGTGCGTTCATGACGAGAACGGAGCCGTCGGTATCGGCATCGGTCACAAACGGTCCGGGATTACGTTCAGGGGCTTATTGCGGCAGCTCGATATCGAGCCGGGCGACTCTCCCGACTGCGCGGTGCTCCACGGAGGACCCGTCGAGCCGGGCAGGGGCTTCGTCCTCCATTCCAGCGACTGGGGAGGGCAGGACACCCTTCACGTCAACGGCGACGAGGGCGAGCTTTTTGCGATGACCGGCACGATCGACGTGCTGCGGGCGATCGCCGAGGGGCGGGGACCCAAGCGTTGGATTGTCGCGCTCGGCTACGCCGGCTGGGGCGAGGGGCAGCTCGACGAGGAGATGACGCGCCACGGCTGGTTCGCTGCGTCGGCAGATGCGAAGATCCTGTTCGACAAGCCCGCTGACGAACGTTGGGCTGCGTCGTTCAAGGCCGCGGGGATCGATCCGCGTCTGCTCGCAAGCGAGACCGGCGCCGCCTGATCAGCTGTAGCCGAGCATCTCGCGCATTCCCGGCGCGACCATGTCCACCATGCGCTTCTGGAGATCCGGCAACTCCGACGGAAATTCGACCTCGACGCCGTGCAGATTCTCGCGTGCCGTTCCGCTCTGCTTCCGGTCGGACCCGATGCGCACGCGCTCGCGCCAGTCGTCAGGCCGGTCGATTCCCATCGCGTTGAAGAGGTCGGAAAAGAAAGTGTCCGCCGCGTCGGTATCGAGCCCTTTGACGGCCGCCACCAGGTCTTCGTAGCGAACGAGATAGGCCCCCGTCCCGAGCCACGCGATTGCATTGTAGATGAACGTTGCCCCAAGCGGCGGCGCTTTTTCATGCACCCCGAAGATCATCATGTTCATTAGATGGTCGACGGTGAGCGTTCCCTCCTTGAGGATCTCGAAGCCTCCGAATTCGTCACTGAGGAAAAAGCGCGCTCTCGCCATGACCCAGTCATACGGGTCGCGCACCAATACGATGTGGCGGGTCGATCCGACCGCGACCGCCGTTCGGTCCGTGAACATGAGGTGGCCCCAACTGAGCAGATGCCGGGGATCGCCAAATGCCATTAGATGCTGGTCCAGGATCGGCTGCTGGACGAACTGAGCGGTGTAGTGCTGATCGACCGGCACGAACATCCGCGTGATGTTCCGGAGCAAATGGCTGCCGCATTTCGGCACGCTGTTCAGGAACAAGGATTGGCGGAGCGGCCGCTGCTCGAACTTGCCATTTTCCTCGTCCAGCGTGTCACGCTTCAGACGAACGCCAACGGCCTTGGCGGGAGCGCTTTGGAATCCAGTGTCTTGCATGGCTTCGTCTTAGAAGCCGCTCTCCCTGCTCTCAAGGTCGCCGACCAGAAAAGTACATATAAAGAATTCTTTATATTTGCGTTTCCGGACGGTCGGGGCTAACGGCTCCGGTGACCCGCGCCCGCAAGAGGCGCACATCATAGCAACCGGAGATTTGACGTGGCGACGCAGGCTGAAACACGATTCAACGACTATGTCGTGAAGGACCTCGGCCTCGCCGACTTCGGCCGCAAGGAGATCGAGATCGCCGAGACCGAGATGCCCGGCCTCATGGCCCTGCGCGAAGAATTCGGCGCTTCGAAGCCGCTGAAGGGAGCCCGCATCACCGGTTCGCTGCACATGACCATTCAGACGGCGGTTCTCATCGAGACGCTCGTTGAGCTGGGAGCCGAGGTGCGCTGGGCTTCGTGCAACATCTACTCGACGCAAGACCACGCGGCCGCAGCGATTGCCGCCCGGAACATCCCCGTGTTCGCCATCAAGGGCGAGACGCTCGAGGATTATTGGGACTATGTCGTGAAGATCTTCGACTGGGGTCGCGACACGACCTGCAACATGATCCTCGACGACGGCGGCGACGCGACCATGTTCGCGCTGTGGGGCTATCGCGTCGAGAAGGGTGAGGAGCTGTTCGCTCCGTCGAACGAGGAAGAGGAAATCTTCGCCGCGACGCTGAAGCGCTTCCTCGCCGAGCGGCCTGGATATCTCACCAAGACCGTCGAGACGATCAAGGGCGTGTCGGAAGAGACGACCACTGGCGTCCACCGGCTCTACGACCTCGCCAAGCAGGGCAAGCTCCCGTTCCCGGCGATCAACGTCAACGACAGCGTCACCAAGTCGAAGTTCGACAATCTCTACGGGTGCAAGGAAAGCCTGGTCGACGCGATCCGCCGTGGCACTGACGTCATGCTCGCCGGCAAGGTGGCCTGCGTCGCGGGTTATGGCGACGTCGGCAAGGGCTCAGCGGCTTCGCTTCGCAACGGCGGCGCTCGCGTCCTGGTGACCGAGATCGACCCGATTTGCGCGCTTCAGGCCGCGATGGAAGGCTATGAGGTCGTGACGATGGAGGAGGCGACGAAGCGCGCCGACATCTTCGTGACTGCCACGGGCAATGCGGACGTCATCACGGTCGATCACATGCGCGCGATGAAGAACATGGCGATCGTCTGCAACATCGGCCACTTCGACAGCGAGATCCAGATCGGCGCGCTCGCCAACATGAAGTGGGTCGAGATCAAGCCGCAGGTCGACGAGGTGGAATTCCCCGACGGCAAGAAGATCATCGTCCTGTCGAAGGGCCGTCTTGTGAACCTCGGCAACGCGACCGGCCATCCGAGCTTCGTCATGAGCTCGAGCTTCACCAATCAGGTGCTTGCGCAGATCGAGCTCTACACCAAGGGCGATCAATATAAGAACGACGTCTTTGTGCTCCCGAAGCACCTCGACGAGAAGGTGGCGCGGCTTCATCTCGACAAGCTTGGGGTGAAGCTGACGCATCTCTCGGAAAAGCAGGCGGCTTACATCGGCGTCGCGCCGGAAGGGCCGTTCAAGCCCGACCACTACCGCTACTGATCACTTCAAAATCGACACATATCCTTCGTTAGGGCTGCCTATCGCGGGACTCGGCCCTCTGTAGCCTTCACGACATTCATCAAAATGAATGTTGCATTAAGGTGACAGGGGGCCGCGAATCTCTCTGAAGCCCCGCAATATCGGTTCCATTTTGCGCACGCTTCAACCACCACGTCCTCAGGGGAAACTGCACCTATTCCAGGGGACGAGGGATTTATGCGTCGATTTAATCCATTCATTCTGTCTACCGTTTCGCTCGCCGCGATCATCGCGAGCCCGGCTGCTGCACAGCAAACCAAGTCGGACCAGTCGCCTCCGCAAACGCTGACCAGCGAGCAGGAGGTTGAGTCCGGGAACGATGCTCAGTCGAGCACGAATACCAGCGCCAATCCCAATCCGACCTCGAATGAGGCGATCACCGTCACCGGTTCGCGCATCCGCCGTCCGAATCTCGAATCGCCGCTGCCGGTCACCTCGGTCGGAGGCGAGGAATTCTTCCAGACGGGCGACGTCTCGGTCGGCGACAAGCTCGCTGAGCTCCCGTCGATCGCCAGCACGTTCACGCAGGCGAACTCGACCCGCTTCCTCGGCACTTCGGGCCTCAACCTCCTCGACCTTCGCGGTCTCGGCACGGCTCGTACCCTCGTTCTCGTCAACGGCCGTCGTCACGTCGGCGGCGACGTTCTGAGCTCGGGCGTCAGCGTCGACGTCAACACCATCCCGACCGACCTCATCGACCGCGTCGACGTCGTCACCGGCGGTAACTCGGCCGTGTACGGCTCGGACGCGATCGCGGGCGTCGTCAACTTCGTGCTCAAACAGGATTATGACGGCATCCAGATTCGCGGTCAGGGCGGCACCAGCCGCTATGGCGACGCGAACAGCTATTTCATCAGCGCGCTCGCGGGCAAGAATTTCGCGGGCGGCCGCGGCAACGTCGCCGTCAACGTCGAATATGCCCGCCGCGACCAGGCGTGGGGCGCAAAGCGCGACTGGTTCCGTGAGGTCCTCACCGTCGTTGACGCGGATCCTGCTGGTTCGGTGGACGGCAGCGACGGCATTCCGGACCGCATTCTGAACCGGGACTTCAGGTCTTCGACGTTCAACAACACCGGCCTGATCTCATTTGGTCCGGCTGGCGGCTTCACTTGCGGAACTCCGCCATCCGGTGCTGGCGTCCCCGGTAACCTGACGCCGACCCCCTATAACTGTCCGTACATTTTCTTGCCGAATGGCGACCTGGTTCCGGTTACCGGCCAGCGCACCGGCATCGGTCCGAACGGCCAGTTCATCGGCGGGAACGGGGAGGGCTTCTTCGACGGGCACCAGATCCAGGTCGTGCCGCAACTCGACCGCTACAACATCAATCTCGTCGGTCACTTCGACGTGTCGCCGGCGCTCGTTCCGTTCGTCGAGGCGAAGTTCTCCAGGACCAACAGCACGGGCCAGGGCGGCAGCGGCCCGGCGTTCATCACCGGCACGGCACTGACCGACCTGTTCGGTTTCACAGCTCGCCCGGGGCGTCGCAACCGCGAGCAGATCAGATTCGATAACCCGTATCTGAGCGCCCAGGCACAGACCACGATTTGTAACATCCGTGCGCTGCGCGGTCAGACGTGCCCTGCGCCGCAGTTCTCGGTGGTCGAAAACCTTGCCGGCCTTCCCAACCGTGTTGAGGAGGCAAGACGCGATACCTACCGT
>Ga0070670_100004544_pt1 | contig 11634 bp, 9 predicted proteins | sample KBSS63metaG_FD_64665 | JGI IMG/M metagenome (GOLD analysis project Ga0070670, IMG submission 64665) | Switchgrass rhizosphere microbial communities from Kellogg Biological Station, Michigan, USA - KBS S6-3 metaG | ecosystem: Host-associated > Plants > Roots > Rhizosphere > Soil ... | reverse complement strand
GCCTGTGGTTCGGCAATCCGAGCGACGACACGGCCTGGCAGCGCAGCGAGCCGCCGCTCGGTGTCGGTCCCGCTGTCCGTGAATTGCTGGGCCTGACGACCGATCGAAATCCTTACGTCTATCTGTCGGACGGTGGCCACTACGAGAATCTCGGGTTGTGGGAGATGGTCGCCAGGCGATGCCGCTTCATCATCGTCTCGGACGGCGGCTGCGATCCGAACTACACTTTCGACGATCTCGCCAACGCCGTGCGACGCATCCGGCTCGATCTCGGGATACCAATCCAGTTTCCGCAAATCGACATCACGCGCGCCGGTCAGGGAACGTCGAATCCCCACGCCGCCATCGGGCGCATCCGCTATGCGGTGGTCGACGGCGCCGATGCGCCGGACGGGACCATCCTTTATCTCAAGGCGACGCTGTCGGGTGACGAACCGGTCGACGTGAAGAACTTCGCGCTCGGCGATCCGACGTTCCCGCACGATTCGACCGGCAACCAGTTCTTCGACGAAGCGCGCTTCGAGAGCTACCGCACGCTCGGGTTTCACACGGTCCTGACGGTGGCTGACGGCCTGCGCGATTTCCCGAACGTCGAGGCGCTCTGCGACGCGGCGCGCAAGTCGCTCGCGGAGATCGAGGTGCGGGCTACGCCGACGTCAGCTGCGCCAGTTTGAGGACGGTATTCCAGTTCCGCGCGGTGCCCTTCGCCTCCAGCATCCGATCGACGAGCGGCGCCGCCTTCGAGTTACCTATCCCGTCGGGGAACGTCATGTAGAGGTGACGCCCGTCCGCGTGGACGCGCTCCTTGCCCGTGATCGCCGCCTGCAGCGCCTCGACGCGCGCCTTGTCAATTGGCGCCTTGTAACAGCTGACGAGCAGGTGCCCGGGATCTTTCTTCGCCTCCATCGTGAACGGGTTTCCCGCAACGATGGCTTGCCACTCGTCCGCGGTCCGGACGTGGAACTCGGGCGTCAGCCCATGGTGCTTCGCGATGGCCTTTTCGAGCGTCTTTTCGAGCGCCGCCGTAGGCGACGACTTGCCATGGAACACCGCATTGCCGCTCTGCAGGATCGTGGCGACGTTGGTGAAGCCCATCTTCGCGAGGGTCGCCCGCAGATCGGCCATCGCAATCATGTTGTTGCCGCCGACGTTGACGCCGCGCAACAGCGCCACGTAGATCACAGGAGCCGCTGTCCTTTCGCGCACGCGTCGATCAGCCGCTGCAACCGTACCATGCGCGTTTCGTCCTTCTTCGCGCTCATGATGTACCACGACATGGTCTTACGGTAGTACGGCGACTGCCGCTCGAAGAACACGGACGCTGCGGCATGCTTCTTCATCAGGCCGGCGTAGGGCTCTTCGAGTTGCGGCCGCCGCTGCTCGTACGCATAGACGCTCGATTTGGTGGGCTTGCGCGCGGCGAACGCTTGCAACCCCGCTGGCCGCATGCGCTTCGCTTTCGTCAGCACGCCGACGCGCTTGATGTTGACCGTGCTCCAGATGCTGCCGGGACGCCTCGGTGTGAAGCGAATCACATAGCTGCGCTCGTCCACGCTCTTGCGGATGCCGTCGATCCACCCGACGCAGAGCGCCTCGTCGACGGACTCAGGCCAGGTCACGCTTGGCCTGCCCGAGTCCCTCTTGTAATACCCCACCCAGAGCTCGTCCGCCTTCGCATGATTCGCGCGGAACCACTTGCGCAGTTCGGCTGGCGTTCGAAAGAATCGAACATGGCGTGGCGTTACCACGCCACAGCGTAACTCACAGGGCAGGGCATCCGTTGGCGCGAGCGAGCACCGCGAGCGAGCCACGCACCCGGAGCGTCCCGTCGAAGCGGGACGCGAGGGCGCGTGTGGGGGAGCCCGAGGGGCAACGCCTCTCGGTTAAATATTGTGCTCCTGGATCGGCCGTACTTCGATGCTTCCGAGCTTCGAAGATGGGATTCGGGCCGCGATCTGAATGGCTTCGTTCAGATCACGCGCCTCGACGAGGTAGTAGCCGCCGAGCTGTTCCTTCGTTTCGGCGAACGGTCCGTCAGTCGTCGACAGCTTGCCGTTCCGAACCCGGACGGTCGTCGCGTTCCGGACCGGCTGCAGGTCGTTGCCCCCCAGGTAATGCCCGCTCCCGCGGATCTCGCGCGTGAACGCGAAGTACTCCTGCATGAGCGCGTCCATTTCGGTTTTCGACATCCTGTGCAGCTTCTTTTCTTCGTCGTAAATCAAACACAGATATTTCATGACGTTCTCTGCCTCCACGAGTTGGTCGTGGAACGTTGCGGTATTCGACAGACTAGGACCGATATGGCACTATTGGACCCGAAATGGGCAAAAGGCCCTCGTATAGGGCGCTCCTGATCCTCGCCAGCCTCGCCGACACCGACCGCCATGGCTACGCCATCAAGAAAGACATCGTCGACCGGAGCAGCGGCGCCGTGCGCCTCGGATCCACGACCTTATACCGCTTGCTCGGTCAACTGCTCGACGATCATCTGATCGAGGAAGCCGCCGCCAGGCCGGCGCGCCACCTCGACGACGAGCGCCGCCGCTATTTTCAGATCACCGCGGCCGGACGCCAGATGCTGGCGGACGAGACCCGCCTGCTGGAGCGCGTGCTCCTCGCTGTGCGGCCTGCGATGGGTCCACGGGGACGAGCATGATCGTCCCCGTCACCCTCGCGGTCATCCGGGGCATCCTCCGTCTGTACCCGTCGCGCTTCTGCGATCGGTTCGGCCCGGACGTCATCGCGTCAGTCCGGAATGACCTCGGGAGGGCCCGCGACGGCGGATTTGCTTCAACCCTCACATGCGCGGCGAGCGCGATTGGAGACGCGCTCGCCGGTGTGGTGCCCGAGCATCGCGCCGGCCGCCCGGGAATCGCCGTCTGGCGCGGATTCCGCACCGACCTTCGGGATGCCATCCGATCGTTGCGGCACGCCGGGGCGTTTACCACCGTCGCCGTCGCCACACTCGCCCTCGGGATCGCGTCGGCCACCACCGTCTTCTCGATCGTCGACGCGGTGGTCCTGCGCGGTCTGCCCTTCGACCACCACGATCGGATCGTCGCGGTGCTCGAGGACAATCCGAAGCGAAATGTTTCGGGCGCAACGATGCCGCAGATCTATCTCGACTGGCGCGAGCGGCAACAGTCCTTCGCCCAGTTCGCGGCGACATTCCGGAACAACTATCGGGTGAGGAACGCGGCTGGCGGGCTCGACAGCATTCGCGGCATGCGGGTCACCCGCGACTTCTTCCCGCTGCTACGCGTGCAGCCGGGCTTGGGCGCCGCGTTTGCCGCCGAGGACGAAATACCCGGTCAGCACCGGCGCGCGATTCTCAGCTATCCGTTCTGGCAGCGCCACTTCGGCGGGGCGTCTGACGTCGTCGGGCGCGCCATGGAAATCGACGGCGAGCGCTGGCAGGTCGCAGGCGTCATGCCGCGCGGGTTCAGCTACCCGGTCGGCAGTGCGCAGGCGGCCGACATCTTTGCGCCGCTCGCATTCCGCCCACAGGATCACGTTCGCGGAGGCGGCCGGTCGTATCAATACTTCGTTCTCGGACGGCTGAAGGACGGCGTTACGATCGCACAGGCTGCCGACGAGATGAACCGCGTCGCGAAGGCCGTCGACGCGGAGCATCCGGGCTGGAACACATTCAACCCCGGCGGGCAGGTTCGATTGCTCACCTTGCAGGAGATGATGGTCGGGCGCGTGCGGCCGTGGATGCTGATGCTGCTCGGATCGGTGTCGCTGCTGCTTGTGATCGCCTGCGCCAACGTCGCGAATCTGATGCTGGCACGCGCCAACGTTCGTGGCCGCGAAATGGGGCTGCGGGCCGCGCTCGGCGCCAGCCGGTGGCGCCTGACGCGGGCGTTACTGCTCGAAGGGCTCTTGCTGTCCCTCCTGGCGGCAGCGATTGGGCTGCTGGCCAGCGCGTGGGGCGTGCAGCTGCTGAAGGCATGGATGCCCGACGGCATTCCGCGGGTGACCGCGATCGCCGTCAACGGCCGCGTGGCCGCCGCCACGATAGCCGCGGCGATCCTCACCGGCACGATCTTCGGCATAGTCCCGGCGCTTCATGGGGGTCGTCCCGACCTGAGTGCCGCGTTACGCTCGGGCGACCGCTCGTCGACCGCCGGCACGGGGGCTCGACGCCTGCGTTCCGCGCTCGTGGTCGTCGAAGTCGCGCTCGCGGTAGTCCTGGTGGTGGGCGCCGGCCTCTTTACGGCGAGCTTCGTGAAAGTCATGCGCGTCGATCCGGGATTCGATTATCACGGCATCCTTGCGCTGGGCGTCGGTGTGCGCGTCGATCCGACCCGATTTCAGGAGGCCGTGGCCCAGGGCCGCCCGTATGTCGAGCGCATGCTCGACGCGGTTCGTCGGGTGCCGGGCCTCGGGCCCGTGGCCGCGGTGTCCGGCGGTCTGCCGCTGACCGGCGCTCGCGTCTCGATGCGCCTCGAGATTCCGGGACGACCCGAGCTGAGCGGGGACGATGCGGAGATCGACACGCGGGTGGTGACGCCGGAGTACCTGCCGATGCTGCGCATTCCGCTGCTGCGCGGCCGTTACATCACGTCTGCGGATCGGGACGGTACGCCGCCGGTCGTTATGATCAACCAGTCCGCAGCGCGAAAGTTCTGGCCTGACGCGGACCCCATCGGCCAGCTCGTTCGCGTCGAAGGCAAGGAGCGGACGATCGTCGGCATCGTCGGCGACATTCGCCACGGCGGACCCGAGACGCGGCCTCAGCACGAGGCGTACGTCGCCATGGCGCAGGAGCCAATCGTCCAGGCGACGCTGGTGATGCGTCCGCCCGATCCCGCCGCCGTTCTTCCCGCGGTGAAGGCCGCGATCTGGACGGTGAACCGTGATCAGATCCTGTACACGGATCGCGTGACGCTGGACGCCTACATGGACGGCCTGGTGGCGCAGCGTCGCTTCAACATGGCATTGCTGGCGCTGTTCGGCATGTTGGCGCTCGTCATATCCGCGGTCGGCCTTTACGGCGTGATGGCCTACGTCGTTTCGCAACGCACGCGGGAAATCGGTGTGCGCATGGCTCTCGGCGCGACGCGCGGCGCTGTGGTGGGAATGGTGCTGTCGAACTCAGCGCTCCTCGTGGCGATCGGCCTGGCGATCGGGTCCGCCGGCTCGTGGTATCTGAGCGGCGTCGCGAGATCGTTTTTGTTCGAGCTCGACGCGCGCGATCCGCGCGCTTTTGCATTTGCCCTTGTGTGCCTGATTGTCACTGCGTTGCTGGCCACGATCATCCCGGCCCGTCGCGCCGCCCGAGTGGATCCGCTCGTCGCGCTGCGCAGCGAATAGCGTCGTGCAGCGGCCGGCCGGCTGCTATTGCGACGGGCGCGGCAGCATCTGCGCGTTCCATGCGACGTACTGGGCCTTGATCCGGTCGAACACGTCGGCGTGAGTCTGGCGAAGATCCGTTTTTTCTCCTGGATCGCTGACCACGTCGAACAGATGCTCCTCGCCGCCGTCCTTCAGGTACTTCCACTTGCCGACGCGGGCCGCGTCGCGCAGGATGGTGCGCCAGAACAGCGAACGGTCGTAAGCCGGACGCGCGCCGGTGCACACTGGAAGCAGATCCTCGCCGTCGAGCGGATACGCGGGATCCGCGGTCGCGCCGGCGACCGCCAGCATCGTCGCCGTCCAGTCCATCGTGACCGCCGCCTGGCCAGTGCTGCGGCCGGACGGAATCACACCCCGCCAGGCCACGATGGCGGGAACGCGAAGACCGCCTTCCCAGAGCAGGAACTTCTCGGACGAATACGGCCAGTTGAACGAGTACCGTTCGCCGCCGTTGTCGCTCGTGAAGATCACGAGTGTCTGGCGGTCCAGGCCGGCCTTGGCGAGCGCGCGAAGCACGCGGCCGATCCCGGCGTCCATGCTTCGCATCATCGAGGCATAGATCTTCAGCGATCCGCCGTTGGTCATCGGACCGCTCCCGTGATTGTCATGCCCGATTGCCGCGTCCTCAGGGCCTTCCCACGGCGAGTGCGGGGCCGTGTAGTGGAGGCTGAGATAGAACGGGTCTTTGTGTGGACGGCGGATGTAGTCGACCGCGCGATCGCTGAGAATGTCGGTGAGATAGCCGACGCGCTGCGTCGGGGTCAGGTTTTCCCACAGGTCGTTGCTGTGAGTGAAGTAGTCGGCCGCCCCGCTCAGGATGCCGAAGAATTCGTCATAGCCGTGTCGATTGGGCCCGAACTCCGGTTTCCAGCCCATGTGCCATTTGCCGATCAGTGCGGTCGCGTAACCCGCGTCTTTCAGACGTGAGGCGATCGTCGGATGATTCGGCGGCAGCCCGATCTCGCGCTCTGCCTGCGGATCCTTCAACGGCTCGCGCAGCCCGACTGCGAGCCGCGCGGGATACCGTCCCGTCGCGAATGCCACCCGCGTTGGCGTGCACACCGGCGCCGCTGCATAGGCGCTCATGAACTTCAGACCCTGACGGGCGAGTTCGTCGAGAACCGGAGTCTTGTAGTCGGGCCGACCGTAACAGCTCAAATCGCCATAACCGAGATCGTCGGCGAGGATGAACAGCAGATTGGGACGCGTCCGCTGCTGGGCGGCCGATGAACGCCGCACCGTGGCCACGGCGGTCGCCGCGACAGCGTTGCCAAGGAACTCCCGCCGCGTCACTCGCTTGCCCATGGTTCCCTCCGCCTGCCAACTACTGCTTGCGAACGTCCACGTAGAATAAGTCAGTGGCAACCGCGAAGGTGTCCTTCTTCAGTGCCGTCTTCATCACCTGCCACCCAGTCGTCGGCCGGATCATCTGCCAGGCGGACGGATCGCCAACTTTGACTGGCATGTTGAACGCCCGCTCATCGGCCTTCCATCGGTAGGCCACCGTACCCTCAGCCTCGTTGAACGCAAGTTCCAGGATCGCGAGATCGGTGCGGCGCAGGTACTGATCGAACACCGGCGTCAGGTCGCTGCCGAGCTGCTGGTTCACGAACGTGACGAGCTCCTCGGTGAGGATGTTGCGGTTCTTGAACTTCTGGAACACGTCATGGATCAGGGCGAACCACCGGGCGTCGTCGTTCACGACGTTACGGAGCGTGTTGAGGAACAGCGCGCCCTTGAAGTACATGTCCTGCGGCGGCGTACGATGGATGCCGCGCTGCGTGATGATTGGCTCGCGGTTGCGCACCTTGGACTTGTAACCATTCGTGTATTTCAGCGCCGCGTCGGCGCCGAACAACCGCTCCACGTAGAGGCATTCGAGATACGTCGTCCAGCCTTCGTGGATCCACATGTCCGACACGTCGGCAGCGGAGACCGCGTTGCCGAACCACTCGTGCCCGCTCTCGTGGATGATGATGAAGTCGAACTTTGTACTGATGCCGACTCCGGTCCAGTCGCGCTCGAGGTACCCATTGGCGAAGTGGTTGCCGTAAGTGACGGCGCTCTGGTGCTCCATGCCCGAATATGGCACCTCGACGAGCTTATAGCCGTCCTTCTTGAACGGGTACTCTCCGAAGTAGTGCTCGTAGGCTTCGATCATCGGTCCGGCCTGCGCAAATTGCTGCCGGGCCTTGTCGAGACTGCCGGGCAGGACGTAGAAGTCCAGCGGCAGATCTCCGAGCTTGTCGCTGAAGTGCTCGTATTTCCCGATGTTCACCGAGACGCTGTAATTGTTAATCGGGTATTGGATCTGCCAGTCCCAGCGCGTGTAGCCGTCGCCGAGATCGGTCTTGCCGGCGAACTTGCCGTTGGACACGTCCACCAGCCCACTCGGAATCGCGACGCTGAGATCCATGCGCTCGACTTCGTCACGCCATTGATCCTTGTTCGGCCACCAGATGGCCGCGCCCTCACCCTCGCAGGCCGTGAAGATCCAGTCGTTGCCGGCCGGATCCTTCTTGAACGCGAATCCTCCGAAGCGGCCGGCCTCTTTCGGCTGACCGGAGTAGTAGAAGTCAATGTCGTAGGTTTTCCCGGCTTTCAGCGTCTCGGGAAAGTCGACCCACACGGTATTCAACTCGCGCTCGTACTTGAGCGGCACCTTGCCCATTACGATCTTGTCGACGTTCAGGTTGGCGTAGAGATCGAGCTGGATGCGCGTGTCGTCCTTCACCATGCGGAAGCGGATGGTATTTTTGCCGCCGATCGACTTCTTCTCCGGATCGACCCGAACATCGAGATGGTAGTAGAGCAGGTCGTTATTGGCGCGGTAACGCGCGTACTCACCCCGCAGAATGTCGGCCCGCGTGGGCGGCCGCAGCGGCGGCGGTCCCTGCGGCGGGTTCTGCGCTGGAGCTGAAGACTGCGTCGATTGCGCGACGATCAGGACGGCGGCAAGCGTCAGAAACATGGCTTCAATCATCTGCTATTTTCCCGACACAGATGGATCCGCCGTCGCGCTCATCACGCACTGGCCGCATATAATGCGGCCTCCATGAAGACTTCAGTTGCCACTTCCCTGCTGGCGCTTGCCCTCACGGCGCCGGTGTTCGTGCTTCGCGCACAGACGCCATCCCCGCTCGAAGCCGTGCTCAACGCACTGACGTTCCGCAATATCGGTCCGTTCCGGACGGCCGCCTGGGTGACGGAGGTCGCGGTTCCCGACACGCCGGTGCGCGACCACCTCTACACCATTTACGCGGCGACCCGCAGTGGCGGGTTGTGGAAAACGACGAACGCGGGAACGACGTGGACGAACATCACTGATAGCGTCGGCGCCGCTGCCGTCGGTTCCGTCGCGGTTGCACCCTCCGATCCCAACATCATCTGGATGGGCACCGGCGACCAGGCGAACGCGCGGTCGTCGTATTCAGGCAAGGGCGTCTTCAAGTCCACCGACGCGGGTGCGACGTGGCAGCTCATGGGACTGCCCGACTCGCACCACATCGCCCGCATCGTCATCCATCCCACCAGACCCGATGTCGTCTACGTCGCCGCAATCGGCCATCTCTTCTCGAAGAACGAAGAGCGCGGAGTGTTCCGGACCATGGACGGCGGGAAGACATGGAAGAAGGTGCTCTACGTCAACGACGGCGTCGGCGCGATCGACATCGTCATCAACCGCAAGAGTCCCGGAACCATGTACGCCGCGATGTACGACAAGGACCGCCGTCCGTGGCAGATCATCGAGAGCGGGCCCGGCAGCGGCATCTATAGAACGGACGATGGCGGCGAGAAGTGGACGAAGCTCGCCGGCGGACTGCCGACGGGCAAGATCGGCCGTATCGGGCTGGACATCTACCAGAAGAACCCGCTGATTCTGTATGCGTTGCTCGAGAACCAGAACCCGAAGACGGGAAGCGACGCGCGCGACGTCAGCGCCATCAGCCCACTCGCATCCGGCATCATCGGCAACGAGCTCTATCGCACCGATGACGGCGGCAAGTCCTGGCGCAAGGTCACCGACGTCAACGTCGCTGGCGGCAAGGCGCCCTACTCGTTCAACCAGATGCGCATCAACCCGCACGATGACAAGACAGTCATTGTCACCAGCGACTCCATGTTCATCTCGCGCGACGGCGGCAAGACCTGGAACAGCGATTTCTTCCGCGGAGTGTTCGGGGATTTCCGCGCCATGTGGTGGGACCCGCAGGACAAGGACCGCATCATCCTCGGTTCGGACGGCGGCGTCAGCGTCTCGGTCGACGGCGGCAAGACGGGTGCTTACTTTCCCAACATGGGCATCGGCGAGGTCTACGCCATCGGCGTGGACATGGACGACCCGTACAACGTCTATGGTGGCATGCAGGATCACGATTCCTGGAAGGGGCCGAGCAATAGTTCGACGGGCCGCATCACGCTGGAGAACTGGGTGACCGTGGGTCCCGGCGACGGCATGTACAACGTCGTCGATCCGACCGACAGCCGCTGGGTCTACAACACGCGCGAGCTGAATCAGATGGGGCGAATGGATCAGAAGACGGGCGTGCGGACGCCGATCGCCCCGTCGCGTCCGCAGGGGCAGCCGCGCCTGCGCTACAACTGGATCGCGCCGATCGCCCTCTCGCCGCACAACCCGAAGATCGTTTACGCCGGCGCGCAGGTCCTCTTCCGGTCTCTGAATCAGGGAGACACCTGGGAAGAGATCAGTCCCGATCTGACCACGAACGATCCGGAGAAGGTTGGCAGGAACGTGCCGTTCTGCACGATCACGACGATCGCCGAGTCGGCGCTGAAGCCCGGCACGATCTGGGTTGGGACGGATGATGGCAAGGTGCAACTGACGCAGAACCACGGCGGCGCGTGGACGGACGTCACGCCGGCGTTGACGTCGGCCGGCGCGCCCGTCGATCGTTGGGTGAGCCGCGTGTATGCGTCGACGCACGATGCGGGCACCGCGTTCGTCTCGAAGAACGGCTTCCGCAACGATGATTTCAAGCCGTACTTGTTCAAGACGACGGACTTCGGAAAGACGTGGACCGCGATCAGGGGCAACCTGCCGGATGCGCCGATCAACGTCGTCGTCCAGGACCGCAAGAGCAAGGATCTGCTGATCGTCGGGAACGACGTCGGCGTGTTCGTCTCGATCGATGGCGGCGGAGCGTGGACGCGGCTGAAGGCGAACGTGCCGACGGTAGCCGTGCACGATCTGACCATCCATCCGCGCGAGAACGATCTCGTCCTCGGAACCTACGGTCGCGCGTTCTGGACCGGCGATATCACACCGCTACAGGAGCTATCCGCGAAGGTGCTGGACGAGCCGGCCCACCTGTTCGACGTCGAGCCGCGCGCCCGGTACGGCTTCAGCATACAGGGGATGAACTATCACCTGTTCGGCGACGCCTTCATCGAAGTTCCTAACGAGCCCGAAGCACTCGTCGTGAATTACCTGCTCAAGACGGACGCCGGCGCCAACGCGAAAGTCACCGTCAAGGATTTCACCGGGAAGGTGGTGCGTGAGCTCGAAGGGCCTGCGAAAACTGGACTCAATCGGGTGCTGGTCCAGCTCGCCGCCAGTGGCGGCCGGGGCAGGGGTGGCGCACCCGCGTCTCCTCCGACGGCGGCGCTCGCCATCGGCGACTACACCATCACACTCACCGTTGCCGGCCAGACGCTGACAAAGCCGGCCAAGGTCCGCGCCCGCATTGGGGTGCAGTAGCTTCGGCCACAGAGCGGCGGCCTACCTCCACTCCGGCGAGTAGCCGCGGCGACGCCGACGGTGCTCCACTTTCAGACTGAGCGAGAAGAGCGCGATCACCTGGAACAGCGCGATGAACGAGTAAATGGCATAGCGCGTGAACGCCGGCGGGTCGGGAAAACATGGCAGACCAGCCTCCAGACAGGCGCTCACCATGCCGGTCAGCAGCACGTGCTCGCGCATGATCAGCGCGAAGGCTGAGCCGAAGAGGACGGCGGTACCAACCAGATTGCCGAAGAGCGGCTGCTCCTTCCACCAGAACGGAAACGCGACCAGCAATGCGATCACGGGAGGGACGGTGGCGCCGAGAATGATCCAGTTCCAGTGCAGGCCGGTCACGATCCGTTAACTATGCACCAAGTGACGAACCTCACATGGTCGGTTTTGGGCTGCAGGAAACGAATAGACCGCGTACGTCCTTCGTCGATCGGATGGACGAGTAGAAACCGTCGATGTAGCTGCGCGCCTCGTCACGGGTGCGGCGATCGATACCGGGAATGCTCTCCGGAAGCGCG
>Ga0070670_100004543_pt1 | contig 11634 bp, 12 predicted proteins | sample KBSS63metaG_FD_64665 | JGI IMG/M metagenome (GOLD analysis project Ga0070670, IMG submission 64665) | Switchgrass rhizosphere microbial communities from Kellogg Biological Station, Michigan, USA - KBS S6-3 metaG | ecosystem: Host-associated > Plants > Roots > Rhizosphere > Soil ... | reverse complement strand
AGCGGCGCTCCTCGCGAGTAGAGAGAGCCCACGGCCCAGCACATCGCGCTCAGAACGATGACGAGCGCGCCGAGCCGATCGACCGAGCCCTCCCCGAACGGGTCGAAGAGGAATGCCAGGCCGGCGAATCCCACCGCGATCCCCACGTACGCAGCCGCTGGAAGCCGCTTGCCGAAGGCGACGCGGTCGAAGAGCGCCATCCAGATCGGGATCGTCCCCACGAGCAGCGCCGCAACGCCGGCCGGGACGGTCTGCTGCGCCCAGGCGAGCGAGCCGTGACCCGTGACGAAGAGCAGGCCGCCGAAGATGAACGCGGCGACGATCTGCGGCCGTCCGATGCGGTCGCCGGCGCGATCGCCCCGCGGAAGCGCGAAGAGCAGGAGCACGCTCCCTGCGACTAGGTGCCTGAGCGACATCGCGAGGAAGGGCGGGAGGTCGCGGATGACGATCGCGAGCGCGATGAACGTCGAACCCCAGACGACGTACACCGTCACGAGGGCGAGCCAGACCCGCACGCCGTATCGCGCTAGCACGAGCTGATCGTGCCCGTTGTGCGACCATCAGCTCAAGTCGGTACGAAGGGCCGTTCGATCACCGGAGCTGATACCGAGAAGGCCGTTTGCCGCCCGACGGGTCCGGGAACGTCTCGACAGGGAAGCTCGTTAGAATCGAAGAGCCGTGTCGACGCTCGTCGGAGAAACAACGCGACGCCTCCCACGGGGGTGGGCGCATCTGGCCTTCCAGTTCGTCATCTGGATGGGCTTCTACGTCGCCTACCAGCTGGTGCGTGGCGCGGCCGATCGTGACGTCGCGGGCGCGTTCCACAACGGCGAGTGGGTCATCCGCACGCAGCAGCACCTCGGCGCCCTCTTCGAGCCGACGGTCCAGCGCTTCGTCGACAGCTCGACGATCCTCGTCACGCTGACGTCGTACACGTACTGGCTCTCGCAGTTCGCGGTCGTCGGCGCGACGCTGCTCTGGGTCTACTTCCGCCACCACGACCGCTTCGCCGGGTTCCGGAACTGGCTGATCATCGCGAATCTCGTGGGGCTCGTCGGCTATATCCTCGTCCCGACCGCGCCGCCGCGGATGTTCCCGGAGTGGGGCTTCGTCGACACCCTCGCCCAGTACTCGTCGGTCAACCACGACTCGGGGCTCATCGCATTCGCCTCGAACCCGTACGCCGCGATGCCGAGCCTCCACTCGATGGATGCGCTCATCGTCGGGATCGTCATGTTCGGCGTCGTCCGCTCGAAGCTCGCGAAGGCGCTCTGGCTCGCCTGGCCGCTGTGGGTCGGGTTCGCGGTCATCTCGACGGGCAACCACTACTGGCTCGATGTCGTGGCCGGCTTCGCGCTCGCGCTGCTGACCGGGCTGGTGCTCAGCCGGACCCGGCTGCTCCGCCTCCGGCACGCGTGACCGACCAGCAACCCGCCGAGCCGCGGGTCAGCCAGTTGGACCGCGTCAAGCAGGAGTACACGCAGGCTGCTCGCGAGATCCTGCAGCGCTCGATGCGCGGCGTCGCGAAGACGAAGCTGACCCCGGACATGCTGACCCTCGCCGGCGTCTCGCTCTGCCTCGCAGGCGCGGTTCTCGTCGGCTTCGAGGAGCGCAACGAGAAGCTGTTCTTCTGGCTCGGAGGCGCGCTGTTCGTCGTCGGCTCGGTGGCGGACATCCTCGACGGCGCGCTCGCGCGGGCAGCCAGCAAGGGGACCGTGTTCGGTGCGTTCCTCGACTCGACCTTCGACCGCTTGGGCGAGGCAGCGATGCTCACGGCCATCGGCCTCGTGTTCATGCGCGACGGCAACGAGGTCGCGCTCGTTGCGACGTTCGCGGCGGTGATCGGCTCGTTCCTCGTTTCATACACGCGTGCGAAGGCTGAAGCGCTGGGCCTCCGAGGCGACGTCGGGTTCGGCTCGCGTGTCGAACGCGTCGTCCTCATCTCCGTCGGCCTCGGGCTCGCGCCCTGGGGCCTGCTCCAGTGGCCGATCTACATCCTCGCTGCGATGACGTGGATCACCGTCGTCCAGCGGATGCTCTTCGTCCGGCGCCAGTTGCGGGAGCTCGCCGAACAGACCTGAAGGTGTCGCGATCGACGGAGCGGGTAACCGTCTCTGGAGCGACCGAGGGAGGTGAGCGCTCGTGGCCACGACGAAGCAGGTTCGTGCTGCCAAGCGCAACATCCAGAAGGCGAAGAGCAAGCGGACCATCGCGCATCTGCCGGAAGCGACCCGGCGCGACCTCGGGAAGCAGGCATCGAAGGCGCGGCAACGACGCGGTCGCGCCGGCCGGGCACTCGAGGACCGGACGCGCGAGCAGCTCTACGAGCTCGCGAAGAAGCGGAACATACGCGGACGTTCGAAGATGGGGAAGTGGGATCTCGTGCGCGCACTGCGGGCATAGCTCGCCGAGATGCGCTAAAGTGCTAGCACTTTGGCTGCTAGCACTTCCGAGAAGAGGACGGGCATACTGGTCAGGATGCCCGCTCCTTTGAAGGGGGCGCTCGTCCGCGAGACCGCCCGCCGCCGGTCCACCGTCAACGACGTCGCGGTCGGCATCCTCGCCGACCAGTTCGGCGTCCACTACTCCCCGACCGGCCGCCGTCGCAAAGTGCTAGCAGGCTCCAGCCCAGTCCTCCTCCTGCGCGTACCGCAGAAGCTCAAGGGCGTGATCCATGCGGAGGCGTCGCGGCGCGACTCCAACGCGAACGACGTCATCCTCGCCGCGCTCGCCGACGGCCTCGGCGTCCCGGCTCAGTCGAACCGAAAGGGAAGGACACTCATGGCCTCGACGAACGGCTCGAAGAACGGCGCGCGCGCGAAGGACAAAGTGCGCGTCGCGATCATCGGCGTGGGCAACTGCGCCAACTCGCTCCTCCAGGGGGTCGAGTACTACAAGGACGCGAAGACCGAGGACACGGTCCCCGGCCTCATGCACGTCGACCTCGGCGGGTACCACATCTCGGACATCGAGTTCACCGCCGCCTTCGACGTCGTGAAGGGCAAGGTCGGCGTCGACCTCGCCGACGCCATGTGGGCGCATCCGAACGACACGATCAAGTTCGCCGACGTGCCCAAGACCGGCGTCAAGGTCTCCCGCGGCATGACACACGACGGGCTCGGCAAGTATCTGTCGCAGATCGTCGAGAAGGCGCCGGGCAAGACGGACGACGTCGTGAAGATCCTCAAGGACACCGGGACCGACGTCGTGGTCAACTACCTCCCAGTCGGGTCCGAGGCCGCGACGAAGTGGTACGCGGAGCAGATCCTCGACGCAGGCGTCGCCATGGTGAACTGCATGCCCGTGTTCATCGCGCGCGAGCCGTACTGGCAGCAGCGCTTCGAGGAGGCCGGTTGCCCGATCATCGGCGACGACATCAAGTCGCAGGTCGGCGCCACGATTACGCACCGCGTGCTGACGACGCTGTTCGGTGATCGCGGCGTTCATCTCGACAAGACGATGCAGCTGAACGTCGGCGGCAACTCCGACTTCTTGAACATGCTCGAGCGCGAGCGGCTCGAGTCGAAGAAGATCTCGAAGACGAACGCCGTCACCTCGATGCTCGACTACGACATCGGCGACAAGAACGTCCACGTCGGCCCGTCCGACTACGTGCCGTGGCTCACAGACCGCAAGTGGGCGTACATCCGCATGGAGGGCTCGTCGTTCGGCGACGTGCCGCTCAACGTCGAGCTGAAGCTCGAGGTGTGGGACTCGCCCAACTCGGCCGGGATCGTGATCGACGCCGTCCGTCTCGCGAAGCTCGCGCTGAACAACGACATCTCGGGCGCGCTCGAGGCGCCGAGCGCGTACCTCATGAAGTCGCCGCCGAAGCAGATCCGCGACGACGAGGCGCGTGAGGACATCGAGCGGTTCATCGTCAAGAACGCGGTCGCGAAGACGAAGGCGGCTGCGAAGGCGTGAGCCGGGTCCGGCTGAGCCGGATCTTCTGGATCGGCGCGGCGGCGATCCTCGTCGCCGCCGCGCTCGTCGCCCTCGTCGCCGTGCTCCGCGGCAACTTCTCCGACACCGACGGCCGGATCCTCGGCACGCTTGCGGCCGCGCTTCTCGCAGGCTCGACGCTGGTCGCGGGCCTTGCGCTCGCCGAAAGGGGGGCACGCGCACTTGGCTGGGCGGCAGTTGTCGTCTCGGCCCCGGCGTTCGCTGCGATCGCGTACTCGATCTGGGACTTCGCCTTCGAGGGCGAGAGTGAGACCTGGCGGTGGGGCTGGGCCGGGATCCTCGCGCTTCTGGCAGCCCTGATCGCGGTGACCGCCCGGCTCCTAGCGCGCTCGCCAGCACTCGTCCGACTGGCGTGGGTCGCCGGCGCTCTTGCGACGATCGCAGCAGCCTTCTCGTACGTCGCGATCTGGAGGGACGACTCGGGCGACTCCATCGGGCGGGTCATCGCCGTGTTGTGGATCCTCGCGGGCCTCGCGTATCTCCTCGTCCCGGTCCTTCAGCGCTTCACCGCGGCGGGTGCGCAGCCCGGCGACGAGCGAGTCGTGGCCGAGTTGGACGGAGTCGAGCTCGTCGCGACCCGCTCCCACGATGGGCTCGCCGTGGACGTTCTGCCAGGCGAGCGGCTCGTGCTGCGCCGACGCGCCTAGCGCGGCGCTGTAACTTGCGACCGGTGAGCCTCCGCATCTGCTTCGTCACGCCGTTTGCGTGGTCGCAGCCTCACGAGGTCAACGCGCACGTCGACGGGGCGGCGAAGGCCCTGCGTGCGCGCGGCCACGATGTGACGATCCTCGCGCCGTCATCGCGGGGCCGCGACCTGCACGCCGGCCGGCGTGCCCTCCAGCGGGGCTCCGATGCGGAGGTGATCGCCGTCGGTCCTTCGATCCCGCTCTCGCGGCGAACGAACATGGGCGTGCCCGTGGCGGTGCGTGCCAACCTCCGGCTCGCCCTGACGAAGGGGCGCTTCGACGTGGTGCACGGCTTCGAGCCCGGGCTCCCGAGCCTCTCCTATCTTGCTCTGACCTCGACGCACGCACTGACGGCTGCGACGTTCTTCTCGGTCGACCGGCTCGCCTATCCGGCGCGCCGGTCACGACGGGATCGCCTGCGTGCTCGCGTCGACGCACTCCTTGCCACCTCGTCAGCGACCGCGGAGGCCGCGAGCGAGCGGTTCGAGGGCGAGTACGGAATCGTGCCGCTCGGCGTCGACGTGGACGCGTTCGCCGCCTCTCCGAAGAGAGACCTGGTCGCGGTCGAGCTCGAGCTTGCAGGACGGCCGACCACGCGCTCGATCCTGCGGCTGCTCGCCGACCTATCCGATTGGGAGGCGGTGCTCCTGCATACGAAGCCACTGGGCTTTCGCCCTGCGATCCCGCGCTCGGCCCGCGACCGCGTCCGCGTCCGTGCCGCGCGCAGCACACACCAGCGCGTCGACGCCCTCGCGCCGGCGGCGATCTTCGTCGCGGCTCCGGGAGGCGAGGAGCGCCTCGCGCTCGAGGCCGCGGCCTGCGGTGCGGCGATCGTGACCGCAGATGGGGTCACCGACGTCGCGGCGTCCTTCGACCGCCTTGCCCACGACGTCCAGGAACGTACGCAGGAGGGCCGTGCGGCGCGGGAGCACGCCGCGACGCAGAGCTTCGACGCCGTAGCCGACGAGCTGGACGCCGTCTACGCGCGACTGACGCGCAAGCGACGCCCCCGTGCGAGCGAGGACGTCGATCCACTCGCGGATCGCGACTGGATCACGATCGACCTGCACATGCACACGGACTGGTCGCATGACTGCTCGATCCCGGCCGAAGAGCTCGTCGACCACGCCGAGGCGATCGGGCTCGGCGGCATCGCGGTCACCGACCACAACGCATTCGGCGGAGCGCGCGAGGCTGTCGAGCTCGCCGGCGACCGCGACCTCATCGTCATCCCGGGCGAGGAGGTGAAGACGGACAACCAGGGCGAGGTGATCGGGCTCTTCCTCGAGGAGGAGATCCCGCGCGGCCTGTCGTTCGCCGACACCCTCGCCGCCATCCGCGATCAGGGCGGGCTCGTGTACGTCCCCCACCCGTTCGACCGCATGCACGCGATTCCCGACCCGGCGACGCTCCACCGGCACCTCGCCGAGATCGACATCCTCGAGGTCTACAACGCCCGCCTCCTCCGCGAGTCCTTCAACGACGAGGCGCTCCGCTTCGCACGGAAGTACCGACTCCTGCAAGGCGCCGGTTCCGATGCCCACGTCCTGCAGGGCGTGGGAACGGGTGCGGTCCGGATGCGACGGTTCGACGGTCCCGAGGAGTTCCTGCTCTCGCTCCGCACGGCCGAGATCCTGCGCCGGCCGAAGTCCCTCGCCTACTTGCAGTCCTTGAAGTGGGTCGCCCAGGTCAAGGAAAGGGTTCGCTGAGGGAGAAGGTGGATCAGACTCCGTGCCCGCCTCCGTGCCCACCGACGAGATCTACGAGCGGTACCTCAAGAAGGCAATCTCCGAGATCAACGACCTCGGGGAAGAGCTCGCGCGCGCAGGGGACGAGCTGCGCATTCCCGTCGTCGGCTCAGGACATCCGCTCGCCGACATCATGCTGCTGAAGTTCTCGCCACAGCCCTCGGAGATCCAGGAAGGCGTCGCCTTCTTCGGACGCTCGGGGCAGGCGGTGCTGAAGTCGCTACAACGTTTGCACGTCGACCCGCTCGCCGTGTACGGCACGAACTGCCTGAAGTTCGGGACCGAGGATCCGGCAGACGCCGCGGCGTGGCTGACGCGAGAGCTCCACATCGTCCAGCCGGCGCTCCTCGTCGCCATGGGGGAACGGACGGTCGAGTTCGTGAACGACCTCGAGTTCCCCCTCTCGGAACCGGTGGACGCAGACAGCACCGGGACGCTGCAGCTCTTCACACCCACGATTCAGGCGCTCGCCACGCCGGACGTCGACGACGCCCTCGACGAGGCGCCGGCCAAGACCGCCTTCTGGAACGCCTTCAAGGCGCTCGGCCCGTGGTGGGCGGAGCAGCCGCCGTACTGAGCCATGCGCACGCACGGCCGCGAGCGCGGATTCCGTGCGCGCGAAAGACCCGTGAAGGCGGCCGCTTCGCGGCCGCGGCGCGATGATCCTTGAACCGTCGCTTCCGTTCGGCCGGCGCCGGAGCACGGCGCTCGCCGGACTCCTGATCGCCCTCGCTGTCTATGGCGCGATCGCGCGCCACCTCCCCGGTCTGCCCTCGGGACTCGACGTCGTCTTCCACGCAGTCGTCGTCTTCCCGGCATTCGCGGCGGCGATCTGGCTGGCGCTCCCGCTGGCACAGGAGGCCACGGTGCGGCTCCTCGTGCTCGCTGCTGCCGCCGGCGGGCTCGCGCTCGTCCTCACCCTCCTCGGTGTCGGCTCGGTCGCGAACGTCGCGAAGCTTGCGTGCTACGCGCTCATCGGCTTCTGTTTCCTCACGCTCTTCGAGGAGCTCTGGTGGATCGCGCTCGTCGCGGTGCTCGTCCCCTGGGTCGACATCTGGTCGGTTGCAGCGGGCCCGACGGAGTACGTCGTCGAGGAGCGTCCGGGCATCTTCGAGCGTGTCGCAGTCGGGTTCCCGACGCCAGGCGAGACGGCAACCGTGAGCCTCGGACCACCCGACGTCATCTTCTTCGCGCTCTTTCTCGCCGCTGCCGATCGCTTCCGGCTCAGGGTCGCCGGGACCTGGATCGGGATGAGTGCCTGCCTCGCCGGGACGCTCGTGCTCGTCTGGGCCTGGGACGACGTCGCCGGGCTTCCGGCGCTGCCGGCGATCTGCGTCGGCTTCCTCCTGCCGAACGCGGACCTGCTCTGGCGGGACGCCCGGCGCGCTCGCGCCGGGCCTACTGAGGCCGGCTGAGCACGGAGACGGACTCGACGTGCGGCGTGTGCGGGAACATGTCGACCGGGCGACAGCGCTCGAGCTCGTAGCCGTACTCGTCGCGTAGGACCTGTAGGTCCGAGGCGAGTGTGGTCGGGTTGCACGAGACGTACACCAGCCGCGGCGCACCCAGATCGCCCGTGCGGCGTAGCGCCTTGCCCGCGAGGCCAGCACGCGGCGGGTCGACGACGACGACGTCCGGGCTTCCCGCCTCCTCGCGAAGCTCCTGGATTGTCTGGCCGACGTTCCCCGCGAAGAACCGGGCGTTCTCGATCCCGTTCAGCTCCGCGTTCTCGATCGCGCAGGCGACCGCCTCCTCGGAGATCTCGAGTCCCCAGACGGAGCGCGCGCTCGCTGCGAGCGCGAGTCCGATCGTGCCCGTACCGCAGTAGAGGTCGAAGACGTTCTCGTCTCCCGTGAGGCCCGCAAACTCGCGCGCGAGCTCGTAGAGGCGCTCGGCCATCGCCGTGTTCGTCTGCAGGAAGGCGGACGGCCGGACGCGGAACCGCAGACCGAGGAGCTTCTCCTCGATCGCGTCTTCGCCCCACAGGAGACGGGTCGGCAGATTCGTCTGTTCCGCGGGCGTGTCGTTGATCGCCCAGTGGATCGAGCGCACCTCCGGGAACCGGCGGAGCACGTCGACGAAGTATCCGGCCTCGAACCGCTCCCCGGGAGCGGTGACGAGAACGACGAGCGCCTGGCCGGTGTTGCGCCCCTCGCGAACGACGAGGTGGCGCAGGTAGCCCGAGCCCGTCTCCTGGTCGTACGGCTCGAGACCCTCCTCGCGAGCCCAGGCTCGCACTGCGAGCCGAATCGCGTTCCCGGCGTCGGTCGTGAGCAGGCACTCCTCGATGCCGATGACCTCATCCCACCGTCCGGCGCGATGGAAGCCGAGATCGACGCCGTCCTCGCCCGCCGTGAACGAGTACTCGAGCTTGTTCCGGTAGCCGAACTGCGCCACAGCCGGAACGATCGGCTCGAGCGGGGGATCGACGAAACGCCCGATCCGCACGAGGGCGTCGCGAACCTGCCTCTCCTTCTCGGCGAGCTGGACGTCATAGGCGAGGTCCTGGAACCGGCACCCGCCACAGACGCCGAAGTGGCGGCAGGGGGCCGGCACGCGGTCCGGGCTCGGCACGAGCACCGTCTCGGCGACCGCCTCCGCGAAGCCGCGCTTCGTCTTGGTCACCCGCGCGCGCACCGTGTCGCCGGGTAGGCCGCCGCGAACGAAGACGACGAAGCCGTTCAGGCGAGCGACGCCGTTCCCGCCGTAGGCGAGCGAATCCACGGCGAGCTCGAGCTCCTCCCCTTTCCGGACGGGCGCGGCCACCGAGCCAGGGTAGACGTGCGGGCTAGGTGATGTCCCGCCTACGGGTGCGCCAGATCGCGAGGGCAGCCGCCACCGCGGTCCACACGACCGCCATTCCGGCCGTCCCCGCGTACGAGAGGTTCTCGCCCTCCGTGTCCGCGAAGCTGAGCACAGTCACGCCCGGAAGGTAGTCGGCCACTCCCCCCAGGTCGACCAGGCCCAGCAGCACCCAGACGATCGGCTCCGCTACGAAGAGCCAGACGAGCGTGCCGACGAGCGCACCGACCTGCGAGTGGACGAAGCCGCCGACTGCGGCGCCCAGCGCGCCGATCAGCGCCGCGGCGACGAGCCCCCGCCAGGCGCCACCGGCGGCGTCGCCGAGCTCGAGCGGCACGTCGATGACCGACAGCCAGATGACCGCCACCACTGCGGTCGTCGCGACGGCGAGGAGTGCGAGGCCAAGACCCGCAGCTACCCCTGTGAGCAGCTTGACTCCGACGAGGACGGGGCGGCGCGGCGTGGCGAGCAGCGTCCGGGAGATCGTCCCATGCCGGAACTCGTTGGTGAACAGGAGGATCCCGAGGAGGAGGGCGAGCAAGATCGCCGGCAAGCAGGCGGTCAGGACGAGCTTGAACTGGTAGTCGGGCGCAAGGCGGCCGCCGTCGGGCGGCGAGCCGATGTTGCCCGCCGCGAACAAGCCCGCGAGGCCGAGCACGGCCACGACGAAGCCCCACGTGACGCGGATCGTCCGGAGCTTCAGCAGCTCGGCCGCGAAGAGTCGCGTCATGCTCCGCGCTCCCCCGGGTCTCCGGTGAGCTCCAGGAAGACCTCCTCCAGCGATGCGCGCTCGACGGACAGCTCGTGCAGCACGATCCGATGCTCGGCTGCGATCTCGCCGACCCGCTCCGGCGGCCCCGCGACGGTCAGCCCTCCGTCGGCCAGGCTCGTTGCGTCGATCTGCGCCTCTGCGAGCAGCTGTGCAAGGCGCTCCGCCGTCGGCGAGCGGACGATCGTCGAACCCGCAGCCATCGCCTCGACATCGGCCATCGCGGCATGGCGGATCAGCTTTCCGCGATGGATGATCACGACGTCGTCCACCGTTTGAGCCACCTCGGAGAGGACGTGGCTCGAGATCAGGATCGTTCTCCCCTCGGCCGCGAGCGAGCGAAGGAAGTCGCGAAGCCAGCGGATCCCCTGTGGATCGAGCCCGTTGGCCGGCTCGTCGAGCACGAGCACTTCGGGGTCACCGAGCAAGGCGGCGGCCAAGCCGAGGCGCTGACGCATCCCGAGCGAATAGCCCTTGACCCGGCGCCGGCCCGCGTCGCGCAGGTCGACCAGTCCGAGCACCTCGTCCACGCGTGACCTCGGGATGCCACCGGCGAGCGCGAGGACGCGTAAGTGGTTGCGCCCCGATCGCCCGGCGTGCGCATCGAAGGTCTCGAGCAGCACGCCGACCCTCCGCACGGGCTCGGGCAGGTCGCGGTACTGCACGCCGAGGACGGATGTCCTCCCGGACGTCGGCTTGACGAGGCCGAGGACCGCGCGCATCGTCGTCGACTTTCCGGCGCCGTTCGGCCCCAGGAATCCGGTGATCCTGCCCGGCTCGACCGAGAACGTGAGATCGTCGACGGCGAGCGTCTTCCCGAAGCGCTTGGTGAGCCCTTCGACCTCGATCACTGCAGGACGCTGACGTAGACGGTTCGGTCGCGGGGGCCGTCGAACTCGCAGAAGAAGATGCCCTGCCACGTGCCGAGCGCCAGCGAGCCGTCGTCGAGGAGCGGTACCACGACGCTCGGCCCGATCAGCGCCGCCCGGATGTGGGTCGGTGCGTTCTCCTCACCCGGCTCGACGTGCTGCCAAGGCCAGCCGTCGTCGACCATCCGCTCGAGCGCCGCTTCGAAGTCGCGCGCGACGGCCGGGTCGGCGTGCTCGTTGATCGTGACGCCGGCGGTCGTGTGCGGCACGTAGACGACGACGGCCGAGCCCGCTTCGCCGGCGACGGCGTCGCGAACGTCCGACGTGATGTCCACGACGTGGCTCCGCCGCGCCGATCGCAACCGGATCTCGTGCACGTGGCGCTAGAGCGCGCCGCCCGCGGCGGGCGGCGCACCCGCTTCGAGCGGATTCTCCCCGCCCCCGGAGCGACTGAGATGCTCCTCGACGGTAAGCAGGTTGTCGCGGCCGCGCTCGACGATCGCGAGAAGCTCCGTCATCGAGGCGACCTCTTCGCGCTGCTCCTGGAGGAACCAGTGCAGGAACTGCTCGCCGACGAGCTCGCCCTCGTCGCGCGCAAGCTTGACGAGCTCGACGATCTGCTGAGTGACCCGCTTCTCCTGAGCTAGCGCGAGCGCCACGGGGGCCACGACGTCCGAGAACTCCGTCTGCGGCGCCTCGACGCCGGGAGTGACGACATCCGCGTCGGCGTCGAGGAGGTACTGGACCATGATCATCGCGTGGTTTCGCTCCTCGACCGCCTGGCGGTAGAAGTGCGC
>Ga0070670_100004535_pt1 | contig 11644 bp, 11 predicted proteins | sample KBSS63metaG_FD_64665 | JGI IMG/M metagenome (GOLD analysis project Ga0070670, IMG submission 64665) | Switchgrass rhizosphere microbial communities from Kellogg Biological Station, Michigan, USA - KBS S6-3 metaG | ecosystem: Host-associated > Plants > Roots > Rhizosphere > Soil ... | reverse complement strand
CGTCCCGCGCGCCGGGCAGCCGGATCTCGGCGCTCGCCTCGCCGCAGAGCGAGCCCGTGCCCGATCGCGCGATGCTCGAGGCGCGCGTGGTGGCGCTGACGGATCGCCACCGCCACGACCCGGCCGCGATCGCGCGGCCGGCGCACTGGGGCGGCTACCGGCTCGTGCCGCGCGCGTGGGAGTTCTGGCAGGGGCGCGCGCACCGGCTGCACGATCGCGTGCGCTACGTGCCGGCCGACGTCGGCGCGTGGCACCGCGAGCGGCTCGCGCCGTAGGCGAGAGTCGACGCGCACGGCGTTGCCGAAACGTCGCTTACGCGCCCCTTGACCACGGCCACTCGCACGCGATACACACACTCGCGCCGATCCTGCCCGAGGCGTGCCTGTCCCCCGTGAGGCCACGATGACCGCCGTCGCCCCCGCCGCGCAGACCCTCGACCCGCCCGTCCACACGCGCGAGTTCCGCTCCCGCCGCATCGGCAACTGGATGACGCTGGGGCTCACGTACGCGGCGATGTACATGGCGCGGTACAACTTCCCGCTCGCGAACAAGGCGCTGTCGGACACGTACGGCTGGGACAAGGCGCAGGTCGGCGCGATCATCTCGACGGCGACACTGGTCTACGGGATCTCGGCGCTCGTGAACGGCCCGATCGCCGACCGCTTCGGCGGCCGGCGCGCGATGCTCATCGGCGCGGTGGGCGCGTTCGTGTTCAACCTGCTGTTCGGCCTCGGCGCGTACCTGCACGTGCTGGGCACGGGTCCGCTGCTGCTGGGCTACCTGGCGACCGTGTGGACGCTGAACATGTACTTCCAGTCGTACAGCGCTCTCGCGCTCATCAAGGTGAACGCCGGGTGGTTCCACGTCGGCGAGCGCGGCGAGTTCTCGGCCGTGTTCGGCTCGATGATCCAGAGCGGCCGGTTCCTCGTGTTCCTGCTGCTCGCGACGCCGTTCGTGATCGCGCTGCCGTGGCAGTGGCGGTTCTTCATCCCGTCCGCGATCGTCGGGCTCATGGCGATCGCCACGTTCCTCGTGGTCCGCGACACGCCGATGCACGCGGGGCTGCCGGAGTTCGACCCGCAGGACGCGACGAGCGGCGACACGGAGAAGGTCACGTTCGGCTACGTGGCGCGCAAGGTGTTCACCAACCCGGTCGCGGTCACGATCGCGGCGGCCGAGTTCTGCACCGGGTTCGTGCGCCAGGGCTTCGAGCAGTGGTTCCCGCGCTACATGCAGGAAGTGCAGCACCTCGAGCTGTCCAACCCGATCTTCCAGAAGAACGCGCTGTCGGTGGTGCTGGCGGGGATCCTCGGCGCGTTCGCCGCCGGCTACATGTCCGACCGCGTGTTCCAGCACCGCCGGCCGCCCGTGGCGTTCATCGGCTACGTGCTGCAGGTCGCGTCGCTCGCGGTGGTGTGGCGTGCGCCGAGCCTGACGTGGGTGGTCGCGGCGTTCATGGTGAACTCGCTCGCGATCTCGATGGTGCACTCGATGCTGTCGGGCACGGCGTCGATGGACTTCGGCGGCAAGCGTGCGGCCGCGACGGCCGCGGGGCTGTTCGACGGCATGCAGTACGTCGGCGGCTCGTTCACCGGCTACGGGCTCGGCCTCCTGCTGCAGAAGTTCGGCTGGGGCTCGTGGGGCCCGAGCATGATCGGGTTCGCGGCGGTCGGCGCCGTGCTCATGCTCGTGCTGTGGAACGCACGGCCGCGGCAGCACGCGGCGCACTGACCGCGCGCTCCCGCGCCAGCTCGTCGCTGCGGCGCTTCTCGGCGCGCGTCAGGAAGTACACCGCGACGAGGATGAAGCCGGCGCTGATCCAGTCCTGCATGGTCGGGAACTTCTGCTTGAACAGGATCCACAGCACGATCGTCGCGGTGGTGCCGGCGAGCAGCGACGTCAGCCGGTTCACGAGCCCCGCGAACGTGGCGGTGCGGCCCTCGAACATGAAGATGAACACCGAGAAGAACGCGACCAGCGCGTAGGGCACGCCGGCGACGAGCGCGACGAAGTCGGGATGCGCCGCCGCCTGGCCGAACTCGACGATCCGCTTGTCCTGCCAGCCGAACCACGCCGGCCCCATCACCATGAACACGCCGACGATCACCATCGCCGCCGTCGCCGACACCTGTTCCCACGCGAAGAACGCGCGGTTGTCGAGCTTGACGCCCTTGCCGCGCGTGTTCTTGTAGAAGTTCATGATGTAGATCCGCGCCGTGTACGCGCAGATGTAGCTGCCGAGGATCGTCATCGCCGCGCGGTTGTGCAGGAACTCGAAGCTGCCCTTCGCGGCGCCCGGGTGGTAGCCCATCCACGGCGGCACCGTCACACCGCGCGCGAACAGCCAGTCCTCGAACGGCAGCAGCAGCACGTTCGTCGCGACCGCGAGCAACGCGAACATCACCGCGATGTTCTCCTCGTGGTACACGCGCTTGTGCAGGATGCCCTGGCGGATCTGCACCTCGTCGACCAGCCGGCTGATCACGATGACGCTGCCGCGCATGATCACCATCGCGACCATCACCGAGATCGGCAGCGAGTACATGAGCGTCGTCGTCGGGATCACGACCGCCGTGCAGATGCCGGACGGAATGATGTACGCGACCTCCGACGGCAGCTTGAGCCCGCCGACGTTCACGATCCGGTTCGACGTCCGCGCCAGCCGCGCCATCCAGCCGAGCACCAGCACCACGCCCACGCACAGCAGCGCGCTCGAGGCGGTGTTGTTGAACAGGTACGTGAACTCGCCCATTTTCGGCTGGCGCAGCACCGTGAAGTACTTGACGAGCACGCCTGTCAGCACATAGCTAACGAAATAGCCCGCACACAGTTGCACCAGTTGGGACGTCGTTCCGGAGGCCGGCTTGGTCGTCGCAGGAGTGTCCATGACGGACGATATTCCTCCCGGGCGACCCGTTACGGCAACGGTAAAGTGTGTCGCGGTTGTGCGTTCGGGCCCCGGGCCACCGCGCCGGGCGCCACCGGCTCAGGCGATCCCGAGCCGCTCCGCACCCGCGTACACGTTCATGCGGCCGTCGCGCACGAAGCCGGCGAGCGTCATCCGCGCACCCGCCGCGAGGTCGACCGCGAGCGATGTCGGTGCGCCCACCGAGGCCAGCACCGGGATCCCGGCGCGGGCCGCCTTGAGCACGATCTCCGCCCCCGCCCGCCCGCTCACCCACAGCACGCCGGCCGCCACCGGCAGCGCGTCCGTGGCGAGCAGCGCGCCGACCACCTTGTCGACCGCGTTGTGGCGGCCGACGTCCTCGCGCAGCGGCCCCGGCGCGAGCGCCGCGTTCAGGAACGCGGCAGCGTGCAGCCCGCCGGTGCGCGCGAACCCCGGCTGCGCCGTGGCCATGCCGGCAACCGCGGCGAGCAAAGCGGCCGGGTCGACGCGGAAGCCCGCATCCACCGGCCGCAGACCCGCGCGCAGGGAGTCGAGGTGGGCGCGGCCGCACAACCCGCACGCGGACGTGGTCGCGAACCGGCGCTCGAGCCGGCTCCAGTCGAGCGGGGTGCCCGCGGCCAGTGCGACCTCGATGATGTCCGGCTCGTCGTCACACGCCGCGGCGCGCTCGACGGCGCCCGCGACGTCGGCGGCATGGCGCACCACGCCTTCGGTGTAGAGGAACCCGGTCGCGAGCTCACGGTCGTGCCCGGGCGTGCGCAGCGTCACGGCGAGCGACTGGCCGTCCACCCGGATCTCGAGCGCGCCTTCCACCGCGATCGCGTCGTCGGCTGCGCCTCCGCCGGCGGCGGCGATACGCACGATGCGTCGCGTGGTGACGGTCGCGCCGTCACGCGGATCGGGCGCCGGGCTCACACCTTCGGGTGGGCGGTGCGCGTCGCGAACGAGCCGTCCGGCAGCCGGACCAGCTCGTAGTCGGAGAAGATCGACGGCGACTCCGCCTGCATGATCCGCAGCACCTCGACCGCGACCTTGCGGATCTCGACGTCGGCGTGCTCGCTGCCGCGCAGCTCGATGAAGTGGCGCAGCGCCCGCGCGTTCGCGGTGACGAAGATCTTGGTCTCGGTGGCGTTCGGCAGCACCGATCGTGCGGCCTGGCGCGCGAGCTTGCGGCGCAGCGTCTTGTCCGGCTGGTCGGCGAACTTCTCCTGCAGCCCCTCGACGAGACGGTCGTACGCCACGCGCGCGGCGTTCACGGCCTCGGCCCACACGGCGTGCAGCGCCGGGTCGCCGGCGATCACGTCGGGCTCGACGTAATCCGAGTCCGATTCGTCCACGTAGCGCTGCGACAGCTGCGAGTACGAGAAGTGCCGGTGCCGGATCAGCTCGTGGGTGAACGACCGCGACACGCCGGTGAACACGAAGCTCCACACCGCGTGCTCGAGCACCGAGCCGTGCCCGACCTCGACGATGTGGCCGAGGAACTCGGCGTTGGTCTTGCGGCCCTTGCCGTACGACATGTAGCAGACGCGCCCGGCGATTTCGGCGAGCCGCTCGCCGCCGACCTCGGTGTCGGTGCTCCACGTCGCGCCGTGGTCGCCGAGGAACCGCTCGATCTCGCCCGCGTCGACGGTCTGGCGGCCGACGAGGTAGACGTGCGGCTCGTGCACGATCTTGAGGGGCTTGGCGGCCGGGGCGCTGGCGGTCGACATGGCGGGCTCTCCGTAGCAGGGGGTCGTCGAGGTGCGATGCGGCACTCTAGCCGGGACGCTCGATGAACCGCCAGCCGAAACCGCGGCCCGAAACCGTCCGCCCGAAACCCGGGCTAAGACGCCGCCCGCACCTCGTCGCGCACCATCGCCATCACCCGGTCGACCTCGTCGTCGCGCGTGTAGTAGTGCGGCGCGAGCCTCAAGCCCACATCGGGGCGGAAGTCGAGCAGCACGTCCTTCGCGAGCAGCGCGCGGCACACGCGGTCGGCGTGCGGCACGTCGAGCACGATGGTGCCGCCACGGCGGTCGCGCTCCCGCGGCGACACGACGCGGAATCCGTACTCGTCGGCGAGCGCGATCATGCGGTCGACCTGGCGCAGCGACCGGGCGCGGATCGCCGCGACGCCCGCCCGCGCCGCCAGCCGGTAACCCGTGATCGCGGCGGCGAACGACGGGATCCCGGGCGTGCCGGTCCAGAAGTGGCGCGCGCCGGGATCGCGGCGCACCGGGCCGGGGTCGAACGCGAACGGCTGCTCGTGCGCCATCCAGCCGGTGAACGCGGGCGCAAGTCGTGCGCGCGCGGCCGGGCTCGCGTACAGCCAGCCGGCGCCGGGGCCGCCGCACAGCCACTTGACCGAGCCGCCGCTCATGCAGTCGACGCCGAGCGCGGTGACGTCCACGGGCAGCGTGCCGACCGACTGGTACGCGTCGACCAGCGTGAGCGCGCCCGCCGTCCGTGCGCGCGCGACGATCGGCGCGAGGTCCAGCACCTGCGCCGTGCGGAACAGGACGTGCGAGATCGCCACGACCGCCGTGCGCTCGTCGATCGCCGCGACCACGTCGCGCTCGTCGATCGTGCGGCCGTCGCGCGCGGGCACGCGCACCAGCTCGGCGCCGCGGCGCGCGAGGCCCTCGTACAGGTACAGCACCGACGGGAAGTCCTCGGCGGTGCACACGAGCCGGTTGCGCGGCGGCGCGAAGTCGATCGCCGACAGCGCGATCATCTGCGCGGTCGTGCAGTTCTCGTGCATGCTGACGCTGCCGGCGGGCGCGCCGATCAGCCCGGCGAGCACGTCGCCCGCGACCGTCGGCAGCGCGAACCACTCCTCGTCCCACGAGCGGATGCCACGGTCGCGCCACATCGCCGCGTAGCGCTCGAGCAGCTCCGCGGCGCCGCGCGGCATGGCGCCGAGCGAGTGCGAGATGAAGTGCAGCTGGCGGTCGAGCCCGGGGAACTCGTCGCGCAGCGCGAGCAGCGCGTCGTCGGCCGCGACCGGGTTCATATCGCCGCGCTCCGCGCCGGCTCCGGCTCCGCGATCGCGCGGCGCGCGGCATCGGCGGGGTCGGCGGTCCAGCTGACGAACCGGAACAGGTCGGCGCGGACGAGGTCCGGGTCGCGCAGCGCGTCGAGGAACCGCTCCCAGTGCGCGCCGAGCAGCACGATCGGCGCGTGCGGCCGGCCGGTGACCGACACGAGCGTCCACGCCAGGAACAGCTCGGTCAGCGTGCCGACGCTGCCGGGCAGCACCACGAACGCGCCAGCACGCTCGACCAGGTGCTCGAGCCGGCCGTACAGGTGGCCGGTGTGCACGCGCTCGCGCACGAACCGGTTTACCGGGCCGCGGCGCTCGAACAGCTCGACGGTCACGCCGACCACGTGGCCGCCGGCCTCGTGCGCGCCCTGCGAGCACGCTTCCATCGCGCCGCCGTAGCCGCCGGTCATCACGCCGGCGCCCACGCGCGCCAGCTCGCGCCCGCAGTCGTACGCGAGCGACCACGCGGGCTCGCCGGGGCGGATCGTGCTGCTGCCGAACACGGCGACGAGCGGCTTCGGGTCGGTCATGGGGCGCCTTCCATGAGGACGGAACGGGCGCGCGGCCCGCAGCCGCCGCGCGTCGGGTGGACGCCGCATTCTCGCACGCGCCGCGCCCGCGCGGCCAGCGCCGGGTATACTCGTAAGCGCCCCGTCGCCGGCCACGCCCACCCGGAGCCCCGCATGCCCGAACCCGCCACCGCCGTGCTGGTGATCGCCGATGCCCGCCGCCTGCGCGAAGGCGACTCGGTGCGGTTCCGCGTGCACGACTTCGGGCTCGAGCGCGACGCATTCGCGGTGCGCTGGCACGGCGCCGTGCGCGCCTATGTCAACGCGTGCCGGCACCAGGCGCTGCCGCTCGACTTCGGCGACGGCCGGTTCTTCGACGACGCGTACGACGCGCTCGTGTGCGTGCAGCACGGCGCCCGCTACGAGCCGCTGACGGGCGCGTGCGTCGACGGCCCGTGCGCCGGCGCGCGGCTCACCGCGCTCGCGATCGAGGAGCGGGACGGCGCGCTGTGGTGCACCGGCCGTGCGGAGCGCGGCGATGCGTGAGGGCACGCGCCGGGCGCTCGCGGCGGCCGTGGCGGTGGCGGCGATCGCGGCCGGCGGCGCGCGCGCGCCCGTCGCGGCGCGGCTGCCGGGCGGGTTCGCCGGCGGCACGTACTGCGACAGCTGCCCCGCGCCCGTCGTCAACACGTGGGGCATCGAGTTCCGCGACGGCCAGCTGTGGACGCTGGCGCAGGACGGCACGCTGACGCGGCTGTCCGCGACGTGCGCGCCCGCCGAGGTCGTGTCGGTCCAGGGCTTCCGCGGGTTCGCGACCGGGCTCGGCTGGGACAGCCGGCGCGACGCGTTCGTCGTCGCCGACGCGCTGCTCGATTCGATCGAGGTGATCGACCCGCGCGGCGAGATCCTGCACGCGTTCGTGTCGCCCGGCAGCGGCCCCGTCGGCGTCACCTACGACCCGACGCGCGACGCGTACTGGATCACCGACTACGAGACGCACTCGCTGTACGCCATCGACGCCGCGACCGGGGCCACGCGCACCGAGTACCCGCTGGTCAACCGGTTCCGCGTGGCGGGCGCGGCCTACGACGCGGCGCACGATGCGATCGTCTACCACGAGCGCATCCTGGCAGCGGCCGGCTTTACCGTGTCGTGCGCGACGGGCGCCGTGCTGGATTCGTTCCCCATGCCGTTCACCGGCATCAACGGCTGGCAGGACAACGCGCTCGCCCCCGACGGCGCCCTGTGGGTCTACAACTACGAATACGATGAGATCTACTGCCTCGATCGCGCACTGGTGCCGACGCGGCGCACGACCTGGGGCGCGCTCAAGCTGCGATATCGGTAAAGTACGGATCGCAGGCGCAAAGTGGATGCTTCGGTAAACACGCGATTGCTGCGTTGGGCCGGCCGGCGCGAGCTGCGGAGTGGCACAGGGCCACGCCTCGCTCGCGCCGGCCAGCCCGCCTTGCACTCGCGCGTTTATCGAAGCATTGGGGTGAAAGGCCGCCGGCAGTGGCTCGGAGGCGGCTCGGCTAATCCCCCGGCCGATTCACGTTGCGCGTGATTCCCGCGTCGGTGACGTCGAGGTAGCCGACGAGTCGCGCGCTGCGGCGTACGGCGTCGCTCAGGTCGTGTGCGCCCTTGTCGCCCGCGATCGCCGCGGCGAGCGCCGGCGACAGCGCGACGGGGTGGCCGCGGCGCCCCTTGTGCCGGGGCACGAGCGCGTACGCGAACTTCGCGCGCTCTCGAGGCGTGTACGCCGCGGTCGCCTCGCGCAGCATGTCGGCGAGCGCGATGCACGTGGCGCCCTTCACCGCCGGGTGGTCGACCGGCAGGACGAGCACGCCCTTCGGCTTGAACTGCAGCGCCGAGCGCAGCCCGGCCTGCGCCGACGACAGCATGCCCGACTTCCACTTCGGGTTGCGCTCGAAGTGCACCTCGAACCCCGCGGCGCCGCGGTGGTGCGCGGCGGCGAGATCGGCGTGCAGCCGGCCGGATTCCGCGAGCTCGGTGAACTCGTCCTCGACGGCCTGCTGGATCGACGCTGCGTTGGCGCCGAGCACGACGACGACGGTCGTGCACGCCGACCACAGGTGGCGCACGCCGAGCGACAGGAACGAGCCGCCGCGATCGCGGGCGAGCGCCTTCGGGGACTTCATGCGTGTGGACGCGCCACCTGCGAGGACCACGCCGATCATCATGGGCTCTCCACCTCCTGTGTTGCGGCCGTCGCCGCGTCCGCCCGGGGCGCGCGACGCGAGCCCTCGTGGCGGACCGGCGGTGCGCCCGCGGGTCCCACGTCCACGCCGCGCCTTGCGGCGACCAGTTCCGCCATGATGCTGACGGCGATCTCTTCCGGGGTCATCGCGCCGATCGCGATGCCGAGCGGGCTGCGGAGCCGGGCGATCGCCGCATCGGCGAACCCCTTCGCCCGCAGCCGCAGCGCGAACTTGCGCTGCTTCGCGAGGCTGCCGACCATGCCGAGGAACCGCGGCGGCGCCGCGAGCATGCGCTCGACCAGCCGCTGGTCGAGCGCGTGCTCGTGCGTCACGACGACCGCGTAGTCGCGCGCCCCGGGCGGCGACTGGCGCACGTGCTCCTCCGGGTCGCGGCACACCACCGTGGCGCCGGGCAGCCGCGCCGGGTCGGCCCAGTCAGGCCGGTCGTCGACGATGGTGACGCGGAACCCGCATCCGGCGGCGAGCAGCGCGAGCGCTCGGCCGATGTAGCCCGCGCCGAACACCACCAGCGCCGGCGCCGGCTCGAGCACCTCGGCCCGCACCGTCATCTCGCCACCGCAGCACATGCCGAGCTCCTGGGTCAGCTGCCAGCGCATCGTGCGCTGCGCCTCGTCCCCCGCCAGCATCTCGCGCGCCGCGGCGAGCGCCGCCTGTTCCACCGCGCCGCCGCCGATCGTCGCGTACGTCTCGCCGTCGTCGGCGAGCAGCATGCGCGCCCCCGGCTTGCGCGGCGTCATGCCGTGGGTCTCGGCGACGGTCAGCAGCACGAGCCGCCGTCCGGCTGCGCGCCAGCGCGCCAGCACCTCGAACACGTCGGGCTCGGCGTCGCGCGCGAGCGCCGCGAACGGCGTGGCGCCCGCGGGCGGCGGCTCCGGAGCGCGCGGCGCGCCCGACGCGTCGGTTCGATCGATCACGCCGCCGCCTCCAGCACCGCGCGGCGCACGAACACCGGCACCATCGCGCGGCGGTAGTCCGCGTCGTACGGCACGTTGATGAGCGGCTGGCACTGCCGGTGCGCCAGCTCGCCGAGCTCCGCGGCCAGCGCGGCGTCCAGCGCGCGGCCGCGCACGGCGTCGCCGACGCCGTTCACGGTGCGCGGCTTCGCGGCGATCGCGCTCACGACGAGCCGCGCATCGACGCACGCGCCGCCGTCGACGCGCGCCACGAACGCCACCGACAGCATCGGGAAGTCGATCGACGCGCGCGGCCGCAGCTTCTGGTAGCCGGCGCGCGCGCCGCGCGACGCCGCGGGCACGAACAGCCGCGTCACGAGCTCGCCCGGCACGAGCACGTTGTTGTGCACGCCGTCGCCGACGAAGAACTGCTCGACCGGCAGCATCCGCCGCCCCGCGGCGGACGCCACCTCGACCATCGCGTCGAGCGCGATCAGCACCGGCGCGACGTCGGACGAGTGCGCGGCGACGCAGCGCCGGCCCGCCGGCACGACGTGGCACACCGTGCCGCTCTTCTTGAGGCAGAACCCGAGCGACTCGCGCCAGAAGTACGACTGGTTGTAGTACGTGCAGCGCGTGTCGAGGCACAGGTTGCCGCCGAGCGTCCCCATCGCGCGGATCTGCGGGCTCGCGACCAGCCCCGCGGCCCGGGCGAGCGACGGGAATTCGGCGCGCACGCGCGGCTCGTCGGCGAGCGCGGCGAGCGTGACGAGCGGGCCGAGGTGCAGGCCGTCCGCGGCGTGGCGGACGAACCGCAGCTCGTCGAGCCCGGCGATCGACACGACGTGCCGCGGCTCGTGCAGCCCGTGCTTCAGGTTCGGCACGGCGTCGGTGCCGCCCGCGACCACGAGGCTGTCCGCGCCGTGCTCGGCGAGGTGCGCGAGCAGGCCGTCGAGCGTCGCGGGCCGGACCCAGCCGAATCGCGGCAGCGTCAGCATCGCGCGGCTCCCCCCGCGACCGGCGCGGGCGCCGCGACCTGGCGCCGAGCGCGCTCCCATTGCGCGCGCGCATCGGTCGCGCCGAGCAGCGCGAGCACCCGCGGCGGGCTGAACGGCAGCCGGTCGCAGCGGATGCCGAGCGCGTCGTAGATCGCGTTCGCGATCGCGGGCACGCTCGGGTGCAGCGGCCCCTCGCCCGCCTCCTTCGCGCCGTACGGGCCCTCGGGGTCGACGGACTCGATCACGATCGACTCGAGCTCCGGCGTGTCGAGCGTCGTCGGCAGCCGGTAGTCGAGCAGCGACGGCCCGTGGTGGAGACCGGCGCCGTGGTGCGGCGCCGCGGGCTTGTACTGCTGCTCCTCGAGCAGCGCCTCGGCGCAGCCCATGTACGCGCTGCCCTCCATCTGGCCTTCGACCGTGACCGGGTTCAACGCCCGGCCGCAGTCGTGCGCGATCCACAGCTTGACGACGCGCACGAACCCGGTCTCGGGGTCGCAGTCGACCTCGGCCACGTGCGCGGTGAACGAGTACGCCGGCGAGGCGCCGATCGTGCCGCCGCGGTAATCGCCGCCGAGCTTCGGGCTCTGGTACCAGCCCGTGGCGCCGAGCGTGCCGAACGCCGCCTCGGCGATCTGGAACGCCTCGCGCACCGCCATCGACTGCCGCGCCGGGTCGCTGGTGCGGCACGCGATGCCGCCGACGAGCGCGATCTCGCCTGGCGCGCAGTCCCACGCCCGCGCCACCGCTTCGCAGACGCGGCCGCGCAGCGCACGCGCGGCGTCGAGGCACGCGTTGCCGGCCATGAACGTCTCGCGGCTCGAGTACGAGCCGAGGTCGACCGGCGTGAGGTCCGTGTCGGCGGCGACGACGCGCACGTCGCGCAGCGTCAGCCCCAGCTCCTCGCACACGATGTACGCGAGCACCGACTCGACGCCCTGGCCGATGTCGGACGCGCCGCACATCACGGTGGCGCGGCCGCTGCGATCGAGCCGCAGCTGCACCGCCGACTGCGGCATCTCGTTCGGGTAGATGCAGTAGTTCGTGCCGCTGATGTACATGCTGCCCGCG
>Ga0070670_100004534_pt1 | contig 11644 bp, 2 predicted proteins | sample KBSS63metaG_FD_64665 | JGI IMG/M metagenome (GOLD analysis project Ga0070670, IMG submission 64665) | Switchgrass rhizosphere microbial communities from Kellogg Biological Station, Michigan, USA - KBS S6-3 metaG | ecosystem: Host-associated > Plants > Roots > Rhizosphere > Soil ... | reverse complement strand
CCAACAAACTTCGTCCCGAACGGCGCGCCGCCGGTTGTGTTGAACGTATTCAGGATGTCCAGATGTTTCTGCATCAACTCCGCACGCGCGAGGGCGCCGAGATCGAAGACGGCATTATCGACCGCGTTGACTCCGTTCGCGCTGACCGACACCACGACATAGCCATGGCTCGCCAGCACTTCCGAAACGTAGTCGTAGCCCTGATAACTGGGAATCGGCAACGCACCGTTTGTGCACGGCCACTGGAGCAATTGACTGCCGCCTTTGAAACACGTTGCGTGCCGGCCGTGCAGTAAAAGGATCACCGGATATGGTCCAGCCGGCAGGTTGGTTGGATAGTGAATGGAAGCGAGCAGCTCCACTGGTCCGGGAAACTCGCTGGGTTGAAACGCAGTGTCGCCGAAGTTGTATTCTTCGCGAGTAACGGGAAGCGATCCTGGCGTGCCGGGATCGGGAACTTGTGCGAGTCCGGTGCTGGCTCCGGCAGTAACGAGCAGCACAAACGCTAATGAAGCGAGGACGTAATTTTTGATCGTGGCTCTCATTGGTTTCCTCCTTCACGCGTCAATCGCAGTCGTGGAGAAATTCTCACTCGTGCTTCTTTATCTTGACCGTAAGAGACGGAAACCACTCCTCCTTCACGCACGAGTGAACTGTCGAACGTGATCGCAGTGATCTGCGAAAGTGTTTCGTTCTCGATACCGTTGCCGACAATCTGATCGTCAATCCAGATCACCGCCGGCATGGCACGAACCGGAAATGGACCACCTTGAACAGTAATGCGCCAGGCTTTATCGACCGCGACTTGTTGACCGTGCAACTCCACGTTCAACTGGCGCGGCAGCTTTATTTCTTCGACCCGATAACCGGTCAGATTTAGCTCAGTCGTGGGGCGCGAAGACTTCGCCTCACTCAACAACTTGCCGGGCACAGAAAGCAGTTCTCGCAAGGGTAACTCCCGATCAGGATTTCGTTGTCCCAAGCCACTGGACCAAGTTAAGAACAAAAGGGGAAGGACTAAGAGCGTGATCGCCAGGCGGCGATTCAAACGTCGCTGCATTATAGGGATCTCCTTTAAGTGTTAATCGACAGACCATTTGAAACGGGCCTGGGCTTGGGAGGGTTCTATTGTCGGGTTGGAGCAGCGATACGTTAATGGGAATCGCTGATGGTGTCAAATGAAGCCGCAGACTGGTACTGGTTCATTTTGAAATTACGCCGAAGGTGTTGGCGAACCCTTTCCAGGGTTCATGACTAAGATATGTTTGAACCAGCACTCGCCCCTACAGTCGTAATTGATCACGCTAGTCTATGGAAGGCGCCCGCTGACAAACAGTTGTAGGGGCGGCCCTCCGTGGCCGCCCCTGCGCGGGAATCTGCGGCTTGCATTTTTACGCCACGCTGTAACGGCAGACCACGATCACGTCCTGAATCGCATTTGGATCCAAATGCTGCCCGCTGTTGAGCCATGCATTGAGAGTGAACGCGCCGGGCAAGTTGTTGAAGCCCTCCTTCGTCCCACGGATCAATCCATTCCATCGATCCAACAGCAATGTTTGACCTGTCGCCGGTGGCAGCGGCGCTGTTGGCCCGGCTGCCAACGTGATCCTGATTGTGTTCTCGTCATGACCCACCGAGCCCTGTTTGAGCTTCACGTACACTTCCATCGTCTTAATCGTGATGGCTTTGCCCTGGAAAAGGAGCGGAAAACGTTCCTGCGTCATGGCCATCGTCAGACTCTGAATCGTACCCGACGGCGCATTCAGGAAACGCGACCACTCCGCCGAGAACTCATGACGCAAACTGAACATCTGCGCCAGACCACGTGCGCCTTCGACGCGAATGAAGTCGTTGAGCGCGGTCTGCAATTCCTGCTCAGCCTGTGCTTTAAGCTGCGCTCCGCCGTCACGCGCGGTGTATCGCACGTGCAGCACCACGTCAGAAATCGTGTTGTAGTCGAACGACTTGAAGTTCTTCGGCATCTCGATATGCCACGTACTGATCGCACCCTGTCCTTCAAACGGCAGGTAACGCTCGTCACGCAGGTTCGTTTCAAACATGCCGCTATCATTCTGCGCCCCACTCGTCACGATCGACTGCACCGTGCCCGCACTGTCGGCAAAACGCGGATCGTCAGCCTGGCGACCGTGCTTGTTGTTAAATAACGTATTGGCGTAGCGGATGCTGCTGCTCTGCAAAGTGAGCGTGCAGTTGATACCGCTGTATGGACCAGCCACACACGGGACCGTGATACCAACAGACTTGATCCGCCGCATGTAATGACCGGTGTAATCGATGTCGAACAACGTTTCCGGCAGCGTCACGAAACACTCACCCGTCTGCTTCAACTTCACGAGACTGAGCGGATCGATCGACAGCAATGAGACGTGTTTGACGATCTCATACTCACGCCTGTTTTGATCGAGGTAAGCGACTTCCATGCGCTTTATATCGTAGGAGAGACGTTCCCCGGCGAGCAGTCCCTTCTTCAAGCTGTCCCAGTAACCGAACTGAATGAAGCTTGACTCTCTCACGCCGAGCTCGTAGCGAAACGCACGCTCCGCACGTTTCGCCACGTCGTAGGCGAGTTGATAGCTCTGGAAGTAAATGCCGGAGATCTGTCCGACCATCCAATCGTAAAGCTCGCGATTGGTGAACTTGCTACGCATGAACTCATCGACTTCTCGCGAGTTCTCGACTTGCAGATCGTGATTGCTCAGCTCCTTCTCCGCAATCGCGATGCGAATATCAGCAGCTGCGATCTGTCTTTCGAGCAGCTCGAGTTCTTTATTGGCCAGTCGTTCCTGGAGTTTCCAATCGTCGAAGCGACGCTGGTGACCGCCCATCGTCGCAGCCATGGAAGCACTGCTGTTCAAGAGCGACACGGCTTTGCCCACCGACTCGCTGAACTGCCGGGCTGAGTCTCCAGCATTTTCTCCACCCCACGTGACGCCGAGAGACGTGGGCGCACCGACCTTCAAGTTCGGAATCAAAAACAGAGTGCCGGCTAAGGCGTTCGTGGCTACTTCTGCGGCCTGCAAACCAAGTCCGGTGCCAGCTAGCGCCAGTTGCGTCGTCTCCCACTGATTCATGAACGCGATGTCGCGATAGTAATCACGCCGCAGTGTCGTCAGCTCTTTGCTTCGGTCCAGTCCGGTGCGCGTCTGCCTGGCTTCTTCGAGCTGCCTTTCCTTGATAGTTCGCACTGCATTCAGCACCTTCATCTCGTGTGTCGAACGCAGCAGCGCGATGGCTTCGGCATCTCGCTTCTCGAGTGCGGAGAGCAACGCGCCGCCCAACGACTTCACTTCGCCACACAACTCCGCCGCCTTTTGCAACATGATGTTGAAGCGATAGTGGGGCAACGCAACATTGATATCGCTGAGCGCGCTCGCGACGTCCACTCCGACGCCGGCTGCTTTAACCAGCAATCCTGGATCGATTGGCGAGTCGAATGTCGGGAGTGAACGAACAGCCCCTTCGATGTTCTGGCAGTGACGAATCTTGAACAGCCGGTCGGCCACCCTATTCCAGTAACCGAGCAGCTTTTCGTTACCCGGTATTCCGAAGAAAGGCATCAACGGCATACCGTTGGCGATGGTGTCGTCTGATGGTGGTACGACTGACGGCGACAGGAAACCTTCTATTTCCACCGACGCGTTAGCCAGACCGTTCAGTGCTGTCGAATCGTCGAGAGTGCGGAATGTCTGCACCTTCGCTTTCGCGCGTGCCGGAATCTGTTCCGGGCGGCGGCCGAGGATTTGTGCAGCCAGAATATAGAGTTGTGTCGCTTCGTTGATCGATTCAATCGTATCGCGACGGAACAACTGGTCGCCCCACGCGATGAGGTTGTCGATGTAGCGCATCACAACCGCTTTCATGTAGGTCACTAGACGCAGTTTCGCGATCACGTGTGGCTTGAACGGATTGGCTTGCCACTCTTTAATCTGCGCTTTCAGCGCGCCCGTGTCCTCAAACAAGTCTTCAAGAGTTTGAGTCCCGTCCATTGCTTGTTTGTAGAACGGCTTGACGCGCCAGAAGCGTTCCGGCCCCGGATCGCCTGTTTTATCGGGCGAGTCGGTCGCCGTTGGATCAAAGATATAGTGGAACCACTTCTGCGCCTCCTCGAAGCGTTGGTTCTTGCTCAACTGCGTCGCAATCAGGAAAGGCGTGTGGAAGAACAATTCCCAATTGTACGGCGCGTAAGCACCATCAAACGTGAAGTCGACATCCTCTCGTGGTGTGGAACCCGTATCCACTTGCGTTTGGTCGGGTAGATAGTCGTCAAATGCGACCGGCTGATCGATCAAGCGTTGATTGGCAAGAGTCAACAGCCCACTGACGCCCGAATGATTGAGCGACTTGAAGAAACTGCTAACCAGTGGATGGTAGAACGTGCTGAACTTGATCAGGCTGGTGTCTTCGTCCTGAGTGACGAAATAATTGTGAGCATCGTCCTGGAAGAATGCCGGGTACTCCAGTTTCTGTGCCTGGTAGCTCTGATGCATCGGCAACAAACGGAAGCTGCCGGGAGTTTTCTGAAGTATGCGCGTTTCGCCCAGTCCGTCGTTATTCGGATTCTGATACTCGACCATCATCATGTTCTCGAAACGCGTTCCGAGAATTGGCTCGAGTTTGGCGAACGCAGTGGAATCGATCAGCGCACTCACGCTTTGCTGGCCGTCGTCAAAATAGAACGCGACTATGGCCTGCGTTGGATCTGTTGACTTAGTGGTAGTGGTAGTCGTGGTGGACGTCGTCGGAATCGTCACGAGATTGAAATCGCATAACGCTTCGGTGATGATGTCACACACTTGCGTCCCACCGGTATTGATTAACGTTTGCGTCGGAATAGCAGTCGCTTCGAGCACGATGGTCTTCGGAGACATGTCTGGCTCGATTAACTCCGCGGTGGCCAGCGAGTCGCCATTGCTGCTTGCAAGCTGCGGCGAGGTCCTTCCATCCTCGATCCAACAGATTTGCTTTTGTCCCGTGACGACTATGTTCTCCGGCCGGTAGTCCGCGGACGCGAGGAAGTACTTGAGCGTCGACTGGGTCGAGTTTTTAATATCGACTGTGCCGTCGGCGGCAAGTTTGATGGTATTAACTACTGCGTTGTTGGAATCCTTCGCCCGGATCTCGACTTTAGTCACATCTGACGCCGTAAACGCACCACCGTTTACTCCCGCAACCACAGACTTAAACTTTCCGGCGCCTAAAGAGAACAGGAACGTTTCCTTGACAGTCCTGGTGTCAGTTGAAGTCACCGTGATTGTCCTGATCATTTCTACTGGGCCATAGCAATCGATAAACAACTGTTCTTCCTTGCTTGGCGTAGTCTGTATGCGACTCTTGAACGAGAAGAGTTTGAAGTCCGCTTCACTCAGGTCCTTATCCGGATGCGTTAACGTGCTCTTGAATGGACTCGCCAGTTTTTTGGCTGACCACTTGCCGTTCTTGTATTCCGTCCAGGAGAGCTGGACTTCAAGCACCTTTTCGCCTCTCTGGATTGGACTTCCAGGGGCCGGCAGCGTGATTTCTTTCTCCTGCTGCTTGATTGTAAAGATGGGCCAGAAGACATAGAGCCGCCGGTTCCAGACAACGGGAATTATGTGATTGCCCTGAATGTCCGCCTCGACCTTTTCCCACGGCGTCCAACTGCCGGAGTCGATCTGCCGGCGGTAGTAATAGACGTGCGGGGCAGAGAAGGTACGACCGATCACGTGTAGTACGTCGAGCGCGATCGAGCCGTCGTCCGCGAACTCCTGTTGCCGGTACATGCCGACAATCTCGAGCCGTGCAACGTCATGAAGTTTCTCGAGGTAGTGCACAAACGCGGTCTCTGCCGTATCCATCGTCACTTCGCTTTGCAGCAACTCGTTTTCGAGGTCTTCGAAGAACGCGGATTTACCATCGCGCAACTCGGGTTCGATCCAGTTTTCCGGGTACAGAAGGATCTTGCGATTGGCTTCCCAGATGCGGTACTGCTTGCGCCACTGGGACCACTCTCGCGCTTCTTTCGGAGTCAACGAGACCTTCTCTTCAAGATTCATGAGCGAACGTTGAATGAAGAGCTGCACTGACCCGATCGCCTGTTTGATCCTTGTGGTCATCATGCACGGGCTCATTTCAACGTCGACGAGGAAATCGTCGTACAACTCATCCGCGTTTCGCGCGCCGCTTCTGAGCATCAGATAAGAGACGAGTCCGGCACGCTGCTTTTCGCGTAGCGGATCGTTCAGGGACTTGGCCTTTTCCAACCACTGCGCGTCATCGAGTCGAGCTCTAACAAGTGCCTTAACGTCTGCTGCGCACTTGCGCTCATCGGCTTCAGCCATGTCCGGCTTGGTCCACGAGAGACATTGATCGGCCGATGCACCCAGTTGATTCAACATCGCGAATGCAGCGTACAGGCGTCGGAGCGGTCGCTCATCCTGGTAATCGATAACTTGAAAGTCGAATCCGTTCGTGCCGTTGAGGGCCTGAAGGTTCTCCAACTTCCACGACAGGCCCTCGCTGATGATTCCCAGCAGTGGATCCGGATCCGTACCGCCCTTGCCGGCTAGAGTGAACACATCCGTCAGCACGCTTTCTCCGAGCGGTAAAGCCGCGCTCAACTGGAACAGATCGGTGATCCGTGCCCAACCCGGATAAAGTGACTGCGTGGGCGCGACGTCGAACGGAAGCTTGTTCAAGTCGAGCCACCCATTGGTTGGACCAAAGTCAAACAGCCATTGGAGCTGCTGTGGAGTAAGACCGAAGTTATGATTCAACGTGGCGATCTTGTACAAGCGTACGAACGTGTTGAACTGATTCGGAAATGCGTCCCTGGTCACCTCAGCATTCGGATTGCTTTCCGCAAACGACGAATCAAGAAACACCGAGATCGCTTTCTTCGTGGAATCGCCAGTCGAGTTGATCCAGTTCGTCAGTAACTCGCGGGCCGCGCTTGAATCGAAGCTCAGGTATTCGCTGAGTCGTTGAATAACGATGCGTTCGCTCAAGGTCGCGCGCAGATATGGCAACAGCTTCTGCAACACGAGTATGAACCTTGCCGCGGGCGTGCTGCCGCTGGCAAACATTGCGTCAACATCGCTGCTGGTCATGAAGACGTCGTTGGCCGCGGGAGCGTTGATTATGTCGGCGGGTGCGGCAAACAGGTCGTCGATCGCTTTTTTGTAAGTTGCATCGCTCGACAAGGCCGACAAAGCACTTCGCTCAGCCTCAGTCATCACTCCGGTGAAGCTCAAGCGGTCAGCGGCGGCGTCATAGTAGATCTTGCTCTTGAGTGCTCCGGTGAAGACGACTTGAGCGGGCAAAACACTCAGTTGAACGTCGAATCGCGGCACCGAGAACCTGAGCATGTGACGCTTGACCATGGCGACGTCCGCTGTGCTGGGGGACGTGCTGTTCATTACGGAAATCAGTTGGTCGATGATCGCAGTGTCCCAGTTGAGCAGCGCGAGTTTTCGTTTGGTCAAATCGCCATTTGGATCCGTTGTCGCTACATTGCCGCCGCTCGTGACTGCGACAAAAGTGTTTTCCGCGGCTACCTTCCGCGCTTCTGAGCGCAGTGAATCCAGTACAACCGCTATCGCGGGATCACTGATCGCAATCGCGGAAGTTGCTGAGAAATCGTGACGCAACAAGTAATTGAGATCCTCGACGCTCATACCTGAGGCGATTATCTTTTCGCTGTGACGGACAAATTTGATCGTGTCTTCAGTCGTCGCGAAAGGAGTCGAGTTGATGAGTTTGAGCGCCGCGAGGTACGTGCGAATTGAGTAGTTGAGCACCCTCGCAAACGTCGCATGACTATAAAGCGCCGAAAGGTTCGCGAGCGACAGCGTGTCGTCCGAGACGACGTTTACATCCGCAAGCAGCAGTGCCAGGTCGTCAATACTGATTTGCAGCGCAGCCGCGATCAGCGACGTGTTTGCAGAAAGCTGGCCGGTAAGTTTTGCCGGATCTTCAGGCATTGACTGGTCGGCCGCTGCTCGATTGTTAAAGAGAGTTGCGTAAAGAGACGGCACCGCCGGCTCGCCTTCGGCAAACTGATCGAGATAGCGTCCGGCATCCATCGGACCCCAGAAACTAAGCAGGTTCACGACCGGCAAGCTAAACTGTGCGCTCAAGCGCTGAATGTGTGATACCTGGATCAAAAAAGCCGCGGTGATATCGAGTTTGGCGGCGCTGTTCTTCGGCTGGAGCGCGATAATTGCCTTATCAAGATCGCGCATGGTCCATCCAAGCTTGCGAGAGAGACGCACGAAGCGATGAATCTTGTTCCACGTCGCAATAAGGACCGCTTTTTTGTTTTCCGCGGAAACCTGAGGATCGACGACTTGTATCTCTAGCTTGCTCAAGTTGCACGTGGTTGCATCGAGCGGATCAGTCGAAACGATTCCAAGTGTTCTACCGGTTCCAGCAGTGGGGTTAATGAAGTAGGAACCGAGAACTTCCAACATCTCTCTGTAAGCGAGACCGGATTGCTGCAGGAATATCGAGACGCGCTTCAGGACAACGTCCCAGTCGCCGGTCGCGGGCGGCGCCGAACCGTCAGTCGGATCGTCCACTGAATTCGCGGTCTGCTTGAGGCCCCAGAACTCCCATGGACCTGAGGGTGTGGATGGGCCACCAGTCTTAACGCCTGTGATGATGTCGGCCTCTTCCTTCGTAGCCCCAATGTATTCGTTAACAATGTCCTCGTCTGTCAAAGCCTCATCGGGTGTGCCGCGGAAGAACGTCTCCATCACTTCAGTGCGCTTCACATCGAAATGCCCGAGATAACCGCGAATTTCTTCCACGGGAAGATTCAATGGCAGGTTCCACGAATACACGGCGCTCCGCAGTGCAGCGTAAGCCGGGTTGTGAACGTGTTCGGGATTCGCGCGCAGCTCATCAGAGGTCCAACTCGTTTGCGGCCAGGCGCCCACATCAAAACCCTTGGTGCTTCCGAGGTACTTCAACGTGAATGCCCAACCCGTATCGAGAATCAACCACGATGAAGGCTGGTCCTCGTCGATCCGGACGGAAGCTTTATCCGTAAGTGAATATCCTTCGTCGTCAAAAATGTCCGGGAAAGTTTGCGGCATCCTTTGCGCGTTTAGCGCGGCCAGTACGGTACTGATATCACCGCCTTCCGCGATCTTGAAATCTCGCGACGCGACGGCCGCTTCCATGATTTCCCGCGTTAGATCGACGTAAGGCAATTGCGTCGTCGTGTTTTCACAAGTCAGCTCGATATGTTCGAGGTCCGGCCGGCGTTGGAACAGCACCTGTAACGGCGTGAGACTGTTCTTCTTTGGTCCATCATCGAGGAATTTGAGGATGTCGACGAAGTAGGCCGCGGGGCTGTACACCGATTGGCATTGTTCGCAGTCACAGAGATCGAGCGAACCAAACAACGTCGGCAAATCCGGACTGGCCGAAGCCGTAGCAGCGAATTTCGCGATTGATTGTGATTGCTTCACGTTCCCGTTGGGAACAACAGCCGGCGATGCGGAGTTGGAAGCTACTGCCTGCCCGAGATAAAAGTTCAGCGCGGTTGCATGCGTCTGCTTTGCCTTGCGGTAAGTTTCGATCGCGGTTGTTTCGCCTCCCAGGACACTCGCGTATTTTTCAACGAAGCGTCGTTCGCCAACTGTGACCATCGAGAAGGCCGAGTGCAGATCGTCCTTCCGGAAGGAACGGATCTCCGCGTACCGTGGCGTCACATTGAAGAGGCGCTGCATGTTTTTGAGCTCGGCGATGAGCGCCGTGGGATTTACTACACCCGTAAGTTTTCCGGCGCGGTCGACGCTGAGATACACATCGATCGGGGTTTCTCGGAACTCGTATGATTTGTTGTTACGGAAGAACGTCTGGAGATCAGTTCTTACAGAATTGAACGGACCATCGCCGGCAGTGTCACTGGCAACTCGACCCGCGATCACGGGCGTCGGTAATGCGTCTTCCATGTACGCGTTCAACGCCACCGCGTAGTTGTTGATTTTCTCTTGTAGTGTTGCGCCTGGAATTGTTGGCGGCGCTCCGATTTGTGGGCCGGTTAATGGCGGCACGCGCTGTTCGAGGACTGCTTTCCACTCCGCCACACCTTTTACAGCAAACGGACGTAACCAGGTCGGCGAGTTGCTAACCGTTGTTGTCAATGCGGCAGTCTGAGTTAGGTCAACGCCTTTGCGGAGCTCACGTACGAGGGGCAGATGGTTCGTAGTCAGATCGCCCGCCTGAAGAGTGAAGCGCACATCGTTCTTATCTTTTGGCGCCCAACCAGTGCGGTCGATAGCGTCCCAGAAACTTTGGGTCGCGCCACCGTGCTGCACGAGAAGTCCTGCGACCGTTTGCCGCTTATCCACAGTCAACTCGGAAGTGCCGAGGAGATCACCGAGTGACGAGGTTTCGCCCGGCGCGCCCGGTTGCAGCAGCAGGCTCGCCTTCAATATGCGAAGGTTCTCGGCAATCTGGTCCAATTGGGTGCTCGAGAGCTGGGGAATAATCGCCTCGTTCGAAGATGATTCCAGGGCCGCTCGCAACAATGAAATTTCATTTTCGAGGAGCTCTTCGAGATCCGTGGGAAGACCCTGGCGGAAGAGACCGTAAAACGCCGACTGGGGAATTGTGTTGGCTTGCACATTACGGCGGGCGCTTTCCGCGAGCAGCGTTAGCCACGCTGCGTCGATGCCAGTCTCACCGCTCAGGAACGCCACATCGTCATCAGTCAGATCGGCTTGCGCCACGCCATCCACCAACGGCGTAATCTCGTTAACAACTCTCTGGAACTCAGAAAGCCCGAGAGCTGCACCGATGGTGAAATTCACTACCTCAACTTTGCCGGCGTTGAAAATGATCGGGGACGTTGCGACGACCACACCGCTAGTGTCGACAACCCTCAGGAACAGATCCGCTCGATCCTTCTCCAAATTTGCGAAATCGGCGGCGCGATAGAAGATTAAATACTCGCCTGTGTTCTGTTTAGTGATATCTGTTTTTAAAAGCTGCTCTGACCGCATGTCCTTGTCGAAGGCTTTTACAGTCAGTCCTGGAGACGGATCACCATTCGCCTTGAACACCTGGCCCATGACGATAAACTTGTTTGGATGCTGACGGTCATCGTCAAGCACCCACGCCGCCTTTGCCTCAAAGATGCCGTTAGGCACAAGCTTGTGCTTTTTCTGAAAGTCGACAACGGCATCGTAAGTGGTATCGCCAAAGAATTTGTCTGTTTGTTCCTTCTCGGCGATGCGGTAACCGCTTTGGAAGAGTGCGTTGTGAAGTTCGGCGACGTTGGCACCGCTCGAGCCTCTTGATAAGTCGCTGCCCAGTTGTTCCAGTTCCATGATGGCCTCCAAATATGATTATCAGCTCGGATTGTCGCGCGAGGCGGAGCGCCAGAACACACCTCGTCTACTGTTCGCGCTGCGTTTGCGCTTCATTACGTTGTAGAGTGGTGACTAACCGGAAAACATCACACCGGGGCTTTGTGCGAAGGGTTTTTTGACAGGATAACTGGGTTTTTCCGCCGGATTTAGACTTCAGCTCGACTTTCACCGCAGGCTCACTTTCCAGATAGTGAACTCCCCAAAAGAATGTCCGTCGTGCCTGTGATACCAACGATCAAAGTTGGATAGATCGGGGCCATTGC
>Ga0070670_100004530_pt1 | contig 11646 bp, 7 predicted proteins | sample KBSS63metaG_FD_64665 | JGI IMG/M metagenome (GOLD analysis project Ga0070670, IMG submission 64665) | Switchgrass rhizosphere microbial communities from Kellogg Biological Station, Michigan, USA - KBS S6-3 metaG | ecosystem: Host-associated > Plants > Roots > Rhizosphere > Soil ... | reverse complement strand
GCAACGCCAACCGCGTTATATAAGTTCAATGGACCATCGGCGCTGACGGCGGTTGAAGGTCTCATTGAACCGACCATCACGACGGGCTTCTCGCCTTTCACGACCAGATTCAAAAAGAAGGCAGTTTCTTCCATCGTGTCAGTGCCGTGCGTAACGACGATTCCGTCTACGTCGCTCTTCGTCATCAGCTCATTAATACGCTTGGCGAGCTTGAGCATGATTTCAAACGACATGTCCTGAGATCCGACATTCGAAATCTGCTCGCCTTTGATGCTGGCCATATCTTTGATACCGGGAACCGCGGCGATCATTGCGTCGATGGTGACGGCGCCTGAGGTATAAGCCGCTTGTGTACCCGTCGCGGCCGCGCCCGCAATCGTCCCGCCGGTAGCGAGGATCACGATGTTTGGTTTCTTTTGGGCAGCAGCGTACGTTTCGAGAGCGAGGATTAATACCAGTGCGATATGAAATCTTTTATAGAACATAAATGATCTCCTGCTTTGATCTGCATTACCCGCGGCTAATATGTCGTGAGCCCAGCGGCACGAAATTGGGCGCATACGCGCTCTACCAACTCATGAGGTGGAGGCGCTACCGCAGTGAGCTTATAGTCGATTCCAAGCTTCTCCCATTTGTAACGTCCGAGCTGATGAAATGGCAGCACATCTACTCGCTCGACGTTTCCCAGACCCGCGGCAAACGCCGCGATATGCGTTATGTCGTTCTCATCGTCAGTTAGTCCCGGCACCAGCACGTAGCGCAACCAGATTGTTCTCCGGCGCTGCGCCAGGCGGCGCGCAAAGTCCAGTGTTGGACCAGGATCTTTTCCGGTCAGATGTCGATGACGTGCTCGCCCCCACGTTTTAATATCCAGGAGCACAAGATCGATCTGCTCGAGCTCTTCGTCTGACAGGCGTTCACCGAGATATCCATTCGTATCGAGCGCCGTGTGAATTTCCATTCCCTTCGCGGCAGTCAATAATCTCACTGCGAACCGGTCCTGCATGAGCGGCTCACCGCCACTCAACGTGAATCCACCGCGCATGACCCTGAGACCATGGCGATACATGTTGAGTGTTGCGATCGCCCGCTCGAGTGGTATCGCCATTCCGTTCATCATGTTCCATGTATCCGGGTTGTGGCAGTACAGGCAGCGGAACTGGCAGCCCGCAGTCCACGCCACGAGGCGAATACCAGGACCATCGACCGCGGAACCGGTTGTGAATGAATGCAGAAAACCGGCATCGCCTGTTTCCAGCGCTCTTTTGACTACCGACTCAGAAACACCCTTACTCAGATCAACACGAAGCTCAAACGGGCTCGTTCCTTCCAGCGGAGTCTCTTCTTTCAGCTCATTCATCCCTATGCCCCGTGAAATGTCCGGTTAATCACGTCCATCTGTTGCTCGCGCGACAGCCGCACGAAGTTCACTGCATAACCGGAAACACGTATCGTCAGTTGTGGATATTTCTCAGGATGGTCCATGGCGTCGATCAGCATCTCGCGGTTTAACACGTTCACATTCATGTGGTAACCCGTGCTGCCGAAAAATGCGTCGAGTATGCCTCGCAGATTTGCGACCCGATCTACATCAGCTCGACCAAGGCCTTCCGGTACGAGTGATGAAGTCAACGAAATTCCATCGGCAGCATCACGATATGGGATCTTGGCGACTGATGCTGCGGACGCGTGGATGCCATGCACATCGCGACCATGCATCGGGTTGGCGCCGGGAGCGAACGGTTCTCCGTGACGCCTGCCGTCCGGCGTGTTGCCGGTGTTCTTCCCGTAAACGACGTTTGATGTGATGGTCAAAACTGACTGCGTGTGATAAGCGTGCCGGTATGTCGGATGCTTTCGCAGCTTTGTCATGAACCTGGACACGAGCCAGGAAGCGAACTGATCCACGCGATTGTCGTTGTTGCCAAACTTCGGAAACTCTCCTTCAGCCTGATAGTCCGTGATCAGTCCCGTTTCATCTCGAACGACTCTGACTTTCGCGTAACGAATCGCCGAGAGACTGTCAGTCACGACAGATAAGCCGGCTATGCCAAACGCCATCGTCCGCATCGGCGCGTAGTCGTGAAGGGCCATCTCAATCCGCTCGTACGCGTACTTGTCGTGCATGTAGTGAATGATGTTCATCGCGTTCACGTACACGCCCGCCAGCCAATCCATCATCTTTTCATAGCGAGTGAGAACATCATCGAAGTTGAGGTACTCGCCCTCGAGCGGCGCCAAGCCTGGTCCCACCTGTTTGCCCGTGAGCTCGTCTCGTCCTCCGTTGATCGCATACAACAGACACTTCGCGAGGTTCGCCCGGGCGCCAAAGAATTGCATCTGCTTGCCGACGAGCATGGGCGACACACAGCACGCGATCGCTCCATCATCGCCCCATGCACTACGCATGATCTCGTCGCTTTCGAATTGAATGGAGCTGGTGTCGATCGCTACTTTCGACGCAAAACTGCGAAATCCGTCCGGCAAACGTGGCGAATACCAGATCGTGAGGTTAGGCTCCGGCGCTGGCCCAAGGTTGTAGAGTGTTTGCAGAAAGCGAAAGCTTGTTTTTGTGACGAGCGGGCGACCGTCGTCGCCCATGCCGCCGATGGATTCAGTGACCCACGTCGGATCTCCAGCGAAGAGCTCGTCGTATTCCGGCGTGCGCAGGAAACGCACGATACGCAGTTTAATCACGAAATCATCGATGATCTCCTGCGCTTGTTGCTCTGTTATCACTCCTGCGTTCAAGTCGCGTTGAAAGTAGATATCGAGAAAGGTTGAGGTTCGGCCGAGTGACATGGCGGCGCCGTTTTGTTCCTTCACTGCGGCAAGATATGCGAAGTAAAGCCACTGCACCGCCTCGCGAGCGGTGCGTGCCGGAGTGGAGATGTCGAAACCGTAGTTCGCCGCCATCTGCTGTAGTTCGTTGAGTGCGCGTATCTGTTCGCTGAGCTCCTCACGATCACGAATGATCTCGTCGGTTGACATGGCTGAGTCGAGGCGGCGCTTTTCGTCGTCCTTCTGCTCTATCAGCCGCGCCACTCCGTAAAGTGCAACTCGCCTGTAATCGCCGATGATCCGCCCGCGCCCGTACGCGTCAGGTAATCCAGTCAGGATGTGCGAGCTGCGACATTTCCTGATATCCGAGGTATACGCGTCGAAAACGCCTTCGTTATGTGTCTTCCGGTATTTGGTAAAAGTCTCAACCACGTGCGGGTCGGGTTCGTACCCATACGTCTGCAAAGCGTTGAGGACCATGCGGAAGCCGCCATTGGGCATGATCGCGCGCTTGAGAGGCGCGTCGGTTTGCAGGCCGAAGATTATTTCGTTCTCGCGATCGATATAACCCGGAGCATGGGCCGTGATCGAGCTCGGAATTTGCGAGATGTCGAGCACGCCCTTTTTACGTTCTTCGACAAAGAGCTGGTTCAAGTGGTCCCAAATCTTCGTCGTGCGCTCTGTCGCGGAGGCGACAAACGATTCGTCGCCCTGGTATGGCTCGTAGTTCTGCTGGATGAAGTCACGAACATTGATCTCCGTTTGCCAGAGACCAGTGTTGAATCGTTCCCATTGGGGAATGATTTTCTTTCCAGTGACTTCCTGAGGTGCGGCGCTGGCCATCGTAAATCTCCTTTGTCCTGCTCAAGCGGCTTTTGCGAGTCCCAAAAGCAAGCCGGTGTGTCGAGCGATCATCAACTCTTCGTTCGTTGGAATTACCCAAACAGAAGTTTTGCTCCGGCTGGTAGAAATCTTTGACTGGCAATTGCTATTAGCTGCTTCGTCGAGTTCAATTCCCAGCCACGCTGACGCCTCACAAATCCGTTGGCGGATTTCGGGTGAGTTCTCTCCGATTCCCGCCGTGAAAACGAGCGCATCGATCCCCCCGAGCGCAGCAGTTAATGCGCCAATCTCCTTGGTAGCGCGATAGACGAAATAGTTCACTGCGAGACGCGCAGCAGACTCGTTTCGTCCGAGCAGGTCACGCATGTCGTTGCTGATTCCGGAAATGCCAAGCAGGCCCGATTTCTTGTAAAGCAGCGTTTCGACTTCTTTTGCCGAGAACTTCAGACTTTGAAAGAGATGCAGGATCACGCCGGGATCGATCGAGCCAGGACGCGTGCCCATGCAGAGACCATCAAGCGCCGTGAACCCGAGCGTGCTGTCTAAGCTTTTCCGCCTTTTCAGCGCGCATAAACTCGATCCACTTCCGAGATGAGCAACAATCACGCGGCCATTCGCGATTTCCGGAGCAACCTGTGGCAGAACTGAAGCGATGTATTCGTATGACAAGCCATGAAAGCCATATCTCTGCAACCCTTGTTGGCGCAGCTCGCGTGGAAGCGGAATGAGTTCCGCCACGGCCGGTTGTCCGCGATGAAAGCTGGTATCGAAACAGGCTACCTGAGGGACTCCCGGTAATCGTTCGAAGACTGCTTCTATTGCTGCAAGGTTGTAAGGTTGATGAAGCGGCGCAAGCGGGACGAGGCGATACAGTTCGCGCAAGACTTCTGCATTCAATATCGTCGGACCTGTGAACTGCGCACCGCCATGGACCACGCGATGGCCTACACCCAACAGGCGCGAACGATCGTATTTTGATCGAAGCCAGGCAGCGAGCGCATCAAGGGCTTCGTTCGCATCGTGAACCGCAACGTCCTGCTTCGCTAGACTCTCACCTTTTTCATCTTTGACGGACAAACGAGGCGATGTGCCGATGCCTTCGATCTGGCCACGTGCTTCCAAATGCCAACTTTCGTTCGGCGGTCGTTCAAAGACGCAGAACTTAAGACTCGATGAGCCTGCATTGAGTACGAGTGCATAGTCGTCCATCAGTTAACTCCTAAAGTTTGGCGCGCCGCGCATGGGCCACCAGTTTCGCAACTGCACAACTCGCAATCCTCGAGCGCACACCATCGGCCCGGCTCGTCAAAATAATGGGCACTCTCGCACCGAGAACCATGCCGGCGCTGTCTGCGTTGGCAAGAAAACTCAATTGTTTGGCGAGGATGTTGCCGGCTTCGAGATCGGGTGCGAGCAGAATGTCTGGATCACCTGCGACTGCGGACTTGATGCCCTTCGTCTCCGCGGCTTGTTTACTTATCGCGTTGTCAAATGCGAGTGGGCCGTCGAGCAGCGCGCCCCGGATCTGTCCGCGTTCGGCCATCTTGCAGAGCGCCGCGGCATCGAGAGTCGCAGGCATCTTTGAAGTGACCGTTTCCACCGCTGCGAGAATTGCCACCTTCGGTTTCTCGAGTCCGAGTGAAATGGCGAGATCGATTGCGTTCTGGCAGATGTCAACCTTGTCTTCGAGGGTTGGTGCAATATTGATCGCGCCGTCTGTGACGATCAGCACCTTGTGGTAAGTCGGCACGTCCATTACGAACACATGGCTGATACGACGACCTGTGCGCAGCCCGCCTTCGCGCGACACAACTGCCGACATCAGCTCATCTGTGTGCAGACTCCCCTTCATCAATATCTCTGCTTTCCCTTCCCTGATCAGCTCGACGGCTTTTACAGCGGCCGCATGGCTGTGCGGTACATCTACAATTGGCAGGTTGCCGAGATCGATTTTGGATGAGGCAGCGGTCTCCGCGATTTTGGAGGCTGGTCCAACGAGCAATGGCGCAATCAACCCTTTCTCTGCCGCTTCCACTGCTCCTTCCAAAGCCATCGCTTCGCAAGGATGGACCACCGCCGTTGGAACCGGAGCCAGGAATTCGCACCGCTCCAGGAGTCGTTCGTATTTTCCCGTCCCAATTGCTGGTTTCATGCTTTATTTCTCCCGCGCTGCTGGTCCGGTTTCTTTCAAGAACAGCAGCGTTAACAGAACTGCTATTGCAACTCCGTAAAGAAGTGGTGAAAAGGTGGTCTGGAAATGCTGCACCTCCATTCGCGTTGCCCCGGCTGACGAGCTCTGCAACAGCCAGCCGAACACCGGCCCCAGCAATGCGCTCAAAGTGAAATTCAAGAAGTTGACGACGCCCGTCGCCGTGCCTGCGAATTGAGGTGGGTTAGCTTCTTTGATTACCGTGTATGGCAACATCGCGGCGCCGGAAGCGATGCCGGTGGCAAGACCCAACACATAAGGAGGAAACACGCCGGACGTGCCATAGAGGATCCAGGCAAGACACGCAAACAGCACGATGCCGGCGCCAATCATGACCGGCTTGCGGCGACCGATTCGATCGGAAAGAAGACCAAGCAGAGGACAGCCGATAATCCATCCAAAAGGGACAGTGGCCGATCGCATTACGGCCTCACCGTAATCCACGCCGTGAGCTTCCTGCAGAAAGCGGACGCCCCAGATCATGTCAAAGATAGTTGTTGGTATGAACATTAACCCGGCAATTAATCCGCACAAGATCGATTGCGGGTTTTTGAATACAGTCGCGAAGGCTCGCGTAATCGTTCTAAATCCGCCTGCCGTTGGTGGTGAGCTTTCATTCGGAATCAGAAAGAACAGGGCTATTGCAATGAGCAAACCAATCACGCCCATCCCGATCCAGAAATGACTCCAGGCAACTCCTCGACCTATCATTGGCCCAACAACAAACTGACCCGCCGATCCGCCTGCCATACCGAACATCTGCGTGGCGCCAATCAACGTCGCCGCCCGGGAAGGCGCAAAGTTTTTGGTGGCGATGTAGATCGCTCCCACAAGAGCAAATACTCCGCCGGCGCCTTGCAGGAACCTGCCCACGCTCGCAAGGTGAACGTTGCCCGTGGCAAACAGCAATGCGCCAATACCGACGACAGCCGCTGCACCAGGCAAAAGCCGGCGTGGTCCAACACGGTCCATTGCCGCTCCGGCAATTAAGCTGAACGGGGAATAGCCGTAATAGAAGAGACCGATAATCGCAGCGACACCGAGCGGTGTGATACCGAAGGCATTGCTTAACTCCGGCATCATCACCGCGGGCGCGGAGCGCAGCGCATATTGATGAAAGTAATAAACCGCCGTGAGGATCCATGCGACCACGGCCATTCGAACGCCTACGCTCGAATCGCGCCTGGCCACTACCTCGATTGTCGTTGGCGTTTCCATCATGTAGTTAGTCACGAATAAACGCAGATATCTGTGCTAACTGTATTCATGAATGAATAACGCGCTACTGTCAGAGTTAACAGGTAGAGTGGGCCCTCCGGATAACACGGCCACAGAGGGCCGTCCTACACGTGTATGTGACAGTCTAAAAATCTCAGAAACTGAAGATCGTCTGTAGGATCGGGACCCAACCCGTCATTCCACCCGTGTACGGAGTGATGTTGCTGCCGTAAGCTGATTTCACAACCCGCATAATCTCTCCCTGAAACCACACACGCTGGTTCGGAACGAAGTACCACTTGAAACCTGCGGCCCCTTCGTATGAGTTGCCAAACTCTCCCGCGATTGCCGATCCGCGGCCATACACCATGAATTTCTTCGGCGTTATGAAATAGCTTGCGGACAACTCGCCGCCCTGATCGAAAGTGGATGTGAGAGGAAGCGGGCCGTCGGCCTCAAAGTCGTTAAGCCAGCGAAAGTAGTATTGCCCATTGATCCCCAGGCCGCGCCACTTCATGCCGCCGTCTATGGCCCACATACGGTACGTCGCCTTATCCACAGTGACACCCGGCGCAAACGCTCCGGTGGAAAAGGTGAGTACTCCATCGGAGTTGTGGATCGAGGTATTTTCCGGATTGCTTTGATCGAGATTTGAGAAACGATCTTCTCTCGACCTGGTGAAGCTCGTACCGAATCGAAGGAGAGGCTTCTCGGAGTAGAAATAATCGTCGTACATGTTACGCGATTTGCCGTCCGGTCCCCACGGTCCATTTGGCTCCCACCAGACGCTGCCGGAAAGAACCATGTTCGTATCGATCTTCGATGTGGGGATCGTCAGCGTATTCAGACCATTGCCGAGGAATACCTCGTAGTTCAACCCTTTCACAGGTTCTCCAGTGGCCCAAACTCCCTGTGTGAAGCCGGGGCGGAAGAAGTTGTCCGCGAGGCTCCGCTCCGGTTGAGTAAAATATGGGAACGTGAAAACGAGTGATCGAGTCCCGGGGACGGACCAGTAACCTGCTGTCAGAGTGAACGCTTTGTTGAATTGCCAGCCGACGTTACCGGCTACGACAATCTGATTTGTGACGGCGGAGGTCCAGGTTAAGAGGTTGTATCTCAACCTTTTATCGAAAATGTAACCGGTAAAGGTAAACATTGAGCGATTTACCCCGACATCATTGCGGTGCGCGACCGTTCGTTCATTCCCCAAATGATCGGTGAAGGCGTCGTTGGCGTTCTGTGTATTGAGATATCGAAACTGAGTGATATTGGTTAACCGCAAGCTGAAGGGAATACTGGAATCCTCCCTGGTTTCCCAGATCAGAATTCCTTCTCGGTATCTATCTTCGTCAGGTTTGTCCTGCGGCACTGCGGGCGGTGATAACACCGCCGCATCTGCCGGTTGTGTTGGTGGCACCTCGTCGTTCGCTGCATCTGGTGCACGCGCTGCCTGCGACGCATTCGCCGGTTGCTCAACGCGAGCCCCAGTCGCCACAGGGAGTTCGTCAAGCTTTCGTTGCAGACGGTCGACCATTTCCAATAGCGTCTTCTGCTGCTCTTCCATCTTGCGAAGTGCTTCTCTAAAGGCTGCATTCTCAGCTTTCACCGCTGCAACGTCAGATTCGAGGTCGTTGGGCTTCGGCGCCTCGACGGCGACCTTGTTCTCCTGGTTTGCTAAACGAGGAGGCTGGGCCGCGACGGTCTCTTTATCCGGATTAACAGGTCGGCTCGTTGTAGATTGGCCACTCGCAGAAGTTACGAACAATGTCACTGACGTTAACGCCAATGTAAGTGTGAGCCTGATGGATGCTCGGTGAACCGGCATGTTTAAATTTCCCTCTGGAATTGGTCCATGGCGAACACAGATCTGCGCATCTATCAGGCTTGCACAAAAATAGACCGGGTCACGAGGACTGCGGCTATCAGCAAAGTACGACCGAAAGAGCCAACCCGGCTTCGCTCGTTTCCTTGTACTTGCTGTTCATTTCCTTCGCGGTCTGGGCCAACGCCAGGACGCATTCATCGAAACTGACGCGATGTCTGGTCTCAATCTCGTTACTGGCGATCGCGTAGGCGGTCCACGCCTTAACAGCGCCGAACGCACACCGCTCGATGCAGGGCACCTGCACGTAACCCGCAACAGGGTCGCAGGTCATCCCGAGGTGATGCTCGAGGGCCGACTCAGCGGCGTTCTCGACCACGCGTGAACTCGAGTCATGTGCAGTTGCGGTCAATGCCGCAGCCATCGACGACGCGACGCCGATCTCCGCCTGACAGCCGCCCTCGGCAGCGGAAAGAGTCGCGTGGTGCTTGCACAAGTAGCCGATAGCCGCAGCGGCAAGCATTCCCATGCGAATCTTGTCCGGGGATAGCTTGCGCCCTCCTTCACCGAGACCATAGACAAGCGCCGGCATGACTCCGGCGGACCCGCCTGTTGGCGCGGTAATAACGAGATGGCCACGTCCGTTCTCTTCGGACGCAGCCAACGCGTATGCCGACAGAGCACCAATCCCACGGTCTGATTGATAGGTCTCGTCCATGGCCCGTTTGTAAACGGTCGCAGCTTTGCTATGTAGCTTGATCGGACCAGGCAGAACGTCATCTTCCGGCGCCTTTAACCCGGACTTCACAGTCGCGACCATCGCGTTAACGATCTTGTCGATGAAGGCAAACACTTCCGTTTCCGACCGTCCCGCAATCGACATCTCGTTGGCCAGAATCACCTGGGCGATTGTCAACTTGTTGTTGTCAGCGTGGGCGCGGAGCTCCTTCATCGTCGCATAAGGATATTTCGGTGGATTCTTCTTCGGTGGCGTATAGCCTTTCCACTCGATGAAGCCGCCACCGACGGAGTAGTACTCCTGCTCGAGCAGCACCTCATCCCCGGCCACAAGCTTGGCAGTCATGGTGTTCGGATGTTTGAAGTCGCCCTTGGTAGCGTCGTAAACGATGTCCTTGAGACTCACGTCGATGGATTTGTCGCCGAGCTTCACAGGGAACACCTGATCGGGTTTGTCTCGCAGGCCGTCGAGAAATAAAGGATCGACCGTTGCGGGCTCCTTGCCGACGAGGCCGGCAAGCGCAGCGCGCTCGGTGCCGTGTCCCTTGCCGGTCGCGCTCAGGCTCCCGAAAAGATGAACCTTTAAAGCAGTCGCTTTGGCGAGTTTGTCTGGCGGAAGCTTTGTAGCGCGCTGGTAGAAATCGTAGGTGATACGCATCGGGCCGATGGTGTGCGATGAGGACGGTCCGGGACCGACTTTGTAGAATTCGTCGACAAGGGTCATCACTGGACCCTTGCTGTCCTTGACCACCTGAAGATTTGGATCGACGCCTTGCGAACCCAGGGGCGGGCCGGCGGGCGCCTGCGCCCATAACGGGTTCGTGGTTCCGCCGACAGCAACTACGGCGGCAGCCATGGCGCTCCGCATCATGAAGGTACGGCGATCGGAACCAACCGGCGGTTGGGAATAATCGAGCTCCGGAAGCGCGAACGCTTCGCTTTCGTCAGTTTCGCTATCCATTTCCCTGCCCTTTCTCGGCGGTCGAGCAATTCGGCGGACCATCGCGTGCGCGGAAGATCCCCCCAAATCCCTCTCGTGAGCGTCGAAACGACCATAGGCCGAGGGGGGACATGAACTATCGGGGGTAACCCCCAAGACCCCCTCAGCACAGACGCTGAGAGGGTCACCAAAGGCGGTGCCGATTCGCGGGAATTTGTGCGCTGCGTCGGGAGATATCCCGATTAACGGCAATGGCGTGCTGCATATGCTTCGGGCTCAACTCCGGAGACCAACCATGCCTGGCGCGCCGAGCCTTGGACCCGCGCACGAATATCTTCGCGACGCATGGCAGCGTTCGATCCTGTTCCTCGATGTCCTCCGTGAACGCGGGAATATCTACCGGGAGCAGCAGGCGAAGACGGCACCGAACGTCCTGGAGTTCGAGGTCGATCTCGTTCTCGACGGTCGCAAGCTGGCAAGGCCGGTCAACTACTTACTCGTGCGCATCAAGCCGCCCCCTGGAGTGAAAGTCGATCCTGCCAAGCGGGCATTCGTCGTTGTCGACCCCCGCGCAGGCCACGGGCCCGGGATCGGCGGGATGAAGAAGGAGAGCGAGATCGGCGTGGCCCTCGAAAACGGCCACCCCTGTTACTTCATCGGCTTCCTGCCGGAACCGGTCGACGGCCAGACGATCGAAGACGTCTGGAATGCCGAAGCGCAATTCGTCGCCGAGGTCGCCCGGCGCCATCCGGACAACGGCAAGCCTACGGTCGTCGCGAATTGCCAGGCCGGTTGGCAGACGATGATCATGGCCGCGACGCACCCGGAAATTCCGGGACCGTTGCTGCTCGCCGGAACGCCCTTGTCCTACTGGGCCGGTGTTCGCGGCAAGAATCCCCTGCGCTATCTGGGCGGAATGCTGGGCGGCACGTGGTTGACCAGCCTTGCCGGCGATCTGGGCGGCGGGAAGTTCGACGGCGCGAACCTCGTGCAGAACTTCGAATCCCTCGATCCCGCGAACACCTATTTCGAGAAGCCCTACAACGTCTATTCGAAGGTCGACACGGAGGCCGAGCGCTTCCTCGATTTCGAGAC
>Ga0070670_100004527_pt1 | contig 11650 bp, 7 predicted proteins | sample KBSS63metaG_FD_64665 | JGI IMG/M metagenome (GOLD analysis project Ga0070670, IMG submission 64665) | Switchgrass rhizosphere microbial communities from Kellogg Biological Station, Michigan, USA - KBS S6-3 metaG | ecosystem: Host-associated > Plants > Roots > Rhizosphere > Soil ... | reverse complement strand
GCCTCGCTCCTGCAGAGCCAGAACCTCGTGAAAGCAAACCGCTGGATCGATGCGATCAAGGCGCACGACCCGCAGGGCGCCACCGGGCTCTATGATCAGCTGCGCGCCAGCCTCGAGCGCGCCGACCGCGAAGCGCAGATCACCTCCGCCCGCCAGGCGCTCGCCGCGGACAACCTCGAGATCGCGCGCCGCACGCTCGACCAGGTCCTGGCGAAGAATCCGACCGACGCGCGGGCGCTGATCGAGCGCGCGCGCGTCGCCATGCGCGGCGACAGCCTGCTCGTGGCCCGCACCCTGATCACCCGCGCCCTCAAGACCGCCGACGACGACGACCGCTACCAGGCGTACCTCAATCTCGGGATCATCGAAATGCGCGAGGGGCGCAGCGAAACCGGGCTCGCCATGTTCGAGCGCGCCGCGGTGGCCCGCCCGATGGAGGCCGAGGCCTGGATCTACCAGTCCCGCGTCCTCGCCCAGACGGGACGCGCGCGCGAGGCCGAGCAAAGGCTCGACCAGGCGCGCAGCGCCGGCGTCCCGTCGGCCCAACTCGACGTCGCCCTCAACCAGCTCCGCTCCACGGGGAACCTTCCATGACGCACCGAACCGTTCTTGCACCCATGCTGCTCGCCCTGGCCCTGCTCCACGCTCCCGCCGCGCCGGCGCACGCCGCATCCCCCGCCGGCGCCGATACCATGCTCGCGACCTACGAGGGCGGCGCCGTGACCCGGACCGAGTTCTCCCAGATCTGGGAGGGCCTCGTGCCGTCGGAATACCCGCCCGGCAACGCGGTCGAGTCGCGGCAGGCCTATCTCGTCAGCATCGTCGACCGCAAGCTGCTCGAGCGTGAGGCGCTCAAGCGCCCGCTCGTGCTCACCCCGGACGAGGTGGCCGAAGTCGAGCGCCAGCGCGACCTCTTGATCCAGAACGGCCTCTTCACCGAGATGACCAAGGACCTGCCGCCCCCCACCCCGGACGAGCTGGATCTCATGGGTCGCCAGCTCACGACGCTCGCCGAGGTCCGCCTCGTGAGCTTCAGCAGCCCGGAACGCGCCGCGGCCTGGCGGTCGCGGCTGATCACCGGAACGCCGGTCTCCGCGCTCGACCAGGCGATCCGGCGGGAAGGCGCGCAACTGGCGGAGGCCGACTCGTTCCGCTTCGTCGGCGCCGACCAGATCCCCGACACCCTCGCCCAGGTGATCTGGAAGCTGCGCCCCGGCCAGGTGAGCGCGATCCAGCAGGTCCTGGGCAAGGCCACGCTGGTCCAGCTCCGCCAGTTCGGGCCGCGGCCCGGAGCCGTCTCGACCTCGAACCGCGATCTCGAAGGCGAGTTCATCCGCGCCCGCGCCAGCAAGATCCGCCAGCAGCTTCGCGACCGGATGGTCGCGACGACCGGACGCACGTTCGAGGACGAGGGAATGGCGATCCTGCTCAAGGCGCACCTGCTCGTGCCCCGCAGGAACGACGTCGATTCGACGACCGGCGTCCCGGTCGTGAACGCAGTGCTGCCGCTCCCGAAAATCGCCCCGGCGGATACCGGCCGCGTCGTCGCCCGCGCGGGCGGTCGCGCCTTCACGATCGGCAACTACCTCGCCTTCTGGAATCGTGTCCCGGCCTTCGAGCGCCCCGAGGTGCGTGATCGGCAGACGCTCGAAGGCGTGGTCGACCGCGTCGTCCTCGCCCCGGAGATCAGCCGCCTCGGGCGCGAGCACGGCATCGACAAGGATCCGAAGGTCGTCGAGCGGATCAACCGGCTCAAGCAGGGAATCGCGCTCGATCACTACTACACGGCAGAGATCCAATCGAAGGTGAAGGTCGACGAAGCCGGCCTCAGGAAACTGTTCGCGGCGACGCCCGGGCACTACGACGACCGCCCCTCGATCACGTCGCACATCATCGTGGTCGAGCGCCGCTCCCTCGCCGATTCGCTGGCCGCGCGCCTGAAGGAAGGCGCGTCGTTCAGCTACCTCGCGCGCACCTACTCGTCGGACGGCGAAAGCGCGGCCAAGGGCGGCGACGTCGGCACCACGTTCCGCGGCTCGCAGACCAACGTCGGCCTCGAGGACGCCATGTACGCCACGCCGGTCGGCCAGTTCGGCGGCCCCGAGCGCACCCCGCAGGGCTGGGTCCTCTGGCGCATCGACGCCAAGACGCCCGGCCTCAAGCGCAACTTCGAACAGGCGCGCGAGATGCTCGAGCGGGACTACCGGATCAACGAGGCGGAGCGGTTGCTGGGGGAGAAGCTGGCGAAGTTGAGGAAGGAAGCGAAGGTGAAGCTGTACCCGGAACGCGTGACGGCCGACCTGGGCTCAGGCGGGAAGTGGGGCAATTAGGCAGAGCCCGAAGACTGTGTTGTGCTCCGAAGATTGTGGACGGCATGAGACCTGCATGATGACGGGGTATGACGCCACGGAAGTCCCCGAAGGCGCCCCCGTTCTGTCCGAATCCAAAGTGCTCATTCCATTGCGGCGACACGACCTCGTGGCGCTGGGTAAGGAACGGCACCTTCACCTCCGGCCATTCCCGACGGTCAACGCAGCGTTACATCTGTCTCGATTGCGGACGCTCCTTCAGCACGCGGACGTTCCGCTCGACCTACTGGCTCAAGCGGCCCGACATCTTTCTCAAGGTCGCGCGCGGCCTCGTGAGCTGCTCGGGGTTTCGCCAGATCGCCGCCGGGCTCGAGGTCTCGCCGCAGACCGTCGCCCGCCACGCAGCGCGCCTGGGACGGCAGTCGCTGCTGTTCCACGAGCAGATGCGACCGAAGAAGCCGGTTGATGAACCCCTCGCCCTCGACAGCTTCGTCAGCTTCACCTATAGCCAGTTCTCCCCGACCCACTTCCACTTCGCCATGGGCCGCAGCTCGCACTTCGCCTACGGCTTCACCGAAAGCCAGGTCCGCCGCAGCGGCACGATGACCCCGGCCCAGCGCGCCTGCCGGGAGTTTCTCGAGGGCAAGTTCGGCCGTCCCGATCCCAAGGCGCGCGAGAAGGACGTTGCCGCGCTGCTCAAGATCGTCGGCAAAGGTGCCGTGCGCATCCACCTGACGACCGATGAGGACCAGGCCTATCCAAGGGCGATCGTGCGCAGCAAAGTGCCGACCGATCACTCGACCATCAGCTCGAAGGAGCGGCGCACGACCACGAACCCGCTCTTCGCCTCCAACCTCCATGACCTGCAGGTGCGCCATGGCAGCTCGAATCACAAGAGGGAGACGATCGGCTTCTCCAAGCGCGTCGCCAGCTCGATCGAGCGCATGTGGCTGCACCTGGCCTGGAAGAACTACGTGAAGTCCTTCTCCGAGAAGACGCAGGGGCTGACGCCGGCGCAGCGGGCCGGGTTTACCGAGCGCAAGTGGACCTTCCGCCAGCTCTTTCGCCGGCGCCGCTTTCCCAAGCGGATCGGGCTTCCCGAGCGCTGGAAGGCGCACTTCGAGGGGACGACTGCGACCTGGGGGTTCGGCTCCGGGAAAAGAAATCCGATGGTGTTTGCTTACTGATGAAAAGAGGGAGCTTTATGCCGCTGGAGGGAAACTCGATCCACAATCTTCGGAGCACAACCGGGCTAGAGCGTCAGCAGGGAATCGAGCGCCTGTGCGGTGACGACGCGGGTGGATCCGTCGACGTCGTAGACCGCGTAGTAGTCGCCGGAGCGCGGCGGCAGCGGGTCGCGCAGGAATTCCGCATCCGCGATCTCCGGGAAGCGCACGCGCGCGGCGAGCCCGTCCTGCATCGCCGCCCGCACGTTCTTCTCCCAGTAGAGCTCGGGCGTGTCCTTCGCCGCGCCGGGGAAGGTCCGTGCCGGCGACCAGAAGTAGAGCCGGCTGCCTTCGGGGTAGGGCGCGCCCTGCGCCACGCCCGCGAGCACGCGCTCGGCGACGAGGGCGCGGTCGACCGTCGCGTCCGCGCGCGAGAGCGGCGTGACGAACGGCATGGTCTCGACCTTGCGCACCAGCAGCACGCTGTTGATCAGCAGGAGGAGCGAGAGCAGCGAGACCGCCGCGAGAGCCGCGTGCGCGCGTTGCGGCTGCGCCGCGCCGGCCCTTGCGCGGAACGCTTCCATCCCGGTATCGAGCGCGATCGCCAGCAGCCAGCCGAAGTTGGTCAGCGAGGTGTAGAGGTAATAGCGGTAGGTGTGGTTGCTCAGCCCGAGCACGGGCACGAGCATCGCGACCACCGCCACCAGCGCCGGCGCCCAGCCGCGCGCGCGCAGCCGCCGCGAGAAGAGCCCGAGCGCCGCGAGCGCGACCACGATCCCGCCGGGAACGAACATCGCCGGATCGACCTTGTCGCCGAACGTCCGCACGAACGGCAGGAGGAACGTCACCACCCACCCGAAGTAGGTTAGCAGGTTGGTGAGCACGTGCCAGCCGCCGCCGAACGCGTACGCCGCGTCGCGACCGGCGCCGGTGCCGAGCCCGCCCCACGAATTTCCCGCGAGCACGAGCGGCACGTAGAGCAGCGCGACGCCGAAAAGAGCGGCCAGGGACGCCGAGCGCAGCGCGCGCCACGGGCTCTCGCCGCGGCGGCCGGCCTCCCACATGAGCAGCGCGGCGGGAACGAGCGGGAAGAGGATCGTCGACTCCTTGCACAGGAGCGACAGCGCGAACGCCGGCGCCGCCAGGTGCCGCCGTGCGCCGGGTGAGAAGAACAGGTGGAGCGCGACCAGCGCGAACAGGCGGGCGTAGATCTCGCCCACGGCCGAGATCCAGTAGAGCTCGGTGTAGGCCGAGGGATGGACGGCGAAGAAGAGCGCCCCCAGCCACGACGCCGGCCGCGAGCAGAAGCGGCGGATCCAGGCGTAGAGCAGCACCGCGCACGCCGCGTGGCCGAGCGCCGAGGCAAGGTGGTATGGCCGCGGATCGAGGCCCGCGAACGCATGCATGACGTCGAAGTAGACCTGCCCCGAGAGGAACCGCCAGGGCGTCGTCAGAGGCGGCGCGATGTCGAGCGCGCGCGCGAGACCCCAGAAGTCGTCCTGCGAGAACGGGTAATGGAGCGCGCCGCCGAAGGTGACGAACACGGCGGCGACGAGGCCGAGCGAGAGCAGGATGTCCAGCGCGGAAGCGCCTGCGCGGGAAGCGGTGCGGTGCATTCGATTCTCCAGGTGCCCGGGCCGCGATGCGGAATCGAACTTCAATGATAGATGCGGTTCCCGGCCACCCCGGAGTCAAGGCTTCGTCAAGCCGAAGTCATGGACGCCTGCCGGAATACCAGCGCCTCGTGCACGTGCTCGAGCGTCATCGCCTCGACGCCGTCGAGGTCCGCCAGCGTGCGTCCGAGCCGCCACGCCTTGTGATAGCCGCGCGCCGACAGCCCGAGCCGCTCGACCGCATCCAGCAGCTGCCGCCGCGCCGGCGCGGAGAGCGCGGCGAAGCGCTCGAGCTCCTTCGGGGCGAGCCGCGCATTGCGCACCGGTCCGCGTGCCTCCTGTGCCGCGCGCGCCCGGGCGACACGCGCCCGCGCCGAGGCGTGCTCGAGCCCGAGCGGCCGCTTCGCGAGGTCGCGCCGGCGCAAGGGATCGATTCCGAGGTGGATGTCGACGCGGTCGAGCAGCGGTCCCGACAGCCGAGCACGGTAGCGACGAACCTCGGCGCGGGAGCAACGACACACTGAGCGGCGCCTTCCCTGATTGCCGCACGGGCAGCGATTACAGGCGCCGACCAGTTGAAACTCGGCGGGAAAGCGGTGCGCGCCGCCCGCGCGCGCGATCGTGATCGCGCCGTCCTCGAGCGGCTGCCGCAGAGCCTCGAGCGCGTCGCGGCGAAACTCCGGCAGCTCGTCCAGGAAGAGCACGCCGCGGTGCGCGAGCGTGATCTCTCCGGGGCGCACTGCTGGGCCGCCGCCGAGCAGCGCGCGCGCCGAGATCGACGCATGCGGCGCGCGAAACGGGCGGTCGCGCAAGGGCCCGTCGCCTTCGCGCAGCAGGCCGGCCACCGAGTGGATCCGGGTCAGCTCGTGCGTCTCCCCGGGCGAGAGCCTCGGTAGGAGTCCGGGCAGCGCGCGCGCGAGCAGCGTCTTTCCCGCGCCGGGCGGGCCGACGAAGATCACGTTGTGTCCGCCCGCGGCCGCCGCCTCGAGCGCGCGCTTGGCGAGCTCCTGGCCCGCGATGTCGTCGAGCGTGATCGCACCCTCCGGCTCCGCGCGTTCCTCCGGGATCGGCGCGCACGCGCGCTCGGGCAATGAACCGCCGCGCAGCCAGCCGCACACCGCGGCGAGCGACGGCGCGCCCCACACGCGCACGCCATCGGCAAGCGCGGCCTCGCCGGCGCAGCTCGAAGGCACGATGAGAGTCTGCGCGCCCGATGCAGCGGCGCATTCCGCGTAGGCGAGCGCGCCACGCACGCGCCGCAACGCGCCGTCGAGGGCGAGCTCGCCGACGACCAGCCAGCCTTCTGCACGCTCGGCCGGTAATTGTCCGGTGGCTGCGAGGACGGCGAGCGCGATCGGCAGGTCGAACGCGGCGCCTTCCTTGCGCAGCGCAGCGGGGGCGAGGTTCGCGGTGATGCGCCGCAGCGGGAACTGGAAGCCCGACTCGCGCAACGCGCTGACGACGCGCTGGCGCGCCTCGCGCACGGCGGGGTCGGGCAGGCCGACGATGTGGAAGGCGGGGAGCCCGCTCGTGATCGAGACCTCGATCGAGACGGGCACGGCCTCGAGGCCGTTCAATGCGGCGCTCTGGATGGTGGCGAGCACGGCGGCTCCGCGGGGGCGGACGCCGGGGGAGTGCGGATTATAGCGAAGCGGCCACCTCCTTGCGAAGGTGGCCGCCGTTCTTCGAGAAGCGACTTACCTCCGGCCGCCGCCGCCGCGACCACCGCCGCCGCCCCGTCCGCCGCCGTAACCGCCGCCGCGACTACCGCCGTAGCTGCCGCCGCGGCTGCCGTAGGAACTGGAGCGATTCGCGCCGTTCTGCCGCGCCTGGGCGTCGCGGTTCTGGCCGCTCGAGGAATTCTTCCACGAGCCGTTGTCGCGCGACTGCCAGCTGCCGTTCGAGTTCTGGCGCTGCACGTTGCCGTTGCGGTCGCCGTAGACGTTGTTCGAACCCTTGCTGACGCGGCTGGCCTTCTGGTTGCCGTAGTCGCGCTGCTTGTTGCTGGAAGCGACGCGGTCCTTGTTACCGCCCTGGTTGTAGAGATTGTTTCCGCCGCCGCGCGACGGCTGGGTCGAGGGACGCGCGCCGCCGGCGCCGCCGGCTCCGCCCGCGGGGAGCGTGGATGCGCCCGCGCCGCCGCCCGGCCGGCCTGCGCCGCCGACACCGCCGACGCCACCGACTCCGCCGGCACCACCGACGCCGCCAACTCCACCCACACCGCCGACTCCGCCCACACCGCCCACGCCGCCGACACCTCCGACGCCACCCACGCCGCCGACACCGCCGACACCGCCGACACCACCGACGCCGCCCGGGCGATAGCCGCCCGGCGGGTAGTAGCCTCCGCCGTAGTAGCCGCCGTACCAGCCGCCGTACATCCCGCCGTAGAACGCGCCGCTCCAGAACGCCATGCTCATCGCCATGAAGCCCGCGGTCGCGACGAATCCGAAGCCCCAGCCGTAGTAGGGCGTGTAGGCGACCGCCATGCCGTAGGTCACGGCGTGCGGGTAATAGACGGAGCCCCAGTAGGGCGGGTAGTACCAGCCCGTGCCGTAGACGGGGACGCCGTACCACGGATAGGACCACGTGTACCCCGGCGTGTAGCCGACATAGACGACCTGGGGCGTCGATTCGTAGACCTCGACGTACGTCGTGTTGTAGGACGGGTCCGAAGGCGGGATCTTCTTGATCTCGTTCATCGGCACGCTGTCCGCCACCTTGTACGGACCCTTCGGCTTGTCGGCGACGAACCACACCGCGTTGTCACAGGCGTAGTACTTGTCGTCGATCTTGAGGATCTGCGCGGCGGTGTTCGTGGCGCGCTCGACCTTCGTGCCTTCGACCTTCGTGAACTTCGGTTCGCCGTCGAACTTGGGCTCGAACTTCGCCTTGCCGCGCTCGATCGCGGCGGTCTGCGGCACCTGGGCGTCGAGGACCGCGTCCTCGGCCTCGGGCGTGCCGGCCACCGACACGCGCGCCGGTCCCAGCGCGGACGCGGGCGGGATGTCGACGAAGGACTTGGGCAACTGGTCGGGGCGAACGACGGCCCAGGGCCCATCCAGCGTGGGGGCGCTGAACCAGCGACCCGAGGCGAGCACGAACACCTTGCCGCTGGCCACTTCCTTGACCACCTTGGACTCGGTGTTCGTGATGTACACGAGTTCCGCGCTCGTGCCGAGCGGCTCCCACTTGGCCGGGCCGTCCGTGAAGATGAGCTCGGTCGGCTCGGTGGCCACGACGATCTTCGGCGGCACCTTGGGTGCCGGGGTCTTGGAGGTGTCCGCGGGCATCATCTTGGCGACTTCCGCCGGGGGCTTCGGGATCGTCGTCCACGGTCCCTTGGCGTCCTTCGCGCTGTACCAGATCTTTCCGCCGCTCAGGTAGAACGTGCCCGACTTCTTGTCCTTGAGCACGGCGATGTTGCAGTTGGCCACGTACTCGTAGTCGGTCTTCTCGATGGCGAGCGTGCGCGGCTCGCCGTCGTAGAGGACGAGCTGGGAGACCTGGTCGGTGACGACGAACTTCGGCGGATCGTGCTTGAGTCCCTCGATGCTCTTGCGCTCCTGCTCCACCAGCGCAAGGCTCGCCTTGAGGCGCTCGAGCGAGATCGGAATGTCGGTCTTTGGAATCAGGCTGTTCATGAAGGCGGTGAACTCGACCTGCTTCGCCTCGGTGCTTTCCGGCCAGCGCGCGTTCATGAACTTGAGGTTGCGCAGCAGCGCCCGGTCCTTGTCGCGATCGGTGTCCACGTTCGCCTGGAACCATACGACGCCGAAGACCGGGTTGGACTTGCCCGCCTGAAGCAGGGAGACGGCGGCGCGCGCCTCGAGCAGGTCGCCCGTGAACTTCTCCGGCTGCGGCTGGTAGATGGTGAGGATGCCCTTGCTGGTGTTCATCTCGCGCGGCCAGCCCTTGTCCTCGGGCGGCGACGGAGTCGAAGCCGGCGTCGTCGTCTTGGTCTGGGCGAGGGCGGCCACCGGGGCCTGGAAGAGCAGCAGGGTGATCATCAACGACACGACGAGGCGATTCACGAGCTGCATCCGGGATTCCTCCCCTTCCTGGGCGGGTTTTCCGAAACGGGACGCGAGTCTAGGGCAAATCCACCGCTCCCGCCAGCGCTCAGCGGCGCGCGATCGCCGCGACTCGTGCAACGCACCGTTCTGGGCTATGGTCCGCTCCCATGGAACCGCTTGCCGTCATCGCTCTCGGGTTCGTCCTCGGCGTGCGCCACGCCACCGACCCCGACCACGTCGTCGCCGTCACGGCGATTGCCGCGCGCTCGCGCCGGATCGCGCCGGCGGCGCTCGTCGGTGTGCTGTGGGGGCTGGGCCACTCGCTGACGATCCTGGTCGTCGGCGGCGCGATCGTCGTGTTCAACCTCGTCGTGCCGCCGCGCGTCGGGCTGGCGTTCGAGTTCGCGGTCGGCCTCGCGCTCGCGGTCGTCGGCGCGATCAACGTGTTCGGCCGTTCGCGGCCGCACGACGACGGGCCCGCGGCGGTGCCGACGGGCCGCGCGTTCGGCCTCGGGCTCGTGCACGGGCTGGCCGGCAGCGCCGCGGTGGCCCTGCTCGTGCTCGCGGCCGTGCAGGACGCGCGCACGGGCCTGGTCTACCTGGCCGTGTTCAGCCTGGGCACGATCCTCGGCATGGTGGGCATCACGGTCGGGCTCGCCGCGCCGCTCAAGCTCGTCGGCGCGCGCTGGCCGGGCCACGGCGTGCCACTGCGCGTCGTCACCGGGACGCTGTCGCTCCTGTTCGGCGTCTACGTGCTGTGGCACGTCGGCTGGATCGATGGATTGTTCGGCGCGACGCCGACATGGAGTCCGCGGTGAGCGGGCGCTTCGAGGGCAAGTCGGTCGTCATCACCGGCGCGAGCGGCGACATCGGCCGCGTGGTTGCGCGCGCGTTCGCCGCCGACGGCGCGCGGCTCGGGCTGGTGGCGCGGAACAACGCAGCCGCCATCGCGGGGCTCGGCACGGCGGTGACCTGCGAATTGCTCGCTCCGGCCGACCGCGTGCGTGCCGGCGTCGAAGCCGCACGCGACACGCTGTTGACCGCTCTCGGCGGCTGCGATGCGCTGATCCTGCTCGCCGGGCTGCCCGCCACGCCTGCGCTGTGGAACAAGTCGCTCGAGGAAGTGAGCGCGCAGGACCTGCACGACGCGTTCGCGGTCGACACCGTGGGAACGTTCCTCTTCGCCCAGGCGTTCGCCGGCGCGCTGCGCAAGTCTCATGGCTCGATCGTGGTGACGAGCTCGAGCGCCGCGTTCTACGGCGACGTGCTGGGACTGGCCTACGCGCCGGCAAAGAGCGCGAACGCAGGACTCGTCAAGATGCTCGCGCGCGTGCTCGCGCCCGAGGTGCGGGTGAACGGCATCGCGCCGGGCGGGATCGACACGGGCTGGCTGCACAGCCTCTCGGACGCCGACAAGGCGCACGCCTCGGCGCAGACGCTCCTGCGCCGGCTCGGGACGCCCGAGGAGATCGCGCAGGCGATCCTCGACCTGGCTGCCCCGGGTTACGCGAACGGGCAGGTGCTGCAGCTCGACGGAGGCGTATTTCCGCCGAAGTCTGATTCTTGAGCCTTTTCTGAAAATTTGTACTTCGACGATCATGACGATGCCCGCGACATGGTAGACGTTTGGAAATGGGTACTCTCTTCTTCCTTCACCGCGGAATTGGCGAGCAGGTTCGCCCCTGTCGGACAGCGTCAGATGGCCGGTCTCGAGCACTAAGCCGCGGTGAGCGACGTGGAGCGACATCAAGTTCGTGTTGCTCTTTCCCGTGACGTGGTACGGCAACGCCGTGGTGGTCGGAATGAGTCGAGGTACGATCTCACTACCCAGGGTCGCGCTGGACGCAAATCGACCCACGGGAGGCGAGGTGAAGGAGGGCTCACTCATATGGGTCAGTTCTCCAACAGGGAACTCCAAGCTCCAAGTCTGGGACGGCAGTGCCTGGAAAAACATCGCTCTGACTTAGTGCTGATAGGGGGTTCGCATGAACAATCAGATTTATCAACTTACAGTTGGGGTATTGCTCTTGCTGGTTGCCGAGAAGTCGGCTATCGCAACTGTGGTTCCCCCGGTCTTCGTGCTGCAATGGGGAAGTGAGGGATCGGCAAACGGCCAGTTTGGACGCCCGTCCGGGTTGGCGATGAACGCGTCAAACGAGTTGATGGTGTCAGATTTATTCACCCAACGAATCCAGGTCTTTGATAGCAGCGGGGCGTTCTTGCGAAAGTGGGGTTCTTTGGGGGGTGGAAATGGTCAGTTCGGTGGGAGCGTAAACGGGATAGCTGTGGCTCCTTCGGGTGATGTGTATGTGGCTGATGGACAGAGCGCTCAGATTGAACAATTCACGTCATCAGGAGCATTCATACGTCACTGGGGATCGAGCGGCAATGGTCCCGGCCAATTCATCTACCCGACAGGGGTTGCAGTCGACGCAAGCGGTAACGTATATGTCGCCGACCTCCTGGGCCATCGCGTCCAAAAGTTTGATGCGATAGGAACGTGGTTGGGTGAGCTTGGCTCAACGGGCACGGGAGATGGCCAGTTC
>Ga0070670_100004525_pt1 | contig 11652 bp, 9 predicted proteins | sample KBSS63metaG_FD_64665 | JGI IMG/M metagenome (GOLD analysis project Ga0070670, IMG submission 64665) | Switchgrass rhizosphere microbial communities from Kellogg Biological Station, Michigan, USA - KBS S6-3 metaG | ecosystem: Host-associated > Plants > Roots > Rhizosphere > Soil ... | reverse complement strand
CGCTTCACCATGTCGAACACGGCGACGTCGATGCCTTTCACCATCGACGTGAGCACGCGACCCGGCGCCTCGCTGTACTGATCGGCGTCGACGCCGATCGCGTACTTGCCCGTTTGTCGCGCGGCCTCGAACACGCCGAGCCCCGTGGAACCCGACGCGTGATAGATCACGTCCACGCCTTGCTGGTACTGGCTGAGCGCCAGCTCCTTGCCTTTGCCCGGATTTCGAAAGGCGATCGGCGTGACGCCGGCGTACTGCGAGATCACGCTGCAGCTTTCACACACGGCCTTCACGCCCGCCTTGAATCCCGCCTCGAACTTCTGAATGAGCGGAACGTCCATGCCGCCCACGAAGCCCACCTTCTTCGATTGCGACACCAGGGCGGCGAGCGCGCCGACGAGAAACGATCCTTCCTCTTCCTTGAACTTGAGCGCGGCGACGTTCGGCGGCGGCGGGATCGGATTACCCGCTTTGTCCGTTGCGATCGCGTAGTCGACCACGGCGAAGTTGACGTCCGGATACTCCTTCGCCAATTGCGTGACGTCGTCGGTGAAGATGAAGCCGACGCCGATCACGAGGTTCATGTGCTCCGCGGCGAGCAGTCTCAGGCCGGACTCGCGGTCGGACTCTTCACCCGGCTCGATCAGCCGGATGTGCGCGCCGAGCTCCTTCTCGGCGCGCATGGCGCCCGTGTACGCCCCGTCGTTGAACGACTTGTCGCCGAGTCCTCCGACGTCGAGCACAATGCCGACGTCGACGCCGCGGTCGCCGACCGTCTGCCCGCCCCCCCCTCCTGCTGCCTGCGCCGAGCCGGATGGGCGCACGAAGAGAAGCGCGACGTGCACCACGAGGAGCACGCCAACGACGATCGTCAGCTTTCGCATGCGGAACAATCGTCGCCGAAAGAGGGTGGAGCAAGGGGATTAGCTTTCGCTCCGATGACCGAGCGTGTCCGCACTCGTTTTCTCGTCGTCGGCAGTGGCGTCGCCGGGCTGCACACCGCATGGCGCGCCTCGGAGCACGGCGACGTCATGCTGCTCACCAAGCGGTCGTTGTTCGACAGCGCGACCGCGTACGCCCAGGGCGGCATCGCCGCGGCGCTGGGCGCCGGTGATTCGCCGGCGCTGCACCGGCAGGACACGCTCGCCGCCGGCGCCGCGCTCTGCGATGCGGCCGCCGTGCAGGTCCTCGTCGAAGAAGGACCGGCACGTGTTCGGGAATTGCAAACCGCCGGCGCCGACTTCGATCTCGATCCGAAGGGCCGGCTGTCGCTGGGACGCGAAGCGGCGCACTCTAAGAACCGCATCGTCCACGCGCACGGGGACCAGACCGGCGCCGAGGTCGCGCGAACGCTCGTCGCCCGCGTGCGCGAGACGAAGCGCATTCGAGTTCTCGAAAAAGCGCGCGTCCTCGACCTGATCGTTCGCCGCGGCACGTGCTACGGCGTGCGCGCGAGCATCGCCGGCAGGGCGACGGAGATCATCGCCGACGCAACGGTGATGGCCACCGGCGGCTGCGGCCAGATCTATCGCTACACCACCAATCCAGTCGTCGCCACGGGCGACGGCTTCGCCATCGCGCACCGCGCCGGCGTCACGCTCGCCGACATGGAGTTCGTGCAGTTCCATCCCACGGCGCTGGACACGCCCGAGAACCCGCTCGCGCTCATCTCGGAAGCGGTGCGCGGCGAAGGGGCGATCCTCGTCAATTCGCGCGGCGTGCGCTTCATGAAAGGACGCCATCGACTCGCCGAGCTCGCGCCGCGCGACGTCGTGGCGCGCGCGATTTTCCGCGAGCAGAAGAGAGGTCCGGTGTTTCTCGACGCGCGAAAGCTCGGCGACCGATTCGTCGAACGGTTTCCGGGCATTCTCGCTCTCTGCAAAGCGCGCGGCATCGATCCGCGATCGGATCTCATTCCGGTCACGCCGGCGGCGCACTACATGATGGGCGGCGTCGTCACCGATCTCCGCGGCCGCGCGAGCGTCGCGCGGCTGTACGCCGTCGGCGAGCTTGCGCGCACCGGCGTGCACGGCGCCAACCGGCTCGCGTCGAACTCCCTCCTCGAGGGACTCGTGTTCGCCGAACGGGTGGCGCGCGAACTGGCATTCAGCGACCCGATCGGCAAACCTCCCGTCGTCGCCAAATGGCGCGTTCCCCCATTGGCCGATCGTGGCGCCGCCCAAGTTGCCGCCGACGCGATCCGCGCCGTGATGTGGGACGACGCGGGCATCGCGCGAACCGCGCGCGGTCTTCGCGCGGCCCTGGAGCAACTCGAAGACATTGGGCACCGTCTTCCGGCCGGCGCGACGGAGGAGATCAACATGCTCGAGACCGCCCGACTGGTCGCCGAGGCTGCGCTGCTGAGAAAGGAATCGCGCGGCGGGCACTACCGGGCGGATTTTCCCCGGGCGAAGCGAACTTGGTCGGGCCGACACATCGAACTTTGAGCGGCAAAACCGTCCGCCTAGACAGTGCGGACCCCCGCCGCCATTCTCGACACTCGTCCGAACCCGGGGTCCTCATGTCACGCACGTCGCTTCTTCTCGCTTGCAGCCTACTCAGCGTCGCCGCCTGCGCGCCGGACAGCGCGCCGGTCCGCGAGCTCGCGCCGGGCGCGGCGAACGCCATCACCTTTGGCAGCGTCGACGCGAACAATACGTACTCCAACGTCGGCGCCCTGGTGGTTCAGCGTGTGAGCGACGGCCAGATCTTTCCGATCTGCACCGGCACCCTCATCGCGCCAACCGTCTTCCTGACCGCCGGCCACTGCACGGCGTACGCCGAGACGCTCTCGCCGGGCGCGTACGTCGTCGGCGCGAGCTTCGCCAACTTGATTGCGTGGGGCGACCTCACACCCTCGCACCCAAAATTCGCCGCCGCCACGTCCGTCGTCACCGATCCGGACTACAACCAAGCCCAAAGCGATCCCGCCGATCTTGGAGTGTTGATTCTTGCGGCACGCGATACGCGCGGCATCGCGCCGGCAGCCCTTCCCACCGCCGGACTCCTCGACCAGCTCTCGGCCAAGGGATCGCTGAACACCGCCAAGTTCATCGCCGTCGGATATGGGCTGCAGAATCGCAGTACGGGCGGAGGAAACCCGACATTCGCCGACCTGAACCCGGAGCCGCGACAGTTTGCGCTCTCGACCTTCAACTCACTCGGACCAGGCTATCTGCGGCTGTCACAGAATCCATCGACGGGAAATGGCGGAACGTGTTTCGGCGACTCGGGTGGTCCGAACTTTCTCCCCGTCAACAACGCGCTGGTGCTTGCGGCCGCGACCGTAACGGGCGACTCGAACTGCCGGTCGACCAACGTGGACTACCGCCTCGATACCGAAACCGCGCGGGCGTTCCTCGGGCAGTTCGTCAGCCTGCCGTAAGCCGGCCCTTTGCCCCTTATGTTTGGGCATGGCCGCTCCCCAGCTCGACAACCTGCTCCAGGCGGAGATCAAGGACCTCGCGCGCGATCGCAATGCCGTCATCCTCGCGCACAACTACGAACGAGCCGAGGTCCAGGATGTAGCGGACTTCGTCGGCGACTCGCTTGGGCTGTCGCGCGAGGCCGCCAAGACCAGCGCCGAGGTCATTGTCTTTTGCGGCGTCCATTTCATGGCCGAGACGGCGGCGATTCTGTCGCCCAGGAAGACCGTTCTGCTCCCGGACCTCGCCGCCGGATGCTCTCTCGCCTCGACCATCGACGCCGACGGGTTGCGGAAATGGAAAGCCGAGCACCCGGGGGCGGTTGTCGTCGCCTACGTCAACACCAGCGCTGAGGTCAAAGCCGAGAGTGACTACTGCTGCACCTCGGGCAACGCCGTCGAGGTGGTGAACTCCGTCCCCGCCGAGCACGAGATCCTGTTCTTGCCCGACATGTTCCTCGGCGCCCACGTCCGCCGCATGACCGGGCGCCAGAACATGCACGTCTGGATGGGTGAGTGTCATGTGCACGCCGGGATCGACCCCGAGAACATCCGTCTTCAACGGACGTTGCACCCCGAGGCCGAATTTCTGATCCACCCCGAGTGCGGTTGCTCGACCAGCGTGCTGGAGGCGATTTCCGCCGGCGACGTGGATGCACAGGGCGTCCAGATCCTTTCGACCGAAGGGATGATCAAGCGACCGGCACTCTCCGATGCCGATGAGTTCATCGTCGCCACGGAGGTCGGAATCTTGCACCGCCTGAGGCGGGAGAATCCGAGCAAGCGCTTCTTCGCCGCCAACGAGCGCGCGTCGTGCGCCTACATGAAGGTCACCACACTCCCCAAGGTCCGCGACGCCCTGCTGTACGACCAACATCGCATCACCGTTCCCGCGGACGTCGCCGACAAGGCGCGCCGCGCGATCGAGCGCATGGTCAGTATCGGTGGCGGCGCGAAGCAGCCCTTGTCACCGAGCGCGGAAGGCGTAGATCCAGGGGAGTAACGAACCAGAGGGGAGACAGGCGATGGAAATGAACGAGCAGCCGCGTGAGCGACGGTCCGTACCACGCACGATCACGCCCCTCTCTGTTCCGGCGGTCAACGGTCTTGGAATTCTGCGTTTCCCGCTCAAGCACGAGGCGCTGAGCGAGTCGGTCAAAGCGGCGCTCGACGAAGATGGCGCGTTCGACGACGTCACGACGATCGCCACCGTCGTCTCCGATCGCCGTTCGCGCGGCACGCTGATGGCCCGCGAAAAGGGCGTCATCTGCGGCGTCCCGCTCGCCCTCGAGGCCTTCCGACTGCTCGATCCCAAAGTCTCGATCCGCGTCGATCACGAAGACGGCGGTCGCGTCCGCGCTGGCGATCCCGTGCTCTTCATCGCCGGCCATGCGCGCGGCCTGCTCTCCGCGGAGCGCGTCGCGCTCAACTACCTCCAGAGACTCTCCGGCATCGCGACGCTCACCGCGCGGTACGTCGACGCGGTGAAGGGAACCAAGGCCAAGATTCTCGACACAAGAAAAACGACTCCGGGCTGGCGCACGCTCGAGAAGTACGCGGTGCGCGCCGGAGGCGGCACCAACCACCGCATGAATCTTTCGAGCGGCGTCTTGATCAAGGACAACCACCTCGCCGCGCTCGACGGCGACATCGCGATGGCCGTGTCGCGCGCGCGCGCCATCGCGCAGCCGGGCGTCAAGATCGAAGTCGAGTGCGACCGGCCGGAACAGGTCGAGCGGGCCGTCGCGGCGGGCGCCGACGTCATCATGCTCGACAACATGACGCCTGATCTCATTCACGAGTGTGTGCGGCTCGTGAACGGTCGCGCGATTCTCGAGGCGTCGGGCGGCGTCACTCTTTCAACGGTTCGACGCATCGCCGATACGGGCGTCGACTGGATATCGGTCGGCGCGCTCACTCACTCGGCGCCGTCGATGGACTTGGCGCTCGATTTCGACTGAGTGGCGGGCGATGGGCGATGGGCGATGGGCGACTACCCCACGACGCGCAGTGCCCGGGGGAGACATTCGATGTCGAGGGCGCTTCTACTGGCCTGACGGTACTCGCCATCCACCTGGTACGCCGGCGGGCTTCGAAAGGTCAGAGAGAAGCTTCGAGCCTGGCGCATCTCGACCGCGGGGAGTCGAATGTGCGACCCGCGGAGCGCGTTGACGAATAGTTGTACGCGGCCGAGCGGCGACGAGTCCGCGACAGCCACCGCGTCGAGCAGGCCGTCCTCACACGACGCGTGTGGCGCGATCTGAAATGCGCCGCCAAACCACCTGCCGTTGGCGACGACAAATAGCAGCCGTTTTGCCACGGCGGCATTATCGCCTCCGGCGAGCTCGATGCTGCGATAGCGGAGGAGCTGCCCCAAAGCGGCGTACGCATAAACCAGCGACCCTTTGAGCCATCGAACATTCGCCGCACTCTCGAGCACCGCGACGTCGAAACCAAAGCCGACGCAGTTGAGGAAATGGCGGTTCTCGATTCGTCCAACGTCGACCCGGCGATCGGGCCCGTCGACGGCGAGTCGCGCCGTCGCGTCATAATCGCGCGCCGGTACGGCGACGGACTTCGCGAAATCGTTGCCGGTACCGGCGGCAACGAGGGCGAGCCGGCAGTCCGCGCCGCAATGCACCATCGCATCGGCAACATTGCTCCATGTTCCGTCACCGCCGACGGCGACGATCGTCGTCGCACCGTCGTCGAGGGCGCGTCGAGTGAGGAGCGCTTCGTCACCCGAGCGCGTCGTGCGTTGAAACGCGGATTCGCCGACGCCGACGTTCGTGAACGCGCGTCGGACGGCGGCCTCGACGCGCGCGCCACGTCCGCGCCCCGCGGCTGGATTCAAAATGACGCGAACACGCTCGGTAATGCGGGCTCCGGCGCTCGTTTCGACTATTGCGCTGTCATTCAGCCGCTGAACCGCTGGCCCTCTTCGAGCACCCGGTTCGCCGTGATTCCCTGTTCGGCGAATGCCGCCGCGACGCCGGGATTCTTGTCGAGCACGAACAAGAGCAAGTCGAGCGTTCCGACGGGGATCTTCCACGGCTGATACATCTCGCGCAGGAATTCCACGAGGTGATCGTCGAGCTTCGCCCCCTTTTCGGCGACGGCGTTTCGTTCGGCGCTCCCCGCGGTTTCCTCGAGCGTGCGAAGCGTCTTCTTGCGGTCGCAGCCCAGACGGTCGAGGATGGCGATTGCGAAGCCATCACCACGCCGCAACAACGCGATCGTGGCGTGAACGGGCGTCGCCTCGGCCGAGTAGTACTCTCTGGCCACCGACTCCGACGCCCGTATCAGCTCGACCAGGGTCTCCGTGGGCAGCTCGATGCGACGAGCCTTCTCGGCCGCGTGGCGGAGCGGGGCGGGAACTTCGCCCTTTGGCATCTCCGTGCCGAGGATTCTGAGGGTTTCAGCACACGCAGTGTCGAGCGTAACGCCACGATCGGTGAGCACCTGCGCCGCAATTCCCTTTTGTTCGGCGAGCAGGCCGAGGAGAAGATGTTCGGTTCCGACGTAGCTGTGATTCAGGTCGCGCGCGTTCGACATCGATAGCTCGAGCACCTTCTTGGCGCGCGATGTGTACGGCAAGTCGGGGCCCGTGCTGGTGCCAAGCGGTCCCTTTCTAACCGTTTGCTCGACCATGAACGCCATGTCGTCGAGATCGATGTTCAGATTCTGCAGAACGGTCGCGGCGACCCCGTCACCTTCGCGAATGAGACCGAGGAGAATGTGCTCCGTCCCCACGTATTCGTGGCGCAGCCGACTCGCTTCTTCGCGCGCCATGCCCAGAACCTTTCGCGTTCGCTCCGTAAAGTTGTATCCGTTCATTAGTACCCCGCTTTTTTCACAGATCCGCGCAACTCTTGTTGATCTGACGGCAATCCGCGCAAATGAGCTTGCACTTTCGCCATTCCAGCTTCGCCGATCCGCAATAGTCGCATTGCTCGACCGCGGCATCGGGCGGGGCAGACACTCTCTCCTCGACGCGGGCGTCGACGACGACGCCCGGTCGCAGGAACGGAACGGTGTGGCACGGCGGCATAAAGAATGATTGATGCATCACACCCCCGGCCGGAAGGGGAGCGGGCATTGTACCTTCCAGCCGACGCTGACCGGGCGACATGAGCCAAAATCACGATCACGAAAGTCACAACGGCAACTTCGACATCCACGCCGCGGCCCGGCGTGTTCTTCTCGCCGCCAAGTTCGAGCCGGACATCAACCAGGCGGCGCACAAGCAGCTCGATGCGCTGACGTCGCCCGCGCCGATGCCCACCGGCGTCCGCGATCTGCGGCAGCTCCCGTGGTCGTCGATCGACAACACCGAGTCACGCGATCTCGATCAGGTCGAGGTTGCCGAGGCGCTCCCCGACGGATCGATCAAGCTGATCGTCGGCATCGCCGACGTGGACTCGCTCGTTCCGAAGGGGTCACCGATCGACGAGCACGCGCTGGCTAACTGCACGTCGGTGTACACCGGCATCGATGTCTTCCCGATGCTCCCCGAGAAGCTGTCTACCGACCTCACGTCGCTCAACGAAAACGCCGATCGTCTGGCGGTCGCGATCGAGACGGTCGTCGACAAAAACGGCGACGTCGTTTCGTTCGACGTGTATCGCGCGATGGTCCACAACTACGCCAAGCTCGCCTACGACGAAGTCGGCGAATGGCTCGGCGGCGGAAACGTGCCGGACAAGGTCAAGGGCAACGCGGTTCTGTCGAGTCAGCTCAAGCTCCAACGCGACGCGTCGCAGCGGCTCAAGGCCGAGCGGCTGCGGAACGGCGCGCTCGAGCTGGAGACGATCGAGGCGACGCCTGTGACCAAGAACGGCCGGATCGTCGACCTCGCGGTGATCCACAAGAACCAGGCGCGCGATCTCATCGAGGATTTCATGATCGCGAGCAACGTGGCGATCGCGAAGTTCCTCGAGGCGCGCGGGCGCTCGGGCATTCGGCGCGTCGTGCGCGAGCCGGAGCGCTGGGGACGCATCGTCGAGCTGGCCGGACGGTACGGTACGACGCTTCCCGCCGATCCGGATTCTCTCGCCCTCGCCAAGTTCCTCGCCGAGCGCCGAGCTGCCGATCCGGATCGCTTCCCCGATCTCTCGCTCTCGATCGTGAAGCTCATGGGACCCGGGATCTACGCGCTCGACCTGCCGGGCAAGGATCCCGGTGGGCATTTCGGCCTCGCTACGCACGACTACTCGCACGCAACCGCGCCGAATCGCCGTTACGCCGACCTCGTGACACAGCGGCTCGTCAAGGCGGCGCTCACCGACAAGCCGGCACCGTACAGCAATGACGAGCTGGCGTCGGTTGCGGAGCGCTGTACCGAGCGCGAAGATGCGGAGAACAAGGTCGAACGCACCATCCGCAAGACCGTGGCGGCGCTGCTGCTGCGCGATCGCATCGGCGAGACCTTCGACGGGATCGTCACCGGCGCGAACGAGAAGGGCACGTTCGTTCGAACGATTCGTCCACCCGCGGAAGGAATGGTCGTGCGGCACCATGAGGGGTTCGACGTCGGCGACCGCGTTCGGGTCAAGTTGGTGGGAGCTGATCCAAATCGGGGATTCATAGACTTCGAGGGTCGAGGAGAGCGCTGAGATGAGACGTCTCGTAACGACGGTGGCAGCGATCGTCATTCCCGTGGTCGCGTCGGCACAGGACACGACGCAGTCGTACGCCTCGCGCTGCGGCGCCGTCGTTTCTTCGTCGGACCGCGGCGGATGGGCACCGCTTCCACGCGGCGACGTTTTCTGCCCGTTACTCGCCGATCCGAAAGGCATGCACTCCTTCGTGAGCTACCAGCGCGGCAAGCTCGCCGACATCGCGCACGATCTCGGCGCCGTGGGCATCGCCGACGAGTTCGCGTTCTTCCGCAGCGGGAGCGCGAACACCGACAACGCCGTGCAGCTGGGCGCATCGGGCGGGGTCTTCGCGCAGTTCGACGTCGGCTCGGCGTCATATGATTTATTGAATGCCGACTATCTCATCGCGTTGCCGCTGACCTTTCGCGCCAACTTCCTTTCCGGCCGGTTTCGCGTCTACCACCAAAGCTCCCACCTCGGAGACGAGCTGCTGCTTCGTCCGGATCACCCGGACCGCCAGAACCTCTCCTTCGAATCGCTCGACGGCCTCCTGTCGGTCGACCTCGGCCCATTGCGCGCCTACGGTGGCGGCGAATACTTCTTCGTGCGCGACCCCTCGGATCTCCCGGACCGACTCATTCACGGCGGCGTGGAGCTGCGGCCGCGGGCCGAACTCAGCTTCGGCACCGTCGGTCTCGTTCGGCTCGTCGGCGCGGTCGACGTCAAGAGCGTGAACGACACCACCTGGCGCACCGGCGTCAGCGCGCGCGCCGGTTTCGAGGTGAGCCGCCCGCGCGAAGGCGCGGTCAACGGCCGACGCTGGGGACTATACGCCGAGTACTACGACGGCCCGTCGCCGTACGGGCAGTTTCTACGCAGCAAGTCGCACTTTACGGGAGTAGGGTTTCACTTTTCGCTGTGACGCGGGCGATGGGCGATGGGCGATGGCAGAAACAGCGCTGTCATCCTGAGGAGCGCAGCGACGAAGGACCTACTGTCTCGAGTTAGTTACCAGATGGGGACAATAGGTCCTTCGCTTCGCTCAGGATGACAGCGTTTTTTTCCGCCCACCGCCCACCGCCCACCGCCCACCGCCCGGCGCCCGCCTCACGGCTCCCTCCACTCGACTCCGTCCTCCTCAATCAGCTCGTCCGCCTCTCTCGGTCCCCACGAACCGGCCGCGTAGCCCGGCATTCGCTTCGGCTTGTTGGCTTCCCAGTACTGAATGAGCGGATCGATTACGCGCCACGCGGCTTCCACTTCATCGCTGCGCGTGAAGAGCGTTGCTTCGCCGATCATGACGTCGAGTAATAGCGTCTCGTACGCCGGCGCGCTGACCTCGCCGAACGCATTCGCGTAGTCGAACTCCATATCCACCGGCGCGATCTCGATGTTGGACGTGAGCGCGACGGCGGCGCCGGGGACCTTTACCTCAAAATTCAAAGCCACGCCTTCGTTTGGCTGCACTCGCATGACGAGCGTGTTCGGCCGCATCGCTTCGCGCGTCAGGTGACCGAACATCAGGTGCGGCGGCGAACGAAACTGCACCGCGATCTCCGACGCGCGCTTGGCCATGCGTTTGCCCGATCGCAAATAGAACGGCACCCCGTTCCACCGCCAGTTGTCCACGAACAGGCGCACCGCCGCGAACGTCGGAACTCTGGAATCGGACGCGACGTCTTTCTCCTGCGTGTAGCCCGGCACGGGCTTCCCGCCGACCGAGCCGGCGGTGTACTGCGCGCGCACCGCGTTGTCGGGAATCGTCTCCGGTGACAGCCAGCGGACGGATCGCAGGACCTTCACCTTCTCGTCGCGCACCGCGTTCGCCGACATCTGCGCCGGAGGCTCCATCGCCGTGAGCGAGAGCAGCTGAAGAAGATGGTTCTGGAACATGTCGCGCACGACGCCGGCTTCTTCGTAATACTTGCCGCGCTCCTCGACGCCGACAGTCTCCGCCGCCGTGATCTGCACGTGATGGATCCACTGCCGGTTCCAGATCGGCTCGAAGATCGAGTTCGCGAACCGGAGCACGAGCACGTTCTGCACCGTCTCCTTGCCAAGGTAATGATCGATGCGATAGGTCTGGTGCTCGGCGAACATGCTGAGCAGGAGCGCGTTCAAATGCTGCGCCGACTCGAGGCTGCGTCCAAACGGCTTCTCGACGACGATGCGCGCCCAGGGACGGTCGTTCACCGTCCGAGTGCGCGGCGCCAGGCCGCTCTTCGACAGGTTGGTGACAATGGGCTCGAACACACTCGGCGGAACGGCGAGGTAGAAGAGGCGGTTGCGCTCGTCGGGCGGACACTTCTGCTCGATCTCGGTCAGCCGCTCGCCGATCGCGGCGTAGTCCGCGGCGTTCGTGAGATCGGCCGACACGAAATGCAGCCGGGTACAGAGATCCTGCCACAGCGCTTCGTCGAAGCGTCCCACCTCGTCGGACGCCGCGAGCGCCTGCCGCATCTGATCGCGAAACGTGTCGTCGTTCTGGCTGGGGTCGCGCCCCACGCCCAGCACCTGGAAGTGTTCGTCGACGAGGTGCTGGTGCATCAACTCGTAGATCGCCGGCAACAGCTTCCGCCGACTGAGATCACCGAGCGCGCCGAAGATGATCATCGTGCACGGATCGGC
>Ga0070670_100004522_pt1 | contig 11658 bp, 6 predicted proteins | sample KBSS63metaG_FD_64665 | JGI IMG/M metagenome (GOLD analysis project Ga0070670, IMG submission 64665) | Switchgrass rhizosphere microbial communities from Kellogg Biological Station, Michigan, USA - KBS S6-3 metaG | ecosystem: Host-associated > Plants > Roots > Rhizosphere > Soil ... | reverse complement strand
ACATAGGTCCACAGCTTGGCGAACAGTTGATCCAGGCGCAGTTTAAGCCACCCGTCCATGCCCGTGCCGCCACTAAGGTCACGGATACGGCAGTCTCTGCAGCACCCCGGTACGACAAGAGCAGTGCCGCTCTTCCGACGCCAGGTGAGCAGCGACCGAGTTCCTCACCTTCGACGGTCTTAAAGTTAGAGACGCCGCTGTTCAAGATCTGCATAAGCTGCGGAATGCGCTACACGAGCGACGATAAGTTTTGCCACAGTTGCGGAAGTCCATTGGAGCTTGAGCGTGAACGCATGACGTCACCACTTCAAGCGCCGGCTCCTTCCGTGCAGAGCGCACCGGTCCAAACTTACGAGGCCCCGAAGCGTAAACGAAGACTGATGGTCCCGCTTTTCGCGGGAGCAGCCATGGTGCTGTTCCTGTCTATAGCGGCGCCAATTTGGTTCGTTTCGATGAATAAAAACTCGAGCACCTCTACGCCAGCTCCGAACGTTGGTCAGCCTGTGGACTCGCCAGGTGATGAGCTTTTGTCGACCTTGTCATTTAACGATCTCAACGGCGAGAAATTTAGTTTGAAGGATCTTCGTGGTCGGGTTGTACTGGTGAATGTCTGGTCTACGGTGAGTGCTGCAAGCCGGGCTGAAGTTCCGACCCTCAATGGTATGCAAGAGAGTTTTGGCCGATCTGGCTTAACCGTGATTGGCATCGCGACAGATGCTTCGAACGAACAAGTAAGACAATTTCAGCGTGAGGTCCCTCAACAATACCGCGTCGGTTTGCAGTCGATTGGTTCAAAGATCTCGATAACTCAGCTGCCCACTACTTACGTTATCGATCGCAAGGGACAGGTGCGGAAGAAACTAACGGGACCCCAAAGTAAGTCGACACTGGTGAGTGAAATTACTCCCTTGCTAAGTGAGCAGCCTTGAGATTTGGTCAAAACCGTTACTGATTGTCGGAACAGGTCCAACCAAAAACTAAACGCAGATTTCGGCGAGTCTTACCTGATTAAATAGAAAGAAGTCTGCCGCGGGCGAAACCACTTCATCCCCTCTTTAGTTAGATAGGCATCGTCTTCCATCATGATCGTAACTTTCTGTCCGCCCCACTCAGCAACAGGCGTACTTGTGTTGAGTTCGATGGAGGTGTAGGACCACTCGCGGAAGGCTGGTTCTGAAAGTGCACCCGAAGATGGACGCCGAAAGTCGATGCTCGCACCGAGTGCGTGTCCCTGAGTGCCGACGGAGTGAGAATAGATCACTGCTTCGATACCCGCGTTCTTCATGTCGCTCATGGTCGCATCGTAGACTTCCAATCCTTTCGCACCGATCTTGATATGGGTGAATAGCGCGTCCTGGAGTCGGTTCGTGTTAGTTAGAGCCTTCTTCAAACCTTCTGGAGCATCCTTCTCACCCGGTTTCAAAACGTAACCCATCTTTTGCCAATCGGTACTGAGGCCCATGTAGTTCAGACCACAGTCGATATGAATTACATCACCGCGCTGAATTACTACCGACTCCTCAGCCACACTAAGGAACTGTTGAGTCTTACCTGTTTCCTGGTTTTGACGTTGAACTCGGAGGTCTGGCTGGAACCATGTGTCGAGTCCTGCGTTATTGATCTGCTGAAGAAACCACCATCGCACGTCACCAACCGTAGTTTTACCGGGCGTGATAACTTCATTCGAAAAAGCGCGTTGGGTTAAAACGTCCGTGAGTTCAACTGCGGTTCGGTAGTGCTCGAGTTCCTCGGGCAGTCGCGTATCCATGTACTCGACGATCAGTGGAGCGGCTGACACGAACCTTGAAGCGTAATCAGGGCCAAGAGTCTCGCTGAGGTATTTATACGAGTCGTGTGTTAGCCCTGTGGTCGCACCGCGTGTCCCGCCGTAATTGAGGGCGATGGTTTTCGGGTTACGTTCTTCCACGATCTTCTTCAGAGTGGTTGGAATGTCTCTGCCTGGTGGATTGGAGATCTCGAAGAAGTACTTCAGGTGTTCCTCGGGATAACGAACTAACGCAATGCGATCGAGTTTGTCACCGCCGCGATCAGCGAAGATGAAAAAGTCACGACGACCGGCGTAGGGAAGCGGCGGCGCGATATGCGCGGTGACGGGATCCGAGTGAAACTCTTCGTTCACGACGATCCACATATCGATCTTTTGTGCTCGCATCATCGGCAGCAACATTGTGTCGAGTCGTTTCTTGAGCCAGGTTTCTCTGACGGCTTGTTGCTCGCGGACGGAAAGAAGTTTGGGTGTGGCCTGTTTCGTAGACTGGGCTAAGACAGTGAACGTAAAAACCAGCGCGATTACGACGGTTGAAGAAATGTGTTTCATTGAGGCTTAGCTCCGATCAGTTTCAGTAAAGACTTGGAACACAGATTACGCTGAAGAAAAACAGATTACACGGAGAAAATTTCTTGACCAAAGTTCACGCATCAACTTTACTACTCCGCCATGCGCACACGACTCAGTGTCTTCCTGATAACTCTTTCCGGACTTGTACTCGAAGTTGGTCTAACTCGAATTTACTCCGCGAGTGTTTGGTATCACTTTGCCTTCGTCGCAATCTCAGTCGCCCTGCTTGGTTGGGGACTGGGTGGATTCACCGTGCATTTGTTGAAGCGTAAGTTTCAGCTAACAATGAATTCTGCGGCGCTGGTGACTGCATTGTACAGTCTCACGATTCCGTGCTGCTTACTGTTGCTGTCGCGTTATCCATTCGAAATGGATCGACTGCCACTCTACTTCCTCGCGCCCTTGGCTCCTTTCTTTCTAGCCGGAATGTCGCTGTCGATCGTTTTTGCTCTTCATCGCGAAGAGATCGGCTCACTTTACTTCGCAGATTTGCTAGGAGCGGCGATCGGTGCGGTCGTAGTGACCTTCCTCTTACACTGGCTTGGCGGTGAGCCGGCGTTACTGACAGGTGCATTGTTCGGCGCGGTTGCGGCGTTTTGTCTGGCGACGAAGGAAGCAACCATGGCGATAAGAGCCACTGCCGTCATAGCCGTACTCCTAACAGCCGGAGCAACGTTCGCTGCCCTAAAGTTTGGATCGCTTCGCGTAACTCCAGGAACGACGAAGGCCATGCGTCGCCAAATGGATGCCAATCAAGGTGCGCACATTACTCAAACAGGTTGGAACGCTTATTCACGAATCGACTCGGTCGAAGGCATTGATAAGAGTGAATTGGCCAGGCTCTTCATCGACTCAGATGCATGGACAGGAATTCGTGAGTGGGATGGGAAAATCGAGAACGCTAAGGATCTCAAAGACTCCTATCGCGCGTTGCCGTTTAGATTAGTCCCAAGTGCGGAAGTGTTAATCATAGGGCCGGGTGGTGGTCCGGACGTGGTTGCCGCACTCGCATCGGGCGCTCACAAAGTAACGGCCGTTGAGATGAATCCGTTGATGTTGAAGTTTGTGCGTCACTACGGCCCGCGCGCAGCGAACCTCTACGATCGTCCGGATGTCGAGGCGATACAAAGTGAAGGTCGCAACTTCATCAGTCGCAGCGAGAAGAAGTTTGACGTGATACTGCTTGGCTTCGTCGACTCATGGGCGTCGGTGGCGTCGGGTGGCCTCTCACTTTCAGAAAACTATTTGTACACGGCGGAAGCATTTCGTGACTATTACAATCATCTCACTGACAACGGAATGCTCGTAATCTTGCGTTGGGATTCGGACGTGCCTCGACTCGTTTCAAATTCAGTGGCGAATCTCGGGGCGGAAGCTGCTGCACAACGCATCATTACCTTGATGGAGCGTCAAGATAATCCAAATCCGAACAACCCGGCGCAGATGTTGTTCATGCTTCGTAAGCGTCCGTTCACTTCAGCCGAGATAAGCGAGATTAAAGACAACTGGAAGCAGGCTGAGCCGCTAATCATTCCGGGTGGACCAAACCCGCCGCTGATTAGTGATGTGCTGGCAGGAAAACTTTCACTTGGGCAATATGAAAATCAGTCTCCCCGTTTTGTGGGACCTGTTTGGGACGACAGTCCTTTCTATTTTGCGATCGAGCGACCGTTCCGCATGCCGGCGGCGATTGCTAACTCGATGTTCAACTGGTTGTTTGTCCCAAGTGTCGGCATGTTGGCGCTGTTCACAGTGTTTGGTAAGCCGCGACACTCGCGCTTAGGACCATATATAAGTTCGTTGCTCTACTTTGCTGCGTTGGGATTTGGTTTTATTGCTATCGAGTTGGCGCTGCTTCAGAACTTAATTTTGTTGGTAGGTCATCCAATCTTCACGTTGTCAGTTTTGCTTTTCACGTTGTTGGCATTTGGCGGGATTGGAAGCGCGATTAATAGACGTGTTCCGATGTGGATCGCGTGTGTGGGAGTCGCGGTGATTGGAGCAGTTGAAGCGATCGGTCTTCCGTTGCTGGTTCCGAAACTTCTTTGGTTGCCGCTGTGGGCGCGCATTGTTTGTGCGATGGTGATGATCGCGCCGCTTGGGTTAGTGATGGGTATTCCGTTTCCGAGTGGACTAAGGAGAACAGGCAACGAGTCACTGCCGGAACCTCCATTCTACTGGGGACTGAATGGAATCATGTCGGTAATTGGATCAATCACGACTGTGTTTGTTGCGCTAATGATGGGATTTCAAATGGCGATGCTGATGGGCTGTTTGTGTTACGTGCTCGCGGCATTTGCTTCGAAGCGCGCCTTTGCTGTTTAGAACTCTCTGTCTCGGAGTTGCCCTTGCCAAAAGTACCTTCTTCACTCCGGAGAAGTGACATGTCTATAGCCCCGTCGAATCGATATCCCGCGCTCCGGAGGAGTGCAATCTGCCGCGCCGAACTGAAATGCGAACGAACAACTCTAGCGAGTTCATACTAGCTGCACGACACGTGGCACTCCTCCGGAGCACTTTCATCAGGGCGTGAACTATGAACATTTCACTCCACCGGAGTGAAGAAGATCGTTATTGTTTTGCCATTCGAAAACTTCGTTCCACCATGTCGTTGGGATCTGTCGACACTGGTCCATCACGCCAGAGCCAGCGCATCATGTCTGGCATGATCTGACCGCCAAACTTCTGTCCGTGTAGGTTCATCCCCCAGGTATAGTTCACGTCATAGCCTTTTTGAGTTAGTGCCTTCATCATCCGCACGTTCTGGACGAACCAGTCCCACTTCTCGTCGTACGCACCATTGCGCCAACCTCGATTATCGTTGCGACCATCGCATAGAAAAATTCTGATGGGCTTTTTCTCATTCGCCAGGATGACCTCTGGATAAGTATGTCCGCCACGAATGTTCGTGAAGCTACCGACGTTGCTCAAAACTTTTCGAAACTGGTTTGGACGCTGCCACGCGACTGTGAACGCTGCGATCGCTCCCGAACTCGAACCTCCTATCCCACGCATCTCAGGATCTTTTGAAATGTTGTAGTCCTTCTCGACTGCAGGCAGGAGTTCTTCGGTGACAACGCGAGCGTACTTATCGTCGAGCGTGTTGTACTCAGTCGGACGATTCGTTGTGCGATCTCCCCATTCCTGCGGATTAGGTTCGGGTTGGTCCGGACGTCGACCGGGATTGATGAAGACACCAATCATCACAGGTATCTCTCGACGATAGATCAAGTTATCCATCACGTTCTGCGCTCGAATGTCACCTTCTTCGTTCTTAAAAGCCTGACCGTCCTGAAACACCATCAACGCAGTTGGAACCGAAGAATCATACTGAGCCGGAACATAAACCCAGTAAGTGTGCTGCGTGCCTGGGTAAGCGTGGCTAGGAATTATGAAGGGACCTTTGACCTCGCCTTTTGGGACGCCCTCCTGTGGTAGCGAATCAGGACCAAGTCGGTATTGAGAGTTTCCGTTCGGTCCAGGTGGTGTCGGTGGAGTCGGAGAAGGTTTCGCTTGAGTTGCAGTCGGAGGTTGTTGCGTTGAGCCGGTTTGGGCTCCGGTTAACTGGACGACACTCAGGGTCGCGAGGCCGCCAAAAATCATCGCAATGACATAAGTCGCTAATCGTTTCATTGGACGCTCCGGGTGTTGGTTTGAGGTTGAGGTTATAGCACACAGCAAGTTGGTAGGCTTCGGCTTTGTTCGTGTTAATTCGTGCATCGCTTTTTATGCGATAACAAACGATCCACGAACACACATGAAGGACAGCAATCAAATCTCTTTGGCAGTTTGAGTCTCCCGATTCTGATTGTCACAGGTTCGACCATCGGCTACATTGCTTCGCGTAATCAACCAGCGTCTCCAATGGAGTTTACAATGAGAAATAACAAATGGAGTTTTCCACTTGCTGTCGGAATCTTTCTGGCGGTCGTGCTCGCCTGCCACATGTCGACCGCAAATATTAGTAGTCTCAAGATAGCTGCTGATGAAGACGGGAAGAACGAACAAAAGACTTTCAAGCCCGGCGATAAAATTTATGCCGTTTCGCAAATCTCCAACAATCCTGGAAAAGTCCAGGTGAAGTTCCGAATCCTCTTCGATGATGTGAAGGGGGAAACAACTGGCGATGTAGTTTCAGGATTGGAAAAAACTTTGGACGTCGATGGCAGTCGCCCCGTGTTCTTCTGGACAACGTTACCAACAAGCGGTGCCAGCAACGGACGTTACAAAGTCGAAGTCACTATGTTGAACGAAAAAGGTGAGCAGAAGGACCAAAAGGTTGCCACTTTTGAAGTGACTGGTTATTGAACGAGTCTTTAGTGAAGTGGGCCGACGCTATTTCGGTTTGCCCACTTCCCTACCCGCAAATTGTGATCGGTCCGCCTTATTCTTCAGTCTAAGAGGCCAACGCATCAATCGGCTCCTCGCGTCGAAACTGCTTCTCATAAAGGCCGGCATACAAGCCACCTTGCTTCAGAAGTTCATTGTGCGTGCCGTGCTGAACAACCACACCTTTATCAATCACAAATATCACGTCAGCGCGCTGGATAGTTGCGAGGCGGTGCGCTATCACGATCGATGTCTTCTGCTCCATCAAACGTCCGAGCGCTTCGAACACTAGTTCCTCGGAAGCCGCATCCAGACCTGAGGTTGGTTCATCTAAAATTAGTATTGGACTGTTACGTACAATGGCGCGTGCGATGGCGATTCGTTGTCGTTGACCGCCCGACAAAGTCACGCCTCGTTCACCAACCAACGTGTCGTAACCGTCGGGTAACTTGGCAATGAACTCGTGAGCATTGGCTTGTTTCGCCGCTTCGATAATCTCCTCTCGCGTCGCTTCGGGTCTGCCATACGCGATGTTCTGCCAGATAGGTGCGTGGAAGAGCAGACTGTCCTGAAGCACGAAGCTAATCTGTCGTCGAAGTGACTTCAGTTTATAAGTACGAATATCCTCGCCATCGATTCTTATTTCGCCTCCAGTTGGCTCGTAGAAACGCGCAAGCAGACTAACGATAGTCGTTTTACCAGCGCCGGTTGGTCCTACGATAGCGCCAATCTGTCCGGGTTTAAGTTCGAACGTGATGTCATTCAGCGTAGACTCTCGGCTCGGGTAACTGAATGAAACATGGTCGAACTCGATTTTCCCTTTGAAGTCCGGCGCATGACGTGCGCCCGGCAGATTGCGAACTTCCCGATCCGTGTCGACGATCTCACGTATACGTTCATACCCGACGACAGTCTTCGAGATGGTATCGGTCATCTTCGATAAGTCGCGCATCGGTTTATACATCTTGCCGAGATAGAGAAAGAAGACGAGCAGCGAGCCAGGCGAGATCTCGTTGGCGATAACGAGGCGTACTCCGTACCACAACACCAAACAAGTGCCACCTGCCACAATTACTTCAACAATCGGAGTGAGCTTCGCCTTGAGACTACGCGCACGTAACGCAGTTTCGACTGTTTCCAAACTTTGTTGCTCAAAGCGTTGCTGTTCGTAGTCTTCGCGAGTGAATGCCTTGACGACTCGTATTGACGACAAGACTTCACTCGCAATCGACGCAATTTCACTTTCTTGTTTGCGAACGTCGCGCGACGCTTGTCTGATTCGCCAGGTGAAACTGTAGACGACGATGAACAACAGTGGTGCGACTGACAGTGCAATTAGAGTGAAGCGCCAGTTCAGGTAAAACATCACGACCAACATGCCGGCGAGGGTAAGCACATTCACGACGAAGCCGAGTAACACCTGTTGAATAAAATCCTGGACCGTATCAATGTCGCTCGTGATGCGACTAATTAAGTCGCCTGTGCGTTTGTTGTCGTGATATGAAAGCGAAAGGCGTTGGATGTGGTGATAGAGATTGCGCCGCAGATCATGTGATACCCACTGCGCCACTGAGGTCGTGAGATACTTTTCGAAGTAGGAACTGATAGCTCCCACCACCGCAATCACCAGAACGCTTACGGCAACGAAGGCGAGTATCGACGACTTGTCGCGACCGGCAGTTGAATAGACTACGGTGGACAACCATTCGGGCATTTTCTTCGAACCCAGCACGTTGTCGAACACCATCTTTAACGGCCACGGCTCGAGTAGATCTGTGACGCTTTCACCGATAACGGCGACAAAGGCTAGTGTGAGTGGCAGCCAGTGGGGTCTAAGTAAATAGCTGATTCGGGTTTTCTTGCGCATATAGAGACGGCGGACCCAGTGCTTAGTGGCAACAAACATTCCCGACGAAGCGCCTGAAAAGTCTTAGGATTCGTGCGCAAGGGTGGAGTGAAACCGTGCTCAGGTTGTACGGATTTAGTGCTGGTGGTCCAATTGAATCGTGGGGCGTCAGTCCGTGGCGTCTCGTAAACTAAGGCTTTGGTAAGGAAAAAGCGGCGCCCACGGAGTGACGACCCGGCGATTCGCAAGTTAGATCTACCCCGCAATCGCGTCATGCCTTAAATTAATCACTCGACTCATGAGTTCAAATCCAAAGCTGACTGAGATCTTCCACGCCGCCATCGCACTTGATGAGAGTGATCGTCGCGCCTTCATTGAGCGAGCATGCGAGGGAGACGCGCGCCTGCGAGTAGACCTCGAACGGCTTATTGAGTCGCATCACAGTCTAGATAGTTTCTTGAACACACCGGCTTACGAGCGTGGAGCCGAACTCTTGAACAACCACGCGGGCGGTGCGTTTGGGCGGTATCAATTGGTTTCGCTGCTTGGGTCGGGTGGGATGGGCGAAGTTTACCTGGCGCAAGACACTCAGCTCGATAGAAAAGTCGCGTTGAAGATCTTACCCGCGGATGTGGCTGGTGACGCTGAGCGCATGAAGCGTTTTGTTCGTGAGGCTAAGTCTGCATCGGCCTTGAATCACCCAAACATCATCACGATTTACGAAATTGGTGAGAATCAGAAAACGTATTTCATCGCGACCGAATACATTGAAGGTCAGACGCTGCGTGAATGGTTGAAACACTCACAGGTAGATCTAAGGACCTCACTTGAAATTGCAATCCAGATCGCCAGTGCGTTGGATGCAGCGCACCGGGCCGGAATTATTCATCGAGATGTGAAGCCGGAGAACGTGATGGTGCGGCCCGACGGCTTGGTGAAGTTGCTCGATTTCGGCATCGCTAAACTTACGGAGAAACGATCCGCCAACGATTTAGAAGCAGCAACTGTAATCAAGTCTGAAACAACTCCAGGCATGGTGATTGGGACCGCAGCGTACATGTCACCGGAACAAGCGCGCGGTAGTGAAGTCGATGTAAGAACTGACATCTTCAGTCTTGGAGTTGTCTTGTATGAAATGCTCGCTGGCGAAACCCCATTTAAAGGTGAGAACGCTTTGGACGTGATAGGCGCGATCTTAAATAAAGATCCTGCCCCACTCGATCAGCGGTTTCCTGGTGAACTGGGAAAGATTGTCGGTAAGTCGCTTAGAAAAAACCGGGACGAGCGTTACCAGACTACTAAAGATTTGCTAATCGACTTGAAAGACTCTAAACAGGATTTGGAGTTCAAGAACAAGTTGGCACATAGCAACTCCTTAGGATTCCAACCAACAGCAGATGTATCGCACACCAGCTCGAGTGCGGAATACATCGTCACTGAGATCAAGAAACACAAATCAGCTTTTGTCATCGGACTCTCGCTCTTGGTCCTAGCCATCGTCGCGTCAGGCTATTGGTACTTTGTTAAAAGTCGGAGTCGAACGAAACAGATCGATTCCATCGCCGTATTGCCGTTTGTGAATGAAGGAGGAAATGCTGACGTCGAGTATCTCTCTGATGGCATGACAGAGTCGCTAATCGGCAGCCTGTCGCAACTTCCTAACTTGAACGTAAAAGCCCGAGCATCCGTCTTTCGTTACAAAGATAAGTCAGTTGCTCCAAAGCAGGTTGGACAAGAGTTGAATGTTGAGGCAGTGCTGACCGGAAGAGTCTTGCAGCGAGGTAACAATCTAACTCTGTACGTCGAGTTGATCGACGCGGCAACAGAAAATGTCTTATGGAAAACTGATTACAGTCGACCGCTAAACAGCATAGTCGCGATGCAGACTGACATCGCGCACGATGTTTCCACGCGACTCAAGTCGAGACTGTCGGGTGCGGACGAGCAACAAATATCAAAGACGTTCACGGAGAATCCTCAAGCCTACCAACTTTATTTGAAAGGGTTATACCAGTGGAACAGGCGAACACCTGATTCCCTGGCGCAAGCGCTCTCACTATTTCAACAAGCAATTGAACAAGATCCCGGTTATGCGAAAGCACATGCTGGCCTTGCGATTACATACATTGTTCTTGACGACAACACGTCGATGAACACGCAGCAGATTGTTGAGGCTCATTTAAAGGCCAAGGCGGCCGCTCTAAAAGCGCTCGACTTCGATAACACTCTCGCCGAACCTCATGCCGTCCTGGCTAGTGTCAAAGGATCCGATTGGGATTTCGTGGGCTCGGAGGCGGAATACAAACGGGCGATCGAGTTGAACCCGAATTTTGCGACGGCTTATCAATGGTATTCAGAGTTACTTGCCAAGCTGGGACGATATGATGAAGCGATTGCGACAGTGAAAAAAGCCTATGAGCTCGATCCGTTTTCTCGCGCCGTAAGAATGAATGTTGGTCTGCGCTATCAAGCAGCAAGACGACTCGACGAAGCACGCGAACAATTCCAAGCCTTGATTGAGACAGCGCCAGATTATCCGTTGGGGCATCTGTTTATGGCGGGTGTTTTAGAAGACATGGGCAAATATGAAGATGTTCTTGCACCTATGTGCAAAGGTCAGATTCTCTTCGGTGAGCAGACTCAGGAAAGCTGTGACAAGAAGGTTGCTGTGTTTCGTGAAGCTATCAGGACGGAGGGAGCTAAAGGATATTGGCGTACAAAACTTGGATATGATGTGCACGACGAGGTCGTTCAGGATCATGATCCGTTAGCGATTGCAGGTGACTACGCTCAAACGGGTGATAGAAATCGAGCGTTTGACTTGCTTGAAAAAGAGTTTGTGAACCGTACACCTGCTTTGTCGTTCATGAAGAATGTGAGAGCACTCGATGTGCTAAGTGATGATCTGCGATATAGAGATTTGCTTCGACGCATTGGGCTTCCCCAGTAAGAACCTCATAAGTCTCAAAGATTACTTCGTGTGTTTTTCGTGGATCGTGTCCAAGCCATTACGATCCACGAAGTAACGCAAACAACACCAGGAAAGAAGTGGCGCTACTGCTGCTGATTAATCCATCTGACCGCTGCCTCAACCACCGTATCTTTCCCCACCTTCACGTCCTCT
>Ga0070670_100004521_pt1 | contig 11658 bp, 8 predicted proteins | sample KBSS63metaG_FD_64665 | JGI IMG/M metagenome (GOLD analysis project Ga0070670, IMG submission 64665) | Switchgrass rhizosphere microbial communities from Kellogg Biological Station, Michigan, USA - KBS S6-3 metaG | ecosystem: Host-associated > Plants > Roots > Rhizosphere > Soil ... | reverse complement strand
CCGTACGTCGACATCAATCCTTCCATCGTTTCCGAGCCGCAGCTGTGCTCCGGGCGGCGCTCGCCGCTGCCGCCCGTACCGCCCGAAAAATTGATGTACGCGACAACGCCTCGCGGATTGGCCGATGCGCTCGCGACCGAAGCGAGGCCGCCCATCGATGCGCCCGCCAGCACGATCCGCGTCGCGTCGGCCCAGCTTTGCGCCCGCACCCACCGGAGCGTCGCTTCAATGGCGGTGGCCGCCGCTGCGGCCGAGCGCGCGAACTCGGGCTCGCCCCAGCAGTTGCCGAAGATGTCATAGCGAACGCCCGAATCCTCCTCGTCCGGTCCTCCCGTGGCGCCATACCCCGGGCGAACAGGCGCGACCACGGCGAAACCCTTGCTTCGCCAATAGCGGATGTGCCCGCGCGGGTCAGGGAAGCCCGTCCTTGCCCGATCCGCTTCCGCGCTCGATCGTCCGTGAGAATAGATGAGGACCGGAAAGGGACCGTCACCCGGCGGTCGGAACACACCGGCCACCATCGAAGCCGGCGCTTCCGGCTCGCTTGCGAACTCGAACGGGATCTGCGCGATGGTCGGTGGTAAATCGGCTGCGGGCGCGGCGGACGCGAGCGCGCAGAGCGCAAGCGCGAACGCAAACGGGAGCACAGGGCGAACGAAGGCCGCAACCATGGCGGAGGGTCCGTGATGCGGGCCCATGTAACGTGCTATCGGGGACTCGTTTTTGGGGGCCGCTTAGCGTGCCAGAGACGCGCCGACAGCGCAACCCGGGAACCGGCCGGGCGGTGAATTTGCCGCTATACGTGTACCAAACGGAGATCAGGTAACCGTTTTTGCGGCTCGGCCCCTACGGCGGGAAATCAGGCAACGGTTCGCGCGGACGTGACTTCCTTCAGCCGGCCGTCGAGATGGTCGGCTAGCCGCAGCGCCAGCGCGACGAGCGTCAGCGTCGGGTTGGCCCAGCCGCTCGTGCTGAAGACGGAGCTGCCCGCGACGTACAGATTGTCATAGCCGTGGATGTTGCAATCGGCGGTGACGACACCGTCCGCGGGATCGGCGCTCATTCGCGTGGTGCCCATCTGGTGATAACCGGCGATCGGATGATTACCGACCGTCGGATCCACCGGCCACTGCGGGCTCGGGTCCGACAGCCATTCAGCAGGCTCGACCCAGCCCAATTCCAGGCGTTTCAATTCGGCGTCGAACGTCTCGACGAACACGCGCGCGCTGTGCTTGTCGGCCTCGGCGAGCTGCCAGTCGAGGTCGGCGGGCCTCCCTCCAAGCGCGTCGCGCGCGGTTGAAAGCCGCACGCGGCTGCGCGGGTTGGGCGCCTGCTCGCCGCGGACGATGAGATATAGCCCGCTCTTCCCTGACCTCGCGCGCCATTTCTCGAACGTTCCGCGAATCTCGCGGTGAAACCACGCACGGAGGCCGCGATAAAGGTGGTCGAGGGCGCGCCCGCGGCGGTCGGGGTCGATGTTGTGCTTGAGATTTTGATAGATCCGATTGCCGATCGGCACTCCGAGCGCCGGCGGACGCTGCAGCTTGAACGTCGCAATGCTGTTGAGGGTGCGCCTTTCGCGCTGCGTCGCCTCGGCGAGACGCAGCACCGGCGCGAGCGGCGGACCCGCGCGCATGAAGCGCTTCTGGAACGCATCCCACATCTCGTACGGCCGCGCGACGTGCACGCGGCCGATGCGCCCTGTCGGGTGCTCCATGAACCAGCGGCCCACCTGATCGCGCGCGTTGCCGATGCCGTGCGGCTCGACGTCGTCGGAGGAGAGCAGCAGGCGCGGATTCTCGATCGCACCGCACGCGAGCACGTAATGGCGTGCCTTCACGGCGCGTGCAGGGCCGACGAGCGGCCGGACCGTGACATGGCGCACGGCATTGGCTTCCGGGGTGACCTGCAAATGGACGGCGTTCGCGTGCAGCACAACGGATATGCGCGCCGAATCGAAGAGGTCGCGACTCGCAGACGCCGTGAAGCGTTCGTTCCGCTCGTCGAAGCGCCACAGGCCCGTCGTGAGCTTGAGCGGATCGAACGCATACGGGGGAATTCCGAGCGCAGACCAGATGTCGTGCTCGTAGTTCAAATCGCCAAGGTCGAACTGCGCATGCGCAGCGCGATAGTAAGGAGCGAGATCCGCACGGCGGATCGGCCAGCCGCTTCCCGGAACCCATTCGCGGCGTTCGAAATCGATCGGATCGAGCACAGCGCAGCGTCCGCCCCAGATGCCGAGCGTGCCGCCGAAGAACCGCAACCGCGATTGGTCGAGGTCGTAGTAGGGCATGCCGACGTTCTCGCCTCGATACAGGTCCTGCGTCGGCTGCTCGAAGTCGAGGCCGCCGCTTTCGAGCAGGCAGACGTTGCGGCCGAGCGCAACGAGCCGCCGCGCGAGCGTGATGCCGGCAACGCCCGCGCCGACGATGCACACGTCGTGCTCGGGAATGGCGGCGTCGCTCTGCGCTCGCAGATCGATCAGCATCGCGGCGACCCTGCGCCCGCGATCGCAGGACCACGGCCGGCATCGACTTCGCGCTCCGGCGGCCGCTTCTGGTCCTGCCACCAGCAGCTCCACATGATGATCGCGTACAGCACGCGGCCGTGATTCGCCTTGCCGGCGCGATGCTCGCGGGCGATCGCGTCGACTTCGCTCGCGACGAGGTAGCCCGTTTCGGCTGCGCCGCTCGCATGCCACGCCTCGCGCGCGAAGTCACTGAAGTCGCCGCGGAACCACTGGGCGAACGGAAGCTGGAAGCCGAGCTTCCGCTTGTCCATCGCTCCCGCCGGCAGCCACGGTTCCGCCGCCTTGCGCAACACGTACTTGCCGATCTTGCCCTTGAGCTTCATCTCGAGCGGGATCGTGAGCGCCCAGTCGACGAACTGGTGCGACAGGAACGGCACGCGCGCTTCCAGCGAGTGCGCCATGCTCGCGCGGTCGAGCCGGTTCAGCAGGGATCCCGGCATGTGGACGGTCAAATCGGCGAGCAGGAACTGCTGCAGCGGCGACAGCGACCGATACGCTGGATCGCCGAAGTACTCCGCTTCCAGGTTCGCGAACCCGTGGGCGCTGTCCTGCCGCCGCCAGACGCCAGGATCGTAAATTCGTGCCCGCAACACTGGCGAGGTGATCTGCGTTCCGGCAAAGAACCGCTGGAAGCCGCTGTCGAGCAGCGCCGCGTCGCGGAAGCGCATTGCATTCTGGCGCAGATAGTTCCAGCTGCGCGACGAGGCGCGCGGCAGCCGATCGATCAGTCGCGCCGCCGGGCCCATCGCCCTGATCAGCGGGCTCCAACGCTGCATCAGCTCGGCCGTACGCTGGCGCTTGTAGCCGGCGAAGATCTCGTCGCCGCCTTCGCCGCAAAGCACCACTTTGACGTGCTCGGCAGCGAGCCGGGACAGGTACCAGATCGGCACCGCCGCAGTCGCGGCGCACGGTTCGTCGAACGAGCGCTGCACTGCGGGAAAGATGTCCTCCGCCGCCATCGGCTGCATCGGCAGCACGATGTGCTCGCAACCGAGGTGCTCCGCGAAGCGGCGCGCCGCTTCGGTTTCGTCGATCGCCGAGCCCGGAAAGCCGATCGTGAACGCCTTGATGCGATGGTTGGTGGACCGCGTCATCGCGGCGGTGACAGCGCCGGAATCGACACCTCCCGACAGGAACGCGCCGACGGGAACGTCGGCCAGCATGTGCCGGCGGACGGTGTCGAGCACCCGCGTGCGCGTCTCCTCGATCCAGTCCTGCTCCGATACGCCCTCGCGGATACGAAAGCGCGGTCGCCAGAACACGCTGCGCACCGCCGCGCCTGCGCGGCCGATATGCAGGACGTTGCCCGGCTCCAGGCTTCGCACCTGCTGATAGATGGAGCGCGGCTTTTGAACGTGGCCGAAGCTCCAGAAGTCGTGAACCGCGCGCTCGTCGATGTCGAAGCGGTGCTCGGGAAGCACGCGCAACGCGCGCAATTCCGACGCGAACGCGAGGCCGCCGTTTTGCTCCGTGAGGTAGAGCGGCTTGATGCCGAGCGGATCGCGGGCGAGCGTCAGGATCCGCTCGGCGCGATCCCAGATCGCCGCCGCATACATGCCTTCGAGCTTGAGCCAGGCGTCGTCGCGCCAGTGCACGAAGGAAAGCAGCAGCGTTTCGGTGTCGCTCTTCGTCTGGAATGCGAAACCCGCCGTGGCGAGCTCCGCGCGAAGGTCCAGGTGGTTGTAGATCTCGCCGTTGAACACCACTGAATAGCGGCCGTCACGGGTCGCGATCGGCTGATGGCCGCCCGCGACGTCGATGATCGACAGGCGGCGCATGCCGAAGCCGAAATCGCCGTCGACGAGATCGCCGCTGTCGTCCGGACCGCGATGGACGATCCGGTCGCATTGCGACTGAATCGCCTCGCGCGTGACGGGACGTCCGGCGCGGCGATACCAGCCGGCTATCCCGCACATGCGTCAGCGCCGGCCCGGTGCGCGGTTGACGCGTGTCGGCACAGCGTCCGCCACCATCAGCCAAGCTTGGCGCGCAACGCGCGGAGCTCGTCCTCCAGCCGCTGGATCCGTTCCACGTAGCAGAGCACGACGCTCACCGCATGTGCGTCGAGCTCGAAGTCGCGGCGAATGCGCGATGCGGTCTTCGCCACGGCAAGCCAGCGCGCCTCGAACGTCCAGGTGGGTGCATCGGGGTTGCGGGGGACGATCGCGCCGTAGCGGACCAGCTCGATCATCTCGCTCTCCGGCAGACCGGACGCGCCGACGAGCTCCTGCCACGTCACCTCGGCGATCGCGTCGAGATACAAGGCGTCATCGACGGGTGTGCTCATTGGAGAACCTTCACGCTTCGCGCTCCGCGATTCGCCCTCGGGGCGGCCGTTGTGGCTCATGGCACGGCCTCCCGTTCGAGTTGCGCACGGGGGTTGAAGTTCGAGGTGTCGGCAAGCTGCTGGTACAGCGCCTTCTGCTTGTCGTCGACGACGGTCGGCACGTCGATGCGCACGACTGCGTGCAGGTGACCGGCCGCGCCGCTGCCGCGCTTCATGCCGCGGCCGGAAAGACGAAGCTCCTGTCCGGCGCGCGTGCCGGGCGGCACTTTGAGCGTGACGGCGCCAGCCGGCGTGGGCAAGCGGACGCTCGTGCCCAGAACCGCTTCCCACGGTGTCAGCGGCAGGTCGATGTAGATGTCGCGGCCCGACGCCCGATATACGGGGTGCTCCGCGACCTCGATGTCGAGATAGAGGTCGCCATCGGGTCCGCCATTCATGCCCTTGCCGCCTTTGCCGGGCACGCGCAATTTCTCGCCGTTCGCCACCCCCGGCGGAATGCGCGTCTTCACATGGTGAGGTACGCGCCGCATTCCGCCGTCCTGTGTCCATTCGAGCGCCGACAGCTCGAGATCGACTTCGGTGCCGTGGAATGCCTGCATGAACGAAAGGCGCACGACGGCCTCGTAGTCGCTGCCCGGCATCGGATAGTTGCCGCCCCGCGCGCCGGCGCCGCCTCGCCCTTGCCGCCCCGCAAGGCCGGCGAAGAGGCTCGACAGGTCGAGGTCCTCGAAGCCGCCGCTGCCACCGGAATATGTTTCCGAGAATTGCCGGCCCCAGTCCGGCGACGGGCGGAATTCCTCACCTGGCCGATGGCTGCCGAGCTGGTCGTACGCAGCGCGCTTCTCCGGATCCTTGAGCGTCTCGTAGGCCTCGGACATCTCCTTGAACTTGGCCTCGGCATCCTTTTCCTTGGATACGTCCGGGTGATATTTGCGCGCCAGCTTGCGATACGCGGTCTTGATCTCGTCGGGAGTCGCTTCCTTCTTCACCCCGAGGATCGCGTAATAGTCCTTGTACTTCATGCGGGTTCCTTGAACTTGGGCCGTACCGTCAATGCGCATTATGAGGGCATCCCAGGTCCGCTGCCGTGCGCGGGGCCACAAGTGCAACCCACGCCGCAGTGTTCGACGGCGGCGTCCGCGACGCGGTACGATCGTGCGAATCGGACGACGGGAACGCAATGAAATTATCGGTGCTCGACCAGTCTCCGTCCGCGGAGGGCAACACCCAGGATCAGGCGATCCGCGAGTCGCTCGCGCTTGCGCAGCGCTGCGACGATCTGCGCTACCACCGGTACTGGGTCTCCGAGCATCACAACAGCGGCAGCATCGTCGGCACGGCGCCCGAGATCCTGATGGCCGCCGTTGCAGCGACGACGCGGCGCATCCGTGTGGGCAGTGCCGGCGTCATGCTGCCGCATTACTCGGCGCTCAAGGTCGCGGAGCAGTTCCGCGTGCTGGAAGCGCTCGCGCCTGGAAGAATCGATTTGGGCGTCGGCCGCGCGCCCGGATCCGACCGGCTCACGGCGTTCGCGCTCAACCCGCATGCGAACGCCGCGGACGAATTCCCGCGCCAGGTGTATGAGCTTCAATCGTGGGTCGCCGGCACTGCGCTGCCCGACGACCATCCGTTTCGCGCGATTGCCGCGCAGCCGCAGGGCCCGACGAGCCCGGAAATCTGGATCCTGGGAAGCTCCGACTACGGCGCACGGCTCGCCGCACACTTCGGCTTGCCTTACGCGTTTGCGTATTTTTTCAGCGATGGCGCAGGCGTCGACGAAGCGCTGGCGCTCTACCGGCGCAACTACCGGCCGAGCGAGCGCTATCCGCAGCCGATCGCGACCATCTGCGTCTGGGCGCTCGCGGCAGATAGCGAGGAGGAGGCACGGCGGCTCTTCACGACCCGCGAATACTGGCGCGTCGGGTTCGAGAAGGGACTGCGCAATCCGCTGGTGTCGCCGGAGCGTGCGAGCACGCATCCGTATGCCGACGACGAACGCGCGCTCATCGAGCGTCTTAGGCGCAAGGCATTCATCGGAACGGCGGGACAGGTTGCGACGACCCTGACCACGCTCGCGGGCAGGCTCGGGCTCGATGAGCTCGTCATCAACACGTGGACGTTCGATCCCGCGGCGCGCCGCCGCTCGTACGAGCTGCTCGCGGCCGAGTTCGAGCTTTAACCGATGACTGGAACTCGCGGCGCAGACGCTCTCATGCGCACGCTCGTTGCGGGCGGTGTGCGCAACATCTTCACGCTATCGGGTAATCACATCATGCCGCTGTTCGATGCGGCGCTCGACGCGGGTGTCCGATTGCTGCACACGCGACACGAAGCGGCCACCGTGCACATGGCGGATGCATGGGCGCGGATCACCGGCGACATCGGAATCGCCCTCGTCACCGGCGGGCCGGGCCACGCCAACGCCGTGGGCGCGCTCTACACGGCGCTGATGGCGGAGTCTCCGGTCGTGCTCATCTCGGGCCACGCGCCCCACGACGAGCTCGGGCGCGGCGCGTTCCAGGAGATGAAGCAGGCCGACATGGCGGCGCCCGTCGTGAAAGCGTCGTGGACGAGCGCGAGCGCCGCGGAAATACGAGCCGATATCGCGCGCGCCATGCGCATCGCGCGCACCGGGCGTCCCGGGCCGGTTCACTTGAGCGTTCCGCAGGACGTGCTCGAAGCAACGGTCGACGACGCGGGCGTGGCGAGCGCCGCAGCTTTCGCACCCGAGCGTGCGCTGCTGGACCAAACGGCCGCGAACGCGATCCTCGCGACGCTCACCGCGGCCAAGCGGCCCTTGATCCTCGCGGGTCCGGCGTCGCTGACACGAGCAGCGCGCGCGCGGCTCGCCGCGCTCGAATGCGCCACGGGCATTGCGTGCGTCGGCATGGAAAGTCCGCGCGGCATCAACGATCCCTGCCTCGGCGCGTTCGCCGAAATGCTGGCTCGCACGGACTGCGTGCTGCTGCTCGGCAAGCGGCTGGATTTCACGCTCGCCTTCGCCAAGGCGCCCGCATTCGATCCCGATTGCGTGTTCGTCCAGATCGACGCGGACGCCTCGGAGCTCGATCGAACGAGGCGGGCGGTCGGCGACCGGCTGGCCGCGTCCGCGCTTGCCGATGTCACCGGGGCCGTCGATACGCTCATCGCCCGGGCTGCGCGACGCGCTTCATCCGAGCGCGGATGGTCGGACGAAGTCCGGGCGGCGATTGCGTATCGCCCGCCGGCTTGGGACACCGCGCGCGCTGGGGTCGCCGGCAGGCTGCATCCCGCTGCGGCCTGCCGGCCTTTGCAATCGCTGCTCGATCGGCATCCCGAATCGGTGCTCGTTTGCGACGGCGGCGAATTCGGCCAGTGGGCGCAGGCGTGCCTCGAGGCGCCGCATCGCGTGATCAACGGCGTCGCAGGCTCGATCGGATCGGCGCTGCCGTTCGCGCTCGCTGCGCGGCTCGCGCAGCCGGATGCGCCCGTCGTCGCGCTCCTGGGCGACGGGACGTTCGGCTTTCACATGGCGGAGATCGATACTGCAGTGCGCTACGATCTGCCGTTGGTCGCGGTCGTGGGCAACGATGCGCGCTGGAACGCCGAATACCAGATCCAGTTGAAGCGCTATGGCTCCGATCGGCTGGTCGGATGCGATCTTCGTCCGCTGCGGTACGACGCCGTCACGCGGGCGCTGGGCGGGCACGGCGAGCACGTGACCGAAGCCGCCGCGTTGCCGGCGGCGATCGAACGAGCGCAAGCGTCGGGCCTTCCCGCGTGCATCGACATCGCGATCGATAGCGTCGCGGCGCCCATGGTGAGGCGCGAGGCGTGCTAGCGGCCCTTACCGAACGGCCCTAGCCTTGACGAGGGAAAAACCGGGTCACACCATGTGCGGGTTTCGCGTCGCACCGTCGGCTGGATCGACGGCACTCCCGGGACAGGCTCCATGCCAACCGTGTTCGTCAACTACAGAAGAGAAGAAACCGCCGGCGAGGCACGAGCCTTGTTCAACGAGCTCGCGGGAGTGCTCGGCCACGATTCCGTATTCATGGACGTGGACAACATCGCACTGGGGCGCGATTTCCGGGAGGCGATGCAGGAGCGCCTCGCCTCGTGCGACCTGATGCTGGCTCTGATCGGCAAGGGTTGGATCGACGCCAAGGACTCCGCGGGTCATCGTCGGCTAGACAACGCCAGCGATTACGTGCGTCTCGAGATCGCTGCCGCGCTCAAGCGAAACATTCCGGTGCTGCCCGTGCTCGTGCAGGGCGCGCATATGCCCGCAGCCGAAGCCTTGCCGCAGGACATTCGCGACTTCGCGTTTCGCAACGCGTTCGAGCTCTCGCATACGCGGTGGGGCTCCGATGTCCACGAAATGCTGAAGCGCCTGGGAGTTGGCGCGCAGGGTCACACGCACGCGGCAGCGCTGCCGACCCATCAGCCGATTGTCGACGCATCGACCGAACGCTGGGCGAGCGCGGGGACACCCCACACCCGTCGGACCTGGATCTCCGTTGCACCGGCCGCGGCGATCGTCATCGCTCTGGTTGGCGGCGGACTCATCTACTACCTCGCGAACGCCGACGAGCGTGCGAAAAGCGAGCAGGCTCAACTCGCGAGCGCCAAGGCCGAGGCCGACGCGCGCGTCGACGCCGCCAAGGCCGAAGCCGAGAAGGCGCGTAGTGACGCCGAAGCTGCCCGGGCGGCGGCGGCCGCAGCGCAAATCGCCAGGGAAAAGGCGGAGGCAGCGCAGGCCGCCAGGGAACGGGCTGACGGGACCCAGGCCGAGAAGGACCGTGCCGCCGCTACGCAAGCGGCCGCGGGCAAATCGCATGCGCCGCAAGCATCGAAGGACAAGTCTCCGGCTGCAGAGACGGACCGCAAGCGAGCCGCGTCACAATCCTCGCCTTCCAGTTCGTCGACGTCCTCCGCTTCGACGGCTGCCGATACGCAGAGCCTGCTCAAGCAGGCGCAGGCGTTGGAGAAGGGCGACGGTATTACGCGCGACCTGACCGAGGCGGCGCGGATATATCGAATCGCCGCCGAGAAGGGCAATGCGGTCGCGCAGTTTTCGCTGGCTCGGATGTACCAGTACGGCCGCGGCGTCGAAAAGGACGACTTGCAAGCGATGGCCTGGGACCGCAAGGCTGCGGCGCAAGGTAACGCCGACGCGCTCTATGCGATTGGCCTTGCGTATTCGGCCGGACGCGGCGCTGAAAAGGACGAAGCCCAAGCGGAAAGGTGGTACAAACGCGCCGCCGACGCCTTCCGCAAGGCAGCCGATCAGGGCGACGTGCAAGCGCAGCAAATGCTGGGGCACATGATGCTGTACGGACGCGGTGTGCCGAAGGACGAGGCGGAGTCGCTAAAGTTGTTCCGCAAGGCGGCCGATCAAGGAAGCGCTTTGGCTCAGTACTATGTTGGTTTCGCGTACGCGAACGGCACGAGCGCGCCGCGCGACTACACCGAAGCCGCGAAGTGGTATCGCAAGGCAGCCGACCAGGGACAGGTCCCCGCACAATTCTTCCTCGGTCGGCTGTACGCCAACGGCCAGGGCGTACCGAAGGACGATGCCGAAGCGGTGAAGTGGTATCGCAAGGCGGCCGCACGCGGCAACCGCGACGCGCAGGCCGAATTAACCAAGCGCGGATTGAGCGGGTCGAAGTGAGGCGAAGGCGCATTGGCCATCCGGCGTTAACGCCGACATCGCCTGCTGCTATTCCGCCTCTCTAGTAGCGAATCTTCGCGACCGCGCGCAGGTTTTCCGGCGTCGTCGTCGGAAACCCGAAGAACTCGAGATACGCAGGAATCTGCTCGAACAACATGTCGGTGCCGACCTGATATTTGCAGCCGCGCGCCGCGGCGGCGCGCAGGAACGGCGTCATCTCCTGCTTCATCACGACCTCACCGACGAACGCGGACGGCGAGACGCGGGTCACGTCCATCGGCAGCGGATCGCCTTCGTTCATGCCGAGCGGGGTGCCGTTCACGACCAGCGCATAGCCGAAAGGGTCGTTCGAGCCCGTCCGTACTTCGAGGCCGGGATAATGCTTGCGCAACCGATTGGCGAGACCGTCGGCGGCAGCGGGCGTCGCGTCGTAGAGTCCGATCTTCGCGAGGCCAGCCGCCGCTAGGGACGCGGCGATCGCCGAGCCGACGCCGCCGCAGCCGACGACGAGCGCGCTCGAGCCTTCGAGGCGCAGCCCCTTGCGCTGGACGCCGCGGACGAAGCCTGCGCCGTCGAACATGTCGCCGAGCAGACTGCCGTCGGCGCGCAGCAGGATCGCATTGCACGCTCCCGCGATGCGCGCCGTCGGGGTGACTTCGTCGACCAGGTCGACGGTCGTTACCTTGTGCGGCATCGTGATGAGCGCGCCGCGCAGGTTGGTGACCTTGCGCAAGCTCGCGAGTACGTGAGGGTAATCCGCTGCCTTCACGCCCATCGGCATCACGACGGCATCGAGGCCCTGCTGCTCGAAGTACGGGTTGTAGATCATCGGCGCCTTGAACGCCTCGGTCGGGTACCCGATGTGCGCGATGAGGGTGGTGGTGCCGCGAATCATCGAAGTGTTTCCCGCTCGGCCGATTATTGCGTCGTCGCGTGCTAGCTCTTCGCGACGGCGCGCACCGTGGAGACGGCGGCGCGTAACCCGAGTAGATAGCTGTCGACGCCGAAACCGCAAACCGAGCCGCGCACGACTTCGGCGAACACCGAATGATGACGGAACGCCTCGCGTGCGTGCACGTTCGACATGTGGATCTCGACGATCGGCGCTTTCAGGATGGCGAGCGCGTCGCGGATGCCGATACTGTAATGGGTCCAGGCGCCCGCGTTGATGAGGACGGCGTCGACACC
>Ga0070670_100004518_pt1 | contig 11661 bp, 9 predicted proteins | sample KBSS63metaG_FD_64665 | JGI IMG/M metagenome (GOLD analysis project Ga0070670, IMG submission 64665) | Switchgrass rhizosphere microbial communities from Kellogg Biological Station, Michigan, USA - KBS S6-3 metaG | ecosystem: Host-associated > Plants > Roots > Rhizosphere > Soil ... | reverse complement strand
CATGCAGGCTGTCGTCCACGCGACCAGGCGTATGCCCGGCCCATCGACAGCGGATCCCGTGGTAAAGGAATGAAGGAAACCAAGGTCCCCGGTCTTCAGTGCCGACTTCACATCGGTTTCAGCTATTCCGTCGCCAAGATGTACCCGCATCTCGAACGGCGACTTGGCCTCCAGCGAAACGGTTTCAGGCGCGGGAGAGGGCGCCGGCGCTGTCTCCACGTCATTCTCCATGGAAAGTGCGGTTGATCACATCCATCTGCTGCTCGCGCGTCAAACGGACGAAGTTCACGGCATAGCCAGACACCCGGATCGTAAGGCTCGGATATTTCTCGGGATTGTCCATCGCGTCCATCAACGTCTCCCGGTTCAGCACGTTGATGTTCATGTGGTAACCGGTCACTCCGAAGAAACGGTCGAGGATCGACGTCAAATTCGTAATCCGGTCCTCAGGACGATTTCCGAGGCCAGCCGGGACCAGCGTGGTGGTCAACGAAATCCCATCGGCGGCGTCGCGATACGGGATTTTCGCCACGGAGGCGGCCGACGCCTGAATTCCATGGCTGTCGCGGCCGTGCATAGGGTTGGCCCCCGGCGCGAACGGCTCGCCCATGCGGCGCCCGTCAGGCGTGTTTCCGGTGGCCTTTCCGTAGACGACGTTGGACGTGATCGTCAGCACCGACTGGGTGTGAAGCGAGTTGCGGTAGGTCGGGTGCCTCCGGAGCTTGGACATGAACGTGCTGACCAGCCAGCTCGCCATGAAATCGACCCGGTTGTCGTTGTTGCCGAATAGCGGGAAGTCCCCCTCTGTCTCATAGTCGGTGATGAGACCGGTCTTGTCCCTGATCACCTTCACCTTGGCATATTTGATGGCCGAAAGACTGTCGGCGACGACGGACAGGCCGGCGATGCCGAAGGCCATGGTGCGGACCGGCGCATAATCATGCAGCGCCATCTCCAGCCGCTCATAGGAATATTTGTCATGCATGTAGTGGATGCAGTTCATGGCCGTGACGTAAGTCTCGGCCAGCCAGTCCATGGTCCTGTCGAACCGCTCCAGGACATCGTCGAAGTCGAGGTAATCGCCCTTGACCGGCTCGGCCACGGGCGCGACCTGCTTTCCTGACTTCTCGTCGCGACCACCGTTGATGGCATAGAGCAGGCACTTGGCGAGGTTCGCGCGAGCGCCGAAAAACTGCATCTGTTTGCCCATGGCCATTGGCGACACGCAGCAGGCGATCGCGCCGTCGTCGCCCCAGGCCTGGCGCATGATTTCGTCGCTTTCGAACTGGATCGAGCTCGTGTCGATCGCGACCTTCGAAGCGAAGCGACGGAAGCCTTCCGGGAGTTGCGGCGAATACCAGATGGTGAGGTTAGGCTCGGGAGCCGGACCGAGATTGTAGAGCGTCTGCAGGAAGCGGAAGCTTGTCTTGGTCACCAGCGGTCGCCCGTCGTCACCCATGCCCGCGATGGATTCGGTCACCCAGGTCGGGTCTCCCGAGAAGAGCTCGTCATATTCAGGAGTCCGCAGGAACCGGACGATCCGCAGCTTGATGACGAAGTCGTCGATGATTTCCTGCGCCTCTTCCTCGGTGAGGAGGCCGGCTTTGAGGTCACGCTCGAAATAGACGTCGAGGAAGGTCGAGACCCGGCCCAGCGACATTGCGGCGCCATTCTGGTCCTTCACTGCGGCGAGATAGCCAAAATAGAGCCACTGCACGGCTTCCTTCGCGCTTTCCGCAGGGCGAGAGATGTCGAAGCCGTACTTGGCTGCCATTTCCTTGAGGTCGCCGAGCGCGCGGATCTGATCCGAAAGCTCTTCGCGGTCGCGGATGATTTCGTCGGTCGACCATTCGGAATCGAGCGCAGCTTTCTCTTCCTTCTTGCGCTCGATCAACCGGTCGACGCCGTAAATTGCGACGCGGCGATAATCACCGATGATCCTGCCGCGGCCATACGCATCCGGAAGTCCGGTCAGAAGGTGACTACTGCGCGCTTTGCGCACGTTCTCGGTGTAGGCGTCGAACACGCCTTCGTTGTGCGTCCTGCGGTATTTGGAGAATGCCTCGACGACGTTCGGGTCGGGTGTGTATCCGTAGGCTTCGAGCGAGTTGATCACCATTCGCAGCCCGCCGTTAGGCATGATCGCGCGCTTCAGCGGCGCATCGGTCTGCAGGCCGACAATGACCTCATTGCCCTTGTCGATATAGCCCGCGTCGTGCGCGGTGATTGTGCTCGGGATCTGCGAGATGTCGAGCACGCCTTTCTTGCGTTCCTCCAGGAACAGATCGGCGAGCTTTTTCCAAAGCGCCGTGGTTCGTTTGGTCGGTCCGGCCAGGAAGGATTCGTCGCCGTGGTAAGGCGTGTAATTCTGCTGGATGAAGTGACGAACGTTGATTTCCTTCATCCACAAGCCGCGCTCGAAATCCGGGCGGGACTTTGCCTTTGCCTTGGCTTTCGGTTCGAGCACGGTCGTCGACATGCGAGTTCTCCCGTTGGAGTTCAGTTGGTTGCAGGTTGTGCGATTTGCGGATTGGCCGAACCGCGCGCCTTCGAGCCCGTCTCCCGCAGCAGGAAGGTGAGCAGGATCGCGAGCGCGACTCCGTAGAGCAGCGGCTGAAAGGTATCCTGATAGTGTCCCAGCTGACGCTCGGTGCCGGCGCTAGTGGCGGCCAGCATCCGCGCGAAGATCGGGCCGAACAGCGCGGTCATCGAGAAGTTGATGAAGTTGATGACTCCGGTGGCGGTGCCACTGAGGTCCGGCCTGTTCGCTTCCTTGATCACCGTGTAATTGATCATCGCCGAGCCCGAGGCGATCCCGGTGACGAGACCTAGCGCATAGGGCGGAAAAACGTCGGCGGGCCCATAGAGGATCAGGGCGAGGCAAAGCAGGAGCACGACCGTCGCGCCGAGGATCACAGGTTTGCGCCGGCCGAGACGGTCGGACATCCACCCCAACAGGGGGCAACCGATAATCCACCCGAATGGCACCGAGGCCGAGCGGAGGACCGCTTCAGAATAAGGAATGCTATGGGCTTCCTCGAGGAAGCGGACACCCCAGACCATGTCGAAGATCGTCGTCGGCATGAATATCAGCCCGGCGATGAGTCCGCAGAGTATCGACTGCGGATTGGCGAAGACCGTTCCGAAGCCGCGGAGCGCCGTACCAAGCCCCGCTCTCGGCGCGTTACCGGCGGCCTTGCGCGAAGGAATGAGGACGAACAGGAAGATTGCGATCGGGATTCCGATCAGCCCGGTGACCAGCCAGAAGCTGTCCCAATTCACCCCCGACGAAATGATCGGGCCGACAGCGAACTGGCCGGCCGAACCGCCCGCCATTCCGAACATCTGCGTGACGCCAATCATCGTCGCTGCGCGCGACGCCGGCATGTAGGTGCTGACGAGGTAGATGGCGCCGATCAAAGCGAAGACACCGCCGGCGCCCTGCATGAACCGCCCGACGCTCGCGAGTGTCGTGTCGCCCGTCGAGAAGAGCATGGCCCCCATCGCGACAAACGCTGCGCCCAGCGGCACCACCGCGCGCGGACCAACCTGGTCCATCGCAACTCCAGCGATCAGGCTGAACGGCGCATAGCCCCAGTAGAAGAGTCCGACGAGCGAAGCGATGCCGACTGCAGTCATACCGAAGGCCTGCGTCAGGTCCGGCATCATCACGGCCGGGGCCGACCGCATCGCGTACTGGTAGAAATAGAAGACGGCGGTCAGCAGCCAGGCGAACGTGACGGCGTGATTTGCCCCTCTCACGACCGCCGCGTCGCCTGGCACGGCCGCTGTCCTCAGCAGAGGACGAGCGACTGTGCGAGACCAGCCTCCGAAGTCTCCTTGTACTTCGGGTTCATGTCCTTGGCCGTCTGCGCAAGCGCAGTGATGACGGAGTCAATGTCGACGCGCCTGTTTTCGACGATCTCGTTCTTGGCAATGAGATAGCCGGTCCAGGACTTCACTGCGCCAAAGGCACAGCGCTCGATGCAGGGGATCTGCACGAAACCCGCCACCGGATCGCAGGTCATGCCGAGATGGTGCTCGAGCGCGGCTCCGGCTGCGTTTGCCGCGATCTGCGGGGAATCGTCATGAGCTGCCGCAATCGCCGCGCCGCCCATTGCCGATGCCACCCCGATCTCGGCCTGGCAGCCTCCTTCCGCTGCGGAAAGGGTGGCGTTGTGCTTGCAAAGATAGCCGATAATCGCTCCTGCAAGCAGCGCCTCGCGCAGCTTCTGGGTCGGCTTGTTCGCACCTTCGGGTCCGAGTGAATAGATGACTGCCGGCATCACGCCCGCCGACCCGCCCGTAGGCGCCGTGATCACCAGGTGTCCGCGAGCATTCTCTTCCGATCCGGCGAGAGCGGCGGCCGAGACGAGACCGATGCCCTTCCGGGCCGGCAACGGCTCCAGCATCGCCTTCTTGTAGACGTCGCCAGCCTTGGTCTTCAGCTTGATCGGCCCAGGCAAGGTGGCGGTCGGCGCATTCAGGCCCGTCTTCACCGTGGCCTGCATCGCTCCGATGATCTTGTCCAGGAAAGCGTCGATCTCCGCCTTGTCGCGCCCCGAAATCGACAGCTCGTTCGCGTACGCCAGCTGCGCGAGCGTGATGTTGTCGCGCTTGGTAAAGTCGAGCACTTCCTTCATCGTCGAATAGGGGTATTTCGGCGGGTTCTTCTTGGGCGGCGTGTAGCCCTTCCACTCGATGAAGCCCCCGCCTACCGAATAATATTCCTGTTCCAACAGGACCTTGTCGCCAGCCATGAGCTTGGCGGTCATCGTATTCGGGTGATGGAACTCGCCCTTGGGCGCATCGTAAATGATGTCCTTCAGGGACACGTTGATCGTCTTCGGTCCAAGCTTCACCGGGAACTGCTTGTCCGGATGGACAATCAGGTCATCAAGGATCGCCGGGTCGATCGTTGCCGGCTCGTAGCCCGCAAGACCGGCCAGAGCTGCGCGCTCCGTGCCGTGCCCCTTGCCGGTCGCGCTCAGGCTTCCGAACAAGTGAACCTTGAGTGCCGTCGCTTGCGCAAGCTGGGCGGCCGGAAGCTTCGATGCCCGCTGGTAGAAATCGTAAGTGATCCGCATCGGGCCGATCGTGTGCGAAGACGACGGTCCTGGGCCGACCTTGTAGAATTCGTCGACCAGGGTCATCACCGGCCCCTTGGTGTTCTTGATCACCTGAAGGTTGGGATCGACGTCGCCGCCGCCCAGCGGCGGACCAGCTGGAGCCTGTGCCCACAAGGGATTGGCCGTCCCGCCTAACGCGACGATGGCTGCGGCCATGGCGCTGCGCATCATGAATGACCGGCGATCAGAGCCAGCTGCGGGTTCCGAATAATCCAGCTCGGGGAGTGCGAAATCCTCGCCCCGTGACATGCTGTCCATCACCTTGCCTCCGTCCTAGATGACGCACTGGCGTCCATTCACGCCGCCGGCATCCCCCAACGCCTCCGTAAGGGCGCCTTGGGCTATCAGCCGCCGATAGTCGCGAAAGTATCCGGGTCATTCCCGAGAGGGTGTTCGTCCTACTACTGATTGGTGCCCGTTTCCGGGTACCTATCGAGAGAATCCCGGATTTCTGTGAGAGACGAGCGGCATAAGTGACTGGACGATGCATCAGGCAGCGACAGATCATGATTTGACGAGCGACGGTCGGCACGAAGCCGTCAGTCATGTCTACAGCCTGTGTTTTTTCCGCCCCGGCGATATCGTTCCCGACGTGAGGCTGATCGAGGCGGCCTCGGACGACGAGGCGGTCGAGTCGGCGCGAGAGAATCTCCTGTTCACGACCCGCGAGGTTTGGGAGCGGCACCGGCTTGTCGCGGTCATTCCGCCGTCTCAGGGCTGAGCGACGGTCGGTCGGACTTGCGCCGGTTTGCCACGGAACTCGCTCACTGCAGATTCGATGGTCGGAAAGAAACGGCCCTCACCAAACAGGGTGAACAGCCCGAACCGCTTGAGCTTGTCCTTCACCGGGTCCTTCAGCTCCGCGAAGCAGAGCTCGACATTCTGTGATTTCAGAATCTCATCCAGATCCATGAGGGCATCTGCGGAGGTCACGTCGACGCTGGTGATCGGCGCGGCGGCTACGACGATCCGCTTCACAGGTGTCGGCGATTCCCTGATCGCGTCCTGAATGCGCTGGCTGAACAGCTCCGCGTTCGCGAAGAACAATGGCGCATCCCAACGGAACAGGACGAGCCCGGGAACCCTTGAAGCGCCAGGATAGCGCGTGATGTCGTGATAACCCTCGACCTCTTCGGGTTGGCCCAGGATCGCGGAGTGTGGACGCCATCCATCCCACAGGAATTCGATCACGGCCAAACCGATTGCGATTCCGATGCCGGGAATCGCTCCGAACACGGCGACTCCTGCGGTGCAGACGATGGACAGCCAGAACTCCCAATTCTGGATGCGATAGATGCGGGCAAGATCCGAGAATTCGAACAGACCCACCGCCGCGGCAATGACGACGGCTGCGAGCGCCGAGTAGGGCAGGTCCTTGAACAGCATGGGGGCGGCCACGATGACCAGTGCAACGATCAGCGCTCCGATCACCCCGGTTAGCTGAGTCTTCGATCCCGCCGCCTCGGCAACGGGCGTCCGCGACGAGCTGCTGCTGATTGCGAAGCCCTGGAAAAAGCCGGCCGCCAGGTTGGCCGCCCCCAAACCGATCATCTCCTGATTAGGATCGACCCGCGTCCCGGTCCGGGCAGCAAATGTCCGGGACAGCACGCTGGTGTCGGCAAAGGCCACGATCGCGACGGCGAATCCCCCCATCAGGATTGGCCCGAGGTCGCTCAGTTGCAGCCAGGGAATCGCGAACTCGGGCAGGCCCTGAGGTACCGGCCCAAGCACTTTGACTCCATATCTCTCGGGCAAGTCGAACCAGCCCGCGATGACCGTGGCGACGATGACCGCGACGAGTATGGCGCCCATGCGCTTATGGGCCTTGAGCAGGAGGATCAGCAGCAGCGTCCCGGCGCCCAACGCCGTACCAGCCAAATTGGCTTTGCCGTCCGCAACGGACTGGCCGATCGCCCAAAGATCTCGCAGGGGGCCCGCGCTGTCGATTGAAAAACCGAACAGCTTCGGCAGCTGGCTGATCAGCACCGCGAGCGCAATGCCGTTCATATAGCCGTAGCGGATCGGCTTGGAGAGAAGCTCCGTGATGAAGCCGAGCCGTGCGATGCCACCCGCAATGCAGCAGGCCCCGGCGACGATCGCCATGGCGCCCGCAATCGCTACGGCGCGGCCCGGGTCCGATGCGGCCAACGGCAGCACGACGCCGAGAATGATCGGAGCTAGCGACGAGTCCGGGCCGAGGACAAGGATGCGGCTTGGGCCGAGCAGGGCATAAGCGATTAGCGGGACGATGGTCGCGTAGAGACCGTTGATCGCCGGAAGGCCCGAGGCGACTGCATAAGCGATGCCGACCGGCACGAGCATCGTCGAGAGGACGATGCCCGCCACGAGATCGTTGCGCAGCCAGGTGAGCTGATAGCCTCGAAGCGTCTGCAGGCCTGGAAGCCAGTCAAGCCAACTCTTCCCGGAGTGCTCCAGGATCACGCCATCCTTGTCGACGATGCTCGACATCTCATCGCTGCCACAGGGCCGGCGAAGGTCAGTAGAGCTCGCGAACGAGTTTCACCTTATGGGTGTCGATCTTGTCGTCGTAGTGACGCTTGTCGGACCGCTTGCCGAGATGGATCTTTTCCCGCTTGATCTTTTTGTAGGGGATCTTGCTCAGTATGTGCTTGATCCCGTTGAGCCGGGCGCGCTTCTTCTCGTCGCTACGCAACACATACCATGGCGCAAGCGGGTGGCTGGTGGCCTCGAACATCTCGTCGCGGGCGCGCGAATAATCGTACCAGCGGGAATAGGATTTGACGTCCATCGGACTTAGCTTCCACTGCCTCAGCGGGTCGTCGATGCGCTGGCGGAACCGTCGATCCTGCTCCTTCTGTCCGACCTCGAGCCAAAGCTTGATCAGGATGACTCCGGATTCGACGAGCCAGCGTTCGAACTTGGGCACATTTTCGAGGAATTTCTCGACGTCCTCTTCCTTCGTGTAACCCATGACCCGCTCGACGCCGGCCCGGTTGTACCAGCTACGATCAAAGATCACGATTTCCCCCGCCGCCGGCAGGTGCTCGACGTAGCGTTGCAGGAACAGTTTCTTGCGCTCGTGCTCGCTTGGCGCGCTCAGGGCCACAATGCGGAAGGTGCGCGGGCTGACCCGCTCCGTCATTCGCTTGATCAGTCCGCCCTTGCCGGCGGTGTCGCGGCCCTCGCAGATGATGACCACCCGCGCTCCCGTTTCGCGGACCCAGTCCTGAAGGTAGCAAAGCTCCACCTGCAGTTTCTGCAGTTCCTTTTCGTACGTCTTGGATGAAAGTTTTTCGGAATCGCGTTCGGCCTTGCCTCCGCGATCGACCTTCTTTGCGGTGACTGCGGCTCCTTTTGCATCCGTGGACCCGAATGGCTCGTGCTTTTGGATATTCATGGGGATTCTCCAGCGCGCCTCGCCGGGGACGTATCTGCTCATCGGTCCGGGAAGATATCGGGAGATGCACTGATCGTCGCATGGCGCAACCTTGCATATGCCGATGTGGAAAGGTCGCCGGGATTGCCGTCGCAAAACCTGACCCGACCGGGAACAAGGAGGAAGCAGATGGCGGTGCTCGAGGCTGAGGCTCCGACTGTCCAGCAGAACCATCACGAGAAGTTTCACAGACTGGTCGCAAAGGCTCAGGCGCATCCGCCGTTGAAGGTCGCGGTCGCGCATCCTTGCGACCAGGTATCGCTCGAAAGCGTCGCCGAAGCTGCCAAGCTGAAGCTCATCCAGCCAATCCTCGTCGGGCCGGAAGAGCGCATCCGGGCGGTCGCCAAAGAGCATGGCGTAGACATCAGCGGCTTCGAGATCGTGGACGCTGAATTCAGCCAGGATTCCGCGGCCAAAGCGGTCGAGCTCGTTCGCGAAGGCCGGGCCGAAGCGCTCATGAAAGGCAGCCTGCACACGGATGAGCTGATGGGCGCGGTGGTCAAGCGGGACACGGGTCTGCGCACCGCGAGACGGATCAGTCACTGCTTCGTCATGGACGTTCCCGGGCACGACCAGCCGCTCATCATTACGGATGCCGCAGTCAACATCGCCCCTGACCTGAAGGGCAAGGTCGACATCACCCAGAATGCAATCGATCTCGCTCACGCCCTCGGTCAGAAGGAAGTGCGGGTTGCGATCCTTAGCGCCATGGAAAGCGTCAATCCTGACGTTCCTTCGACGCTGGAAGCTGCCGCGCTCTGCAAGATGGCGGACCGCGGCCAGATTACCGGCGCGATGCTCGACGGCCCGCTCGCGCTCGACAATGCGATCAGCGCCCAGGCCGCGGCGATCAAGAAGATTTCCTCGCCCGTTGCCGGACGCGCCAACGTGCTTGTCGTGCCCGATCTGGAAGCCGGGAACATGCTTGCGAAAAGCCTGTCGTTCCTCGCCGATGCTGACGCGGCGGGGATCGTGCTCGGCGCGAAGGTACCGATTATCCTGACAAGCCGCGCTGACGAGGAAATGGCGAGGCTCGCGTCCTGCGCGGTCGCGCAATTGCTGGCCGCGGCGCGTCGGAACGACGCAAACGCAGCGATTCAATAAGCGGCCCGCATCAGCGGAACGGGAGACAAGAAGTCATGGCTCGACAAGTAGCAGTCATCAACGCGGGCTCTTCGAGCATCAAGTTCGCCGTCTTCAACGAGGATGCGGACCAGAGCCTGATCTTCCGCGGTCAGGTGGAGAAAATCGGCGTGGCGCCGCACATGGCGGTCGAAGGGGCCGACGGAGAAACCCTCGTCGAAAATGAATGGGGACCGAAGGATCTCAATCACCGATCCGCGACCAAGGTGATACTGCAAACCGCGATTGCGCTCCTGGGCGGCGAGGCGATCGAAGTCATCGGACATCGCGTTGTGCACGGCGGAACAGACTTCACCGAACCAACCCGTCTCGACAGGGCGGTACTGTCGTCGCTGGAGTCATTGATACCGCTCGCTCCACTGCACCAGCCGCATAATCTCGCTCCGATCGAAGCCATCATGGCCGAAGCGCCGCACATCCCGCAGGTGGCCTGCTTCGATACGGCCTTCCACCAGACACAGGCGCCCCTCGCGCAGGCCTTTGCATTGCCGCGGGAGATTACGGACCTCGGAGTCCGGAGATATGGCTTCCACGGGCTCTCCTATGAGTATGTAAGCGGCTATCTGCGCAAGGTCGCGCCCGATCAGGCCGATAAGCGTATCATCGTCGCCCACCTCGGAAACGGTGCCAGCCTTTGCGCAATGAATCGCGGACAGAGCGTGGCGACGACAATGGGTTTCACCGCTGTCGAGGGGCTGATGATGGGCACGCGCTGCGGCTCGATCGACCCCGGCGTGCTCATCTATCTGATGGACGAGAAAAAGCTCGACGCGCGCGGCCTCGAGGACCTCATTTACAAGAAGTCCGGCCTGCTGGGCGTCTCAGGAATAACTTCCGACATGAGGGAGCTGCGTCAGTCCGACGATCCGAGGGCTCGCGAAGCGATCGATCTTTTCATTTATCGCATCGTGCGCGAGATCGGATCGCTTGCCGCGGCGCTCGGCGGCCTGGACGGGATCGTATTCACGGGTGGTATTGGCCAGCGCGATGCGAAGACAAGACAAGAAGTGATCGCGGGTTGCGCCTGGATGGGCGCTGCAATCGACGAGGAAGCGAATGCAAGCGGCGAGCAACGTATCGATGGCTCATCCACCATTCCGATCTGGGTGCTGCCGACGGACGAGGAGCGCGTGATCGCAAGGCATTCCGCGGCGCTGCTGCGCGAGGAACCGATCAGTGAAGCTGGGGCGGTGCGTGAGCCAATGCCAGGGCCGCTCGTTTCGAATTGACGGACCTGCGCGAAATATATCGGTCCGCAAGCTCGATATAGCGAACAAGGTCTTCAAGCTGGCTTTCGAGCTCGACCCGCCAACCGAGGGGAATGACCGGAGAGAGAAGCGCGTCCGATGTTTCGCGGATGGCGAAAATCACGGTCCTCCTGAAAGCGTCGATATTCTCGTCCCAGAACAGGTCGAGATCGCTCTCGCGATCGCCGAGGACGCGAAGGCCGACCTCCAGTTGCTCGATGCTGAGCGGGGCAAAGCCGCCGCCTTTCACGAGTGAAGCTTTCCGTACCGACATCGGCTTTCACTAGATTTACTGCGTCGGCAGCCACATCGGGAGTATCCCGCAGATGGCTTGAGGTTTGCGCGGCGATGGTGAGCCCAGCTGGATTCGAACCAGCGACCTACTGATTAAAAGTCAGTTGCTCTACCGACTGAGCTATGGGCCCACGCTTGCGAGCGGCGGTTAGCCTTGTGCGGCGCGTCGGGCAAGGCGGTGCGCGAGATGGCGAACTCTGGTGGCGCCGATGCGCCAGCCCGGCGCGATTGATGCGAGCGGCTGAAGAACGAACTCTCGCTTCGCCAGCTGTGGATGAGGGATTTTGAGGCGGCGCGCCTGATATTGCCCTCCGCTCCACAGGACGATGTCGAGATCGAGCACACGCGGGCCCCAGCGTCTGCCTGGCCGTCGCCCAAACTGGCGTTCGAGATCCTTGAGGCGCAGGAGCATCTCCGGCGGCTCCAATCC
>Ga0070670_100004517_pt1 | contig 11666 bp, 7 predicted proteins | sample KBSS63metaG_FD_64665 | JGI IMG/M metagenome (GOLD analysis project Ga0070670, IMG submission 64665) | Switchgrass rhizosphere microbial communities from Kellogg Biological Station, Michigan, USA - KBS S6-3 metaG | ecosystem: Host-associated > Plants > Roots > Rhizosphere > Soil ... | reverse complement strand
CAGCTTGTAACGTGGACCATAGCCCCAGCTTTCGTACGTCCTGCGAACAGCGTCGTCGACGCTCCCGGCGGGGGCGCCGACTTTGGCGGCAGCCATTGCGATCTCCTGCCCGCGATGGACTTGGTCCCACAGCTTGCGCTGCTCGGCAGTCGCATCCGCTCCAAAGACGAACGTCCGGGTGATGTCGGCCTGGTAGCCGTGCACCGAGCAGGTGCAGTCGAGCAGCACGATCTCCCCGCGCTTCACCACGTGAGGCAGATGGGAGCCGTGCGGATAAGCCGACGCCTCCCCTAGAAGGACGAGACCACCGTCGTAGCTTGCGCCGAGCCGCTTATGAGCTGCCGCGATGAGCGCGTCGATTTCTTCCGGCTTCATGCCTTCGCGGGTGCGCTCCCCGGCATAGCGGAGCGAGGCGGCCATGATGTCTGCGGCCGCCTGCATAAGGGCGAGCTCGGCCGGCGATTTGATCATGCGCTGCGCGCGAACGACCGGATTGGCGTTCACGATCCGGGCTCCGGGGAGCTGCTGCTGGAGCCGGTCTTCGATGAAGAAACGATTGGTCTCCTCGAACCCTATCGGGCCCGCGACTTTTCGCTCCTTGAGGAAGTCCGCGACGAGCTTGAGCGGCTCCTCATCCTCCTGCCACGTTCGAATCTCGGCTGGGACGGCGAGCATTTCCTTGATGCTCGGCTGCTCGAAGAAGGGCGTGACGATGATCGGATCGCCCTCCGCGGGCATCACGGCGCCGGTCAGGCGCTCGCTCCGCCACCACTGGATGCCAGTGTAATAGTCGAGGCTCGGCCCAGACTCGACGAGGATCGCGCCAATGCCCTGCTGGCGCATCATCTCCCGCGCCTTTGTGAGGCGTTGCAGGCGCTCTGCGCTGCTGATCGGCGGCGGAATGGGAATCGGCTTCAGCTCTTCGGCTGCCTGGGCCGCCAGCCTTCCGACGGGGAGCGTCAATGCGGCCATCCCCGTAAGCACGCCCCTGCGCGAAAATCGTGCGCTCATCGCTTTTCCTTCATTGCAATCGCGGCCAATTCCTTGACGAGCTTTGCCGCAACGACGGCGGTCACGCCGTTCACATCGCGGGTGGGATTATATTCGACCACATCCGCTCCGACGATGGGCCGGGGTACGCGATGCAGGACGGAAAGTATGTCGCGTACCGAAAGACCGCCCGGCTCATGGTGCGAGACGCCCGGGGCAAAGGCGGGATCGAGCGCGTCGAGGTCGATGCTGATGTAAAGGGGCCCGGCAGGGATCGGGACGGCATCCGCGGCGAAATCGCGCATCTCGATAATGTCGACGCCGAAGCGTGCCGCCTGCTCGCGGCAATGCCGGTTAAGCGTCCGAATACCGACCTGGACGAGGCGGCCAGCATGACCATTTTCCATGATCCTCGCGAAAGGCGAAGCATGACTGAGCGGATCGCCGCCAAAATCATCGTAAAGATCGGGATGGGCATCAAAATGGAGGATGTTCAGCGGCCCGGTCGCGGCAGCCATTCCCGCGACGATGGGAAAGCTCACCATATGGTCGCCCCCGAGGAAGATGGGTGCGCAGCCGTCGCGAGCTGCCGCCTCTGCGGCATCGCGGATACGCGCGAAATCGCCTGACCCTTCGTCGAGGGGCAAGTCCCCACAATCTTCCAAAGCGATTTCTTCGCCCAGCTCCAGCCCGGCTTCGGTCGCGGGGTTGCCGTGATCGGACCAAAGCGCAGATCTAATGGCCGACGGCGCCTGCGCCGGACCGCGCAAGAATGAGGAATGGCTGTCGGTCGGTAGGCCGATCAGGCGGACATTCTTCGCATTCATTCATATCCCCCGTTGTCGTCCCCTCTTGCATGGGATGCCGTCCTGCGCCAGCAGGCAGACCTTCATGCCGTTTGAAATCGCTTCTTCACCGGGCTCTACCCGTCGGCCCGGCGCGGCCGAAATGACCGCGCTGCTCGCTGGTCTGATGGCGCTCAATGCGCTCGCCATCGATGCAATGATCCCGGCGCTTCCGGACATCGGACGTTCGCTAAATGTCGTGGAGGACAATGACCGCCAGCTGGTCGTGATCGCCTACTTCGTCGGCTTCGCGTCTACGCAGCTCATTTGGGGACCACTTGCCGACCGCTTCGGGCGCAAGCCAATCCTTGCCGCGGGTGTGATTCTCTATGGTTTGTTCGCGTCCCTGTGCGCCTTCGCGGGCAGCTTCCCGCTGCTGATCGCGGGCCGAGCCGCGATGGGGGCCTCCGCTGCGGTTACGCGAGTGCTTGTGGTCGCCATGGTCCGCGATCTGTTCGAGGCAGAGGCAATGGCACGGGTCATGAGCCTCGTGTTCATGGTGTTCATGCTCGTTCCCGTGCTGGCGCCCAATATTGGCCAGGCCATCCTCCTGGTCGCCTCGTGGCGCGCAATATTCATGGTGCTTGCCGCTTATGCAGTCGTCATGCTGGCTTGGTCTTGGACGCGCCTGCCCGAAACCTTGCATCCGGAGTTCCGCCGCTCGCTCAACTGGCGCGAAGTCGGCAGTGCCGCATTCGAGACGCTACGCGAGCCACAGTCCCGTGGTTACACGCTGGCTCTTACCGCTACCTTCGCCTGCCTCGTCGCGTACATAAGCTCGGTGCAACAGATCGTATTCGACGCGTTCGGAGCGCCCCAACTGATCGGTGCGGTATTCGCGCTCATTGCCGCGCCAATGGCGGTTGCCTCATGGGCGAATTCGCGCGTGGTCGGCCGGTTCGGGCTCCGGCGCGTCGGACATACGGCAGCAGCTGCTTTCGCGCTCGTCGCTATCCTGCACGCCGCGATCGCCCTCAGCGGTCACGAAAATCTGGCCATCTTCATAATCCTGCAGTCGCTAGCAATGTGCTGCTTTGCATTCACTTCGTCGAACCTGGGCACGCTCGCGATGGAGCATATGGCGCCAATCGCCGGCACGGCGTCCTCCGTACAGGGCGTAATCGGCACCATCGGCGCCGCTTTGATTGGCTTCTTCATAGGGCGCTCATTCGATGGGACTGCGATCCCTTATCTGGCCGCCACCGCAGTCTGCGCGTCATTGGCTTGCGCGATCATCATACTCACCGAGCCCGGCAAGCTGTTCGCGCCGATCCGCATCGATTCAGGAAAGGCGGTAACGGAACAGCCGGAATGCATGCCTGAAGATTTGGGCTGAAGACCTGCGCCAGGGGGAGCGGCGGACGGACGAAGGGAGACGGCCCATCCGCCGCTGGGGAGCTTTAGATCCGCAATATTAGAAGCGCAGCGAGGCGTCGCGGCGCTATCAGTCGGACGAAATGTCCTCGTCGTCCGAAGCACCAACCATCAGAGCTTCTCCGACCTCTGCGGTGCGTCCGCGGATCGCGTTCTCGATCCGCTGGGCCACGTCAGGATTTTCCTTGAGATAGCTTTTCGCGTTCTCGCGGCCCTGGCCGATGCGCACACTGTCGAAGCTGAACCAGGAGCCGGACTTCTCGATAAGGCCTGCCTTGACGCCAAGGTCGAGAATTTCTCCGACCTTGCTGACGCCCTCGCCGTACATGATGTCGAATTCTACCTGCTTGAACGGCGGCGCGACCTTGTTCTTGACGACCTTCACGCGCGTGGCGTTGCCGACGATCTCGTCGCGATCCTTGATCTGGCCGGTACGGCGGATGTCGAGACGCACCGAGGCGTAGAATTTCAGCGCATTGCCGCCAGTCGTCGTTTCCGGATTGCCGTACATTACGCCAATCTTCATCCGGACCTGATTTATGAAGATTACGGTGCAGCGCGACCTGCTGATCGAGCCGGTCAGCTTGCGCAGAGCCTGGCTCATCAACCGCGCCTGCAGGCCGACATGGCTGTCGCCCATCTCGCCCTCGATCTCGGCGCGCGGGACAAGGGCCGCCACGGAGTCCACCACCAACACGTCAATCGCGTTAGACCGCACGAGCGTATCCACGATCTCAAGCGCTTGCTCACCAGTGTCGGGCTGGGAGACGATCAACTCGTCGATATCGACGCCCAGCTTCTTCGCATAAACGGGATCCAGCGCATGCTCGGCATCCACGAATGCCGCCGTCCCGCCGGTCTTCTGAGCTTCGGCGATCGCGTGGAGCGCGAGCGTCGTCTTACCCGAACTCTCAGGCCCGTAAATTTCGATGATGCGACCGCGAGGCAGGCCGCCCACCCCTAGCGCGATGTCGAGCCCGAGACTTCCCGTGGACACGGTTTCAATCTCCATCTTCTCGCGGCTACCAAGCTTCATTGCGGAGCCCTTGCCGAACGCGCGATCGATCTGGGCGAGCGCCGCCTCGAGCGCCTTCTGCCGGTCCATGCCTGATCTATCCAATCCGCTACCGATGACTTTGAGCTGCGCTGCCATGTCCCCTGTCTCCATTCAAGCAACAATCGATGGCGGTCGATCCCCGCCGGTTGAAGTGCTTACGTATCCTATTTGTTCATGGGGAACAATAGGCGAACATTGTGGTTCGTCGAGCAGAACGGACGCTCGTCAGAAGACCTTGAGGAAGGCTGGGGAGCCCGCTACGCGCGCGAGTGATCCCAACCTTTCCGCGATGCTGACGGCAATCGGAGCCTAACGGACCGGTCGCCCCTCTTTCATGACGCCTGCGACATGCTCGAGCGTGCGGATATCGGACAGCGGATCGCCCTTGACAGCGATCAGATCCCCAAACGCGCCAGGGGCCAAGGTTCCCATCTGACCTTCCTTGCCAAGGGCTCTTGCCGCTTCCGTCGTCGCCGACTGGATCGCCTGCATCGGAGTCATGCCGTAGCGGACCATGAACGCAAATTGCCGCCCGCCGAGGCCGTATGGATAAACCGCCGCGTCGGTGCCGAATGTCATTTTCGCCCCGGCTTTCACCGCCGCTGAGAAGCCGCGGCGTTGAGTATCGGTCGTTTCCTCGCCCTTACGGAGATATTCGGCAGGCCACCCCTCCTTGGTCCCGACCTCCCGGAACCACTCGCCATTGTAGATGTCCATGTCGAGCCACACGCCATTTTTCTTCGCGAGTTCAATGCCCTCTGCATCGAGGTAGCTCGCATGCTCGACCGTGCGCACACCGGCGCGGATTGCCGCCTTGATGCCTTCAGCGCCGTGCGCATGTGCGATGCAATAGCTGCCGCGCTGCTTCGCTTCGTCACAAGCGGCCTTCATCTCCTCGGGTGTCAGCTCAAGCGCGCCCGGAACGCTGCCCAAGGCAAGCACTGCGCCTGTCGCGATCAACTTGATGAAATCGGCGCCATTCTGCAGCAAATATGCAGCGCGCTCACGGGCATCGTCGGCGTTGCGTACTTCGCCGACGCGGAATTCCGCGGGAATCGGAACGTCCGGAGCGAGGCCGGTGACTGCTCCCCCGCCGCCAGGAATGGTGATGTAGCCACCCGCGACGAACATCCTTGGTCCCTCAACCCAGCCCGCCGCTATCGCGTCGCGCAGGGCAACGTCGGTCAGCCCGCGATAGACGCCGACATCGCGCACCGTGGTGAAGCCGGCCTGAAGCATCGTGCGAGCCGCCTCAGCACCTTTCAGGATGGTCTGCGCTTCGGAATGTTTGAGCGGCTCGGCCGGATCGCTGGTTGACGGATAGCCGTCGGCAACATGCGTGTGCATGTCGATAAGCCCAGGCAAGACGGTGTAGCCCGACCAATCGATTGAGGCAGGTCCGTCGGCATCCCGCCACGTCTGCACAGACGCAATCTTCCCATCGACAATACGAATGCGCTGGTCCGCCAAGACAGTCGCGGCCGCGGGGTCGACCAGCCTCCCCGCGCGCACATCCACGGTTTCGGCGGATGCATCAGTCGACGCGCAGACCGCCGCGCCGGCCAACAGCGCTTTCAGGATCGCCGCGATTGCCCCCTCCCTCGATGGTTCAGGCCGGCGTTACCTCGCCGGCTCCCGTACCGCTGTCGTCTCCCGCGTCGGGCCGCTTGTCGAAGACCTCGTCAATGATCCCAAAGGCCTTCGCTTCGTCGGCCTCGAGGAATTTGTCTCGGTCCATCGCCTTCTCGATCTCCTCGAGCATCTGGCCGGTATATTTGGAATAGAGTTCGTTGAGCCGCTGACGCATGCGCAGGATCTCGCGCGCCTGGATCTCGATGTCCGCAGCCATGCCCTGGGCGCCGCCGGAAGGCTGGTGAATCATGATGCGGCTGTTGGTCAGCGCCACGCGCATGCCCGGCTCGCCGGCGGCGAGGAGGAAGCTGCCCATCGACGCCGCCTGACCGATGCAGACGGTGCTGATCTTCGGACGGATGTATTGCATCGTATCGTGGATCGCGAGCCCGGCTGTGACCACGCCGCCCGGGCTGTTGATGTACATGAATATATCCTTCTTCGGGTTCTCGGACTCGAGGAAGAGCAGCTGGGCGGTGACCAGGCTCGCCATATGGTCCTCGATGGCGCCGGTGATGAACACGATCCGCTCGCGCAACAGCCGCGAATAGATGTCGAAACTGCGCTCGCCCCGGTTGGACTGCTCAATGACGATAGGAACGAGTTGCGAAACGATATCCTGATGGTCGATCACGGGAAGAAGGTCCTTCGGTTGCCTGGGACTTCCTACATCGGGCGGAAAGCGCGCAGGTTCAAGCGCTGCTCGTCGAAACGAAAAGGGACGGCCCGGCATAGCCGGACCGCCCCCTCCAATTTCAAGCTCGCGGACGCTTAGTACTTCACTGCAACGCGAGCGTAATAGTAGCGGCCCGGAACGTCGTAGGTCGTCGGGTCGAAGTTGTTGAGGCTGCAGGTGATGCAACCCGGAGGGTCGATGTCGAACAGGTTGTTGATGCCCAACGCGATACCGAGTTCGCTGAGCGGTCCGAACTTGGGGGTCCACCGACCCTGGATGTCGGTGTAGAACCGGCCATTCATGTTCCTGCTCGGAGCATTCGCGCCGTTCGGGAATTCCTTCACGCCGGAAATGTAGCGGCCGGTGACAGTCGCCCCGAAGTCCATCCCATTCCAGTCGACGATCGCGATCGCCTTGTGGGCAGGAAAGGCCTGGTCGGGGCTGCCCTGCTCTGTACCCTCACGGCTGATCACGTCCGAACCGTCTTCGGTCGGAACGATGATGTTGTAATTGAAGAGGAAACTATTGTTGAGCGTGAACCCGACCGTACCCCAACTGGCCGGTGCAGTCCGGTAGGCAAGGTTCAAGTCAAGTCCGCTGGTCTCGATCGCGTTGATGTTCTGCAGCGTCCCGTTGATGCTCGCGATCTGACCCGTGACGGTCCGATTCACGAGGCTGCATGCAACGGGATCGAGCGTGGCTACGCAGCGATCGAGCGTCTGCGCGAAGGGCGAGAAGATCGCGTTCTTGATCTTGATATGATAGTAATTCGCTTCGATCGAGAACCGCGGCACGGCTGCCGGACTCACGACGACGCCGACATTCCAGCCGTTGGATTTTTCCGGCTCCAGCTCAGGATTGCCGACCGTGAAGACGGGGCGTTGCGGGTTGTCCTGCTCGTAGGTTGCCAGATCGGCCAAAGGCAGCGCTGCAAAGATCGTTTGGCAGTTAGCCAGGATCTGTCCGCTCGGGTTCGCACTAGCGTTGCACGGGTCGGTAAGGGACTGATCGAAGCGCGACCTGCCACCGAACAATTCGCCGATGGTCGGGGCGCGGAAGCCTTGAGAGTAGCTGCCGCGGATGCGGACCTCCTTAACCGGCTTGTAATTGATCCCGCCCTTGAACGTCGTGGTCGAGCCCGAGATCGAGTAATCGGAGAAACGAACAGCGCCGTTGAGCTCGAGCAGGTTGATCAAATAGCGGTCTGCCAGGAGCGGCGCGTTCAGCTCGAGATAGGCTTCGTCGATATTATACTCGCCACTCGTAGGCTCTGCCGGAATATCGGAGCCCTCGCCAGCAGCAACCACTGGATCAGGGTCGAAGCGGCCCTTCTGGTTCCGGTGCTCGACACCGAAAGCGACGCCGAGAGGTCCGCCCGGCAGTTCTGCGATCGTGCCCGACACGTTCGCAGTCACGCCCCACAGCGTTTGCTCGCTGCTGTCGTTCTGCTCGAAATTGATCCAGTCGAGCATGCCTTGCGTGACCGACCCTACGCCGCCAAAGAAATTGAACGGTACGCAGCCGGGCGTCGCATTGCAGACGGCGACCGGACCGAGCGCTGTCTTCAAATGCGCCGCATTGATGTTGCCGATCATCGTCTGCTTGGCTTTGTTGTGGCCGTACAGGAAGTTGACGTCCCAGAACCAGTCATGGCCAGCCAGTCCAAACTTACCGTCGACCGTGCCTGAGCCATAATAGGTGTCTACCTTTTGGCTGAATCGGCGCGGCCCATTCTCGACCAGCCGCCGGAAGAATACGCTGTAATTGCCCGCGATCGGATCAGAATTCAGCGTCACTCCGAACGGGTTGAACGGGTTCGTCACATCGACATTGATGGTGTCCAGAAGGTTCTGGTTCGCCGCATCAAAGCCGATGCCGAGCGGCAGCGGGGCCGCCTGGTTCTTGGACTCGCGGCGGTTGTACGAGAATTTGGCAGAAGCGTTGATGTCCGATGTCAGCTCCTGCTTGACATTGACGAAGCCGCCGTACCGCTTGAGCGGAGTGAGGATGTAATTGAACGGCGCGAAATTGAACCGATCGGCAGTCGCGAAAGGCTTGTAGTCAGTGTTCGGATTGGTGAGAAAGTCCGGCGAGTAGATTGGGACACGACCGATCACCGGCGCTTTCAGCGTGATTGAGGCAATGTCGCTTGAGGTCAGGAACGACTCCGTCGGATCCCTCAAGAGAATCAACCGTGCAAGCGGTGTGTAGCTGCTGCATCCACCCTGAAGACAGGACGTTTGATAGGGCGAAGGGAAGGCCGAAATGGCGCGGTCAGCCGCAAGGATCGGATTCTGCTTCACGAAGTTGGCGCCCACCACAATCTGCGTCGGACCGCCAATGCCGTTGCCCCAACTCAGCTGATAGTTCTGGCTGGCTCCATCGCCCTCATCGAGATACTTGCCGAGCTGAGCCGACGCGTTGAAGCCGTTCTGGCCATGCTTGGTGATGATGTTGACCACGCCGGCGATCGCGTCCGAGCCATAAATGGCGGATGCGCCGTCGAGCAGCACTTCCACGCGCTCGATCATCGACTCCGGAATCGAGTTGACGTCCACGGCGCCCGGCACGCCGCTCGCCGAAGCTCCCGGCACGAAGCGAAGACCGTCAACGAGCACGAGCGTACGCTGCGAACCGAGATAACGCAGGTCAACGTCGGCAGCACCTGCGCCGACACCCTGGCCGTTCGGCGGATTACCGGCATTGCCTGAAAGGTTAACCTTGCCGTTGAGGCCGCCAGCGGCGCTCGGGAGGCGCTGCAGCACCTCGTTCACCGAGTTCAGACCGGTCTTCTGAATGTCCGACTGATCGACGAAAGTGACAGGAGAGTCCTGCGACAGCGGATCGCGGCGGATGCGCGAACCGGTGATGACGATTTCGCCCTTGGCAGTCTGCTCGTTTGACGTCGAGGCCTGCGCATTCTGCACATTGGGTGGAGGAAGCGTGCTTTCGGGCTGAGCCTGAGCAGCAGCGGCAGCAAGCGCGGTCAAAGCTGCGCCCGCGCGCAGCGCTACAGTCAACGAAGTCATTCGGTATTCCCCCATTTCAGACATCAACTGGTCCTGCCCCCGCCCGGACCGATGAACTGCTGTAGATTAGGGAGGATGTGGGCAGGAAGGTGAAATGTTGCAGTTGCGCTACAATTTTATGCAGTGATGCAATTTCTCTACACTTGCCCTGAGCCGGGTGCCGGAAGCGCAAGGTAAGCCAGTCGACGGATCTCGCGCCGTCCACGTGTCACCGTGTCGAGGATCAACCCTGCGAAGAAACACAGCACCGCGATCACCGTCATTCCGGTCACGAGGACCGCGGTCGGGAAGCGCGGAACGAGGCCTGTGTTGAGGTAGGTCATCACCAGAGGGATCGCGAGAACGATGGCCGCAGCGAGCAACAGTGCGCCTATGCTTCCATAGAACAGTACGGGCCGCTCGACCCGGTAAAGGGTCGCGATGGTCTTCAGGATGCGCCAGCCGTCTCCGAATGTCGAAAGCTTGGACTCCGAACCCTCGGGTCGCGCTCCGTATACGGTCTCGATCTCTCCGACCGGCATCCTCAGCTCGAGTGCATGGACGCTCATCTCGGTCTCGATCTCGAAACCGGAGGACAAGACCGGAAAGCTCTTCACGAAGCGGCGGGAAAACACGCGGTAGCCCGAGAAAATATCGCTGAAGCTGCGACCGAACAGGCCCGACAGCAGCCCGGTGAACAGCCTGTTCCCAAGCACGTGTCCGCCCCGGTATGCGTCCTTCTGCTCATGCTTGCGAGTGCCCACGACCATATCGAGCTGGTCGGCAAGCAATAGGTCGACCATCGCCGGCGCGGCTTTGGGATCGTAGGTGAGATCGCCGTCGGCCATGATGTACACGTCCGCGTCGATGTCGGCGAACATGCGGCGGACGACATGGCCCTTGCCTTGCTGACCCTCCGTGCGAACGACGGCGCCGGCCTTGGCGGCCACTTCGCGAGTTCGATCTCCACTATTGTTGTCGTAAACGTACACGGTCGCGCCGGGCATCGCCGCGAGAAAACCTGCCACGGTCGAGCCGATCGCAGCCTCCTCATTGTAGCACGGCAGGAGCACGGCAATGCGCTGTTGCTGCTGGCTAGCCACTCGCCCCCCTCACCCTTCGTCCCCCGCGGAAGCGGGAACCCCGAGCGTGTTTATAGCTGGGTTCCTGCATTCGCGGGAATGACGATTTACTTGGACTTCTTCGCGGGTGCCTTTTTTGCCGGAGCCTTGGCCTCGGCCTTGGGCGGTGCCGCCTTCTTCGCGGCGGGCTTCGCTTCGGCCTTCTTCGCGGCAGCAGGCTTCGCAGCCGGCGCGTCCTTCAAGGGCTTCGCTGGCTTTGGCTTGGCCGACGCCTTCTCGACTGGGCCCTTCGCAGGTGCTTCGGCGAGAGACTTGTCGGAAGCCTTGGCCTTCGCCTTCTTGGCCGGCTTAGCCTTCGCCTCCGGAACGTCGTGACCGCAGCCGGGACCGTGGACGTGCCCCTCTTCGCTCTCGAGGTCGGCCTCAAGCTCGGCGCGGGTTGCGGTCCGATCGGTGATCTCCGCCTTCGAGAATAGGAAATCCACGACCTTGTCCTCGTACAGCGGCGCGCGAAGCTGCGCAGCCGCCATCGGCTGTTGCTGAATGTAGCGGATGAACGTATCGCGATCCTTGCCCTGGTACTGCGAAGCCGCCTGGGCGATCAGGCGGTTCATCTCCTGGTCGGTGACCTGAACGCCATTCGCGGCGCCGATTTCCGACAGAAGCAGACCGAGGCGCACGCGCCGTTCCGCAATCTCCCGATATTCGGCGGCGTCGTTCTCGATCTCGGCAAGCGCGGCCTTCGGATCGGCCTCATGGCTTGCCTCGTGCCGAAGCTGGTTGAGGATGTTCTCATATTCCGCTTCGACCATCGACTCCGGCACCTCGAAGTCGTGACGCTGGGCAAGCTGGTCGAGCAACCGACGCTTCATGTGCGTGCGCGTCAGGCCGTTGAGCTCCTGGCTCTGCTGCTCGCGCAGGATTTCCCGCAGCTTGCCTAGGTTTTCGAGTCCGAGCGTCTTGGCGAATTCGTCGTCGATCGCGTTCTCGCCGGCGGTCTTC
>Ga0070670_100004513_pt1 | contig 11670 bp, 6 predicted proteins | sample KBSS63metaG_FD_64665 | JGI IMG/M metagenome (GOLD analysis project Ga0070670, IMG submission 64665) | Switchgrass rhizosphere microbial communities from Kellogg Biological Station, Michigan, USA - KBS S6-3 metaG | ecosystem: Host-associated > Plants > Roots > Rhizosphere > Soil ... | reverse complement strand
AGTTGCGACTATCAACGCCGACCTTCGTGTCGGCACGCTCGAAGAGACGATCACGGTCACCGGCGAGTCGCCGATCGTGGACGTCCAGAGCACCAGCCGCAACCAGACGTTGAGCTCTGACGTCCTCAGCGCGGTTCCCGCCACACGCGGCTACAACGCACTCGTCTTCCTCGTTCCGTCGGTCACGGGTGGCAGCAATCAAGTGGACCTCAGTCCACTCATGCGCATCTTCTACAGTCACGGCGGCCGCGCGAATGAAGGACGCGTGATGGTGGATGGCCTGAGCGTCGGCGCGGCGCTGAATGGTGGTGGTGTCTCGTTGTACGTGCCGGACACGACCAACAGCCAGGAAATGACCTTGAATCTGTCCGGTGGTCTCGGCGAAGCCGAAACGGGCGGCGCAGTCGTCAACATCATCCCCAAGACCGGCGGCAACTCGTTCAGTGGTACTGGATTCCTGAGCACGGCGGGAAGTTGGTCGATGGGCAACAACCTCGATGACCGGCTGAGAGGATTCGGACTGCAGGACCCGCCCGAACTGCTCAAGAACTGGGATTCGAGTTTCTCGATCGGTGGGCCGATTAAACGCGACCGCGTGTGGTTCTACGGTGTGGCGCGCAGCTTCGGTCAGCAGGACACGATCGCCGGCATGTATGCCAACCAGAACGCTGGTGATCCAACGAAGTGGGCCTACCTGAAAAACACCAACGTCAAGGCGATCAACGCGACACGACGGACGATCACGGCGGTTCGCGTCACCACGCAACTCACCCCGCGCAACAAGCTCGGGTTCTATTTCGACAACCAGCTGTGGTGCGACGGGTCCTCGATGCTCACGTCAGGCGAGGGGTGCCGCCTTGCCACCGACGAGTGGGTCGCGAGCGGACAGGCGACTCTCGCGCCTGAAGCCTCGAGCGGCTCGAATGGTCTGCTCAGCGCCGCGGGGTATCACGACAAGTACACCCGCATGGGACAGATCACGTGGACGTCTCCCGCTTCGGATCGATTGCTGTTCGAGGCAGGGCTGTCCTCGTTCTCCAACATCTGGGGCTACCTCGAGCCGCCAGGCGCGATTCGAAATCTCGTTCCGGTTGTCGAGCAGTCTGCCCTGGACGGCATGCCGGCTGGATTGAGGTACCGTTCGCTCGGTCTCACCCAGTCGAACTTGCAGAATCCGAACGTGTGGCGCGCCGCCGCGTCGTACGTCACCGGAGCGAATGGACTGAAATTCGGGTATCAGGGCGGCTATCACGTCTCCAACACCTCGAGCATCGGCGATTCTACCAACCTCGAATATCAGCTCAATCGCGGTGTGCCGAATCGGTTGACGATGTTCATTCGCGACTGGGACACGTCGGACAAGACGCGCTACGACGCGCTCTATATGCAGGATCAGTGGACAGTTCATCGACTCACGCTGCAGGGTGCGCTGCGCTACGACCGTGCCTGGAGCTGGCATCCGGCGGATGGCAACGGGACATCGACGGTGCAGCCGTTCTATCCCGCGCCGTATGTATTCCCGGACACCAAGGGCGTGAACAGTTTCAACGACATCACCATGCGAGGCGGTGCAGCGTGGGATGTGACCGGCGACGGGAAGACGTCGCTCAAGGTCAATCTCGGAAAGTATCTCCAGAGCGCCAACAACCAGGATCGATACGTCATCAACAATCCTGCGCAGGGCACGCGCTTTCCGCGTCAGACCAATCGCAGTTGGAACGACATCGATGGCGACTACGTGCCTGATTGCGATCTGATGAACCCACTCGTCAACAACGAGTGCGGTGCGTGGTCGAATCCGGCCTTCGGCAGCCCGATCGGTTCGGCGGTGAATCCCGAGATCCTTCACGGGTGGGGCGTGCGTCCCTCTGACTGGCAGTTCGGCGTGTCAATTCAACGTGAAATCCTGCCACGCACCTCCCTGGAGGCCAGTTACAACCGCCGCTGGTTCCAGAACTTCCTGGCGACCGACAATCTCGCGCTTGGCCCCAACGACGTCGACTCGTTCACGATCACGGCGCCTCAGCACGCAGACCTACCGGAAGGTGGTGGCTACACGGCGACGTATCTCGACCCACGGACGCTGGCGGTAAACAACTACACGACGTTCGAGTCCGACTACGGCGACCGGACGCTGTACTGGCACGGGTTCGACATCAACGTGAACGCTCGCTTGAAAAACGGGCTGGTGCTCCAGGGTGGTACCAGCACCGGGCGCGGCGTCCAGGAATTCTGCGATGTCGCGGCCAAGCTTCCGGAGTTGTTCCTCACCGGCAACCGCGCGCAGACCTCGTCGTGCGACGTGCCAGAGCCGTGGCTGACGCAGTTCCGCGGCCTTGCCTCCTACGTCGTGCCGAAGATCGACGTGCAGATCAGTGCGACGCTTCAGGCCAAGCCGGGAACGCTTGGCATCGCCGGCAATACGTCCGGCACCAACGGCGCGTCGATCAACGCCAACTATGCGGCACCCAACCTCGAGATTCTGCAGTCGCTCGGACGGTTGCCGACCGGTGGACAGGCCAACGGCAACACGTCGGTCAACCTGCTGCTGCCCGGGGATGTCTACGGCGATCGCGTGAACCAGTTCGACGTGCGGCTGGCCAAGATCCTTCGCTTCGGGCGGACGAAGACACTGGTTGGCGTCGATCTTTACAACCTGCTCAACGCCAACCCTGGGCTGAGCTACAACGAGACGTTCACTGGAACCGGGCAGACCTGGCTGCGGCCGACGTCGATCCTCTTGCCGCGCTTCGCGCGTTTCAACGTCACAGTGGACTTCTGAGTACCGCGGCGGCCACAACGAACTGATCGTTTTCCGAAGGAGAACTGCAATGCGAGACCGTCGATGGGGATACCTGCTGTTTGGCACCGGGGCTTGCATTGTGCTGGCACTGGCCGTTCATGGCCTCGGCGCCCAGACCAAGGTCCAGAAGCTGCCGGTAGGCGCCGGGGCGATCGGTAAGGGGCCGGACGCGATCGTGTTGCCGGGATACGAGGACGTGCCTCGGCCTCCCGCGTTCACTGAGGCGGTCAGGAAAGTCGCGCGGGAGCAGGAACAGGCGATCGACAACTACACGCCGCAGCCGGCATTTGCCGGGCAGACACGGGCGCCGAAGCCGTCGAAAGTCATTCCCTACAGCGTCGAAGTGTTCGGGGATCCCATCGCCAATCCCTGGTCGATAGCCTTCCTGCCCGACGGCCGCCTCCTGGTCAGCGAGATGAACAAGGGGCTGAGGCTGCTCGACAAGAATGGCAAGTCCCTTTGGTACATCAGCGGGCTCCCGCTCGATTTCTCGAAGCGCGGGCAGCAAATGCTCGACATCGTGCCGGACAAGGATTTCGCGCGCACGCGCACGCTCTTCTTCCTCTACCGCGTGCCGCCGAAGGAGGCCGGTGATGTCGGAAAGAGCGAGGAAGACTTCCCGATTCACTATCCGCAGATCGAGATGGTCGGGCGCGGTCAGCTGTCAGCCGACGACAAGAACCTGACGGATGTGAAAGTGCTGTTGAACACGCACGGGATCGAAGGGCGCATGATTCAGGCGCCTGATGGCAGCTTGTTCATCGACTCTGGGCCGCTGGCCGGCCGCGGGATCATGTCACGCAACTGGACGCAATCGCAGCTGCCTGGCAGTCTCATGGGCAAGGTCCTGCACATCAACGCTGATGGTTCGATCCCGGCGGACAACCCGTTCATCGGAAAAGACGACACCCGGCCCGAGATCTGGGCGTTCGGTGTGCGAGACGCACAGAGTATGGCGTTCGATTCTCAGGGCCGCTTGTGGAGCGCCGAGAACGGGCCCATGGGAGGAGACGAGCTCAATCTGATCGAGAAGGGGAAGAACTACGGTTTCCCGATCATCTCGTATGGCCGCGAGTATTCAGGCGATCTCATTAACGGGGGGCTGACGGCGAAACAGGGGCTGGAGCAGCCGGTCTACTTCTGGACGCCGTCGATCGCGCCGTCGGGAATGATCTTCTATTCGGGCAAGCTCGCGTCGGAATGGGCCGGCAATCTCTTCATGGCCGCGATGTCACCGCGGTTCGGCAGGAAGGTCATGCGGCTGGAGCTGAAGTCCACACCCGAGGGCATGCGAGTCGCGGGCGAAGAGTTTCTGTTGGCCGAACTCGGAGGCGTTCGTTTCAGGGACGTCAAGGAAGGGCCCGATGGAGCGCTGTACGTTGCGAGCCAGGAACTGATCCACCGCGTGGTGCCGAAGCGCTAAGCGTACGGCGCGCTTCGCACGAACTGCGCCATCGGACTCCACATGAACCAGCGTGGAAGCTGACGGGCAAGGATCGGCGGGCCTTCGACGACGACGTCGCCACATCGCGTGGCGGCGGCGTAGTCGAGGCGACCCAGCCAGACACGATAGAAGAGTGCCAGTTCCGCGCGGACGATGAGGTCGGCATCGAAGCGCGGAGGCGTGACGCACACTGACACCTCGCGTGGTTCGAGCACGAGCCAGACGCGGCGTCCGCCGCGCCCCTTGAAATCGAACTCAATCACCGTTCGCTTGTCGGGCAGGCGCTCGCGATCGATCCGCTGGTGAATCTTCCAGACCAGGAGTCCGGCGTCCAGTTCCTCTGGTTTCGGATCGTCGAACGCCCAACGGACGCCCCAGCCACCGAGCGCCTCGATGACCGGCTTGAGCTCCCGGCCGGCATCGGAGAAGTGATACTCAGCCACGTTGGACCGCGTGCTGGGGAGTCGCTCGATGATGCCCGACTGCTCCAGATCGCGCAGACGCGAGGCGAGCAGCGAGCGCGAGATACCCGGCAGTCCTCTTTCGATGTCGTTGAAGCGATGGCTCCCGAGAAACACCTCGCGCACGATGAGGAGTGTCCATCGATCGGCAAGAATTTCCAACGCCCGCGCCACTGGGCAGTACTGCTGATACTTCGGCATGCGCCGCATGGTTGCACGCGTCGTGCGCGGAGACCAGTTCAAAAAATGAACCGTCCGGGTCCGATCGTCGAACTTCCGCCGGCCGAGGTGAGCGCTTACCTTCATTCCCGGAGGTCGTGCTCATGTTTCGCAATCGTCTTGTGGTCTTCGCCATCGTGGTCGCGTCTCTCGGGGCCAATGCTGCCTCCGAGTCAACCGACGTCGTTCTCGACTGGAACGTCATTGCGCTGAAGACGACGGCCGCGGCGCCCTTCAATCCACCGCTCGAGACACGCAACCTCGCGATCGTTCACGCCGCGATGTTCGATGCCGTGAACTCGATCGTCGGTAACTCTCCCGGATATGTCGTCCGGCTTCGCGCACCCGCTCACGCATCAGCGGAGGCAGCGGCGGTTGCCGCCGCGCGCGTGACGCTCGTGACGCTGTACCCCGAGCAGCAGTCGATGCTGGATGCCGCTTACGCCGCGTCGCTCAATCGCACTCCCGAAGGTTCAGCCCGGGATAGCGGTGTGCGTATCGGCGAAGCTGTCGCCAGGCGAATCCTGACGGTGCGTGCGTCGGACGGAGCGATGGCTGCGATCAAAGCGGAGTACTTCCCTGGCAGGAGACCGGGCGATTGGATTCCTACGCCGCCGGCGTCTCTGCCGCCGCTCGGTCCAGGTTGGGGAGAGGTGAGGCCATTCGTTCTGCGAGACGGATCGCAATTCAGGCCAGGGCCGCCGCCAGCGCTCCACGGCAAGCGATACGCACGTGATTTCGAGGAGATCAAGGAGATCGGCCCGAGCACGAGCGGCACGCGTCGCCCGGAGCAGACCGATCTTGCGCGGTTCTGGATTGCCACTGCCGCGCAGAACTGGAATCCCGTGGCTCGCCAGGTATCCATTGCGCGGGGACTGACGCTCTTGCAGAATGCGCGGGCCTTTGCGCTGCTGAATCTCGCGGGCGCTGACGCGTTCATCGCCGCCTGGGACGCGAAGTTCGCATACAACCAATGGCGGCCGGTAACCGCGATTCGCGCGGCGGATACCGACGGCAACGCGAGCACAGCTGCCGATCCCGCGTGGACTCCGCTGCTGGCGACGCCGCCGTTTCCTGACTACATCGCGGGGCACACCACATATGCAGGTGCAGCCCAGGCAGTGCTCGAGGGTGTCTTCGGCGAGGATCCTGGCGTGGTGATCACGCTGACCAGCCCGACAGCCCCTGGCGTGGTGGAGACTTATACGACGTTCAAGGACATCGCGGACGGCGTCGTGAACGCGCGCGTCTGGGGTGGCATTCATTGGAGGACGTCAAGCGTGCAGGGGCGGGTCGTGGGCGAGGAACTCGGTCGCTACGTCGTGGGGCATTTTCCTGGACGGGATGGAAGATAAGAAGCCTGCGGTCCGACGGGGCGACCGGGCGGAGGTGCGACGGTCCGGTCCGAAGGTGCGAGGTCCGGGGTGAAGTCCGACGTCCGATGCCTAGTACGACAGTCCAGTCCGAGGTGAACGTTGCGACTGGACCATCGTACGTCGGACCCTCGCACTGGACCATCGCACCTCCGCCCCGTCGCCCCGTCGGACCGCACCGCGTTAGAATCCCTCCTGGAGGGACGTCACGATGAAGACCCTACTGGTGTCGGTAGTTGTCACTCTCGCGGTGGTCGCCAGTGCCGTTTCGCTGTCCGCCCATCACTCGTGGCCCGTGAACATGGACAAGCTGGTCACGGTGAAGGGTACGGTGATGGAGTTTGCCTGGGAAAACCCACACCCGATGATTACTCTCGAGGTCCGCACCGACGACGGTAAGGTGGAGAAGTGGCTGATCGGTGGGCCAGCCATCAACCGGATGGAGGGGAACGGGTGGACCAAGACGACGGTCAAAGCTGGCGACATGCTCACCGGCATCGGCTATCAATTCAGTGACGGACAGAAGATCCTCAGGCTCGATCGCGTGGTGTTCGCTGACGGCAAAGAGATGCGTCTCTACGGCCGTTAGGACGGTGACGATGCATCGACGTCGCCGCGGCGCAGACTGACGGTCGATGGATTTCGTCCCCATGCCGTGAGCTTCTCGTACAAGGTCCTGCTCGGCCTCGGGCTCGGCGTGGCAACCGGTCTCTTTCTCGGCGAGGCTGTCGCGCCACTCGCCGTGCCCGCGAATGTGTTCGTACGGCTGCTCCAGATGACGGTGCTGCCGTATGTGACGCTCTCGATTACGGCCAGCCTCGGCTCGCTCACATACGCGAAGGCGAGGGCTCTTGTGCTCGGCGCAGGCGCGGTCATGGCCGCGCTCTGGCTCGCGGCGATGATCTTCGCGTTTCTCCTGCCGCTCTCCTTTCCGCACATCGAAACCTCCGCCTTTTTCAGTCCAGCCCTGGCCGAGCGCAGCGAATCATTCAACTTCATCGACCTCTACGTCCCGTCGAACCCTTTCAACTCGCTCGCGAACAATGTCGTCCCGGCGGTCGTGTTGTTCTCGGTCCTCCTGGGGCTGGCGCTCATCGGTGTCGAACAGAAGGAAACGCTCCTCGAGATTCTCCACAGCGCGGTCGCGGCACTCGGACGCATCACCAGGTTCATCGTCCGCCTCACGCCAATCGGGATCTTCGCCATTGCCGCACACGCGGCCGGGACGCTCGACGTGGAGCAGGTCAACCGTATCGAGATCTATCTGATCTCGTATGTCGTGTTCGCCATGCTGCTCGCGCTGTGGGTGCTGCCCGGACTCGTGTCCGCGCTGACGCCGATCGGCGCCGGGGAGATGCTGTCGTCCACCCGCGACGCGCTGCTGACGGCGTTTCTCGTCGGGGATCTGTTCATCGTGCTGCCCTCACTCATGGAGTCGTGCTCGACGTTGATCGAAAAGCACATCGACTCGACCGGGGACACACGTGATCTGCCGTCCTCAATCATCCCGGCGTCGTTCACGTTTCCCCATTCCGGCAAGCTCCTGTCGCTCAGCTTCGTGCTGTTCGCTGGCTGGTTTTCCGACTCGGCGATCCCGGTGCTCCGCTATCCGGAGCTGGCGGTCAGCGGCCTCTTTTCGTTCTTCGGCAGCCTGAACGTCGCCGTCCCATTCCTGCTGGACCTGTTCAGGATTCCTGCCGACACGTTCCAGCTGTTCCTGGCGACGGGAGTGATCAATTCGCGTTTCGGTACGTTGGTCGCTGCGGTCCACACGGTTGCCGTCGGATTGCTCGGCAGCGCAGCTATCGCCGGACGTATTCGACTGCAGCCCGCGCGGCTCCTGAGATTTCTCGCCATCACGGTTGCGCTGTCGGCGGTCATCATCGTGGGCCTTCGAGTTCGCTTCGAGACCTCCGTCGATGCGCGCGTCGATGGCCGTGCCGTCGTCTACTCGATGGAACCGGCAGTCTCACCACCGGTCGACAACGCGCTGGTGATAGGACCAGCGGATGTTCCTCAGGAATCGATTCCAGAATCAGATCGTGTTCTTGCCGGCATCCGCGAGCGCGGACGGCTGCGCGTCGGGTTGATCGGCGACGGCATTCCGTACGCATTTCGCAACGACAGGAATCAGCTGGTGGGGTTCGACGTCGAGATGGCCCAGGACCTCGCCGCCAATCTCGGAGTCGCCATCGAGTTCGTCAGGTTCGCGCAGGGCGAACTCAACGCGCAGGTGCAGAAGCGCACCGTTGACATCGTCATGACTGGTGCGCGCGTCACGCCGGAGCGCGCCGCTGCTTTCGCCACGTCCGAACCTTACCTCGATGAGACGCTGGCCATCGTGACGCAGGACTACAGGCGGGGGAGCTTTCAGTCGTGGGAAGCCATTCGCAACATGGGAGCCGTGCGGTTCGGCGTCCAGAACCTTCCGTACTACGTCGGCACGATTCAGAGGCTGGTGCCCAACGCCCGTCTCGAGGTCATCACCGAGACGACGGAGTTGATCGACCCGGCGGCGCCGTACGACGCGTATGTGCTGCCGGCGGAGCGGGGCTCCGTGCTGACGATGCTGAATCCGCGTTTCTCGGTGGTCATACCCGAGGGCGCATCCGTCAAGATGCCGCTCGCTTACCCGATCGCCGGCAGCGACGAGTCGTGGATTCGCTTCGTGAACACCTGGATTGGACTCAAGAAGCGCGACGGGTTCATTGACACGCTCTACGATCAGTGGATCCGCGGCCGGGCGGCGAGCCGAAAGGCGCCGCGGTGGTCGATCATCCGCGACGTTCTCCACTGGGTGGAGTGACAACGCCTGAACGCGCCACCAGATCCATCGAGCTAAAGCTCGGCCGTTCGACGATAATCCATCGCCAGATGAAGTACCAGCACCGCGTCGTCGGAATGCTGTCGCTGCTGTCGATCATCACCTACGTTGATCGGGTGTGCATCGCGGTCGCCGGACCTCGCATACAGGAAAGCCTGCACATCAGCCCTGAACAGTGGGGATGGGTGACGAGCGTGTTCTTTCTTTCCTACAGCGTGTTCGAGATTCCTTCGGGCGCCCTGGCCGACCGCATCGGCTCGCGGCGCGTGTTGACCAGAATCGTGCTGTGGTGGTCCGCATTCACGTCGCTGACAGGCATGGTTTCCAGCTACGCCATGCTCCTCGTCGTGCGTTTCTGCTTTGGGATGGGCGAGGCAGGTGCGTATCCCAGTGCCGCCGCGGTAATCGCGCGTTGGATCCCCATCCAGCATCGCGCGCGCGCCTGGGGCATCGTCTGGATGACCGCTCAGATTGGCGCTGCGAGCACTCCGCTGCTGGTCGTGCCCATCCAGGTACGGTATGGCTGGCAGGCGTCGTTCTACGTGTTCGGTGTTCTGGGAGTGCTATGGAGCGCGATCTGGTACACGTGGTTTCGCGACTCGCCGTCGGACAAGCCTGGCGTGAGTCCGCAGGAGCTGAGCGAAATCGGCCCGGAGTCGTCGTCCGGTCATAGCGCCATGCCGTGGAAGCAGGCGATGCGCAGCGCCGTCTTCTGGCAAATCGCCGCGGTTGGCGCCTGTTACGTGTACTCGCTCGCGTTCTATCAATCGTGGCTGCAGACGTACCTGGTGAAGGGGCGCGGGTATACGGAGGCGGCTCTCGTGTTGTCGTCGCTCCCGTACATCGTCGGCGCCTTCGCAAACGGCCTGGGTGGCTTTGTCAGCGACTCGCTGGTCCGTCGCCTTGGCCTGCGGCGTGGGCGTCGCGCGCTGGGCGTCTTCGGTCTGAGTTTCGCGGCCGTGTCAATGGCGGCCGCAGTACTCCCGAGCAGCGACGGTTGGTCGTTGGCGTTTCTCTCGCTCGCGTACGCGGGCATCCTCGTACAGCAGCCGAACCTCTGCGCCGTGTGCCTGGATACGGGCAAGGCGCATGCAGGAGCTGTGTTCGGATTCATGAACACCGCGGCCAACCTTGCCTCGTCTATCGCGGCCGTTGCATTCGGCTATCTCGTCGCCTACACGGGAAACTACACTGCGCCGTTCATCCCGATGCTCACGCTGCTGTGTCTCGGCGCAGTGATGTGGCTGAAACTGGATCCGTCGCGCGACATCTTTGGAGAGGAAGAGACGACGGCGCCGAGCGCGGCGGCCGTCGAGCCTGCTGTCTAAACGCGATCGACTGCGCGGGTCTGGGGCGGTTCAGACTGCGGTAGGGCGAGCCTGACGCGGGGCGCCGTTGGGCCTGCGATTGAAGCTGCCGCCAGCCTTGCGGCCCGCCTGGCGAGACTGCCAATGAGGCTTGAACTCGCGGCGCTGGTTGTTCCCGCGGTTCTCGCGCGGCTGCGCCGGGCGGGCGCCCACGTTGGTCACCTCGAAGCCTTCGACAATCGTGTGCTCGAGTGGAGCAGTCAGCAGCTTCTGAATCTCGTGCAGCAGCGGTTTCTCGTCAACGGTGACGAGTGAGACGGCGTGTCCGGGCACTCCCGCGCGGCCAGTGCGTCCCACTCGATGGACGTAGTCCTCGGCCACGAGCGGCAAGTCGAAGTTGACGACGAGAGGAAGCTGCGCGACGTCGAGACCTCGTGCGGCAATGTCAGTCGCCACAAGCACCCGGATGCGGCCGGCCTTGAAATCGGCGAGGCAACGGGTCCGCTGCGGCTGGCTCTTCCGGCCGTGGATGACGGCGGTTTGGACATCCGCGCCTTCGAGAAGCTCGCCAATACGATCGGCGCCGTGCTTGGTCTTGCAGAAGACGAGCGCCTGGTCTCCCCGCGCCTGCGTCAGTACGTGGACGAGCAGCGCGCGCTTGCGACCGTGATCGACGGGATGAATGCGATGCGTGATCGTCGGTGCGACGGTTTGTTCGTGTGAGACGTCAACGCGCTGCGGAGCGCGCGTGAAGTCGGCCGAGAGTTTCACGACGGCGTCCGACAGGGTTGCCGAGAAGAGCAGCGTCTGACGCGAGGCCGGCAGCGAGGGCAGCACGCGGCGCAGGGCCGGCATGAAGCCCATGTCGAGCATGCGATCGGCTTCATCGAGGACGAGCATCTCGACGCTCGACAGATCAACGGTGCGCCGCTGCAGGTGATCGATGAGTCGTCCCGGTGTGGCCACCACGATGTCGACGCCGTTCCGCAAGGCGTTGATCTGAGGCGCCATTCCCACGCCACCGAAGATCGGTGTCACTCGAAGACGCACGGCCGCGCCATACGTGGCGAGCGCGCGTTGAACCTGGATGGCGAGCTCGCGCGTCGGCACGAGGACGAGCCCCAGTGGAGCGCGAGTCTTCGTGCGGCGCTCGCGCAGAAGCAGTCGCTCGATCATCGGCAGCGCGAACGCGGCGGTCTTGCCCGTTCCCGTTTGCGCACGGGCCAGCAGATCGGCTCC
>Ga0070670_100004511_pt1 | contig 11672 bp, 14 predicted proteins | sample KBSS63metaG_FD_64665 | JGI IMG/M metagenome (GOLD analysis project Ga0070670, IMG submission 64665) | Switchgrass rhizosphere microbial communities from Kellogg Biological Station, Michigan, USA - KBS S6-3 metaG | ecosystem: Host-associated > Plants > Roots > Rhizosphere > Soil ... | reverse complement strand
TTCCGACCGGCACCGTCACGGTCCGCGTCGTCCGCGGGACGATGACGAACCTCATTCCCAACCAGGAAGTGGAGCTCTCGGGCGGGCCGTCGGTGATGAAGGCCACCACGAACGACGCCGGACGTGCGGAGTTCGCCGGGCTTGCGCCGGGCACGCGCGTGAAGGCGGTTGCCGTCGTCAACGGTGAGCGGCTCGAATCGCAGGAATTCCCGGTGCCGTCGAACGGCGGGATCCGTGTGGCACTGGTCGCGACCGACGCCGCGGCGCAGAAGATGGCGCAAGCGGCCGCGCAGCCCGGCACCGTCGTCTTCGGACCGCAGTCGCGGTTCATCTTCGAAGTCGGCGACGAGGCGCTCAACGTCTTCATGCTGCTCGACGTCGTGAACTCCGCGAAGACTCCCGTCCAGCCACCGCGGCCACTGATTGTGCAACTTCCGGCGGAGGCGCTCGGCCCGGGCGTTATGCAAGGGTCCGCACCAAACGCGGTGCTGACCGGCAAGCAGCTGACCATCAACGGTCCGTTCGCGCCTGGTTCGACGCTCGTGCAGGCCGGTTTCGCGCTGGCTATGGACGGCGCGTCCTTGAAGTGGGAACAACGTTTCCCGGTGGCGCTCGAGCAGCTCAGCATCATGGCGCAGAAGGTCGGCGACATGCAGCTGCAGTCGCCGCAGATCGCCGAGCATCGTGACATGCCGGTGCAGGGGGAAATGTTCATCGTCGCGAAGGGGCGCGGCATCGCCGCCGGACAGCCGCTGAGTCTGACGTTCAGCGGGCTGCCGCACCATGCCACGTGGCCGCGTAACCTGGCAGTTGTCCTCGCGATCTCGATCCTGGGCGCCGGCGCGTGGGCGAGCACCCGCTCGCTCAAGCCGGCGGCGGAAGAGCAGGCGCACCGGAAGCGACTCGACGCGCGGCGGGAACGGCTCTTCGCTGAACTGACCGCAATCGAGCAGCAGCATCGCGATCACACGATTGATCCGGAACGCTATGCGGTCAGGCGGAAGGAACTCGTGGCGGCTCTCGAGCGGGTGTATGCCGAACTCGACGGAGAGGCCGCCGCGTAGTGCCTGCCTGAGATGGATTTCCGCTCACTGACCTTCACAGACGTTTCCCGCCACTTCGGCCGCCGCCGCGTTCTCAACAAAGTCTCCCTCCGGTGCGAGGCGGGGGAAGTCGTGGCCCTGCTTGGATCGAACGGCGCGGGCAAGTCGACGCTGCTTTCCATCGCCGCCACGCTGCTGGACCCGTCATCGGGGGAAATCCGGTACGGCGACGCGTCAGCGCGGGCGGCGGGCGCAGATCTCCGCGGCCGTATCGGTGTGCTCGGCCACGAGCTGTCGATCTACCCTGAGCTTTCCGCGGCCGAGAATCTGCGGTTTTTCGCGCGCGCGTACGGGCTGTCTGACGTCGACGGCGCGGTAACGATCGCACTGCGCCGCGCCGGGCTGGATCACCGGGATGATCCCTGCGCCCGCTTCTCGCGCGGCATGCGCCAGCGCCTCGCGCTCGAGCGCGCGCTGCTGCACCGTCCGCGGCTGGTCCTGCTCGACGAGCCGTTCACCGGGCTGGATGACAGCGCGATTCATGCACTCCGCGAGCGGTTGGGCGAGTTGCGCGCCGAGGGCTGCATCGTGCTCCTCGCCACGCACGATCTCGAAACGATCGACGGGCTCGCCGATCGCGCGGTCCTTCTCCTGGGCGGAAAGCTCGTTACGATCCCCGACGGTAGCGGGACCCTGCGCGAGCGCTACCGGAGAGCGCTGCATGGCTAGCGAGTCGGTCGTCGCATCCGGCGATCGCGCGATGCGGTCGGCGCCGGCGGCACGGTCGTCGTTTCTTGCCACGGCGTGGCTCATCACCCGCAAAGATCTCGTCATCGAATTCCGCAGCCGCGAAGTCGTGTATACGACGCTGTTCTTCGCAGTCTCCTGCGTTCTCGTGTTCGCCTTCAGCTTCGTCAAGGAAGGGGTCGCGGCGCAGGACGCCGCGGCGGGCATTCTCTGGATCGCGATCGCCTTCTCCGGCACGCTTGCGCTGGGGCGCGCGTTCGAGCGCGAGCGCCAGAACGACACGCTGCGGGCGCTGATGCTCACGCCGGTGGATCGGCCCGCTGTGTACATCGGCAAGCTCGCCGGCGTGCTGGCGCTCCTCGCGGTGGTCGAGGCGATCGTGACGCCGCTGGTGGCGTTGATGTTCGGCGCGCCGGTGCTCGATCATGCGCTGCTCTTGGCGGCGCTGCTCGCTGCCGGCACGATCGGCTTCGCCGCGGTCGGGACGCTGTTTGCCGCGATGCTGATCCGCGCGCGCAGCCGCGACGTGTTGCTGCCGATTCTTCTCTATCCGATTACAATCCCGGTGATCATCGCCGGCGTCCGGGGGACAGGGGTACTGTTCCAGGCGGATGTGGACCTGCCGATGGCGCGCTTGTGGCTGTCGATCCTGGTGTTCTTTGACCTGGTGTTCGTAACGCTCGCGCTGTGGACGTTCGAGCCAGCGATGAAGGAATGACACGTTGTGAAGAAGCGATTCGCTCCACTGCTGATTCTCACCGCCGCCGCCTTCGCCTACGCTCCCCTGGCGATCCAGCGTGCGCCGTACGAATCCACGATGGGCCTCGTGCAGAAGATCTTTTATTTCCACGTGCCGTCGTGGATGGCGATGTTCCTCGCCGCGACCGTTTGCGGGATCGCGAGCGCGATCTTCCTGTTTGCCGGCCGCAAGTCGTACGACCGGATTGCGGTTGCCGGTGCCGAGCTTTCGGTGGTGTTCGGGCTGATTGGTCTGATCACGGGACCGCTCTGGGGACGCAAGGCGTGGGGCGTCTGGTGGCAGTGGGACGCGCGGCTGACATCGGCATTGGTCATGTGGCTCATTTTCGTCGCCTACCTGCTGCTCCGGAAGTACGGCGGCAGCGGATCGGAGAAGTTGTCGGCAGTGCTCGCGCTCTTTGGAATGGCCAACGTGCCGTTCGTCTACTTGTCGGTCAATATCTGGCGCACCGTGCATCCCAAGACGAGCGTGGTGATGACGTTGGAGCCGGACATGGGGCGCCCGTTCCTGGTCTGCGCGCTCGCGTTCGTCAGTTTATGCGCGTTGATGCTGCTGACGCGCGTGCAGCTCGAGAACCGCCGCGCGGAACTGGACGAACTCTTTCTGGCTCTAGAGGATTGATATGCGGAAGTGGCACCGTTCTTTTTCCTTTTTCCTGCTACCTTTTTCCTTGTCTTTAGCGCTCACGGTGTTCGGCGCTACAGTGTGCGCGCAGCAGCCGCCGCAGGCCCCTGACGGCTTCGTGCCGGCCGACCAGTTGAAGCCGCAGGAGCAATTGCCCGCCGCGCCGCTGGTGATCGCTGCCTACGCGGTAGCGTGGGTCGCGGTATTCGGCTATCTCTGGTCGATCTGGAATCGCCTGGGACGCGTCGAGCGCGACCTCCAGGACGTCAGCCGCCGCCAGGCCGCGGGGGAACGTCGGTGAACTTCTCGAACATGACGTCGGCGCACCTGATCTTCATCCCCGCGGTGCTCCTCGTCGGCGTCGTCATCGGCTGGATTCTCGGCTCGCGCGCCGCGCGGGACGCGTTCGCGGCGGAGTTGAAGCGCAGGGAAGAAAGAGCGGCGAGGAAGACGACAATCCCTAATCCCTAATCCCGGATCGATTCGACTCGCGACTCGCGATTCGCGAGTCACGCCTGCCGCTCGCCAAACCAGTAGCACAGGCCGTCGGGCGCGACGACGTAGAACACTCTCCAATTGGCGTCGCCGTGCTTCTCGACATTGAATTCCGACAGTTCCTTCTGAAGGCCGCTCGCCTTGAAATCGGCAAACAGCCCTTCGAGATTCGTCACGTGAAAGGCACAGCCGTCCTGGGAGGAGTCGCCGCCGTTCTCGGCGAGTCCGATCTGGACGCCATCGCGGCCGAGCACCGCCGACCTGTGTGGTGTGTCGCTGCGCGACAGGACCCGGAATCCGAGCTCGTTTTCGTAGAACGGCAGCGCGGCCGCAAGATCGGACACCGGGAGGTTCAAATTGTTTCCCTGATAGCCGAACGCCTTGTCGAGTGTTCCCTTCACGGCGTTGTCCTCAAGCAGACGATGAATCGCGATTCGCGATTCGCGGATTGGTGGATTCCCGGATTAGGGATTAGGGATTGAGTTCTTACCGTCCCATTGCCAGCCGGTTGGCCAGGCTCGCCGGCAATCCCGCGTTCAGTATGCGCCGCTGCGCGGCGTCGATGGGGTAGGGAATGCGGCGCATCACCAAAGACAGGGCATCCGCATCGTAGATACCGAATGCGGCACGCGGATCGCCATCGCGCGGCTGCCCTACCGATCCGACGTTGACGAGGTAATTGAGCCCGGCCTCGATCGGCAGCGTCAGCGCGCCAGAGCCTTCCGGCATGAAACCATCGAACACTTCGTCGTTGCGGCGGAAGACGACCGGCAGGTGCGTATGGCCGAACAGGCACAATGGACGCTGCATCGCATCGAGCGCTCGACTCGCATCGTCGCCATCGAAAATGTAGTGATCTTCGTCGAACGGCGCGCCGTGACAGATCTCGAGTGAATCGTCGATCGTGACGGGCCCCTGCGGCAGCGCGCGGAGGTAGGCGCGATTCTCCGGGGTGAGCGATTCGAGCGTCCATAGCGCCGCCATACGCGCGACCTGATTGAACGAGCTGCCATCGTCCAGCCCGGACCCGGCCTTGTCGTGATTGCCGCGGATGACGGCGAGCGGATCGAGCGCGCGGAGGCGATCGGTGACGGCGTTCGGTTCGGCGCCGTAGCCGACGAGGTCGCCAAGCACGATCACGCGATCCCACGTGCCGGAAGGCGCGGCGGCGAGTACCGCCTCCAGCGCGTCGATATTGGCGTGGATGTCCGATAAGACGAGGTAGCGCACTAGTCTAGGGCTCGAGACTGAACGCTTCCATTATGCGCTCGGCGATTGCCTCGGGATGCACCCCGCGCGCGTCCACGCGGACCCGCGCGTTCGCGTACCCAGCCTGCCGGAGCGCAAAGAGCCGCTCCATCTGGGTGCGGTCGGCGGCGAGCGGCCGCCGCCCGTCTGCCGGCAGCCGCGCGATGACCTCCTCGAGCGGAACGTCGAGCCAGACGGAGACTCCATCCAGATTGATCGCCGAGCGGTTTTCGGGGTCCATAAATGTGCCGCCGCCGGTCGCCACGACCACGTGCCGCAGGGGAAGGAGCATGCGCAGGATGTCGCGCTCGAGCGCGCGAAAGTACGGCTCGCCGCTCCTGGCGAAGATCTCCGCTACGGTCCGCCGCTCGCGCGCCTCGATCAACGCGTCGATGTCTTCAGCCCGCCAGCCGAGCCGCGCGGCAAGCGCCCGCGCCACGGTGGTTTTACCGGCCGCCATGAATCCGACCAGGTAGATCTTGTCCGGCGTCACCGCGTGAGTCGCGCGAACTCTTCGAAGAATCCAGGATACGACACGTCGACGGAGGATGCTCCGCTGATTAGGGTCGGCGCCCGTGCCCGTGTGGCTGCGATCGCGAAGGACATCGCGAGCCGATGATCGCCGGCGGCGTCGACCGCCCCGCCGGTGAGCGGACGCGATTCGAGCGTGAAGCCGTCCTCGTATTCCTCGACCTTGGCTCCCATGGCGCGAAAGCCGGCGGCAAGGGCGGCGATGCGGTCGCTTTCCTTGACGCGCAGCTCGCCAGCGCCGCGCACGGTAAACGTATGCCCTGCCGGCATCATGGCGGCCAGCGCCGCCAGGGCGGGAATCTCGTCGATGAGCAGCGGAACCTCCCAGGGCTCGATGGTGAATGATTCGCTGCCGCCGAACGAGAAGTGCAGCGCGCCGACGCGCTCGCCGGCGGTTTCGTGGGCTTCGGAGACGTCAACCTGGACCCCCGCGCGCCGATATACGTCCAGAACGAAAATCCGCGACAGGTTGAGCCCAACGGCTTCGATCTCGATTGACGAGCCTGGTGTTCCCCCGGCGAGCGAGGCCCAGAACGCCGCACTGGAAATGTCACCGGGCACGGTCAGCCGCTGTCCCCGCAGCTTCTGTCCCCCCTCGAGCTCGACCCCCCCTGGATCGCGGACGATGCTGGCGCCGAACGTCTCGAGCGCCCGTTCCGTATGGTCCCTGGTAGGAATCATTTCGATGACTCGTGTCCGCCCGGACGCGTGCAGCCCCGCCAGCAGGATACCGCTCTTGACCTGTGCGCTCGGCACCTGCGGTTCGTGCGTGATTCCGTGCAGCGATCCCCCATCGATTGTAAGCGGCGGCCGTCCGCCATCCGCCTCGATACGCGCGCCCATACGCATCAGCGGTTCGATGATCCGGCGCATCGGACGGCGCCTGAGCGACGAGTCGCCGGTCATCACGGTTCGGAACGGATGCCCCGCCGCCATCCCCGAGAGCAGCCGCATCGTCGTTCCGGAATTCAGCGCGTCGAGCGGTGCCGTTGGCGCGCGCAGTCCACCGGCGCCGCGACCGGCGATGACGACGGCGTCCGCGGCACGCTGAATCGAGACCCCGAGGCCGCGCAGACAGTCGAGCGTGGCCGCGCAGTCGGCGCCGGGCGAGAAACCGCCGATCGTCGATTCGCCCTCGGCGATCGCCGCGAGCATCGCATAGCGGTGCGAGATCGACTTGTCGCCCGGAACGCGAACGCGCCCCTGCGCCCTGGCCGTCGGGACCACGGTGTAGGTATCGGTTGGCGTGCGCAACATGGAAGGCAATATATAGTATGTTAATCAGCCGCGTGGCCGTCCAACCCGTCGCGTCGACTCGTATATTCGCACCGCGTATCGCACGCGCCGGAGCGCCGCCCGCCGCATGCTGAACCGCGGCGGCACCGTCCGTCTGGAAATCCACAGCAACTTCGAGATGGTGGACTTCGTGCAGGTGATCAGCGATCGTGTCGGTCAGCTCGCGGGCCTGGACGACGACACGGTGCACTGGATTGGTGTGGCGGTGCGGGAGTCGGTCATCAACGCGATCAAGCACGGCAATCGCGAGGACTCCCGCAAGATCGTGACCGTCGAGTTCACGTTCGCGCCGACCGCCGATCCACGCGAGCTGGTCGTGCGCGTATTGGACCAGGGTGAAGGGTTCGAGCCGCAGGAGGTCGCCGATCCGCTCGCCCCCGAGAACATTCTGAAGTCGAGCGGCCGTGGCATCTTCTTCATGCGCAGCTTCATGGACGACGTCGTGCTGCAGCGGGCGGCCGGGGGCGGCATGGAAGTGCGCATGACCAAGAAGCTGGCGGCTGGTGGCTGATCCGATTCCTCCCGTTTTTCTCGCCACCGCTGTCGAATCGGTGATCCGCGCCGGGGAGGTGCAGATGGCGCACTTCGGCGGGGATGTTCGCGTCGACAAGAAAGGGGCGATCGACCTCGTCACGGAAATCGATCTCCTGGTCGAGCGCGACTTCCGGGCGCGAATCGCCGAACGCTTCCCCGACCATGTCGTCCTCGGAGAAGAATTTTCGAGCGAGTCCGACCGCGACGCGAGCCCGGACTACTGCTGGGTGTTCGATCCGATCGATGGCACGACGAACTACGCCCACGGTGTGCCGATCTTCTGTTCCTCGCTGGCGCTCGAAATACGCGGCGTGCCCTCGGTCGCAGCGGTCTACGATCCGAGCCGGAAGGAGCTCTTCACCGCGGAACGCGGCGAAGGCGCATGGCTCAACGGTGCGCCGCTGCGCGTGTCGGCCGCGGACGCGCTCATCAACTCGCTGCTCTGCACGGGATTCCCCTACAGCGTTCAGAACGAGGCCGATCCGCTCGTTCGTGTGTTTGCGGAATTTCTGAAGGTGTCCCGCGCGGTCAGACGTCTCGGGTCCGCGGCCATCGATCTCTGCTACGTCGCGGCCGGGCGGTTCGACGGGTTCTGGGAGCACGCGCTGCATCCTTGGGACGTCGCCGCGGGTGCGCTCATTGTCGAGGAGGCGGGCGGACGCGTGACGAATCTCTTCGGGAAATCCTACAGTTCCCGCGAAGGAAGCGTCATTGCGACCAACGGCCGCATTCATGACGCGATGGTCGAGATAATCGCGTCGGCCTCTTCCGGGGACGGTTTGACCCCCTCATAAGACATCCCTCGGGCCGTGTGTCGGCTAACTCAACGAGTTTTCGGGTGGAAGGGCCGGCCCTGGCCCCGCCGATGGTGGCATTCTTCATGCTCAATTGCCGGGCCAGAGGGAAGCAGGCACGTGGACGCGCTTCCGAAACGGAGCTTCTCATGATGAAACGTCTGTGGCTACAAGGTGTGCGGTATGCGACGGGGCTGGCTGCGGCAGCATTGATACTGGCGCCGGTCGCCGCGCAGGCGCAAATCCGGCAGGTGTCCTCATCGGATCATCGCCACGCAATCGGCGTCACGCTGGGCGGATTCTTTCCGAAGGGCGGGTGCGACGAGGCGGCGGGCCAGATCTTCGTGGACGACTGTCACCGCACCACAGGGGACACGATCGTTGCCGATCTCAACGATCTCCTGTTCGAGATCAAGGACTTCAGGGGCGCTTCCTTCAGCGGTGAATACCTGTTTGCGATCAACGAGTATCTCGAGGCGGGGTTTGGCGCAGGATTCTACAAGCACACGGTGAACAGCGTGTATCGCGACGTCGTGAACGACGATCGATCCGAAATCGCGCAAGAGTTGGAACTGCGAATCGTGCCGATGACCGCGACGGTACGGTTCCTGCCGATCGGGCGAGGCAAGATCGAACCGTACGTGGGTGGGGGCATCGGCGCGTTCAACTGGACCTACTCGGAGGCAGGCGAATTCGTCGACAACTCCGATTCATCCGTCTTCCCGGCTCGATACAGCGCCAAAGGCACTGCGGTTGGCCCGGTGTTTCTCGGCGGCATCCGCGCGCCGATTGCCGATGTCTGGGACATCGGAGGCGAGGTTCAATATCAGCACGCGTCGGGCGACACGAAGCCCGCGGAGAGCCAGCTGCTCGGCGACAAGATCGATCTCGGCGGGTTCCACCTGCTCTTCACGATGCACATTCGCTTCTAAGGTCCACACTCACCGGGGTTGCGCTCGATAGAGCGCGACCCCGCCGCCTTCAGCGACTCTTTCGAACCCCTCGAGAAAGCTCGGACGCCGCCGCGCTTCCTGGTACAGCGCGTCGCCTCCTTCGGCCTTTTCTTCGATCGCAATCCACCGAACCACGATTCGCGGCTGCGTCAGCGCGAGCGCCCAGATGTCTCCGTTGCCTTCGTGGAGAAAATCGTGAATCCGGAAACCCTGCGCTGACAAATCGTGCATGTAGTGGGCGAGCGATCCCATGCTCATCATGATCGTTCCGCCGTCCCAGTGCTGAACCAGATATGCGGTAACGGCTGTGCGTCCGGCCTTGTTCGCGGCGTCGCGCTGCGACTCCTTGATCAAGGGTGCAGTCCGATCGAGCGGGTGCGCTTGAACGAGCGCGAGCGAGACCACGAACACGGCGGCCACCGGGCGCATCGGCCGCCACAACAGGCCGATGCCGGCGCCGGCCAGCACGCCGCATGCGGCGATGAGCGGAACGTCGTAGCGAATCCGAAAAGGGTGGCCCTGCAGGTAGGCGTACCACGGCACCGCCGCGGACGCCGCGAGGGCCAGCACAATGACGAGTGACTGCTGACTGCCGGTAACGGCGGCAGGTGCCGGGGGCCCAGCCTTCACCGCTGGCCGGACGAACGCGGCTGCGGTGAGCACAGCCCCCGCGTAGCCGCTCCAGACGAGCGCGGTCCCCGACAACTGATAGAGCCCGATGCGCACCTGGTCCAGCGCGACCGATGCGTGACCGAGCGCCTCCGCATTCTCCGGCACGAAGAACCCACGGCTGATGAACCAGGCGCCGGTCGTCCAGCGGCTATTGACGAGAAACAGTGCGATCGCAACCGCGGGCACCGCGGCGAGACGGACCATCCCCGAGATGACGGCGTGCACCGGCGCGCGCCGACGAAGCAGAACCAGTCCGGCAAGGGCGACGATGGCAGCCGCGATGGGCCATGCCTCGTATCGCGTGAGGCACGACGCGGCAAGCGCAAGTGTCGCAGCGATGGGCGAGCGCACGCCGTCGAGCCAGTCGCAGGTAAACAGCACCGCGAGCGCCGTCGTGGCGAATAACATCGGCTCCGTCATCGGCGTGCTCTGCAGGTAGAGCACGTTCGGATTCAGGAGGATCAGCATCGCCGCTGCCACCGCGCCGCTGTTCGAGCCCGTCGTGCGCATGATGAGAGTCGCTATCGCCCACGTCGTAATTGCGAGACACAGGACCGAGCACGCGATCGCGGACGCGCCGGTGCGGTACATCCAGTCAATCTGGACCGGCAGCATGTTGACGATATGGGGCAGCGGCAGCCAGACGCCGCCCACCTGTTGCCAGCCCGGTAACAGGCTGTCGATGATTCGACGCGCGACGACGAGGTGCGCGCGCGCATCGTAGTGACTCAGGGACAGGCCGGCGGACGCGTAGGAGAACGCCGCCGCGCTTCCGACGAGGAACGACGCAGCGGAGACGGCAATCGGAACAGCGCGGTGACGGTGCAGGTTTCTTAGTCTACACTCTGCACGATGCACCGCCTGATCGAACGCGTCGAGATGTTCGCGCTTGCCCTCGGCGGACCAGGCCTCTTCCTGATCGCATTCCTCGACTCGTCGTTCCTCTCGTTTCCCGAAGTGGTCGACCTCGTGATCGTCGTGGCGATCACCGCGGAGAAGCAGCGAATCATTTATTACCCCCTGCTCGCCACGCTCGGATCGGTCGCGGGCTGCTTCGCGCTGTACCTGGTTGGGGCAAAGGGGGGAGAGGCGCTGGTCCGAAAACGCCTGCACGAGCGTCATGCCGACCGCGTGCTCGCCGTGTTCCAGCGCCACGGCCTGCTGACCATCATCGTGCCGTCGCTGCTCCCGCCGCCGTTCCCGTTCAAGCCATTCGTCCTCGCGGCCGGGATCGCGGGGGTCCGCCCCGTCGATTTTCTGCTCGCGGTGGCGCTCGGGCGCGGGATGCGCTACTACGGCGAAGCGCTGCTCGCCTTCTTCTACGGCGAGCGCGCCAGCCGTTTCATCCGCGAAAATGCCGGTCCGGTCTCGCTGGGGCTGGCCGCCGTCATTCTGGCGGGCGGCCTCGCGTGGATTTGGTATCAGAAAAGGCGGCCTGTATAATCAAGCGTTTACCCGACAACCCTGCATGGTGCCCGAGATCTCCGTCGTCGTGCCGATGCGCAATGAATCGCCGAACGTGGACGGGCTCTATACCGAGCTCACCACGGCGCTGACGGCCTACGGACGACCCTACGAAGTTCTCGTCGTCGATGACGGGAGCACCGACACGACGTTCGCCCGGCTCAGGGATCTGCAGCGGCGCGATGCGCGGCTGCGGGTCGTCAGATTTCGCCGCAACTTCGGCCAGACCGCCGCGTTCGCGGCGGGGTTCTCGCGCGCCAGGGGGCGATACATCATCACGTCCGACGGCGACGGTCAGAACGACCCGCGCGACATTCCGGCGATGGTCGAGATGCTCGAACGCGACGGGCTCGATATCGTCTGCGGCTGGCGCAAGGATCGGAAGGACCCATTCATCAACCGGCGGCTGCCGTCGATCATTGCGAACCGCATCATCTCGTTCACGACCGGGGTGCACCTCAACGACTATGGCTGCTCACTGAAGGTGTTCCGCGCCGAAGTGGTGAAGCCG
>Ga0070670_100004510_pt1 | contig 11672 bp, 12 predicted proteins | sample KBSS63metaG_FD_64665 | JGI IMG/M metagenome (GOLD analysis project Ga0070670, IMG submission 64665) | Switchgrass rhizosphere microbial communities from Kellogg Biological Station, Michigan, USA - KBS S6-3 metaG | ecosystem: Host-associated > Plants > Roots > Rhizosphere > Soil ... | reverse complement strand
GGCGATTCGCCGACTCGAGCGGCTCGAGGGTGACCTGCTCGCCGAGCGGCACGCGCGGGTCGACGATCTCGCGCTCCTGGTCGAGCTCGTCAGCTCCGGGTGGCATGGTGTCGACGCTCGTCTTCAGCGTCTCGAGGCCGCTCGGGCCGCCGTCGACCCGACGGATGCCGACGTCGAGGATCTCGAACGCCTCGAAGCCGCCGAGCGCGCGCTCGAGCACGCCGCCGCGGCGTAGACCCGACCTACAGCACCGGCGTCACGGGCAGGAGAAGCCGGAAGCGGCTCCCAGCGCCGATTCGCGACTCGAGTTCGATGCCGCCCCCGAGGGCCACGGCCAGCTCGCGCGCGATGGGGAGACCGAGACCTGTCCCGTCCGCATCCTCGGAGACGAACGCCTCGAAGATCCGTGCCCGCTCGGTGGTTGGGACGCCAGGGCCCGTGTCGAGGACGTCGACCGCCACCCGCCCGTTCGCCGCCGCGAGTTGGAGTTCGATCCGCCCTCCGTCCGGCGTCCATCGGAACGCATTCGAGAGGAGGTTCGTGATGACCTGGAGCACCCGGTCACCGTCCGAGACGATGACCGGCGCGTGCGTGGCACCCGACAGCCGGTAGTCGATCTCCCGTCGGCGGGCCTCCTCGGCGAACGCGCCGTACGCCTGATCGAGAACGCGCTCGAGGTCGACCTCCTCCCTCCGCACCGTGAACCGGTGAGCTTGAAGCTTCGCGAGGTCGAGAACGTCTCCGACGAGGCGCTCGAGCCGATCCGTCTCCGCCGCGACGATGTCGAGCGAGGCGAGCACCTGCTCGGGCTCGGTCACGATGCCCTCGCGAAGGGCCTCGACGTGGCCGCGGATCGCGGTGAGCGGCGTCCGCAACTCGTGCGACACCGACATCAGGAATGACCGCTTGAGCTGCTCCGCCTCAGCGAGCTTCTCGACCATCCCGCGGAACCGCTTGCTGAGCAGCGCGATCTCGTCGCCTCCCTTCGCCTCCGGGATCTCGACGTCGTACCGGCCCGCGGCAACCTGCTCCGTCGCGAGCGTGAGCACGCGGACCGGCTCCGTGAGACGGCGCGAGAGCCAGAGGAAGAGAACGCCCCCGAGCGCGATTCCGACTGCCAGCGCGAGCGCTAGCCGACCGAACAGCTCGAGCCACTGCTCGCGGAGCTCGGCTTCCGGTTTCGCGACGATCAACCAGCCGAACGGCTCTGTCCCGCGGACGAGCTGGACCGGCTGCGCCGCGGCGATCAGACGGCGCGACTCGCCGGGTGGCGTGAAGGTCACGATCACTTGCCGGTCCCGGTCGAGCTGCGCACCGCCGAGGGCGCTGCGGGGGAGACGCGTCAGGCCGAACCGCTGCCCCGGGAACAACGACGCGCCGATGTAGTACAGCTCGTCGCCGGTCGCGAGCTCGAGCTTCTGCGCGGCGAACTCCGGCGCCTTTGCGCCCTCGTCGGACGAGCGAAGCGCGGACTCCGCGTAGAGCGCCGCGAGCCCGGTCGCCTCGCGCCGAAGCTCTTCGACCGACTGCTTGCGCGTGACGTCCTGGAAGAGGCGCACCGCGAGAGCGATCGAGGCGAGCCCGAAGACGAGCACGACTGCAAGGAACAGCGCCGTCAGACGGAACCGGAGCGTCCCGAGCATGTGCCTCAGGGTAACCCGCTAGATGGTCGCCGCTGTCCGATCGGACGCGACCTTGTACCCCACGCCCCACACGGTCACGATCGGCGATGCATCGCCCAGCTTGCGGCGGATCTGACGGACGTGTACGTCGACCGTGCGCGTGTCCCCGGCGAACGTGTAGCCCCATACGCGCTCGAGCAGCTGGTCGCGGGTGAGCACGATCCCGCGGTGGTCGAGAAGCTCCCAGAGGAGGTCGAACTCCTTCGGCGCGAGGCGGATCTCCTCGTCGCCGACATGTACCTCGCGCTTCCCGGCGTTGATCGTGAGGTTCCCGTGCTGGAGCTCCTCGGACTCGCTCTTCCGGCGCTCCGGCGCCGCCCGGCGGAGGATGCTCTTCACGCGCGCGACGAGCTCGCGCGGGTTGAACGGCTTCGTCATGTAGTCGTCGGCACCGACCTCGAGCCCGATGATCTTGTCGATGTCCTCGTCGCGTGCGGTGAGCATGAGGATCGGGATGTCGGAGGTCTTGCGAATGCGACGACAGAGCTCCACACCGTCGCCGTCGGGCAGGTTGAGATCGAGAATCACGAGTGCCGGGACGTCGCTCGCGAGTTGAATCAACGCCGCCTGGGCGGTCGCGGCCGTCTTCACGCCGTAGCCCGCGTTACGCAGGTACGCCGCGACGAATGTCGCAATCGAGGTCTCGTCCTCGACGACGAGGATCGTGGTCGGATTCGTCGTCACGGCGCTCGCCTCGGATTGGGCTCTGCGGGTGGAGGCTCGAGTGCGAACCGCTCCGGCTCCGTCGGCAACGGCATGCACGTCAATGGCTCGGCGCTGCAATCCACGCCCGGCGTGCTCGAGTACACACCGACGTCGTCACCAGCGAAGCGAGGCTCGCCGTCGAGCATGACGGTGCCCTTGCCCACGGCCGACAAGGCGATGCCGGAGCCGCGCGCGACGATCTTGTAGCCGCCTCCGAGCATGCGATAGCGGAGGCCCTGCCCCTTGTAGAGCACCGTTCGCGGGCCGATGCGCTCCTGCGTCAGCTTCTTCCCCGCGACGAGTGCGGTGTAGCGGTCGTTCGGTGTCTGGTCGGTGACCCGCAGCGTCCCGCTGGCCAGACGGCCGAGCACCGAGCCGCGCAGGTCGATCATCACGACGCCCCGCCCGGAGTCGACGGACAACGTGCCGCCCGTCGGCTCGCTCGCCCACGCAGCAGAACCTCCCGCAGCGAGGGCGCAAAGGCAGAGGACGAGGACGAGCTTCCGCATGGCTCCGACCAAGTATCGGTATCCGGAGTGTGACCGGGATGAGTTGGCTGTAAGGAGAGTGTTAGCGCGGCCGCGGGTCGCGACGAACCATAGATTCCACCCGGATGCAGAACCTGCTCCGATCCCCGCCGTGGGCCCTCGTCGTTCCGGGGGTTGCGGTTCTTGCGCTGGCGGCGACGTGGGGACGCAAGCCGGGCGACGTCGTGCTTGCTCTCGTGGCCGCGTTTCTCGCAGGCGCAGTCCTCGCGTCGGTCCACCACGCGGAGGTCGTCGCCCATCGCGTCGGCGAGCCGCTCGGGTCGCTCGTCCTCGCCGTCGCAGTGACCGTCATCGAGGTCGGACTGATCGTCGCGCTCATGGCCTCGGGCGGCTCCGAGACCGACACGCTGGCGCGCGACACCGTGTTCGCGGCGGCGATGATCACGTGCAACGGCGTGGTGGGCCTGTGCCTCGTGGTCTCGACGCTCCGCCGCCGTACTGCGACGTTCAATGCGGAGGGCACGGCGACCGCGTTCGCGACGGTCGTCACGCTCGCGACACTCTGCCTCGTCCTCCCGACGTTCACGACGAGCTCGCCCGGGCCGACGTTCTCCGCCACGCAGCTCGCGTTCGCGGGCGTCGCGTCCGTGACGACATACGCGCTCTTCGTCTTCGTGCAGACGGTGCGCCATCGTGACTTCTTCGTCCCGCCCGACCTCCCGCAAGGTGCCGAGAACGCCCACGCCGCCCCGCCGTCGAATCGGACGGCGTTCGTCAGCCTCGCGGCGCTCCTCGTGTCACTCGTCGCAGTCATCGGCCTCGCCAAGGTCGAGTCGCCGGCGATCGAGGACGCCGTCGACGCCGTCGGCGCGCCACAGTCGGCAGTGGGGGTGGCGATCGCCCTGCTCGTGCTCTTGCCGGAGACGCTCGCCGCGTACCGAAATGCCCGGCGGGATCGCCTGCAGACGAGCTTCAACCTCGCCTACGGCTCTGCGGTCGCGAGCATCGGGCTCACGATCCCGGCCGTAGCGCTCGCGTCGATCTGGCTCGACGGCTCACTCGTACTCGGCCTGACCACGACGCAGATCACGCTCCTCGTCCTCACCGCCGGTGTCGGCGCCCTGACGATCCTCCCCGGTCGCGCGACGCTCCAGGAGGGCGGCCTCCACCTCGTGATCTTCGGAGCCTTCCTCCTGCTCGCGGTGAACCCGTGAGCGCCGCGTCGCGTCAGTCGTAGGCGTAGAAGCCTCGCCCGGATTTCCGCCCGAGGAGCCCTGCGTTCTTCATCGCCACGATGCGCGGCGGCGGCGCCATCCGCGGCTCGCGCAGCTTTTCGTACAACGCCTCCGACGCGTGCACGTGCACGTCGATCCCGACGAGGTCGACGAGCGTGCACGGACCCATCGGCCAACCCGCACCGGCCGTCATCGCCGTGTCCAGGTCCACGGGCGACACACGAGCCTCGTCGAGGACGCGGAGACAGTCGTTCAGAAGCGGTATGAGGACGCGGTTGACGACGAAGCCCGGTGTGTCATGGCAGCGGATCGGCGACTTTCCCATCCGCTCGCCTACGGCGAACGCGGCATCCGTGGCATCGTCGGACGAGAGCTCTGCGCGGACGATCTCGACGAGCGGCATGAGCGGGGCCGGATTGAAGAAGTGCATGCCGACGATGCGCTCGGCAGTCGACGTCGCCGCCGCGATCTCCGTCACCGACAGAGCCGACGTGTTCGTCGCGAGGATCGCATCCGGGCGAACGATCCGCTCGAGCTCGGCGAAGAGCGCGAGCTTCGGGCCGAGGTCCTCGACGATCGCCTCGATGACGAGGTCGCAGTTGGCGAGATCGGCCAGGTCGGTCGTCAGCGCAAGCGAGCCGAGCGCAGAGTTGCGCTCCGCCGCAGTCATCTGCTCCTTGTCGACCTTCCGCTGCAGGAAGTGCGCGATCCGGTCGTGAGCTTTCGTCCCGAGTTCGTCCGTGACCTCGCGGCCTACGGTCTCGTAACCCGCCTGGATCGCCAGCTGCGCGATCCCGGCACCCATTGCGCCGAGGCCCACGACACCGACCCGTCTGATCTCCGGAGCGGCCACGAGCGGCGATCCTAGCGACGCCGGCTCAGGCCTGGCTCGTTGCGGATCTCAGCGGTTGAACCCGCGGCGGCGAGCGACCTCGTCGATGCGGGAATCCGCACCGCAGGCGTAGATCGCGAGCACCACGAGCCCCAGGATTGGAATGAGCGCGAGTGCGAACATGACCTCATCGTGCCCGAGCAGGAACATCAGTACCAGTCGATGAATTCGGGAGATCGATCAGGGTGGCTGATCGACCAACGGGGATCCAGAAAGCGGTCTAGAGCCGCTCGACAACGCCCGCAATGGCCTGGCCCTGGCCGATGCACATCGTCGCGATGCCGTAGCGCGCACCGCGGCGCTCGAGCTCGTTCAGCAGCGTCGCGGTGATGCGCGCGCCGGTCGCTCCGAGCGGGTGCCCCAGGGAGATGCCGCCGCCGTTCGGGTTGACGTCGCCCGCTTCCCAGCGGTCGTGGAGCTCCGTGTCCGCGAGGAACTGAAGGACGACCGACGCGAAGGCCTCGTTCACCTCTATCACGGAGATGTCGTCCCAGGTGAGCCCCGCCTTCTCTAGAGCGCGAGCGCACGCTTGGGGATTGCCATGCAGCATCCGGTACGGATCCACGCCGGAGAGACCGAAGGAGACGAAGCGCGCCCGGGGCTCGAGTCCGTGCGTCGCAACCGCTGCTTCGCTCGCGAGCAACATCGCCGCCGACCCGTCGACGATCGAGCTCGAGTTGCCTGCCGTCACGACGCCGTCGTTCTTGAACGCGGGCTGGAGTGACGCGAGCTTCTCGAACGAGGTGTCGCGCCTCGGAGTCTCGTCGACCGCGAAGAGCACGACGGCGCCACCGGCTCCGACCTCGACGGGGACGATCTCGTCCTCGAAGTTGCCCTCGTCGATCGCCGCGACAGCGCGTCGGTGCGATTCGAGCGAGTACTCGTCGAGCGACTCGCGATCCAGCCCCCACTCCTCGGCGATGACCTCTGCCGAGATCCCCTGCGGCACGATCGGCCAGCGCTCGCCGATCTTCTCGTTCACGGCTCCCCAGCCCACTTCGCCCAGGTTCGACCCCATCGGCACGCGAGTCATGTGCTCGACTCCCGCCGCGACGACGAGGTCGAGGTGACCCGCCTGAATGGTGGACGCGCCGTTGAACGCAGCCTGCAGCGACGAACCGCACTGACGGTCAACGGTTGTGGCGCACACGGTCTCCGGCCAGCCGGCGACGAGGACGGCGCCGCGGCCGACGTTCAGCGCCTGCTCGCCCACCTGCGTCACGCACCCCACCTGCACGTCCTCGAGCGCACCCGGGTCGAGGTCGACCCGGCCGATCAGGCCGTTCAGGACCTGAGCGGCCAACTCGTCCGCACGGATCTCTGAGAGGGATCCGTTCCGTCGGCCGATCGGCGAGCGGACGGCGTCGACGAGGTAGGCGGTGTCGGCCATCGTTCAGAGCATAGAACGCGCCGCAAGGCTTCCGTTTGCGCGTCATTACACTCTCTGCGTGGCGACCACTGCGACCGAGCGCAAGCTCCTCGTCGACGGCGAGTGGGTCGAGACGGGCGATTGGTTCGACGTCCTCTCGCCGTACGACAGATCCGTGGTCGGACGCATCGCGCGTGGTGGTGCCGACGAGGCTCGCCGAGCCGTCGACGCGTCCGAGCGCGCGATGTCCGACCCGATTCCGGCACATGAGCGTGCTGCGATCCTCGACCGCACGGCACGCCTCGTCGATGAACGCGCCGAGGAGATCGCACGCACGATCTCGTCCGAGGCGGCCAAGCCGATGAAAGCCGCGCGGGTCGAGGTTGCTCGGGCGACCTCGACGTTCACGATGGCCGCGGTCGAGGCCCGCAAGCTCGCCGGCGAGGTCGTGCCCATGGACGCGTCACCGGCTGGAGTAGGCAAGGTCGCGATGACGCTCCGTGTCCCGATCGGTGTCGTCGGCGCGATCTCCCCGTTCAATTTCCCGTTCAACCTCGTGGCACACAAGGTCGCGCCGGCGCTCGCCGCCGGCTGCGCCGTCGTTCTGAAGCCCGCGTCGCAGACTCCACTCTCGGCGCTGCTCCTCGCTGAGCTCGAGACGGAAGCCGGCCTCCCTGCCGGATGGCTCAACGTCGTCTGCGGTTCGGCGGCCGAGATCGGTGACGTCCTCGTGGAGGACGAGCGCGTCACGCTGATCACGTTCACCGGCTCCGCCGGGGTCGGCTGGAAACTGCGCGAGCGCGCGGTGCGCAAGCGCGTGAACCTCGAGCTCGGCAACGCGACGCCGGTGATCGTCGCCGCGGATGCCGACCTCGAGGACGCTGCGACGCGCCTCGCAGCGAACGCGTTCTCGTTCGCGGGCCAGAGCTGCATCTCGGTCCAGCGGATCTACGTCCATGCGTCGGCGTACGACGCGTTCCTCGAGCGGTTCCTTCCGCGAGTCGACGCGCTCGTCGTCGGCGACCCGGGGGACGACCAGACCGACGTCGGACCGCTCATCGCGCCGAGCGAGCGCGACCGCGTGCTGGAGTGGATCGGCGAAGCGACGTCGAGCGGCGCGAAGGTGCTCGCCGGAGGAACTCTCGACGGCGAGCTACTCCGGCCGACGGTCTTGGCGGACGCTCCGCCGGATGCAAAGGTGTCGTGCGAAGAGGTGTTCGGACCGCTGTGCACCGTGACGCCGTTCGAGTCGCTCGACGAGGCAATCGGCCTCGCGAACGGGACGCGCTACGGCCTTCAGGCCGGGATCTTCACGAGCGACGTGAAGGCGGCACTGCACGCAGCGTCCGCGCTCGAGTTCGGCGGGGTCACGGTCAATGAGGCCCCCACGTTCCGCGCCGACCAAATGCCGTACGGAGGTGTCAAGGACTCCGGCAACACCCGCGAGGGGCCGGCATATGCGGTGCGCGAGATGACCGAACAGCGTCTCGTCGTCCTGCAGCTCTAACGTGGCGGCCATGGCCGAGCAGCCTCCGACCACTCCAATCGCGCCCGGCAGCTACGCGGTGCCCGCGCCGCGCGAGCTCAAGCGGGAGCGGAAAGCACTCCTGGAAGTACGGGAGGAGCGGCTGCGCGACCTCGGCGGCCTCGCACTCGAGATGTACAAGCGCGACCGGTTCAACGCAGGCCTCGTCGTGGAGCGCTGCGCCGAGCTCGTCGCGATCGAGGCGCGCATACAGGAGATCGACTCACTGCTCGACGGCACGGCCCGCATCCGACGCGGCGGAGGCGGTGCGGTCTGCATCTGCGGCGCGCCGATCCTCCTTGGCGCGCGCTTCTGCGCGAGTTGCGGCCGCGTGCTCGGTGGAGGAGCGCCCGAGGGCCGACGGAGCGGGTCGGACGACGTCGGATGACGACCTGCCCGAGGTGCCGGGAGCCGCTCGTGGCACGTCAGGAGTACTGCCTCCACTGCGGCGCGCGGGTCTCGGACGTGAGACCTGCACAGGGATGGGGATCGAGTTGGACGAGGCGCTCGGCCATCGCCGGTGTGGCAGCGCTCCTCGCCGGGATCGGAGCGATCGCCGCGACCGGGAGCAACGGCGGGAGCGCGACGCTCGAGACCGCAATCGGCGGCTTCGCGCAGGCACCGAAGCCTGCGAACGGGCAGACACCGGAGAATCCGTCCGGCGTCGCCGAGTGGCCCGTGGGGGAGGCCGGCTGGACGATCGCGATCGCCTCGCTCCCTCAGACCGGCGGACGGGCTTCGGCTCTCGAACGAGCGCGGGCGGCCAGACGCAAGGGCCGCCTCACGGCGGTCGGCGTCCTCGACTCCTCCCGGTACGCGAGCCTGCACCCCGGCTACTGGATCGTCTTCTCGGGGATCTACACGAGCGAGGCGGAGGCGACGAGCGCCCTCGAAGCTGCTCGCCGCTATGCACGCAGCGCGGGCGTCAGACGAGTCGTACCCTAACCTCCCGTTGCCTTCGGGGGCGACGTAAACCCCCGACTTTGTAACACGGCCAAAAAGGCGCTACACTGCCGAGGCGACGCTTCCGCTTCGCGTGTTTTTCGCCCAGTACTTAGGAATTCGGGAAGATCGAGAAGGTCCTTTGGACGACCACGTTGCCCAACTTCGCTCCTGTATGTATCAATACTCGCGAGCGATCTACCGCTCCATCAAGGACCTGATCGACCCGTACGCCTCCCGCGAGGAGCAACTCGATTACCGGAGGGCGGTGCTCGAGGAATGCGAGCGCACGATGACCAGGCTCGCCGACGATCCTCACTACTTCGCGCGGCCCGACCGCTCGCTCTTCGCCGACATCCGTCGGTACTTCCCCATCCGCGCCCAGGCGCAGGTGGCCTGGTCGGTGCGCGAAGGCGTCGGCGCCGCCACGACGTTCATCGAGCAGCAGGTGGAGGCGGGCCTCCTCGACGGCGGCGTCGCCCGCTGCCATGCGACGACACGCAAGGGCAAGGCTTGTCAGCGCACGCCGCTTCCCGGTCGCGATTACTGCCCGTCGCACCAGCACCTCGAGCACGCAACGACCGTCGCCGCCTAGCGCAGTTCGCAAGCGTCGGTCGGTGGCCGCGAGGGTGTTCGGTCTTCGCGCGTTCCGGATTCCCCGCACGGAAATCCTGAACACGCGCACAAGGTAGGCTCGGAGGTCGATGTCGCACGACGCGGACAAGCTGATCCGGCAGCTCTCGCTGGTCGCATTTCTCATGGCGGAGCGTCGCTTGCTGACCGCTCGGGACGTGAAGTCGAATGTCGAGGGATACAGCGAGATGTCCGACGAGGCATTTGCCCGCCGTTTTTATTCGGACCGTGCGGAGCTCACGGCGCTCGGCGTTCCACTGCAGTCGCAGCGCGACGAGTTCACGGGCGAGGAGCTCTACACGCTTCGCTCCGAGAACTACTTCCTCGAGCAACTCGATCTCGACGACGACGAGCTCGCGGCACTGCAAACGGCCCTCTACTACCTCGAGGGGAAGTTCGCGTACGCCGAGCCGTTCCGGCTCGCATTGCAGAACCTCGCCCTCGGACGAGCCGGCTTTCCGGAACCGCCGACCGAGACCGCCGAGCGCGTTCGCGTGAGTGCGCCGGACTATTCGCCCGAGCTTGCCGGGCGCCTGAACAAGCTCGAGTCGGCGATCTCGAAGCAGCGCACGGTGCGATTCGGGTACTGGAGCCCAAGACGCACGAGGCCGAGCGAGCGGACGGTGAATCCGTACGCCCTCCGGCTCGACGACGGCAACTGGTACGTGATCGGACACGACCTCGATCGCGACACCACGCGCACCTTCAAGGTGTCGCGCATACGCGGCGACATCCGCTTCGCAACCCGGCGCGAGCGCGACTTCCGGATTCCGGCGGACTTCGACGTCGAGCAACACCGCATTCCCCGGCCGTGGCAGATCGGCGACGCCGTCGGCCGCGCACGGATCGCGGTCTCGGAGGACACGGCCTGGTGGGTCGAGCGCACGCTGCGCGACGCGGGGGTTGTCGAGGACGGCATCTTCGAGACCGAGTTCGCCAACGTCGACCTGCTCGCCGGCTGGGTACTTCGACAGAACGGCCGCGCGGTACCGCTCGAGCCGGACGAGCTTGTCGAGAAGGTGGCCGAGGCGCTGGCCGTCCTCGAGGCCAGCCACGACGGTGAGGCCCCCACGGTCGCCGGACCCAAGCGCTCGGACCCGCGGCAGCCGCTCCCGGAACGTCCGGTCGGCCCGATCGCACCGGAGAGGTTCGGCGTCCTCCAGGCGCTCCTCGCGCACCTGCTCGCGGCGTGCGGCGAGGAACGGTCGGCGACGCTCTCCGCCGAGGAGGTCGCAGGGCGCTTCTCGATTCCCATCGAAGAGCTCCAGGATCACCTGTCGCTGCTCAATCTCGTGAACTTCGGCGGCGGCTGCTATGCCGTCTACGCCGAGCACGACGGCGACGTCGTGCGCGTCGAGAAGGAGCTCTACGGCGACGTGTTCCGCCGTCCGCCGAAGCTGACGCCGCTCGAGGCTCGGGCGATCCGGCTGGCGATCGAGTACGTCGGGCCGACCATCGCGGCAGACGCGCACACGCCGCTCAAGCGCGTCCGGAAGAAGCTCGAGGAGACGTTCGGACGGTTCGATCTCGCGGGAACGCCGCAGCCGAGCGACGCGTCCGCGGAGGAGGCGCTCGTCAGGGTGCTGAGCGAGGGCGCGGAGAAGCGACTGGTCGTCGAGATCGAGTATCTGAAGGACGGCGAGGGCTCCCCCAGCTCCCGCCGGGTAGAGCCGTACACGATCGAGCGCGAGCTTCCCGTCTGGCGCGTCCACACCTGGGACCTGAGCGTCGACGGCGCACGAACGTTCCGGCTCGACCGGATGCGTTCGGCTCGACTCACCGATACGCACTTCGAGATGCGCGACGGCTTCGACCCTTCGTATCTGCGGAACCCGCGGGTCGCACGGTTACTGCACTCTCCGACCGTCGCCCGCTGGAAGCTCGAGCGCGGCGCACGACCGCTGACCGACGGATCCGCGATCGCGGACGTTCCGTTCAAGACGGAGGACTGGCTCCTCTCAGAGGTGCTCGCCGACCGCGGTGAGACGACCGTCCTCGAGCCGCAACGTCTGCGCGACGTCGTCGCCAAGCGCGCCCGACGGTTACAGCGCGAGCTCGGCCGGGTAGCCAGCAGACGCTAGGCGTCAGCTAAGCGTTACGAGTCCGTGCCGGTTGTATGACGGCGCGCGAAGCGTGCTTTTGAGCTCGCTACCGTTGTCCCATGAGTCAACAGGGTAGGCGCCCGAGACGCTTCGACCGAC
>Ga0070670_100004507_pt1 | contig 11675 bp, 11 predicted proteins | sample KBSS63metaG_FD_64665 | JGI IMG/M metagenome (GOLD analysis project Ga0070670, IMG submission 64665) | Switchgrass rhizosphere microbial communities from Kellogg Biological Station, Michigan, USA - KBS S6-3 metaG | ecosystem: Host-associated > Plants > Roots > Rhizosphere > Soil ... | reverse complement strand
CAGATCCAGCTGACGATCACGATGCCCTTTTCCGCCATCACCTGGGTCAGAAGCTTGCCGACTTCCGCGTTTTTCCAGCTATACGCCTGCTCGTAGGAGGTCACGAGTCCGGGCATCAAACCGATGTTGGTTTCGGCGACTTCGCCGCCCGCATAGGACAGCGGCACGAGCGAAAGGTCGAGCGCGCCACGCCGCAGCGAAGAGAACTGGGTGTTCACCTTCATCAGCGACGAGCCCGGGTACACCTCGAACTTGAGCGCGCCTTTGGTCTGCTTTTCGACATCTGCGGCGAATTTCCGGCACAGCCGATCGCGGAAATCGCCCTCGGTGAGCGATCCCCCGGGGAACTGGTGCGAAATCTTCAGAGTGGTGGCGGCTTGCGCTCCGGACATGCCCGACCGGCCGAGCGCCAATGCCGACAGGCTTGCTACCGACCCCAAAACGAAACGACGACGCGTGCTTTTCATGCTTCCTCCTATGCGCGAGAAGTAGTTGCGGGTGAGCCTCATCCGGTCGGTTTTTATTTATCCGGTAAAGGCGTTTCAAAATATATTACACAACTTTGCCGTATACACAATAGGTAGTACAATATATTTTTCATGCTAAAAAATATGCATTCGTATGCTGTCGGGATATTCGTCTATGATGTCCTGACCGAACAGAATACGCCGGTTGCCATGAAACAAAAGCGCTCGGACCAGCTGCGGGAAGCCATCGAAGAGAAGATCGCCATGGGCGAGTTTCCGCCAGGGAAGCGCCTCGACGAGGCCGAACTGTTGGCCGAATTCGGAGTCTCGCGAACGCCTCTGCGCGAAGCGTTGATCCAGCTGGATTCGCAGGGGCTTGTTGAGATTCGCCCTCGCAGGGGAGCGGTAGTTGCCAGTGTCAGCGCGCAACGACTCATCGAGATGTTTGAAGTGATGGGCGAACTGGAAGCGATGTGCGGGCGGTTGGCCGCGCGCCGCATCACCGACGATGAGCAGCGACGGCTGCTCGCCGCACACAACGCGTGCAAGGAGGCGTCCGAAGCGCACAGCTCGGATGCCTACTATTACGCCAACGAGCAATTTCACTTCGCAATATATGCGGCGAGCCACAACGTCTATCTGGCCGAACAGGCGCGGCAATTGCACCGCAAGCTGCGGGTTTATCGGCGGCTGCAGTTGCGGGTACGGGACCGGGTGTCCAACTCATTTGCCGAGCATGATGGCGTCGTGCAGGCAATTCTTGCGGGTAACGGCGACCTGACGGCAGAGCGCCTGCGCAAGCACATCCTTATACAAGGCGAACGCTTCGGAGATCTCATCGCATCGCTCACGGCCCTCGCGGCTGCCTGACGATTGCATGGTTTGCCGGGGCGCGAAGCGCGGAAGCGCGCGCGACGTCAGCCGATTGCCCGTCGGCGCGATTCGGCGTACCTTCACAACCTACGCTAGGGGTCCTGGCCGCCGCGATTGGAACTCGTTTTCCATTTCGCGCCACCGGGTGAGAGAACACCCTTGGAACCTGTTCGGATAATGCCGGTGCAGGGAAGCGTGAGCAGCACCTTCGCTCCTCATGGACTTCCCGTCGCGGCCGGCGATGAGGAGTCCCATGAACGCCAACGACCAATTCTTCGCCCGCGACGCAATCGTAGATGCCGCCGCGGTCGCGCCGCTGCCCGCATCGCGCAAAATCTATGTGCAGGGTTCGCGCGCCGACATCCGCGTGCCGATGCGCGAAATCACGCAGTCGGAAACGCCTTCGTCCTTTTCGGCCGATGGCGCCGAGAAGAATCCGCCGCTCGCCGTCTACGACACGTCCGGCCCTTACACCGATCCGGCGGCGAAGATCGACATCCGCCACGGGTTGCCCGCATTGCGAGCCGCATGGATCGCCGAGCGCGGCGACACGCTCGAACTCGATGGACCAACTTCCGGCTACGGCCGCGCACGCCTGGCCGATCCGGAACTGGCCGGCTTCCGCTTCGACCTGCTGCGCACGCCGCGGCGCGCCGCTCCCGGATCCAACGTCTCGCAAATGCATTACGCGCGGCGCGGCATCGTCACGCCGGAGATGGAATTCATCGCGATCCGCGAGAACGCGAAACGCGAGGAAATGCTGGCGACGATGCCGGCGATCGTGATGCGCCAGCATGCGGGCCACAATTTCGGCGCCGCGATGCCGCCGCTGATCACGCCCGAGTTCGTCCGCGACGAAGTCGCCCGCGGCCGCGCGATCATCCCCAACAACATCAACCATCCGGAGTCGGAGCCGATGATCATCGGCCGCAATTTCCTGGTCAAGATCAACGCCAACATCGGCAACTCCGCCGTGTCGTCGTCGATCGGCGAGGAAGTCGAGAAGATGACGTGGGCGACGCGCTGGGGCGCGGACACGGTAATGGATCTTTCTACCGGCAAGAACATCCACGAGACGCGCGAGTGGATCATCCGCAACTCACCGGTGCCGATTGGCACGGTGCCCATCTACCAGGCGCTGGAAAAGGTGGATGGCAAGGCCGAGGAGTTGACCTGGGAAATGTATCGCGACACGCTGATCGAGCAAGCCGAGCAGGGTGTCGACTATTTCACGATCCACGCCGGCGTGCTGCTGCGCTACATCCCGCTTACTGCCAAGCGGATGACCGGCATCGTGTCGCGCGGCGGTTCGATCATGGCCAAGTGGTGCCTGGCGCACCACAGGGAAAGCTTCCTCTACACGCGCTTCGAGGAGATCTGCGAAATCATGAAGGCCTACGACGTCGCGTTCTCGCTCGGCGACGGCCTGCGCCCGGGCTCCATCTACGACGCCAACGACGAGGCGCAGATGGGTGAACTGGCCACGCTCGGCGAATTGACGCAGGTGGCGTGGAAACACGACGTGCAGGTGATGATCGAAGGACCGGGCCATGTGCCGATGCACATGATCAAGCACAACATGGACGAACAGTTGCGGCTGTGCGGCGAGGCGCCGTTCTACACGCTGGGGCCGCTGACCACCGACATCGCACCCGGCTACGACCACATCACCAGCGCCATTGGCGCGGCGATGATCGGCTGGTACGGCACGGCGATGCTCTGCTACGTCACGCCGAAGGAGCATCTCGGGCTGCCTAACAAGGCCGACGTCAAGGACGGCATCATGGCGTACAAGCTTGCCGCGCACGCTGCCGATCTTGCCAAGGGCCATCCTGGCGCGCAGATCCGCGATAACGCGCTGTCGAAAGCACGCTTTGAGTTCCGCTGGGAGGACCAGTTCAACCTGGGGCTCGACCCGGACAAGGCGCGCGAATTCCACGACGAGACGCTGCCGCAGCACGGCGCCAAACTCGCGCACTTCTGCTCGATGTGCGGGCCGCATTTCTGTTCGATGAAGATCACCCAGGACGTGCGCGATTACGCGGCGAAGCTCGGGGTGTCCGACGAGGATGCGCTGAAGAAGGGCATGGAGGTCAAGGCGATCGAGTTCGTGCAGCGCGGCGCGGAGATCTACAGCAAAGCGTAAGCGCACGTCCAGATCACCGATGCCCGCGGCGAAGAAGACACGCAAGGCCACACCGCCCGGCGTGGCGCGCGTGGGCATTTCCGGCTGGATCTATCCCGAATGGCGCGGCGTGTTCTATCCGAAGGGGCTCGTCCACCGGCGCGAACTCGAATTCGCGTCGCGGGCGCTGCCGACGATCGAGCTGAACGGATCGTTCTACTCACTGCAGCGCCCGGAGAGCTACCGGAAGTGGCATGACGAGACACCGCCGGATTTCGTGTTCAGCGTGAAGGCCCCCAAGTTCATCACCCACATCAAGCGCTTGCGCAACATCGACGCGCCTATGGCGAATTTCTTCGCCTCCGGCATCGCCAATTTCGGCGCCAAGCTCGGGCCGATTCTCTGGCAGCTGCCGCCGACGATGCGCTTCGACCCAGATTTGCTCGATGCATTTCTAACGCTGTTGCCGCGCGACAGCGACGCCGCGGCGGCGTGTGCGCAACGGCACGATGTTCGCGTCAACGGGCGAACCCAGCTCGACTTCGGGCCACGCCGGCCGTTGCGCCACGCGCTCGAAGTTCGCCACGCCAGTTTTGTCGATCCAGCTCTGATTCGTCTGCTGCGCAAGCACCGCGTTGCACTGGTCGTGGCCGACACCGCCCGCAAGTGGCCCGAGTTCGAGGACGTCACCGCCGATTTCGTGTACGTGCGATTGCATGGCGCCAGCGCGCTGTACAAGAGCGGGTATACCGCTGCGCAACTGAAACAGTGGTCCGCCCGCATCGAGCGTTGGCGCCGAGGCGGCGAGTCTCCGCGGGAAAACCGGATCTCCGCAGCGGCTGCCCCGAAGCGCGCGACGCGGGACGTCTACTGTTATTTCGACAATACGGAGAAAGTGTTCGCGCCGGCGAACGCGCGGCGAATGCTGAACATCCTGGCAGCGACGCCCCGAAGCTGACGTTGGTTGGGACGCGACTCAATTACGCGGCGACCTCGCGCGACGTGATCTTGTAGCTGAAGAAATCCGGCTCGTAGGGATCCGGCTTCCCCTTCGGCGTTTCGGCGTATGGGTACATCAGGAAGTTGACGCGAGTCGCCGTGGTCGGCGGAAGCACGACATCCATTGCGGTGTTGTACGGCAACCAGTTCATTTCCCAGGCGCCGAACAGTTTGGCGCGTGCCGCCGCGACCTTCGGGTTGTTGATCGGAATCACAGCGCCCTCTTCCTCGAGCACCACCTTGCGCACATCGGCCGGGTCCACCGGCACCCAGCCATACGCAGGGTGGAAGAACTCCGCACGGCAGTGTTGCGCCTTCGTGATGTCACCGCCCGCGCGTCCCAGCGACTTGTAACTCTTCGACGCAGCGACCCGCACACCATAGACGTCGCGCGCCGGAATGCCCGATGCGCGCGCCAATCCGACGAACAGCGCGTTCAGGTCGGCGCACTTGCCGCCGAAGTCGCCGGATTCGAGAAGGAAGCGGATGTCGCCGGTGCCGCAGCCGCGCGTTTTCGGATTGCGATAGGTATTGTCGACGATCCACTCGTAGATCGCGCGTGCGCGGTCCGTGGCACCCGGTCCGGCGCCAAGCATGATCTTGCGCGCCGTCGCACCGACGATGCCGTCGGTGGGAACGTGCTCGGTGGGCCGCAGGTAAAGTTCGCGTTCGGCCGCGTTCAATTGAATGACTTCCCGCGAGGGTGTCGCGAGGTCGACGATGCGATCACGCGTCGCGAAGCGACTGACAATGACCACCTTGGGCTGGGCGGCCTTCCCGTCGGATTCGCCATAGAACACGTTGGCGCCATGGACCGGGTCGACCCTGAAGCCGCCTTGCAGTCCGCTGCCTTTCCAGTCGTTCGCGCCCGGCCGGTAATACGCGGTCTCGCGCGTCAGCGGCATCGGCACCCACACTTTGGCCGGACCGCCATCGAGCAATTCGACTTCGGTGGTCACTTCGAATTCGCGCCATCCGTCGGCGGCATCGGCAACCTTCGCGCCGGTCCATGGCAGCGCGGTGCCCATTGTCGCCGCGCCTGAAAATTTCAGAAATTCACGTCGTTGCATCACCTACCTTCGGTTCGTTGACGCTGCAGATTCTACAGGTCGCATTCCGAGCCTGAGGCCGTCATTCGTCGCCGGCCAGCAGCCGCACGATGTAGCCGCCGGACTTTTCATCGCGTTCGAGCGTGATGGTGCCGCCCTTCTCGGCCGCCTCCAACAACGCGTTGAACGAACGAAAGCCATAGTAAGACTCGTTGAAACCAGGCTTGCGGCGCTTCAACGCCTGCTTGACCATCGAGCCCCAGATCTTTTCGTCTCCTCCGCGCTCGGTGGCGAGCGCTTCGAGCGTCTCCGCGATCAGTTCCACCGCTTCGGCGCGCCGCTCTTCATCCCCTTTTTTTCCAGGCGCCTTTGCCTCGCCCGCCGCTGGCTTCGTCGCCGCCCTCGCGTCGCCGCTCGCAGCGGCTTTAGCTTCCCCGCCAGCCGCTGCTTTTGGCGCCGCGCGGCGCGCCACAGGCCGCTTCTTCTCGCGCACGAGGTCGTCGTAGAAGATGAACTCGTCGCAGTTGGCGATCAGCAGGTCGGACGTGGAGTTCTTGACGCCGACACCGATGACGACCTTGTCGTTCTCGCGCAGCTTGGAAACCAGCGGCGAGAAATCGGAATCGCCGCTGATGATGACGAACGTCTGCACGTGCGCCTTGGTGTAACAGAGGTCGAGCGCGTCGACGACCATCCGGATGTCGGCGGAATTCTTGCCCGACTGCCGGACGTGCGGGATCTCGATCAGCTCGAACGACGCCTCGTGCATCGGCGCCTTGAACGCCTTGTAGCGGTCCCAGTCGCAATAGGCCTTCTTGACGACGATGCTGCCCTTGAGCAACAGGCGCTCGAGCACCTTGCCGATGTCGAACTTCTCGTAATTGGCGTCGCGGACGCCGAGCGCGATGTTCTCGAAATCGCAGAACAGCGCCATGTTGGTGACGTCAGGGGCGTGGGCCATGGGGTCGTTTCGCGCGGATGACGGAACCTGTCACGATACCAGCGTACCGGGAAGATGTGCCCGGATATCGGTGCCTGATCGCTTCCGCGCTAAACTCGCCGTCCGGAAACGAAAGAGGCCCCGCCTCGACTTGGCATCCCATGACTCTGCCTACGCTTTCGCTGCTCGAAACCCGCGTGCTCGGCGTGCTCGTCGAGAAGCAGCACACGGTGCCGGACACCTATCCTCTGACGCTGAACGCGCTCGTTGCCGGATGCAACCAGAAGACCAGCCGCGACCCCATCCTCAACGCGACCGAGGCCGAGGCGCAGGCGGTGATCGATCACCTCAAATCGCTGTCGCTCGCGGTTGAATCCAGCGGCGGGCGCGTGATGCGCTATGCGCACAACGTTGGAAAGGTGCTGGGAATCCCATCGCAATCGGTGGCGCTGCTGGCAGCGCTGATGTTGCGCGGGCCGCAAACGGTGGGTGAACTGCGGATCAACTGCGAGCGCCTCCACCATTTTTCCGATATCTCCGCCGTCGAGGGCTTCCTGCACGAACTCGCGGCGCGCGATGCGGGAGCGCTGGTAATCGAGCTGCCGCGCCAGCCCGGCGCACGCGAGACGCGCTGGGCGCATCTATTGTCCGGCACGCCCGCCGCCGACACGGTCGTGCGCATGCCGGCCGGCGAAGGCGATGTCGTCACGGTGTCGGAATTGGCGGCGCTGCGCGCGAACGTCACCGAATTGCAAGGCGAACTCGAGACAATCCGCGCCACGGTCTCGAAACTGTGCAACGAGCTCGGTATTCCACCGCCCTAGCGCAGGTCGCCGACACCCTGCGCAATATTGCGCCTTCCGCTCTGGTGCGTAGAATGACTCTCGGTCGGCGCGGAATTTGCTGCGAAGCAGCGCGCGATTTGCATTCACGTTTCAGAATCGGGGTGCAGCATGGGATTGCTCGACGGCTTACTAGTCAGCGTGATGGGCGGAATGATGGGGGGCGGCCAGGCGGCGCCGGGACCGCAAGGCGTAGGCAGCAGCCAGATGATCCAGATGGCCTTGCGAGTGCTGCAGCAGAACGGCGGCATCGAGGGCCTGCTCGCCAAGTTCCAGCAAGCCGGCATGGGTCAGCAGGCACAATCATGGATAGGGACTGGCCAGAACATGCCGATTTCTCCCGATGTGCTGGCGCAGATCTTCGGGCAGGGTCAGCTGGGGCAGATCGCGCAGCAAATGGGCATGTCGCACGAGCAGGCTGCCGGGGACCTCGCGCAGGCGCTGCCCCGCGTCGTTGATCACATGACGCCGGGCGGCGAAATCCCGGCGGAACAAAATGATCTCGTCGCCCAGGCGCTGGAAATCCTGCAAAGAGGACGCCAGGCTTAACGGCACACCGGTTCGTTTGCGTGGCTCGTCGCGCGAGCGCCCGTTGATGTGTTCCGGTGATCAGTCCTGCCGCCAGGGCAGCCCGTCGACGCGCCAGCCATTGACAGTGCGCTGACCCTGCGCGTTCTTGTCGCCTTCGAAGCCATGCAGCACGTTGAACGCCGATGCGTAGCCGTTTGCCGACGCGAGCTTCGCGGCATCGTTCGAGCGCACGCCGCTGCGACATAGAAAGGCCACCGGCCGGTCCGCCTCGACCTTTTCCCGCAACTGCTCCAGGAAGCGCTCGTTGCGCCGCTTGGCCGGATAGTCATACCACTCGATGACGATGCTTCCCGGCACGTAACCCACCAGATCGCGCTCGGCCAACGTGCGCGTGTCGACGAGCGCAATCTCGCCCTGCTTGAACAGCGCCCAGGTTTCCGCAGGGGTGAGCAGACCCCGGAACGAAGAACCCTCTTCCGTAGCCCTTGCCTGCGCGCGCGCAAGGATCGCGGCGCGGTCGGCGGTATCGTCAGGCGGCATGCGGGATGCCGAGGCGCCGGTTGGCAGGAACGAAGATATCCAGCATCTTCGGCCGCGGCAGCTTGAGATTGCCCATGAGTTCGATGAACTCGGCGCGGCTGCGGCCGGTGAGCCGCGCGTTGTGCCGCTTCTCCCAGCCGATCGTGGACACCGTATTGCCTCGGTAGTCGTGGCCCGGGTAGACGCGGGTGATGTCGGGAAGCGTGAACAGCCTGCCATGGATGCTGTCGTACAACGCGCCCGCATCGCCGCCCTGGAAATCGGTGCGCCCGCAGCCGTCGATCAGCAGCGCATCGCCGCTGAAGACGTTGCCGCGCCACTCGTAGCTCATGCTGCCGGCCGTGTGTCCCGGTGTATGCAGCGCACGGAGCTGTTCGGCAACCCCGAAGAGCAACACGTCGCCATCCTGAAGTTGCACGTTCGCAGGCGTGATGCCGCACCCCGAGGGTGCCGCCGCGAGCGCCCCGGTTGCCGCGATGATACGCGCCGCGCCGGTCACGTGATCGGCATGCGCGTGGGTTTCCAGCGCATAGCGAAGTGTGAGGCCGAGGCGCTTGATCAGGCCCAGGTCGCGCTCGACCTGCCGGTCCACCGAATCGATGGCCATTGCCTCGCGCGTCGCGCGGTCGACGAGGAAGTAGGTGAACGTCGACGACTCGATGTCGAAGAGCTGAATGAGGTCGTGGTCCACGCCGGCATCTTACCCAACTTCGCGGCCGGGCATACGGCCCGGAGCGGTGCCATGTCCCAAGCCCGGTATGCGACAATTCCCGGAACTACCCGTCGCCGCGTCGGCACGCCGGGCACGCGACTTTCGGACTCAAGCCTTGGAACACCCCACCCTGATCGTCGCGCTGCTGCTGGGAATCGTCGAAGGCTTCACCGAATTCCTGCCGATCTCGTCAACCGGGCACCTGATCGTCGCCGGCTCGCTGCTGGGCTATACCGGCGAACAGGCGAAGGTCTTCGAGGTTGTCATCCAGGCCGGCGCGATCCTGGCCGTCTGCTGGGAGTTCCGCGCAAGGCTGCTTGCCGTGGTGCGCGGGCTGGGACGCGACGCAAATGCGAACCGGTTCGTCGCTAACCTGTTCATTGCGTTCCTGCCCGCGGCCGTCCTCGGTCTCGCGTTCAGCAAGCTGATCAAGTCGGCGCTGTTCGCGCCGGTTCCGGTTGCCTGCGCCTTTGTCGTCGGTGCGTTCGTGATCCTGTGGGCCGAGCGCCGGCAGCGGCTGCGGCCGGAGACCGTCCGCATCGACGATGTCGACGCCATGCGCTGGACCGACGCGTTGAAAATCGGCTGCGCGCAGGCGCTCGCCTTGGTACCTGGAACATCGCGCTCGGGCGCCACGATCATCGGCGGCATGCTGTTCGGGCTGTCGCGCAAGGCGGCCACCGAGTTCTCGTTCTTCCTGGCGATTCCCACGCTGTTCGCCGCATGCGTTTATGAGGCGGTGAAGAGCCGGCACCTTCTCGCGGCAGCGGACCTGCCGGCGTTCGGCGTCGGGTTCGCCGCCGCGTTCGTCTCGGCGTTCCTGTGCGTGCGCTGGCTGCTGCGGTACGTGAGCCATCACGACTTCACGCCGTTCGCGTGGTACCGCATCGCGTTCGGCGCGGTGATCCTCGCCACGGCGTGGACCGGCGTCGTGAGTTGGAACTGAGTCCCTGAACGCGTCCGACGCGAAGCCGGCGCCACGCCGCTGGATCGGGCCGCTGTGCGCGGTATTCGGCGTGCTCGGCTTTTCATTCAAGGCAATCCTGATCAAGCTTGCGTATCGCGAAGATTCGGTCGATGCGATCACGCTGCTCACGCTGCGCATGCTCTATTCCGCGCCGATGTTCCTCGCCATGGCAGCGTGGGCGCAGCGGGCGACCCGAGCGACGCCGACGTCCGGCGCGGACTGGCTGCGCCTGGTCTGGCTCGGATGCATCGGTTATTACCTGTCGAGCCTCCTCGACTTCATGGGCCTGCGCTACATCACGGCGTCGCTCGAGCGGCTCGTGCTGTTTCTCTATCCGACCATTGTCGTGTTGCTCTCCGCACTGTTGCTGGGCAAGCCGGTCACGCGGCGAGCGATGGCGGCTTTGGTGCTGTCCTATGCCGGCATCGCGCTCGTGTTTTGGCACGATCTCAAATTCAGCGGCAACGCGCCCGCGACGCTGACCGGAGGCGGCCTGGTCTTTGCCGCCGCCCTGCTGTACGCGCTCTATCTGGTGCAGGCAGGAGGCGTGATCGCGCGACTGGGCTCGACCCGGTTCATTTCCTGGGCGATGCTCGCGTCGACGATATTCGTGATTACGCAATTCCTGCTGACGCGCCCGCTTGCGGCGCTCGCCGTGCCACGGTCGATCCATGCCATCTCGTTGGCGATGGCGATATTTTCAACCGTGCTGCCTACGTGGCTGATCGCCGAATCCATCCGCCGCATGGGCGCGAATACTGCGTCGCTGGTCGGCTCGCTCGGGCCGGTCTTCACCATCGGCTTGGGCGCCATGATCCTGGGTGAACCCGTCCACGCGATACAACTCGCCGGTGCGGCGCTGGTGTTGGGCGGCGTCATGCTGGTCACCGCGAAGCGTCGCGAAGGCGCGACCTGACGTTCAGACCGCCGCCATCACCAGCCAGTGGGGAGCTTGCGCAGGATCGAGATCGTGCGGTCCTCGACTGCGAGATACCCGCCCGCAACGAGGTCTTTCATCAGCTTGCCGATCATGTCGCGCGATGCGCCGACGCGGTCGGCGATGTCCTGCTGCGTGAGCTTTTCGTGCACGACGAGTTTGCCGCCGGTGTCCGTGGCCAGCGCGTTGAGCAGGCGCGCCAGGCGGCCGTAGACATCGGAAAGCGCGAGGCTCTTGACGCTTTCCGTGGTGACGCGCACGCGATGGATCAGCTTCTCGATCAGATACATCGCGAAATCGGGGTGGGCCAGTATGAAATCGCGGAAATGCGCGCGATTGACGATCGCGCACGTGGTCGGCTCGAGCGTCATCACCGAAGCGGATCGCGTCGAGCCGTCGAGCGACATTTCGCCGAGGCATTCGCCTGGCCCATGGAAATCAATGACGACCTCGCGACCCGCCGCGTTGCTCGCATACACCTTTACCCGCCCTGACAGGATGATGTAGAGCGAGTCGCCGGAATCCCCGTCGTGAATGAGAACCGTCTGCTTCGGATACTGGCGGACGACGCCGGTGGCAGCGATTTCGCGCAGCGTGTCCTGGCGAATGGGCGCGAAGGGGTCGGCGATCGGAGCGGTGTTCGGGGGGGGCACGGCGTTCCCACGCTGCGGACAACGCGGGAATCCTAGCACG
>Ga0070670_100004506_pt1 | contig 11676 bp, 9 predicted proteins | sample KBSS63metaG_FD_64665 | JGI IMG/M metagenome (GOLD analysis project Ga0070670, IMG submission 64665) | Switchgrass rhizosphere microbial communities from Kellogg Biological Station, Michigan, USA - KBS S6-3 metaG | ecosystem: Host-associated > Plants > Roots > Rhizosphere > Soil ... | reverse complement strand
TGAAGCGCAGGCAGGCCGGGTCGCGATCGTAGAAGGCCTGAATGTCGACCCTGAGGGTCGCACCCCATTCGGGCCAGTCGTTCAGCATCTCGTCGAAGGTCTGGCGCAGCAGGATCGCCTGAATGTCGGGATGATCGAGACGCTCGCAGATCCGGTAGATCACGCACTCTTCGAGCGAGCGATGGTTGATGATCGTCGAATAGAGGAAGGCGGCCAGCACCGGGTCGCTGTCGGCAGCGGCGCGCGCTTCTTCGCGCATGCTGTCCCAGATCGGATCGACAGTCTTGACGCTGTCGATATGGCGGATGTCCGATGTCGCGACCATGGTCAGCGTCCTCTTTTCCATTGGAAGAAGATTATATAGAGCAAACCACGCGCAATATAAATGGGTGGGATGGTCTCAATCTTTGGGATGGTTTTGCTGGCGCTGCCGACAGCGCTAGGAAAGACCCTTTGGAACAGGCCCGCCGTCGGTCAGCGAAACGCGCCTGTAAAAATCAAGGACCGCCGCCTTGAAGACCCGGTCGCCGACTGCAAGCATGTGATCGCGGCCCGGAATATCCAGGGCTTCGGCGTTCGGCATCAAGGCCGCCAGTTCCTGCGGCGAGCCGGCGATGTCGTCCTTGGTACCGACACCGACCAGGGTCGGTACCGCGATCGTCGCCATGTCGCTGCGGCTGATCAGATCGCGAGAGCCGCTGATGCAGGCAGCGAGCGCGACCCGGTCGCTCTTCGTCTGATCGGCGAAGCTGCGGAACATCCGGCCCCTGGCATGCTCGACCGTCTCCAGAGACGGAGCCAGCAGCGCATCGGCAATCGGATCCCAGTCGCCGACGCCGTCGGTCATGCCGATGCCGAGACCGCCGAGAACCAACGAGCGCACCCTTTGCGGATGGGCAAGCGCCAGGAAGCTTGATATCCGTGCGCCCATCGAATAGCCCATGACATGTGCCAGATCGATGCCGAGATGATCGAGCAGCGCCACGGCATCCTCGGCCATCACCCATGGCCGATAGGCCTGCGCATCGTGCGGCTTGTCGCTCGCCCCATGCCCCCGGTTGTCGATGGCAATGACACGGTATCCGGCTTCGCCCAGGGTTTTCAACCAGCCCGGATAGACCCAGTTGACGCTAGCGGTCGAGGCAAATCCGTGGATCAGCAGCACCGGCGGCGCGTCGCGGTCGCCCTCGTCAAAATAGGCCAGTTGCAGCCCGTCATGGGTGAATGTCGAAAAGGCAGGCGCATTGAGGTTCATGGTGTCGTTCCCGTGTCGAGGCCCTTCCTAAATTATCGATGCCGCGCGGTGAACCCTGTGACCGAGAAAAACTGTAACGGCGTCGCCCATTTCGCACTACACAATCCGGGTGAAGGATTATAAGGTCACCCAACTTTCAGAAGCATTCGGAGATCCGCATGGCCGGCCACAACATTCCGCATTTCCAGAACGACGGCGGGCATCGCGCGATCGAGATCGGCGTCAAGGAATTCATGTGCACCGGCGCCTCCTCCCCCTTCGATCATCCGCATATCTTCATCGACATGGGCGACGACAACGAGAAAGTCTGCTCCTACTGCTCGACGCTCTACCGCTACAACCCTTCGCTGACGGCCGAGCAGACCAACCCGACCGGATGCCTCTTCCAGTTCAAAGCCGCGTGATCTGCCGGCCCCGGGCGCGTCGATGCCCGTAAAACAGGTCGCGATCATCGGTGCCGGCATCGCCGGGCTGACGGCAGCCCTGTCCTTTGCAAGACGCGGCATCGCCTCTGACATTTTCGAGCAGGCAAGGACGCTGACGGAAGTCGGCGCCGGCCTGCAGGTATCGCCGAACGCCTCCCGCATCCTGCAGGGCCTCGGCCTCCTCGACGCACTTGAAGCAACCTGGCTGGAGCCGAAGGTCATTCGGCTTGCCTCCGGCCTGTCGCTGCGCGAGATCGCATCGGTTCCGAGCGGTGCCTTTGCCCGCTCGCGCTGGGGAGCGCCCTATGGCACGCTGCACCGCGCCACCCTGCAGGGCGTCCTGCTGCGGGCGGTCGAAGCCGAACCGCTCTGCCGGCTGCACTTTGGCGCGCGGTACGACGGGGTGGCGCCTCAGGCCATCGCCATGGCTGCTGGACGGGAGCCGGATCTCGTCGTCGGCGCCGACGGGGTCTGGTCGAAGGTGCGCAATGCCGTGCCGGGCAGCGGTGCGCCCCGGTTTTCCGGCAACATTGCCTTTCGTTTCGTCGTTCCGGAAGCGGATGCGCCTGCGGTCCTCGATCGCAGCAGCGTCACCGCCTTTCTCGGTCCCTCGGCGCATCTCGTCTGTTACCCTCTGAAGGAGGCGGCGGCCTTCAACATCGTGGCGATCTGCGCCGGCGGCGGGGTCGGGCACGACTGGAGCCAGGCCGCCAGCAGCGAGCAGCGCAGCCTGCTGAAGCGGCATTTCGCCCGATGGCACTGCGCGCTGACCTCGATGCTGGAGAGGGAGGCAAACCCGACGGTCTGGCCGCTGCATGAGGTTGGCAACGGTCGATGGCACAATGGCCGCGACACGGTGCTGATCGGTGATGCCGCTCATGCGATGATGCCATTTGCCGCGCAAGGCGCCGCCATGGCGATCGAGGATGCCTTCGAGCTTGCCGGCGCGGTCGCTACGCGCGCCCTCCCCGAAGCGCTCGAGGCATTCGAAGCGCGCCGGGCACCGCGTATCGCTCATCTGCGGCAGCGCGCCGCCTTCAACCGATTCGCCTATCATGCGAGGGGGCCGGTCAGATTGGCCCGCGATATCGTGCTGTCCTTGCGTCCGCCGCAAAGCCTGGCGGCGGACCTCGACTGGATATACGGCTACCGCGCCATCGGCTGACGCGCGGCGGCCGCTCAGACGGCGGTCGCGGCCGCGAAACCTCTTTCGATGTCCGCCTTGATATCGGCGACATCCTCGAGGCCGATCTGAAGGCGCAGCACGGGGCCCTCCGTCGGTGCCTTGCAGATGCGGCGGTCGCTGAGATTGACGTGGACCGCCAGGCTTTCGAAGCCACCCCAGGAATAGCCGAGCCCGAAGATCGACAGGGCGTCGAGGAAGGCATGCGCCTTGGCGCGGAACCTGTCTGGTGATTCCGCGGCAAGGACGATCGAGAAAATGCCGCTCGAACCAGTGAAATCGCGCTTCCAGAGATCGTGCCCCGGGAAGCTCGGCAAGGCCGGGTGCAGCACGCGCGCCACCTCCTCGCGGCCTTCCAGCCACTCGGCCAGCGCAAGGGCGCTCTGCTGATGGCGCTCGAGGCGGATGCCCATGGTCCGCAGACCGCGTAGCACCTGATAGGAATCGTCGGCCTGGCCGCAGATCCCCATCTGGATCCTGGTATCATGCAGCTGCTGCCAATGGGCGGCGTTGGCCGAGACAGTTCCCATCAGGATATCCGAGTGGCCGGCCGGATATTTCGTGGCGGCATGGATGGAGATGTCGACGCCATGGTCGAGCGGCTTGAAGAACAGCGGCGTCGCCCAGGTGTTGTCCATGGTCACGACGCAGCCATGGCGGTGCGCGACCGTCGAAATGGCGCCGATATCCTGCATCTCGAATGTGTTGGACCCCGGCGCTTCGGTGTGGACCAGCTTCGTATTGGGCTTGATCAGCTGCTCGATGCCGCTGCCGATCATCGGATCGTAATAGTCGATGGAGATGCCCATCCGCTTCAGCATTGTCTCGCAGAAGAGGCGCGTCGGCGTGTAGACGGAATCGACGATCAGCGCGTGATCGCCGGATGACAGGAAGGCCAGGAACGGAACGGAGATGGCGGCAAGGCCCGAAGGCACCAGGATCGTGCCGGCAGAGCCTTCGAGCTCGTCGATCGCCTCGCAGAGCGCATCCGTGGTCGGCGTGCCGCGCGTGCCATAAGTGTATTTCTGTTCGCGCGTTTCCATGGCGCGGGCATTCGGAAACAGCACCGTGGAGGCATGGACAACAGGCGGATTGACGAATCCATGATAATCCGCCGGCTTCGGGCCGGCATGCGACAGGCGGGTGTTAATGCCGGCATCCTGCAAGAACGTCTTTTTCTCGGTCATATCGAAAGCTGCCTCAGGCAAGTTGCAAAACCAGACTTGTGGCTGCCGGAAGCCTTTCGGTCAAGCCTGGGCGGCGGGCTGCTCGCGCTCGCGCAGCACAACCTTCCATTGCGACCCCTGCGCGGCACAGGCCATAAAAAAGGCATCAATCAGCCCATTTCCCGGGCAAACGCACGCCGCATGGGCAGAAATTGGAAAACTCTTGGCTAAGCCGATGTTTATCCAGCCTTAGGCTTGACCATGACCGCATTTGTGATTGTGATAGCAATTCTCACGTCGGCGACAAATCAACCTCGTCCACAGGCAGGCCCGTTGAACGTGCAGCTGTTCAAAAGATAACAAGAGAACAAAGGTAGGGAAAAATGAACAACAGGATTCTGACAGGTGTAGTTGGCGCGGCGATCTTCGTCCTTGGCGCCTCCTACTCGCAGGCCGGCACGCTCGACGATGTCAAGGCCAAGGGTTTCGTTCAGTGCGGCGTCAACGGCTCGAATCTGGCTGGCTTCGGTGCGCAGGACTCCTCCGGCAAATGGGCGGGTCTTGACGTCGATCTCTGCAGGGCAGTTGCAGCCGCCGTGTTCGGCGACAGCACGAAGGTGAAGTACACGCCGCTGTCGGCCAAGGACCGTTTCCCGGCTCTGCAGTCGGGTGAAATCGATGTTCTCGCCCGTAACACCACCTGGAGCGCCAGCCGCGACAGCCAGCTCGGCTTCGACTTCCGCGCCATCAACTACTATGACGGCCAGGGCTTCATGGTCCACAAGAGCATCGGCGTAAAGTCGGCGCTGGAATTGTCGGGCGCTGCCGTCTGCGTGCAGTCCGGGACGACGACCGAACTCAACCTTGCCGACTACTTCAAGGCCAACAAGCTGGAATACAAGCCGGTCGTGTTCGAAAAGCAGGAAGAAGTCGACGCCGCCTATTCTTCGGGTCGTTGCGACGTCTACACCACCGACCAGTCGGGCCTCTATTCGATCCGCCTGTCGCTTGCCAATCCGGACGACAACGTCGTCCTGCCGGAGATCATCTCCAAGGAGCCGCTTGGCCCTGCCGTTCGCCAGAACGATAGCAAGTGGTTCGACGTCGTCTCCTTCGCCCATTACGCCATGGTCAATGCCGAAGATTTCGGCATCACTTCGGCGAATGTCGACGAGATGGTGAAGTCTGAAAATCCAGACATTAAGCGCTTCCTCGGCGAAGAAAAGGACGAGACGATCGGCAAGGATCTCGGCCTCAACGAGAAGTGGGCCTACAACATCATCAAGCAGGTCGGCAATTACGGCGAAGCGTTCGATCGCAACGTGGGCGAAGGCAGCCCGCTGAAGATCAAGCGCGGCCTGAACGCTCTGTGGAACAAGGGCGGCCTACAGTACGCACCACCGATCCGCTAATCCGCGGTCGGTAAAATTGCGGGGAGACGACGTGCGTCTTCCCGCAGTCAAATAATAAAGCCCGAAAAGGGCGAGCGTGAACAGGGGAAAATATATGGCCGTTGCAGCCGCAAAGGGGACCGGCGATCGTTCGTGGCGTTCTTTGCTTTACAATCCACAGCTTCGCCAGTTCATCTATCAGGCGCTGGCCGCGATCTTCATCGTCTGGCTCGTCTGGTACGCCAGCACCAATGCCGCGCAGAACCTCGCCAAGGCCAACATGACCGCGAGTTTCACGTTCCTGAACGGACGTGCCGGCTTCGATATCGCCCAGACCCCCATTCAATATTCGAGCGATTCCACCTATCTGCGCGCCCTCACCCTTGGCCTGATCAACACCCTGATCGTCGCCGTCTTCGGCATCATCACTGCCACGATCATCGGCTTGCTGGTCGGCATGGGCCGGCTGTCGCACAACTGGCTGATCGCCAAGATCTCAACGGTCTATGTCGAGATCTTTCGCAACATTCCGCCGCTGCTGGTGATTTTCTTCTGGTACAAGGGCGTCCTGTCGCTGCTGCCTGACGTCAAGAAAGCGCTGTCCCTGCCGCTTTCAATTTATGTCAGCAACCGCGGCGTCTATATGCCGTCGCCGATCTTCGGGGCGGCATTCTGGATCGTGCCCGTTGCCTTCGCGTTGGGTGTGGTCGGCGCGTTGCTGTACACCCGCTGGGCCAACAAGAAGCAGCTGGCGACAGGCAAGCGTCCGCCTGTTCTCCTCATCAACCTCGCGCTGGTGATCGGTCTTCCGCTGGTTGCACTGGCAATCGCCGGCTTCCCGGTTACCTTCGACATCCCGGTACTGGGCAAGTTCAACATGAACGGCGGAACGGTCGTCGGCCCGGAATTCCTGTCGCTCTATCTGGCCCTCTCCTTCTACACGGCAGCCTTCATCGCCGAAATCGTCCGCTCCGGTATCCGCGGCGTGGCGAAGGGGCAATCGGAAGCCGCCCACGCGCTCGGTATCCGCCCCGGCCTGACCACGCGCCTCGTCGTGCTGCCACAGGCGCTTCGCATCATCATTCCACCGCTGACGTCGCAATATCTGAACCTGACCAAGAACTCCTCGCTCGCAGTCGCCATCGGCTATGCGGACCTGGTGGCGGTTGGCGGGACGATCCTCAATCAGTCGGGCCACTCGATCGAGATCATCGGAATCTGGATGGCGATCTATGTGTCGATCAGCCTTGCCACGTCGTTTTTCATGAACTGGTTCAATGCCCGCATGGCATTGGTGGAGCGTTAAGATGGCAGGTCAAATCGCTTTCGTCCGCAAGGACCTCATCGCCGCCGAAGAAGCCCCGCTCAGCGACAAGACCGTGCGCGGCTGGGCGAAACATAACCTCTTCGCCACCCCGAAGGACGCCATCCTCACCGTCGTCGTGGCGGTGGTCGTCGTCTGGTTCCTGGTCTCCGTCATCGACTTCCTGTTTATCCAGGCGGTCTGGGTCGGTCAGGACCGCACCGCCTGCGCAACGATCAGCCAGGGCGGCAGACAGCCGGATGGCTGGAGCGGCGCTTGCTGGGCCTATGTCGGAGACTGGTTCACGGCCTTCATGGTCGGCTCCTACCCGCGCGACCAGCTGTGGCGGCCGATCCTGATCGCCGTCCTGTTCGTGGCGCTGCTCATTCCCTTCCTGATACCGTCGGCGCCGCGCAAGGGCCTGAACGCGCTGCTGCTTCTCGTTGCCCTGCCGATCCTCGCCTTCGTGCTGCTGCTCGGCGGCTGGTTCGGCCTCAGCCACGTCGAGACATCGAGCTGGGGCGGGCTGATGGTGACATTGATCCTGTCCTTCGTCGGCATCGTCGTGTCGTTGCCGTTCGGGATCGTGCTTGCGCTCGGACGGCGGTCGAACATGCCGATCCTCAGGGCCGCCTGCATCGGCTTCATCGAGCTGGTGCGCGGCGTGCCGCTGATCACCGTGCTGTTCATGGCGAGCGTGCTCTTGCCGCTGTTCCTGTCGCCCGGCACCAACATCGACAAGTTCCTGCGGGCGCTGGTCGGCGTGTCGATCTTCGCCTCTGCCTATATGGCAGAAGTCATTCGCGGCGGCCTGCAGGCCATACCGAAGGGGCAGTATGAGGGCGCCGATTCGCTCGGCCTGAACTACTTCCAGAAGATGAACTTCGTCGTCATGCCACAGGCGATCAAGCTTGTCATCCCGGGCATCGTCAACACCTTCATCGGCATGTTCAAGGATACCTCGCTGGTGTCGATCATCAACATGTACGACCTTCTCGGCATCGTCAAAGCCAGCTTCGGGGATTCCCGCTGGCTGACGCCGGTGACGCCGCTGACCGGGCTGATCTTCGCCGGCTTCGTTTTCTGGCTGTTCTGCTTCGGCATGTCGCGTTATTCGTACTTCATGGAACGCCACCTAGACACTGGCCATAAAAGATAAGAACGAGGGAATAGATCATGGCTGACGCCCTATCGAAGAAACTGGAAGTCTCGACCACCGACGTCGCGGTCGAGATCATCAACATGAACAAGTGGTACGGTGATTTCCACGTGCTGCGCGACATCAACCTGAAGGTCATGCGCGGCGAGCGCATCGTCATCGCCGGCCCGTCGGGCTCCGGCAAGTCGACGATGATCCGCTGCATCAACCGGCTGGAAGAACACCAGAAGGGCAACATCCTCGTCGATGGCGTCGAGCTCACCAACGACCTGAAGAAGATCGACGAAGTGCGCCGCGAAGTCGGCATGGTGTTCCAGCACTTCAACCTGTTCCCGCACCTGACGATCCTCGAGAACTGCACGCTGGCGCCCATCTGGGTGCGCAAGATGCCGAAGAAGCAGGCCGAGGAAGTCGCCATGCACTTCCTCACCCGCGTCAAGATTCCGGATCAGGCCCACAAGTATCCCGGCCAGCTGTCGGGCGGCCAGCAGCAGCGCGTGGCGATCGCCCGCTCGCTGTGCATGAATCCGAAGATCATGCTGTTCGACGAGCCGACCTCGGCCCTCGATCCGGAAATGATCAAGGAAGTGCTGGACACCATGGTCGGGCTTGCCGAGGAAGGCATGACGATGCTCTGCGTCACCCACGAAATGGGCTTTGCGCGCCAGGTCGCCAACCGCGTCATCTTCATGGACCAGGGCCAGATCGTCGAGCAGAACTCGCCAGCCGAATTCTTCGACAACCCGCAGCACGAGCGCACCAAGCTGTTCCTCAGCCAGATCCTGCACTGAGCGATCTACCAGCTGCATGATGGAGAACCGGTCTCCTCCAGGCCGGTTTTTTGTTGGGCGCCGTTTGTAGAGCGCCTGGCAGAGCAAGCGTCTGCCGCGCGGCTACGAAGCCTCGCCGGCCAGTCTCTTCTCGGCAATGGCATTGTTGGCCACCAGCGCCGCGATCGTCTGCACGGGTCGCTCGTCCTTGGCAACCTGAACGGTCGGCGATGCGAATTCGATGCCGTTGGCGGCGAAGGCTTCACGGATCATCACCAATGCGCGGCGGCGCACCATCGATTGCTGCCCCGGCTTGGTGGTCATCGCGAAGCTCAGGTTGATGCCGTAGTCGCCGAACTGCTCGACACCCTTCATCTTCACCGTCTCGATGATCGTCGGCCCCAGTTCCGGATCTTCGAGCAGTTGCGCGCCGATCCCCTTCACCAGCTTCTTCACCAGGGCCACGTCCGTCTGGTAGCTCACCGAGATCAGGAACTTGTCGATGACCCAGTCTCGCGACATGTTCTCGACCGCGCCGAGCGTTCCGAAGGGCACGGTGAAGATCGGTCCGCGATGGTGGCGCAGCCGAACGGAGCGAAGGCTGAAGGATTCCACCGTTCCCTTGTAGCTGCCGCTCTGGATATATTCGCCGACGCGGAAGGCATCGTCGGTCATGTAGAAGATGCCGCTGATGATATCCTTGACCAGCGCCTGGGCACCGAAACCGATGGCGACGCCGAAAATGCCGGCGCCGGCGATCAACGGTCCAACCTCGACGCCAAAGGCCGACAGCACCATCATCACAGCGATGGCGCCGATGAGGACGGCGAGGAAGTTGCGGAAGATCGGCAGCAGCGTCAGCAAGCGGCCACTGCGCGCGACATCGGCGGCGTTGCCCTCTGCCGCCCGTGCCACGGCCAGCCGGTGGCTGATCAGTGCCCTGGCGATCTGCCAGACGATATCGGCTGCCAGCAGGATGACGATACCGGTGAGAACGCCACGGACGATGGCGGCGAGTTGGGCATTCTCGCTCATCGAGGTCGCCTGCAGCCCGACGATCAACGCCAGCCACAGCACGGCAATGGCGATGATCCCTGCCCTGACCCCACGTTCGACCAAGACCTGATAAACGGGACTTTCGGTTGGAACGGCCGCATCGCTCGGTAGGAAGGCGGTGCGGATCACCGTCGTGGCGGTGCTGAGGGCTGCCGGCAACAGGATCACATAGGCGCCAAGCAGCATCAGCAGATCGAGCCCGGCCACCCACAGGATCCAGAGCACGCAGAGCCAGAAAGTCGTCAACCAGTCGAAGATACCATGGCGAGCGTGATGCTCGGCCGGCCGGGGACGGTGCCAGACAATCTCGATGGCGGCAGCCAGGAGCCCTATGCCGATGGCATAACCGACCACGAACTTGACCGGCGATACGAAATTCAAGGCGCTCATGATGCCTTCGGCCGCCCAGCCGAGGAAGAATACCGTCGTCACGACGACGATGCGCGAATACCAGAACCGCGCGGCCGCGTCGTCCATGGGGATAAGGCGGACAGCGGCTGGTCCGGCGCCTCCGGTGTTTGGCACCAACAGCACCTCGCCCAGACGAATGACGACACGCCCGGCGATCAGGCCAAGCAGCGTCGGAACGATCAACTCGTCGAGCAGCGGCGGCCAGCTCAACAGGAGGAACAACCCAACGCTTGCGATCCCGAACGTCACCAATGGCGCCAGACGCGCAAACAAGAGCCGTCCGGCAGCATGGAAACCGCTGCTCGGCAGGCCCACATCGCGCATGGAGGCCAGGCGGCGCGCATGAATGTGGCGGACGATATGGCTGAAACCGAATTCAGCGCAGAGACCGATGGCAACAAGCAGCAGGAAAAGCATCAGGATGTGCAGAGGACTGCGGTTGTCGATGTTCGTCATGATGGTGGTGGTTGCGCGAGAAAACTCTCCCGGGACAAGCGGCACCGCTTCAGCAACCGCCCGCAAATGCCCCTGGACACTATTCAACACGGTCGTCAGGCCCGAGGCGGACATGTTTGGCATCATGGCGGTCGGTGCGGCAGACCGGCTGCCGAGCAGGCTTCGAACCTCGGGGTCGTTCAAAAGCTTGATCAGCTGGTCGACCTTCTGCTGCGCGCCGGTCTCGGTCGCTGGCTGCTGCGCCTGCGCCAGTCCGCCTGACAGCAGCACCCAAAGACTGAAGAGGCCGATTTTCAGCCCGATGGACACGATCGTACGAAACTGCATAGCCGGCACTCCCCCGAGAGACATGCGCCCCGCGCAATGTCTGGCATTGCAAACATGTCACCGATCCGGCGGCAAAAGAAGTCTCATTTTGCGAGCAGATGAAGCCTTTGGCAGTCTATCGCCAGGCTCAGATGATGACCTGCTCGCCGATCTCGACCACCCGATTGTTGGGCAGGTGAAAATGATCCGAGGGATCGATCGCCAGTCCCGCCATGCGGATGAAGAGACGGTCCTGCCACAACGGCATGCCCGAAGTCGGGCTGCCGACCAGCTTGCGACGGCCGATGTAGAAGGAGGTGGTCATGATGTCGAACTTGAACCCGTCCTTGCGGCAGAGGCTGAGCGCCTTCGAGACATTCTGCGTCTCCATGAAGCCGAAGCGCAGTTCCATCTTCATGAAGCGCTTGGACAGCGATTCGATAATGTAGCGCTCGCCTTCCGGCACCATCGGCCGCGGCACCGTCTTTACGGTGAGAATGATATTCTGATTGTGCAGCGCGTGATTGTGCTTGAGGTTGTGCAGGAGGACGTTCGGCGTCAGATCGGGAAAGCTGGTCAGAAAGACGGCGGTGCCCGGCACGGAAACCGGGGCATGCGTGCTCTTGCGTTCGATCGACGAGATGAACTGGGCGAGCGGCACGTCGTTGCGCGCCGCCTTGAGTTTTAGAAGACCGGTGCCCTTCCGCCATGTCCACATCATGATGATGAGGGCGGTGGCGATCATCACCGGAATATAGCCGCCCTCGGTGATCTTCAGCAGATTGGCGGCCAGGA
>Ga0070670_100004503_pt1 | contig 11677 bp, 7 predicted proteins | sample KBSS63metaG_FD_64665 | JGI IMG/M metagenome (GOLD analysis project Ga0070670, IMG submission 64665) | Switchgrass rhizosphere microbial communities from Kellogg Biological Station, Michigan, USA - KBS S6-3 metaG | ecosystem: Host-associated > Plants > Roots > Rhizosphere > Soil ... | reverse complement strand
ACCCGCCGGGAGTTGCACGGTGTCCTTGTCGGCGGGCAGCGAACGTCGAAGGCCGCTCATGAAAACTGCCGAGTCGGTGCGGTTGTGAACGGTCAGTCGTACCGTCGTTCCGAGGGGAGCACGAAGGAGCGGTCCAGGCACGGAAGGCGCCTTGCCAGGCTCGGCGAACGCGAAGATGCGGACCACCGGATCGTGCTCGCCCTCAGGCTGATATCCGGCTTCGACGATGTCGACCGCGGCGGTCAGCGTCTTTTCCGAGAGCCGTCCCATCGCGACACGGTTGTTATTGACGGCGGCGACCGGCGCGTTCGCGGCAGGTCGAGGAAGTGGAACGCGCGGCGCGGGGGGGAACATCGACTCCTGGAACAGACCAACAACCAGCAATACGGCTGCCGCGGAGAACGCCATCGTCGGCTCCAGGTAGGATGCGCCTAAAGCTGCCTCTCAAAGGCTTCATGTCAACAACGTGATCTTGCCGCGGCGGTGATTATTCGACATGCCGACCAATGCGAGCAGTTTGCCGGTCCCTCGACGAATCATCATCAGTGCGACTGCGCACGCCGAGCTGACCGCTCTCCTGCGAACCCGACGTCCCGAGCTCGAGATCCGCGGTAAGCCACTCAGCGAGATCACACTGGACGATCTGACGTGGGCGGACACGTACGTCGGATTCAAACGCCCGCCACTCTCGACGATGGGGAACATTCGCTGGGTGCACTGCACCGGCGCGGGCGTCGATTCATGGTTGTATCCGGACGAACTGTCACGCGACATCCTGTTTACGCGCACGTCTGAGTCGTTCGGCGTGTACATCGCCGAGTGGGCGCTGGCACGTGCGTTTGCCTTTCGGCAGCAGATCGTCGAGCTCGCGGATGCGCAGCGGCATCATGAGTGGTCGCCACGGGAGATCGAATACGTACGGGGGTCGAAGGCGATCGTCGTCGGGACGGGCGACGTCGGATCACACGTCGCACGCCTCTTTTCCGCCGCGGGCGCAACGGTTCGCGGTGTGTCGCGCAGCGGACGGGGAGACGCATCGGTCTTCGCGACGGCGTCGATGGTGTCTGACCTTCCGCGCCTCGTCGGTGATGCCGATTGGCTCATCCTCACGCTCCCATTGACGTCCGAGACACGAGGGATGATCGGCCGAGATGTGTTGAGCGCATGTCGCGGGGCCGTGTTGATGAACGCGGGGCGCGGCGCCGTCGTCGACGAAGCGATCATTCCCGAGGCGCTCGACAAAGGGTGGCTGTCGGGCGCGATCCTCGACGTTTTCGAGACCGAACCACTGCCCAAGGACTCGCCGCTCTGGGACGGCCGACGCGTCATGATATCACCGCACATCTCCGGTCTCACGACGGCGGAGGGCGCGGTGGACGGTTTTCTCGAGTGCCTCGACGAGATCGAGCGCGGCCAAGTGCCGGCCCGCGTCGTGGACCGCGATCGCGAATACTGACCGACCTTTCGAGTAGTTCGCTAACGGCGCGTCGATGGCGAGACGGCGACACGCGGCTCGACGGCCGTCGCGAGAAGATTGCAGCAGAGCACCGTGAGGAAGATGAACGCGCCGGGAAAGATCCCGAGCCACGGTTCGGTGCTCATCGTCGTCTGTGCCTGGTAGAGCATGTTGCCCCAGCTCGCCGTGGGCGGCTGCACGCCGACGCCGAAAAAGCTGAGCGCACTCTCGAGAAGAATCCCGCGGCCGACGGCCAGCGTGAGCGCGACGGCGATGGTCGGTACGACGCCGGGAAGGATGTGGCGAAGCACGATGCGCGGCGTGCGGGCGCCGGTCGCCCGTGCGGCGGTGACGAAGTCTCGCGCCGCGATCGACTGGACCTCGGCGCGAACGACGCGTGCCGTCTCCATCCATCCGACGAGACCAACGAGCGCGATGAGAACGGGTACGCTGGGCTCGAGCACGGCGGCGGCGATCATGAGCAGTGGGAGTCGCGGCACGGAGAGCATCGCGTCGGTGAAGCGCATGAGGGCCGCGTCGACGATGCCGCCGGCGAATCCGGCGGCCGCCCCGACGGTTACACCGATCGCCGCGCTCAAGGCCGCGGACACGAGGCCGATGGCGAGCGAGATGCGCGCGCCATAAAGAATGCGCGTGAGCAGATCGCGCCCGAGCTCGTCGGTGCCCAAGAGGTGATGAAGCGAGGGCGCGCCGCGGCGGCGCGCGAGATCGAGCGCATCGAACGCGTATGGTGCGACGAGCGGCGCGAGCACGGCGAGAACGAGCAGGGCAACGAGGATGGCACCAGGCACGACGGCCGCTCGATGACGGCGGAGCAGAGCGCCCATCACAGCGAGGCCACCTCGCGCGTGCGCGGGTCGAGCGCATGGACGGCGACGTCGGCGACGAGACTGAGAAGCGCGACGGCTGCCGATCCGCACATGAGGAAGGCCATGAGGACGGTGTAGTCGCGCTTGGCCAACGCTTCGGTGAACAGGCTGCCGACGCCGGGCCAAGCGAAGACGCTCTCCGTGACGACCGCGCCGGACGCCATGATCGACGCGTCGAGCAGCACGACAGTGGCGAAGGGTAGGAGCGCGTTCCGCAGCGCATGTCGCGTGGCGAGGCGAGCGTCGCTCACACCGCGCGCGCGAGCAGCCGCGATGAATGGCTGCTCGAGCGCGCCGCGCATCGAGCTGCGGAGATATCGAGACCACCCGGCGGCGTGCGCGGCGGCGAGCACGATGACGGGAAGCACCAAGTGCGCGACGCGGTCGCCCAGACCACCGCCGGCGAACGACGCGCGGCCCGACGACGGCAGCCAGTGCAGCGTGTTGGCGAACAAGAGCTGCAGCACGAGGCCGAACCAGAACACGGGGAGTGAGATCCCGGCGACCGTGGCGATCGTCGCGGCGCGATCGACGCCGCGGCGGACGGCCGATGCCACACCGACGACGAGCGAAACGACGACGGCGAGCAGCGTCGAGATCCCGATGAGCTGCAGCGTGGCCGGAACGCGCTCGAGAATACGCGCGGCCACCGGCCGCCCGTCGGCGTAACTGAACCCCCACTCGCCGCGCGCGAACGCCGTTGCCCAGGACACATACTGCGCGACCAGCGACTGATCGAGGCCCATCTGCCGGCGAAGGCGCTCGATGTCCTGAGGACGAACGTTCGGGTTGTCGAGGTAAAGTGAGAGCGGCCCGCCGGGCGCCGCGTGGATCAACCCGAAGACGAGGAGTGAGACAACAATCAGCAACGGGATGATCTGCGCGACGCGGCGGATGACGAACATCTATGGGCTACCGGGCCGGCTGAAGCTCCCATTCGTGGACATTCCAGAATGGGCCGGCGTTGGTGGGATTGCCCTTGAAGTTGCGTAGCGTCGCCGGCACCGCGTCGAGCTTCGACGTGTTGTACAAAAAGATCTCCGGAATCAGTTCGGCGACGCGGCGTTGCGCCTGCTTTAGAAGGTCCGCACGCTTCGCCTGATCGATGGCGCGGTCCGATGCGTACAGCAGCTTGGTGAGCTCGGCGTCCTTGATGTAATCGATGTTTCGACCCGCCGGAGGCGATTTGTCGGCGGCGAAAAACGTCGTGATCTCCGGGTCGGCGCCGGACTGCCACCAGTGCAACATCGCGTCGAAGTCGCCGCTGAACCAGACAGGGCTTATGGCAGTGCCGTCGAGCAGCCTCACCTGCATCTTCACGCCGACATCGGCGAGCTGGCGCTGAATCGCCTGCGCCACGTTCTCGCGAATCGTGAACCCGGCCTGCGTGATCAGCGTGAACGCGAGCGGCTTTCCGTCCTTCGCACGCGTGCCATCGGGCCCGCGCCGCCAGCCCGCCTCGTCGAGGAGTCGATTCGCCGAGTCGGGGCTGAAGGGATAGGTAGCGACGTTCGGCTCGTACGCCCACGACATCGGCTGGATCGGACCGTTCACCGACGAGACGAGTGAGTCGAGAATCGTGCGGATGATGAGGTTGCGGTCGATCGCGTGCGCGAGGGCGCGGCGCACGCGCACGTCGGCGAAGGGCGGGAAATGACGTTCGTTCAACGTCACATGCTCGTAGCCGTTGCCGAGCACTTGATTGAGGCGCACGTTCGGGAGCGTCTTGATCTCGCGGACCTTGTCCCACGGCACGAGCGCGACGAGGTGAACCTCGCCGGCCTTCAGTTGGTTGATGCGCGTCGTCGCGTTCGTCACGAACCGGAAGAGCAGCCGCTTGATCTTGGGATACTCATCGCCGCGCCAATAGTGCGGCACGCGCTCGAGCAACACATATTCGCCGGTCTGCCATTCGACGACGCGGTAGGGCCCCGTACCGAGCGGACTTCGATTGTAGTCGTTCGCCTTGTCGATATCCCGACCATCGAGTACGTGTTTGGGCAGCGTGCCGCGCAGGAACTGCAGTTGATACGGCGCGTACGGCTCCTTGTAGTGCACGACGGCGGTCAGTGAGTCCGGTGTGTCCACCGATGAAATGCGATCGAAGCCGTCGGTGCTCTCCGGTTTCCAATCGCCCTTGAGAATCGCGTCGGCCGTGAACTTGACGTCGGCGGACGTGTGCGGTCGGCCGTCGTGCCACTTCACGCCGGGTCTGAGCTTCCAGGTGACGTCCATCCCACCGTCGGGACGCATGACCACGCCGCCGTTCGCGACGGTCGGCACCGTAGCCGCCAACACGGGCACGACGTTCATCCGTTCGTCGGTCGTGACGAGCCCCTCGATCACGCAGCTCTGAATGTCCTCGAGGATGTGCGTTGCGTAGCGGTTCATCGTGTCAGGCTCGCGATCATAGCCGACGACGAGAAGGTCGTTCGACGGTCCAGAGTCGGTCCTTCCAACGCAGCCGAGCAGCAGGACGGCGGCAACGACTCTGAGCCTCACGCGGCGCGCTCCGACATCATGCGGGCGATCATCGGCACGGGAATGGATCCGTAGCCGAGAAGCTCGTCGTGAAAATGCCTCATTGAGAAGCTCGCACCGGCCCGCATGCGCGTGGCTTCTCGCAGCTCGAGGATCGAGCGTGTGCCGAGCCAGTACATGACAGGCGTCCCGGGGAACATCGAGCACTTCACGACCTCGGCGGCCGCGACCGACGGCGGCATGCCGGCGCGGTCGACGAACGTTGCGACGGCTTCGTCGAACGACATCTCGCCGGCGTGAAAGGAGAGATCGACAACAGCGCGCGCGAGCTGCCGGACCCGCGAGTGTTGCTCGGCCACCAGCTCGAGCGGCGTGAGCGCGCCGGCCTCGCCCATCAAGCCGGTCGCGTAGCACGCCCAGCCTTCGGCCATCGTCCCGCCGCAGAACATCCCGATGCGACTCGCGCAATCGACGGCGGCAATCCGCCCGATGCGCGATCTCGTTTGGCGATAGGCGTGCGCGTTTTGCACGTGATGTCCGACGCCGCCGTGATGGAAGACGTGATTCAACCGAATGACGCTGCGATTCCAGGCGCGAAGGTGCGGTGTGGCGTCATTAGGCGGGAGGGGCGTGACGGCGTAGACGTATTCGTTTTGCGGATCGAACGGAGCGGGTGAGCGATAAAAGAGGTAGTAGAGAAACGGGGCCGCGTCGCGAGTGAACGCGGGAATCTCGTCGTAGCGGAGCGGCCAGTCGGGCCAGGAGACCATGTTTTCGTCGATGGCGGTCTGCCGGCAGGCGCGCCATTCCGCGTTGAACGTCTCGAGATACTGCTCCGGCGACGGATGGTCGTTTGCCAGCGCGTTCTGCACCTCGGACCACGACCCACACGCCTCGGCGGCCATCTCGTCGAGCCTGCGACATTCGTCGTCGAGTGACGACCGTGCTTGGCGGAGCAGCTCGAGGCGCGACTGGACGCATTGATGTCCGTCGCGCAGCAGCAGGTCGTAGTGCGTCGTACCGCAGGCCAGGGCCGGCTGCGGCGCGGACGGTCGTGCCGCGATCCAAGCGTTGAAATCTTGGAAAGCTTTGAGCGCGCGATCCGCGGCGGCGAGCGTTACAGCGCGGTCGCCCGCCGACAATGAGCCGGATTCGAGCCAACTCGCGACGCCGCGGCGAAACAAGATCGCGGCGCCGTCGCAGTCCCGCTGTGCCTTCGTGGTCCATGCGGCTGGTAACGGTGCGTCGCCGAGCGTCTCGCGTGCCTGGATGAGAAAACCCGGCAGCGCATTCATGCGGTTCGTCGCTGCCGCGACGCGATCCGCGAGCGGCGCGAAGTCGCGAATCATCAGCGAGATGACGGAGAAGACGCCCTCGCCGGTCCATAGCCCTGGATTTCTACGCGGACCATGAAACCCCGCGTGCTCACTCGCCTGGATCGCGCAGAAGCCGCGAATCAACTCGGCGTCGAGCAGATTGGCGTCGTGTCGGTACGCCGCCGCAATCGATGGAACCGGCTCGCGTTCCGCGAGCCGCGATCTGATGTCGCGCATTTCCGCGTCCGTCGCCGCGAGGCCGCTTGGCGACCAATCCGGCAACTCGCCGTCGTATTCGTGTATGCCGGTGAACGTCGCGTTCACCGGACGCCGACGGTAGTAGTGATCGAAGAAGTCGCCGACGGGATCGATCACCCAGCCGCCGAGTCGCCATCTGCCCGCAAGCGGGCACCCGGCCGAGTCGCCGAGTCGAGTGGAATCGACACCCAGCGCTTCTCGCGGAACGACAGCTCGACGGCGTTGATGAGCTCCTGCACGTGCGCGCCGTCGACGAAATTGCCCGGATTGTCGTCGTCGTCGCTCGTGACTTCGCTGATGAATGAGCTGACGAGGTTCGCGTAGAACGATGAGCGCCACGATTCGGTGCGGCTGCCGCCGGGCGGATACAATCGCGCGGGAACATCGAGCTCACGAAACTCGACCTGCTCCTTGGTGGCGCCCTTGAGTGATTCGCAGATCCCGTTCTCCTCGACGAGCCGGCAGATCAGCGCGCCCTTGCTGCCGTACACCCGGGCCTCGAGGCCAGGATAGTTCCCGACCGTGACGAAGCTCGTCTGGATCGACCCGAACGCGCCGCTGGTGAAATTGCCGATGAAGATGTCGCCGTCGTCGATGTTCATGCGCATCATCGTTCCCGTGGCGCGGACGATGCGCTCGGGAACGAAGTTCGTCATTGTGCCGACGACTTCACTGAACCTGCTGCCCATGAACAGGTGGGCGAGATCCATGATCGGCGCGCCATAGCCTTCGAGCGACGAGACCTGGATCTGTGATTGATCCGCGAGATGATCGACCTGGCGGAGCGGTGTCTGCGGATCCAGCCACTGCGAGTTCTGCTCGTAGCCGTTGAAGATGAATGGTGTACCGACGTAGCCGTCGTCGATCAGCTCCTTCATGTATTGCATCGCCGGGCTGTAGCGAAACGTGAAACCGAGCTTGGTCTTCACGCCTTGCCGGCGGGCCAGCTCGGCCGCGCGAAGCGTGTCCTTGTAGTCGTACGCCACGGGCTTCTCGCAGAGCACGTGCTTCCCGTGCTCGAGCGCCGACCAGGCCAAATCGAAGTGTGTCGCGCTCGGCGTGCAGACATCCACGAGATCGATGTCGTCGCGCGCGATGAGCGGTTCGTGCGAATCGTACCAGGCGGGGATCCCGAACTTCTCGGCGAAGGCCTTGGCGCGATCGGCAACCGGATCGGCGATTGCGACGAGCTCGCAACGCGGGTCGCGCTTATATCCGGGCAGGTGCGCGAACTCCGCCCAGGCACCGGCGCCCAGCACGCCGACGCGTACCTTGCGACCACGGACGACTCGACGCGCAGGCATCAGTCGATGACCGACGACGTGTCGCCGGGGAGCAGCAGCATGCGTTGCGCCTTGATCGGCGCGATGCCGTTCGTCATGAATCGCTCGTGGAAGTCGCGAAGGTTGAACTTCGAGCCAAGACGCGCCGCATAGTCCGTTCGCAGCTTGAGAATGGCGCGCTTGCCGAGAAAGTAGCCGCCGTAGGTCGGATCGTAGGCGGAACGCTCGGCCTCGCGCTTGGCCGCCGGGGCGGCAACGTATGCCTCTTTCTCGAAGCATCGTTGCGCGTCGGCGAGCGTCCAGCTCTTGGTGTGGACCTTGATCCCCGACAGAAGGCGGCAGATGCGTGTGAGTGCGTCGCTCAGTTGGGCGAGTCGAAGTCTTGGGTCGTCATGGTCGTATCCTTCGTCGAGTACTAATTGCTCCGCATAATGGGCCCAGCCGTCCTGGCCCGACGACGGCTGGGGGAATGAATTCAAACCGATCCAGATGCGACGGACCTTGCCCGGCGTCTTGCGCATATAGGTCGAGTGCAGCCAGTGGCCGGGCATCGCTTCGTGCGCGGCAGTGTTCGAGAGCGACGCGTAGTTGTAGCGCTCGAGCCATTCTTCGCGCTGCTGCGCGGGCATGTCGGGACGCGCGTCGGTGATATAGAAGATGCTCTTCACCGGCTTGGGCTCGAGCGGCGGCGACGCGTGCATGGATGCGAAGCCGAGGTCGAACGGCAGCGCGGGGGCGACGACGACGCGCTCGCCGCGCGGGACCGAGGCGATTCCGCGCGACGACACGAAGCTCGTCAGCGAATCGACGATGGCCTGCGTCGCCCCGACTACGCCGCCCATCGGCGGATGGATACGCCGGACTGACACCCAAGTGGCGACAGGATCCTTGCCCGGGGCCAGTCGCTCGGCCGCGGCCCGAAACGCCGCCTGCTGCGCGCGCAGCTCGCGCTCACCGATGGCGACGAGCTGATCGAGCGGTGTGTCGATCATCTCCTCGGCGCGATAGCGTCGCGCGAGATTGACGGCGCCGATCGTAAAGTCGCCCGTCGCGCGCGGCGCCACGTCTCGCTCGAGATAGGTCGCGTACGCATTCACGATCGGGATCACCGCGTCGGCGGCGCGGCGCAGCGAGTCGCGAAGCCGGGCATTCGGTTCGGCAGCGAAGGCGAGGTCGAGGTCTTTGCCCAACATCTCGGCGGCGCCGCGCATCATCGCCGCGCCGCGCTCGGCGAAGAGCCGCGGCGGGTTTTGAATGTTCGCGCGCGCCGCGGCGATGAGCTTCGGGGCGGCTCGCAGCTTGGCGATGATGTACCGCATCCGTACCGGCGCCGGCGCGCTCTCCTTGGTCATCAGATCGTGAATGCCGTCGGCGAGTGCGGAGCCGTACTGCATGGGATTTTCCCGCCAGTTCGCCAGGGTCTGCTGTTCGAGGAGCCAGCCGTCGATGATGCCGAGCAGGATGCGGCGGTCGACGCGCTCGTCGAGCGTGAGGCTCGTCGTATCGATCTTCGCTGAGAGGAAGGCGCGCTCCTCCTCGAGCTTCGTGATTTCGGCGGCGATGGCAGCCGCCGAGAAATCGTCGAGCAGGTCGTCGTGGCCGTGGATGCCGTTCCCGGCGGCGATCGACGGATGGCGGCGCGCGAAGTCGTCGAGATAGTCGTCGACGAACCGGGCGAATGTCTCGGACGCGCTCGGTGCGGACCGGCTCGCCACGAGGACGACGAGGCTGGCGGCGATGGCCGTGATGACGGTCAGAATTCGGACGCGGTGGGTGCCCATGACACGGATGGCGGAGGAGAGACCCGGCTTTATCTTGTCCAACCTACCGGTCCCACCCTCTCGAGGAAATCGTATGACCAGCCGGACGATCGTTGCCAGAGTCCTCGTTGCGTGCGTCCTCTCCATCCCATCGACGCTTTCGGCGCAGACTAAGCCGTTGATCACGCCCAAAGACTACGGGAAATGGGAGCAACTCGGCGCGCCGCGCCTGTCGCCGCGCGGCGACTGGATCGCGGTGCCCGTAGCGCGTCCGAGCGAGGAAAACGAGCTCCGCATCCGCGGCGTCTCACGCGACACGACGATCGTCGTCGCGTACGGAACGGGCGCTGCCTTTTCGCCGGCCGGTCAATGGGTCGCGTACGCGATCGGCGTCTCGCCCAAAGAGCGCGAGCGGCTGACGAAGGACAAGAAGCCGGTGCACAACTCGTTCGAGGCGCGGAACCTCGCGACCGGCGCAACGATCGCAGTGAACGACGTCACGAGCTTCGCGTTCAGCCCCGACGGCCGGTTCATCTCGATGACCCGGTACCCGGCCGAAGGAAAGAAGGTGAGTGAAGTGCTCTTACAGGATCTCGCGAACAACGTTCGCTTGACTTTCGCGAACGTGAGTGACCAAGCGTGGGCCGATGCGGGCTCGCTGCTCGCGCTGACGCTCGACACGGACGGCGGCGCCGGTAACGCGGTTCAGCTGTACGATGGACGTACCGGTGCGATGCGGGTGCTCGAATCATCCAATTCGCAGTACCGCGCGCTCGCCTGGCGGCCGAAGTCGACCGATCTGGCGGTGCTGCGCACGAACATCGACAAGACGTACAAAGACACGGCGCACGTGTTGCTCGCATGGACGAACGTGGGCGGCGCCGAATCGTCGGCGCTTCGCCTCGATCCTGCCGTCGGCAACACTGGTTTCCCGATGGGAACGCGGATCGCCGACTATCGGCGGCCCTTATGGTCGCGCGACGGACGGATCATCTACTTCGGCGTTCGCAAGCGTGAGCCGGTCGCCGACGCGATCAAGAAGAGCGACGAGAAGGTCTCGGACGTCGAGATCTGGCACACGAACGACGTTCGGCTTCTCCCGCAGCAGAAGTCCGCCGAGAATCAGGATCTGCGCGCGACGATGCTCGCGGCGTGGCGGATCGGCGACAAAAAGGTCATAGCGATCGGAACCGACGTGAACGAGCCGTCGGCGATTCTCGGGGGGGAGAGCGGACAGTACGCGACGGAGATCGACCGCAAGCCGTACGCGTGGGGTTGGAAGTTCGGCCGCGACGACGAAGACGTGTGGGTCGTGGACCTGTCGACGGGCGAACGCAAGAAGGTGCTGGAGAAGGTGCGGCACTATTACGGCGGCGATCCCACCGGTACCAAGCTCGCCTGGTCCGACGGAAAGGATTTTTGGACCGTCGATCTGCCGACCGGAAAGAAGACGAATCTCACGGCGACGCTGACGTCGAGCCGTCGCGCCGATTTCGTCGATCACGACGACGATCACCCGAACAACGTGGCGTCGATCATCAATCCTCCGGGGTGGACGAAGAGCGGCGACGCGTTTCTCGCGTATGACACGTACGACGTGTGGCGTCTCGCGCTCGATGGAAGCGGAGGGTCGAGACTAACTGAGGGCGCGAAAGAGGGCGTAGTTCACCGACTGGCGAGCTTCGTTCCGTTCAACGCGCCGCCGCAAGACCGCGCGTTCGACTTGTCGAAGCCGCAATACATCTCGTTGCGCGGGAAGAAAACCAAGCAGACCGGCATCGCGCGCCTCGGGACTGACGGCAAGGTCGAGCGTCTCGCGTTGGCCGACACCAGCTATGTTCTCGCCGCGCCCGCCGACAGCGCGCCGGTGATCGCGTTCATGCGGCAACGCTACGATACGCCGCCGGTGCTGCGCGTCGGCAAGGACGTCGCCACGGCGAAGACTGTCATCGAGACCAACCCACAGGCCAAGGATTACGCGTGGGGCAAGGTCGAGATGTTCAACTTCAACAGCACGATCGGCGTGCCGCTGCAAGCGCTGCTCTATTATCCGGCGAACTACGATCCGTCGAAGAAGTATCCGATGATCGTCTATACGTACGAGCTGCTCACGCAAGGCCTGCACAACTACATCGTGCCGCGCGAGAACGATTATTACAACGCGACGGTCTTCACGCAGAACGGCTACTTCGTGCTGATGCCGGACATCGTCTTCCGTCCGCGCGAGCCGGGC
>Ga0070670_100004502_pt1 | contig 11678 bp, 9 predicted proteins | sample KBSS63metaG_FD_64665 | JGI IMG/M metagenome (GOLD analysis project Ga0070670, IMG submission 64665) | Switchgrass rhizosphere microbial communities from Kellogg Biological Station, Michigan, USA - KBS S6-3 metaG | ecosystem: Host-associated > Plants > Roots > Rhizosphere > Soil ... | reverse complement strand
TGATCGTCGTGAAGAACTCCAAGCTGGCATTCGCGATTGCAGCGGCAGTACTTCTTCGAAAAGCGGATTCGGATCCGGCCATCCATTCGACCGCAGTGATCGATGCGAGTGCGGCTATTGGTCCAGGATCCCGCGTGGGTGCCGGCTGTGTCGTCGGACAAAATGTGAAGATCGGCAACGGGTGCGTGTTGTATCCCCGCGTGGTTCTCTATCCCAATGTGGAAATCGGGAATAACGTCATTATTCATGCCGGAGCCGTCATCGGCGCAGATGGCTTTGGATTTGTGAAGGACGGCGAGAGGTACGTGCAGTTTCCTCAGGTTGGATCCGTCATTATCGAAGACGACGTCGAGATCGGCGCCAACACTTGCATCGATCGCGGATCCCTGGAAACTACGGTGATTCGCCGCGGCACGAAAATCGATAATCTGGTGCAGATTGCGCACAACGTCGAAGTTGGCGAACACACCGTGATTGCAGCGCAAACGGGAATTTCTGGAAGTTCGACTGTAGGACCTCATTCTATCCTTGCGGGTCAGGTTGGAATTGGCGAGCATGCTCGCCTCGATGCCCATACGATTCTGGGCGGACAAGCTGGAGTATTGAACGGCAAACACGTCCGAGGAGGCGAGATACTTTGGGGTACTCCCGCACGCCCATTGAAGGAGTTCCTTGAGCAGCAGGCGCATCTGGCACGCCTTCCAAAATGGATCAGGGAAATTAAACACACGTTAGGAATCCGGGGGAAATCCGATTCATGAGCAAGATCACAACAGTTCAACAGCACATCCTCGATCAGGAACGCCTGTATCCGGGAGCAACAGGCGATTTCACGGCGCTGCTGACCAGCCTGACCGTTGCCGCGAAGATCATTTCACGCGAGGTCAACAAAGCGGGACTTGCAAAAATTATCGGTGAGACCGGCGAAACCAACATCCAGGGCGAAAAGGTCCAGAAGCTTGATGAGTTCTCTCAGGACACCATCTGCAGAACGATGGGCAACAGCGGCCACGTGTGCGTCATGGCATCCGAGGAGTCGGAAAATATCATCCCGATTCCCGACGGGGGAACTCATGGCAAGTACGTTTTGATGTTCGATCCGCTGGACGGATCCTCCAACATCGACGTCAATGCAAGCATCGGGACGATTTTTTCGGTTCATCGAAAAATCAGTTCAGGCAATGGCGATGGTTCGCTCGAGGATTGCCTGCAGGTTGGTACCGAACAGCTTGCCGCGGGCTACTTCATTTATGGTTCCAGCACGATGATGGTATATACGACCGGCCAGGGAGTGCACGGGTTCACGCTGGATCCCAGTCTGGGCGAGTTCCTGCTGTCACACGAGAATATTAAAACCGCTCCGCGGGGGAAGATCTATAGCATCAACGAAGGCAATGCCAGCCAGTGGGATTCGGGAACGCGAAGGTATGTCGATCATGTGAAGCAGGTCGACAAGGTGGACGGACGCCCTTATTCGCTCCGATATATCGGTTCCCTTGTCGCGGACTTTCACCGGAATCTTCTAAAAGGCGGGATCTTTCTCTATCCGGGACCAAAAGGGAAGCTTCGCCTTCTGTATGAAGCTGCTCCCCTTGCCATGATTGTCGAACAGGCTGGTGGAGCCGCAACAACAGGCGATCAGCGAATCCTCGAAATCGTGCCCACGTCGCTGCATCAGCGCGTTCCTCTGATTATCGGAAGCTCTAAAGATGTAGTCCAGTATCAGGAGTTTTGGAAGAAGGGCTGACGGGGACACTGGAGACGTCGAAGCAAACAGAGCTGCCCTCCTGAGTCGAGGGTGTTGCAAAACCCCAAGGCAATATTATTGCCTTTTGCTGTAATCGATTGATTCCTCGTTCGAGGATTCACGAAAATCAGCATTTTTTGAAAGTTTTGCAACACCCTCGAGTCAGGAGGGCAGCACGAGACAGCAGTCGAGATCGTGCGAGGGGGGGGTTCCACAGCCGCACTCTTTAAGAAAGCATTCCGAAACATTTCGTTTGAGGAACCACCCCTCGAGTCATCGCAAAGAACGCGATGACGCTGCCCTCCTTGACTCAGGAGGGCAATTTAACAGTTCTCACGCTTACTGCGAGGCAACCTACGGATTTGTTCCAATCGGGAAAGCAGCGCGCAGTGCGTTCGCGGCAGCCTGCGTCTCTGCAATGCATGAAGGATGGCCCCAACCACTTGCGCTGACGCCAGGCATCTGACCCGGCTGAGATACGATGTCGTAGACGATATTGTCCGAACCGCCGCCGCCAACGCCGCCGGGAACAAAGTCGAGCTTGAGCATGTCTCTGGTCTTCCAGGCGATACTGTGATCCGCGCAGGACGTATCGCCGCTGACGCCGATTGCGCCGACCAGCTTATGATCTTTGTTGTAGAGTGCCAGTCCGCCTCCGAACACGTTCACACCACCGATCTTTCCGCCGACCATGGGATCGTTGTGCTGTCCGTAGTTGGCGGAATTTCCGCCATAAGCGACCGAAACGTCGACAGGGTTGCTTTCCTGAAGCCCGAACAGGGATCCGCCGGGCTGAACGGCGCTATAGAGATTGGCGGTGGACAATGCCAGACCAGGCAGGCTGAATTCGTTGGCCGTGTTCGCTTTCTGTGCAGAAATCACGCGGCTTCCAGGCCACTGGTCACCACGACTATTCCCCGTAAACGCAACAGCGCAGACTTCACCGTCGCGGTTTACAACCGTTCCCCACATTTCCAATGAGAAACCACCATTTGAAGTACCCTGCGCTGTAGTGAGCGCCGCCTTCAATTCCGCGTACGAAGGCAGATCACGGCAATTCGCGTTATTGTTATCACTCTCCGCAAACGCTAATCCTGACAGCAGGAATGTTCCCAAGAGAGCCCCGCACGACTGACGCAAACATTTTTTCAGCATAATTCTCCTTAAGCAGTAATCAATTTAGTGACGATCTCCAAACGCATCCTGCTCGACATGATTCGTCCATGATGAATAGGCAGTACGGCAGGTATATATACTCTTCGAATAAACAAGGTTCAATCGATCAATTGCACGCCGAATGTCTATCTCGTTGACTGAGGGAATCCAAATCACCATACTATTTATCGCTCAGAAGGCGCCGCTTACATAGGGCCTCCATGGCCAACAAAGAAATACATCCGGCTCCGAACGCACTCAAACGTTTATCCGTCAGGAAGGGAATCTAGCAGCTATGAGTTATCAAAGTGTGGAAGATTTGTTAAAAACCGTGGGAAACCCCGTCGATATGCTGCGTAATTCGCAGATCGGGGCATACATCTATCCCGTCGTTCCCGCCGAGTTCACGAATTGGCGAGACGAACAGCGCGCGTGGCGGGAAACCTGCGTTCTTTTCGATCAATCTCACCACATGGTGGACATTTATATTGAGGGTCCGGATGCCCTCAAGATGATCTCCCACCTTGCGATCAATTCCTTCTCGAATTTTGGCGTCAACAAGGCGAAGCAGTTTATTCCGTGCAGCTACGATGGCTATGTCATCGGAGACGGAATTCTCTTTCACCTGGAACAAAATAAACTCGTGTTCGTCGGCAGGGCGCCATCTGCAAACTGGATTCAGTTCCATGCCGAAACCGGAGGCTACAACGTCAAGATCATCAAGGACGACCGATCGCCTTCCCGCCCTGGTGGAAAGCCTGTCGTCCGGATCAGTTACCGATATCAGATCCAGGGACCGAATGCCGAGAAGGTAATTGAGAAGCTGAACGGCGGCCCATTCCCCCCGATCAAGTTTTTCAACATGGGCGAAATTAAAATCGCGGGGCGCACGGTCCGCGCATTGCGTCACGGCATGGCCGGGGCTCCCGGCCTGGAAATCTGGGGACCGTATGCCGAAGGCGATGAAGTACGAAACGCAATTCTCGAAGCGGGCCAGGAGTTTGGCATCCGGCAGGTCGGCTGTCGCGCGTATGCAACCAACACGTTGGAATCGGGCTGGATTCCTTCGCCGCTGCCTGCTGTTTACACCGGCGAAAAAATGAAAGAATTCCGGAAATGGCTGCCGGCAACCGCGTACGAGGGCTCCGGCTCACTCGGCGGAAGCTTCGTTTCCAAAAATATCGAAGACTACTACATGACTCCCTATGCGCTTGGCTACGGACCGTTCGTCAAGTTCGATCACGATTTCATCGGCAGAGAAGCCCTGGAGAAGATTGCAAACCAGCCCCATCGAAAGAAGGTGACATTCGCGTGGAACCCGGATGATGTCGCCAAGATTTTTCGCTCCTTGTTTGAGCCGGGTACTCAACCCTACAAGTACATCGACCTTCCGCTTTCCAATTACGCGTCGGCGTCCTACGACAAGATCGTCAGCGGCGGCAAGACGGTCGGCTTCTCCATGTTCGCCGGCTGCAGCTACAACGAGCGTTCCATGCTGTCCCTGGGAGTTGTCGATCCGGATATCAAAATCGGAACCGAGGTGGGACTCGTCTGGGGTGAAGAAGGCGGAGGTACGAAGAAGACAACGGTCGAGTCTCACAAGCAGTTGGAAATCCGCGCCATTGTCAGTCCTGTGCCGTATTCCAAGGTCGTTCGCGAGCAATACGAGGGCGGTTGGCGAACCGCTCAGAAGTAACCACGAAAGCAGCCATCAAACAAAATGGACAAACGACTGATTCAGGACTTCGCTAAATCCTATTCCATTGAAACGACGGTTCGAGAGGCGAAGCGCGTGGAGCGCTTCGCCGACGTCGTTCCAAAAGGAACGTGGATTTACATTGCTCACATTCCTGGTACGGATCTTCAGGAAACTGTCGATCTTGCTACCAGACTTCGAAAAGAAGAGATGGAGCCTGTACCCCATATTGTCGGCCGAAGGCTTGAAACCTTCGAAGTGCTCGACAACTTCCTCGGTCAACTTGCCGGCCAGGCCGGCGTGGAGCAGGTGCTGGCCGTGGCCGGTGATATTCCCGAACCCGTCGGAAAAATTGAAAGCGCACTGCAGGTGCTCGAATCCGGTTTTTTGGAAAAGCACGGCATTCGACGACTTGGAGTCGCAGGACATCCCGAAGGCCACAAGCAGGTAAGCGATACGGTATTGCGGGCTGCGTTACAGAAGAAGAACGCGTATGCAAAGAAGACCGGAATTTACGTTTATCTCGTCACGCAATTTACGTTTTCGGCCGAACCCGTGATTGCGTGGGAGGCGAAAACGCCGGAGATTGGTGAACTTCCATATATGGTCGGGTTGCCGGGACTGGCATCTCCAGCTTCTCTTTTGAAGTTTGCTCTGGATTGCGGTGTAGGTGCATCACTCGAGGCTTTCGCGAAACGAGCGGGAAAGTTTACAAAGCTCTTAACGGTAGCCACCCCCGACGATACTCTTGTGAACCTGGTTCGATACAAGGAGAAGACTCCGGCGAGCCATCTGGCAGGTATTCATTTCTTCCCGTTCGGAGGTTTCAAGCGAACTGCCGCCTGGGCCAACAAGATTGTCGACGGTCAATTCGAGTTGAATGCCGATGGTTCGGGACTGATCGTTCCCTGATTTCAGACTGTCAACCAACGTTGACATCGGTTTACACAAAGTGTTCAAGGTGATTTTTTCCTTGTAACCAGCTGATTTACTTCGGCTGTTTCAGTCCGACCGCTTTCCGAACAGCACAAACTTGTCGGCCCACCTTACGAAATGGCGATCCTGCAGCAGAACGACTCCCTTTAGTTTCAAAGCCTTACACGGGAGACCGAGTGGCACCAGGGTTGCTCCAGGAGAACCGGGCGAATTCAATTTCCGGGGGTCTGTACCACGTGTAACCAGCTTCGTGCAGCTGGGCGCGGCATAGACCAGCATCACGAGCAGGTTTTACGTCCTTTCCTCCAATTGAATATGGGGCTGGCACACCGATAACGTTGTGCCAGCTCCAATTTTTTTGTCTAGTCGGAAATGACGAGGTTGGTCAGAACTTCTTCGACGGTGGTCAGGCCTTTTTCCATCAGGAACATCGCATATTCCTTCAGGTTTATCATTCCGCTCTTCTCGGCCATCTCCCGCAGGGCATCGGTCTTTGCACCGGCGGCGACGGCTCGTTTGAGCTCATCGTTCATCACCAGAACTTCATAGATGGCGACTCGGCCGCGATAGCCGTTTCCGCTGCATCGGTCGCAACCCTCGCCCTTAAAGAAAGGAGGAGCGTTCTCACGCTTGAATCCGAAGAACGCGAGCATCGTGTCATCGACTTCCACCGGGACCTTGCAATTTTGGCAGATCCTCCGGGCGAGGCGTTGCGCCACAATTCCGACGGTGGAATTCGCCATAAGAAAGGGTTCAATTCCCATTTCCTGCAATCGTGTGAATGAGCCGGGGGCATCGTTGGTATGCAACGTGGTGAACACCAGATGTCCGGTGAGTGCGGCTTCGACGGAAATCTTCGCTGTTTCCATGTCGCGCGTTTCTCCGACGAGAATCACGTCCGGGTCCTGCCGCAGAAATGCGCGAAGGATGCGTGCGAAATCCAGCCCGATATCTTTGTGCGTTTGTACCTGGCACAACCCTGGAAGATCGTATTCGACCGGGTCTTCAGCCGTGGAAATGTTGACATCGGTTGAATTGATTTCACTCAGAGCGCTGTAGAGCGTAGTCGTCTTCCCCGATCCGGTCGGTCCCGTGACGTAGATGATGCCGTAGGGTTGATGAATCATGCGATACATCAGATCCACAACCTTTGGATGGAGAATCAGCTGATCCAGAGGAAGTAACGCCCCACTCTTGTCGAGGACGCGCATGACCACTTTTTCACCGAACTTTGCCGGAACCGTCGATACGCGGAAATCGATCGATCGATCGTTGATCTTGATTGAAATTCGGCCATCCTGCGGCATGCGGCGTTCGGAAATATCGAGACGAGACAAAATCTTGAGTCGCGAGATCAGCGGCAGCTGAATCTTCTTCGAGAGGACATTCTCCACCTTCAGGATGCCGTCAACGCGCAAGCGAAAAACCACGCCTTTTTCCTGCGGTTCGATATGAATATCGCTGGCACCCTTCTTGATGGCCAGGGCCAGAATGTTATTCGCCAATCGCACGACTGGAGCGTCTTCAGAAGCTGTCGTGAGCTCGATCGCATTGACTTTTTCTTCCTCGTCGGACTGAACCTCCATGCCGGTGAGAATTTCATTCTGCAGATCTTCAAAACTCTGCATCGGAACATCTATCGTGGTCTGTTGCTTGCGCCGCTCTTCTTTTCGCTCTCTCCGCTCTTCGGTGGTTTTCTTTTCCAGCTCGTTGCGCTGTCCCTTGTCGAGACCCATCAGCTGGGGATATACGGACTCCATAAACTTTCGAAAATCGTCTTCAGTACAAACTCGCGGCTCGATGATCGCGCCCTTCACATACCGCCGGACGTCATCGAATGCGACAAGGTTCGACGGATTGACCATCGCCAGCGTCAAGGCGTTATTGACGTACGCAACGGGAATCAACCGGTGCAGCATGATCACCGTCTGAGGAACCAGCCCGACGACTTTCGGATCGAAGTTTTCTTTCTGGAGATTGACGAAATCAATCCCCACATGCTTGGTGGCTTCCTCGACACGTTCGGCCAGGATCCTTGCCAGACCCAGCGAAATTTCGGGATGTTGCGTGAGCATGATTCGGAAATCAGATCGGGTGAGTGTGAAAACAACCGTATTCTGTACCGTCGTCACGGTAGCGGAACGCGGTCTTCCCGTCAGGAGAGCCATTTCGCCCACGGCGGCTCCTTCACCGAGCTGTGCCACGAGAAAATCGATGCCTGTCGTCGGATCCTTCTTCCGAACTTCAACGAGTCCGGACCGAATGATGTACATGGAGACGCCGGGAGCGCCCTCACGCACGATAACTTCTGACGCCGGGAAATCCGCAGTCTTCAGGCGGCTGGCCAACTTGGCGAGGCTGTCCGGACTCATTTCTGAGAACAATTTGACGTTTTTGAGAAACTGGACGAGCTGAACCGAATCCGACGCCGCTACAGTCATTGAGCTTCCTGACTCCCGGGAAATCGCACGATGTCTCGGTAGTTTCTCAGCAAGGACAAACGAAAGTCCAAGTGAAACTCAAACAAAGCAGGCTATTTCTGGTCCTTGCGAAGATCGTGCTTCCAGCCCATGATTTTGGCGATATTCCCTTCTTTTTCTGCTTCTTCAATTCGCCCCTGGGCCATGTAGAACATGGAAAGGCTGGTATGAGCCAGCACGTCCTCATTGTCGATTTCGATGAGTTTTTTGGCCGTAGCGACTGCCTCGTCGTGCCGTCCCCGATTGGACAGTGCCATTCCTAACCCATGCAGTGCATCCGTGTAGTTCGGATCAACTTCCAGCGCTTTGCGGTACAGATCGATAGCTTCGTCCAGCTTGTCATCACCAAAAGCTTCAACGGCCTGCTCGAAAATCTCTTCCTTTGTCATGACGAGAGTATAGCAATAGAATTTTGGCCATTATGGAGAACATCACGACATCAAACGTAAAGTTCGGTTTCATGGCCATGCCTTCCGAGAATGGACCGCACCCGGGGATACTCGTTCTTCAGGAATGGTGGGGCATGAATGATCATATCAAGGACATCACCCGGCGTCTGGCTAACGAGGGATTCGTTGCGTTAGCGGTGGATATGTACGACGGAAAGGTCACGAAAGACCCCGAAGAGGCCAAAGGTTTGATGATGGCCATGGACAAGGCGGCCTCTCTGGAAAAACTCTACGGCGCAGTCCGCTTTCTGCGAAGTGATCCGCATGTTTCCAACGTTGGCGTGATTGGGTTCTGCATGGGTGGATTCTGGTCGTTAAGTCTTGCCTGCAGCAACCGGGACGTCAAAGCAGCCGTCCCGTTTTATGGAAGCATCCCTCCGGATGCTCTGCTGAGTCAGTTGCGTTCGCCAATACTGTACTTTTATGGCGAAAAGGATCAACACATATCCTCCAGCGAAATCGATCGACTGGAAAACCTTATGAAGAACGGCGGAAAACGGGCGGAAGTGGTGCGCTATCCGAACTCCGATCACGCGTTTTTCAACGATACCCGGAAGGAAGTCTACAATCCGAAGGATGCCGCGGATGCGTGGACACGCGCAGTGGCGTTCTTGAAAAAGAATCTGGAGTGAGGGCGAAAAACCGGCAATCGCTTTTACAAGTCGCTACGGCTTTCCGAACTTGGCCTGAAGAGCTCTTATTTTTTCTTCCATTGTCTGGACAGGGGCTGGTGCTGGCGGACGAGCAACAGGCTTGGGTTTCGCGACAGGAGTTGTCTTTTCCAGAACTGGACGTGGTGCGGATGCGACAGCCTTCTTCGCTTGCGGCGCTTGCGGCGTCCGCGGCGTCTGCTGGATCGGCGGCTTCATCTTCTGTGGCAAAGGCTTCGGCGGTCGCTGTGGTTTCGGAATCAATGCCTTCATGGACAAGCTGATGCGTTTCATCTTCGCATCAACGCCAATGACCTTGACCTTGACGATGTCCCCCACCTTGACCGCTTCCCGCGCATCCTGAATATATTTGTGTGAAAGCTCCGAGATGTGAACCAGGCCGTCCTGATGGACGCCGAGATCGACAAAGGCTCCAAAGTTCGTGACGTTTGTAACGGCGCCTTCGAGTTCCATTCCTTCCTTCAGGTCGCCCATTTCCTTTACATCGTCGCGGAATTTCGCCACCACAAACTGGTCTCGCGGATCGCGGCCTGGCTTCAGCAGTTCTTCTCGAATATCGGTAATCGTAAACTTTCCTGCCTCTGCCTCGAACGTTTTGAAATCCACCGACTGGATACGTTCACGGTTCTCGATCAGTTCTCCAACTGGAACTCCAATCGATGCCGCCATCCGCTCCACAATCGCATAGGACTCCGGATGGACTGCTGTTCGGTCCAGCGGATTTTCTCCGTCCTTAATGCGCAGAAAGCCGGCGGCCTGCTCAAATGTCTTCTCGCCGAAGCCGTCGATCTCCACCAACTGCGTCCTCGATCGAAACATCCCGTTTTGGGTACGGCGGGCCACGATGCTGGTAGCGAGCTTGTCATTGATTCCCGAAACATACTTCAACAGATCCACGGAAGCGGTATTCAGATCGACGCCCACTCTGTTCACACAGGATTCCACTGCCGCGCCAAGACTGACCTTTAATTTCTTCTGATCAACATCGTGCTGGTATTGTCCGACTCCGATGGATTTCGGTTCGATCTTTACCAGCTCCGCCAGCGGGTCCTGCAAACGCCTCGCGATAGAAATGGCACCACGAACCGTCAGGTCAAGTGACGGAAATTCTTCGCGCGCACGTGGCGATGCCGAATATACCGACGCGCCTGCTTCGTTCACCACAACGACAAACACCGCCAGGCCATGCTTTGCCACCACGTCCCGAACGAACGATTCCGTCTCCCGCGAACCCGTGCCATTTCCAATGACGATTCCTCGCGAGTTGTACTTCTGTACAAGCTCGACGAGGATTTTCTCAGCACCTTCAACATCCTTTTTGGGTTCCGCCGGATAAATAGTCTGGTTCTCCAGGAATCTTCCGGTTTCGTCGACGACCGCAATCTTGCAACCGGTTCTCAGCCCCGGATCCAATCCAATAAGGCCAACGGGTCCCGCAGGCGCCGAAAGCAGAAGGGAACGCAGGTTTTCTTCGAAAACACGAATTGCCGCTTCTTCCGCTCTTTCACGCAACATGGAACGGACTTCGTTTTGCAGTGAAGGTGCCAGCAAGCGCTCGTAACTATCGCGCACAGCCACATCCAGGAAAGGTGCAAACTGCGAGGCGGAATCCCGAATGACCTGAGGCAGAAGTCCTGCGATGAATTTCTCACCGTCGGTTTCCACTGAATACGTGAGAACGTTTTCGCGAGTACCACGCCGTATGGCGAGTATTCGATGTGAAGGAATGCGCGGCACGGTCTCTTCGAACTTGTAGTACATGTCGTACTTCGTCTTTTCCGCTTCCTTGCCGGGCGCAACCTTTGCCCGCACCACTCCTTCGCTTACAAGTTTTTCTCGAAGTTGTCTTCGGAAGGCCCCATTTTCTGCAATGCGTTCCGCAAGAATATGCAGTGCGCCTTCAATGGCTTCCTCAACACTCGCCGGGCCCGCAGGCGTCTTCGGACTCGGGCTCTTCGCTTCCGACCGCACCGGCGCATCCGAAGCGACAGCACCATCGAGTGAGGGAACCGCGAGAAATTCCGGCACTGACGGAATCTCTGGCACGACGACGAACTGTTGCGCAAATACTCCGACGGGATCTGTTCCCGCTTGTTCCCAGATATATTCGGCGAGCGGGCCCAGCCCCTTCTCCAATGCGGTGGTTGCCTTCGTCTTACGTTTTGGTTTGTACGGAAGGTAGAGATCCTCGAGCTCATTCCGGACAAAACACGCCAGGATCCGCTGCTTCAGCTCTTCGGTAAGTTTGCCCTGGCTCTCGATTGTGCCAAGCACTGTCTTACGACGCTCCTCGAGCCCCTCGTAATACATGCGGCGTTCATCGATATCGCGAACCTTGACCTCGTCAAGATTCCCGGTCGCTTCCTTCCGATAGCGGGAAATAAATGGAACCGTGGCTCCGGACTCCAGAAGTCCGACGGTCGTTTCCACGCGGGAAACCGGAGCGCCAACTTCCTTGCTGATTCTGAGAAGTGCTTCGGTGGTCAACATGACGTGAGGTGCCGATTATTCCATAATTCGCGAAAGGTTTTGAAAGGAAATGGC
>Ga0070670_100004500_pt1 | contig 11683 bp, 12 predicted proteins | sample KBSS63metaG_FD_64665 | JGI IMG/M metagenome (GOLD analysis project Ga0070670, IMG submission 64665) | Switchgrass rhizosphere microbial communities from Kellogg Biological Station, Michigan, USA - KBS S6-3 metaG | ecosystem: Host-associated > Plants > Roots > Rhizosphere > Soil ... | reverse complement strand
GGGTCGGCATCGTCGGCCTTCCCAACTCGGGGAAGACCACGCTCTTCAACGCGCTGACACGAGCAGGCGCACAGGTGACCGCGTACACGGAGGTGGCACAGAAGCCGAATCTCGGGATGGCGGTCATCGCCGACGACCGGCTCGAGCGGTTGGCCGAGGTGATCGCTTCGAGGAAGGTCACACCCGCGGCGATCCGGGTCGTCGACGTTCCCGGTCGCGCCGAGATCCCCGGCGAGCTCCGCCAGGCCGACGCGCTGCTCGCCGTTCTCGACGGCTACTCCGAAGGCGCTGATCCGGCCGCCGATCTGGAGACGCTGCGCCTCGAGCTCATCGTCGCCGACCGCGAGCATGTCGATCGCCGGCTCGAGCGCGTTCGCAAGGAGGCGAAGTCGGGCGATCGCGCCAAACGGAAGGAGGTCGAGCTCACCGAGCGCCTGCTCGCGCATCTCGACGACGGCAGACCGCTCTCCGAGTGGAAGAGTGAGCTCCCTTCGGAGCTGGAGCCGCTGACGACGAAGCCGCTCATCCCTCTCGAGAACGGGCCGGGTGGTATCGACTGCGCGCTCGAGATGGAGCTCGCGGAGCTCCCGCCCGAGGAAGCCGCCGAGTTCCGTGCGGGCGCGTCCGCGCTCGACGACGTCGTGGTTCGACTCAAGGAGGCACTCGGTCTGGTCACGTTCTTCACGATCGGCGACACCGAGGCGCGCTCGTGGACCCTCCAGTACGGCCTGACCGCTCTCGACGCTGCCGAGTCCATCCATTCGGACATCGCCCGCGGCTTCATCCGTTGCGAGGTGATCCGCTGGGACGATCTCCTCGAGTGCGGCTCGCACGCGGAGGCGGCGCGCCGGGGGCTGCAGCGGCTCGAGGGGAAGACCTACGTCGTCGAGGACGGCGACGTCCTCAACATCCGCTTCAACGTCTAGCCCGCGGTGCGTTGAACGCGGCTCGCCGCGAGGGCGGCGAACCACAGCGCGGCGAGGACGACCAGGACCGCGGCGAGAGGTCTCAGGAGGTCGTTTGCCGCATCGAACGGGACGACGCTGCCAAAGGCCGAGGGCGTGAAGTCCTCGTCTCCGGTCGTGAGGATGAGGATCCAGGCGATCGCGACGGCGAGCAGCGACGCACCGACCGCTGCGAAGTACAGCCAGGTGGCGATCGCGTCGCGTGGCCGGCACGCGAGGGTCAGTCCCAGGATCACGAGGCCGAAGAGCGCGCCGACGAGCGCGATCCCGACGAGCTTCCCGTACGTCTGGCTGTCGATATCGAGCCAGATCGCGAGGACGAGGAGGTCGACGGCAAGCCCGGCGGCAACGAGTGCGCCGAGCGACAGCGCCACGAGACGGCCGCGTGACAAGGTCGCCAGAGCGCACGCCATCGTCGCTCCGGAGACCACGATCGACCACACGACTCCGAAGCCCGTTCCGAACGCGGAAAGGTCGTTGTCCTCGGTGAGCACGGCGATCAGCCCGGCGACGCCGGCGACGGCCATCGCCACGAGCACGACGAGGATCCCAACGTCGAGGGGCGTGAAGGGTTGCGCGTTCGCCGCGGGCGCGGGTTGCGGCTGCTCGGTCTCGCTCACGGCCCAGGGTTCACCAACCGAAGGGAGGTTCCTGCTTCGGTTCAGCCGGCAGCGACGAAAGCAGCTCCGGCGAGCGCGACGGCGCCGGCGGCCCGCTTGCCGCGGGGGAGGTGCTCCCCGAGGACGAGCCACGCCAGCACGACCGTGACCACCGGATACAGGCTGCTCAACACCGCGACGCTGCCGATCGCGCCGCGGGTTGCCGCGGCGGCCACGAGGACGTTCGCACCCGTGTCGAAGGCGCCGATCGCGACGAGCATGGGAAGGAGGCGGCGTGGTGCCGTGAGCGGGGAACGCGTGACGAGGGCGGCGGCGGCGGCAACGGGCACCGAGGCGGTCCGGGCGGCGGCGACCGCCCAGGCCGAGCTCTCGTCGGCGCCCGCGTCGATTCCGACGAAGAAGAGACCGAAGCCGAGGGCGGCGACGACGGCGAGCCCGGCACCGGCCGCGATGCGCTCCGTCCCCGTGCTCGACCGCTCCCAGGACAGGGTGACTATGCCGAACACGACGAGGACGACCCCGAGCCACTGGGCAGTCGACGGCGTGATCCCCTGGCCGGCATCGACCGCGAGCGGGACGATCGGAGACGCAGCCGAGATCGGCGCGACGATCCCCATCGCCCCGAGCGCGAATCCACGATAGAGAGCCGCGAGCCCGACGAGGGCCGCAACGCCGCCTGCGCCTGCCGCCGCGAGGTCGCCGAAGGCAGGGACGGCGTCTCCCGCGAGCAGCACCCACGCGTACACGCCGAGCAGGCCGACGACCTGGGAGACGACGAGCACCGTGAGGACTGCCAGGCGCCGCGACGCGATGCCTCCGAGGAAGTCGCCGACGCCCCAGCCGAGCGCGCCGGCCAGGGCCAGCAGAGCCGCCATCAGCGCAGCGGAGTGACGGACACAGCGGCCGCGGAGCGACCGCCTTCAGGGATCTGTGCGCGACCGGAATCTGCTCCGGCAGATTCCGGTCTTGCGCAGGGCATCAGTCGTCGCCGACGGGGCGGGTGGCAGCTTGCGCGTCGAGCTGGTTCGCGTGGTAGAGGACGGCGGCTTCGGCCGTACGTGCGGCCGGGCGGTCGTGGTGGCAGGCGACTGCATGCAGGAGCTCGGCCAGGACGGCGGGGTCGAGGTCGCGCGAGCGTTCCTCGATCAACCGGAGGCCGAGGTGGACGTGTCCGAGGAGTCGTCCCTCCTCCGTCTGCCGGAACGCAGGTCCGGCTCCGAGCTCCCGGATTCGGCCCACGTCGTGCAGGAGCGCCGCGGCGAGCAGGAGGTCGTGGCGCAGACGCGGGTGGAGCTGCGCAGTCTCGCGGCACAGCGTCGTGACTCCGACCGTGTGCTCGAGGAGTCCCCCCGCGTAGCCGTGGTGGCCGTCAGCGCCTGCTGCGGGCAGAGCGCGGAGTGCGGTCCGGATCTGCGTGTCGCGCACGAACGAGTCGACCGTCGCAGCCAATCCCTCGTGGGAGATCTCCGACGCGAGGAAGTCGTAGAAGCCGTCGAGCTCGTCGGCGTCGCGGCGCAGGGCGGGCGTCAGCGACGAGGGGTCGGCGTCCTCGGCGGGCTCGACTGCCCGCACCTGGACCTGAAGCCGTCCTCCGAAGCGTTCGACGCGCCCGAGGACATGGACGGCGTCACCCTCGCCGAAGCGTTGGTCCAAGAGCTCGACGTCGTTCCACACGCGAGCCTCGACGCGACCGCTCGCGTCGGCGAGCTCGAGCGCGAGGTACGGAGCCCCGTTCCGGGTGCGCCGCCGCTCCTTCTTGGTGACCGCGAACACGCCCTCGACGGTCCTGTCCTCGGCGAGCTCGGCAATCGTGGTCACGTGTCGAGTCTATGGCGATTGGGCGTTGGTACGCTCGCCGCGATGGCCGACGCCAAGCCGTTTCGCGCCGTCCGCTATGCCGGCGCGGCCGGCCCGCTGGCGGATCTCGTCGCTCCTCCGTACGACACCGTCGACGACGACGAGCGCGCAGAGCTGTACACCCGCAGCCCGTACAACGTCGTCCACATGACGCTTCCCGAGTCGGTGGAGGGAGCCGCGCACCTCTACCGTGACTGGCTCGCGTCCGGAGTCCTCGAGCGCGACGAGGAGGCGTGTGCATGGGTCTCGGCCGAGCGCTACGTCGGTCCAGACGGTGTGGCCCGTGAGCGCAGGGGTTTGATCGTGTCGATCGCGGCCGAGCCCTTCGAGTCGGGCGCCGTCGTACCGCACGAGCGCACCCACCCACGCGTCCGCGACGACCGTCTGAGTCTGCTGCGCGCGACCCGGGTGCAGCCCGAGTCGATTCTCGTGCTCACGGACGGCACGCTGGACGTTGCCGTGCCGCCTGGGGTTCCCGACGTCGAGGTCGACGGGACGAGCCTCTGGCGGAGCGACGCCCCGAGCGAGCTCCCGGGCCAGCTGCTGATCGCCGACGGCCACCATCGCTACGAGGCGGCCGTCGACCTCGCTCGCGAAACGGGCGAGGCGACGCGGATCATGGCGCTCGTCGTCTCGAAGGACGATCCCGGCGTTCGTCTGTTCCCCACGCACCGCGTGTTTGCAGACCGCCCGGATCTTGCAGATCTGCGCGAGGGAGAGGCGCTCGCGGATCTCGAGGAAGCGCTCCGGGTTCTCGCCGCGGAGCCTCGCGACCGTCCGGCTGCGGTCGCGTATCGCACCGACTACGTCGAGGTGGTGCGAGGGGAGGACGGGTTCGACACCGAGCTCGTCGATCGCCACGGGCTCGACGGCATTGCCTACACGCCGCGCGTGGACGAGGCGGTGGCCGCGGTCGACGGTGGCTCGGCCGACGTCGCCTTCCTCGTGCGCGAGCCGCGGGTCGACGACGTCTTCGCCGTCGCGCGACGCGGTGAGCGAATGCCGCAGAAGAGCACGTACTTCTTCCCCAAGCCGCTCTCGGGAATCGTCTTCCACCCGCTCGACCGATGACGCCGTGGCTCGAGACGTGTCGCCTCTGCGTCGCGGACATCCGTGCCGTCCTCGAGCGGCTGCCGACGCGCGCGGAGCGCGAGCCCGTGCTCCGGCTGGGAGAGGGCGGTGACGACACGACCGCGATCGACCAGGCGGCCGAGGACGCGGCCGTGGAGCGGCTCGCCGCGCTCCGGCTGGACTTCGTCCTCGTCTCCGAGGAGCTCGGAGTCCGCGCCTTCGGATCGGGCGGTCCGCGGACGGTCGTCGTCGATCCGATCGACGGATCGGTGAATGCGAAGCGAGGCATTCCCTTCTTCTCGTTCTCGCTCGCCGTGGCCGACGGCGACACGATGGGCGACGTGACGTTCGGGTACGTCTATGACTTCGGCTCGGGCGAGGAGTGGACGGCCGAGCGCGGCCGCGGCGCCTTCCTGAACGGTGTGAGGCTCGGAGAGCAGCGGCCGAAGGACACGATCGAGATCCTGTCGTTCGAGGGAACGACGACGCCGGCGATCGCCGACCGCGTCGTCCACGCCGTCGGGGTCGCGGGACGGCTCCGCGTCATGGGCTCGCTCGCCCTCTCGCTCTGCCACCTCGCAGCCGGCCGCGTCGACGGCGTCGTTTCACTGAAAGCGGCTCGCTCGGTCGACATCGCCGCGGCGCAGCTGCTCGTCCAGGAGTGCGGGCTCGCGATCGAGCTGTTCGAGGATCCGCCCTTCGCGAACGCGCCGCTCGACCTCGGGACGCGCTCGCGCCTCGCGGCGGCAGGAACGCCGGAGCTCGTCGGCGAGCTCGCCGCCGCGCTGACGAGCGCCTAGGCGGCCGGGGCTCGGCAGGTCTCGGACGAGGAGGCCGCTGGTACGCTCGCCGTGATGAGGCCAGACCGCGACGCGATCCTGAAGGCACTCGAGAACGTCATCGACCCGGAGCTCCGCCGGCCGGTGACGGAGCTCGACATGGTGCGGGACGTCCTCGTCGAGGACGACGGCTCGGTGTCGGTCACGATCGCGCTCACGGTCGCCGGCTGCCCACTTCGGGACTCGTTCCAGGACCAGGTGTCGCGCTTCGTCGGCGAGGTTCCCGGAGTCACGCGCGTCCGTCTCGGCTTCGACGTCATGACACCCGAGGAGAAGTCCGCGCTCGTGTCGCGCCTCCGTGGTGGGCATGCCGCCGACCGGACGATCTCCCTGAGTCCGGGCACGCGCGTGCTCGCGATCGCGTCGGGGAAGGGCGGCGTCGGCAAGTCGACGCTCACCGCGAACCTCGCGTACGCGCTCTCCGAGCTCGGCGAGCAGGTCGGCGTGCTCGACGGCGACATCTACGGGCACTCGATCCCGCACATGCTCGGTGTCCACCAGAAGCCGATCGCCGTCGACGAGATGATCGTCCCGCCTGTTCGCGGCGACCTCAAGCTCATGTCGATCGGGTTCTTCCTCGAGGAGAACGCACCGATCATGTGGCGGGGGCCGATGCTCCACAAGGCGCTCGAGCAGTTCCTGTCAGATGTGCACTGGGGCGAGCTCGACACGTTGCTCGTCGACATGCCACCGGGGACGGGTGACGTCGCGATGTCCCTCGGCCAGCTCCTGCCCCGTGCCGAGGCGCTCGTCGTCACGACGCCGCAGCCCGCTGCCCAGCAGGTCGCGGTGCGGGCAGCCCAGATGGCGCAGAAGACGGGGATGCGGCTCATCGGGGCGGTCGAGAACATGTCGTACCTCGTCGGCACCCGAGAGGAGCTCTTCGGGTCGGGCGGCGGCCAGGCGCTCGCCGACGAGGTCGGGGTCTCCCTTCTTGCGCGCATCCCGCTCGACCCGCTCATGCGGGAGGCGGCGGACTCAGGCGCGCCCGTGGCCGAGCTGTTCCCGGATTCAGAGGCCGCGATCGCGATCGCCTCGCTCGCTGAGTCGGTCGCCGCCACGCGTGCGGGCGCGATCCGCAAGCCGCTCACCGTTCTCTCGTAGCCGCGTGCGCGCGGCCGCGTTCTTCGACCTCGACCGGACGCTGATCTCCCGCTCGAGCTCGCTCGCCCTCGCGGGGACGTTTCGCAGGCGAGGGCTGATCGGGCGCCGCGATTTGGCCAGAGCAGGGATCGCGCAGCTCGTCTTCGCGCGGTTCGGAGCCGGTCAGTCGCGCGTCGGCCAGACCGCGGACAGAGCCATGTCGGTCCTCCGAGGACTCCCGGTGACGCTCATGCGCGAGATCGCGGCCGAGGCGTGGGAGCCGGTGCTGAAGCCACTCGTCTACCGCGAAGCGCTCGACCTCGCGGAGGACCACGGCGCCCGCGGTGAGCGGGTCTACATCGCTTCGGCCGCGCTGCAGGAGGTGGTCGAGGAGATCTCGAGCCGACTCGGCTTCGACGGCGTGATCGCATCGCGCGCCGAGGTGCGGGACGGCGCCTACACGGGGAGGCTCGAACGCCGGCTGTACGGCCAGGCCAAGGCGGACGCGCTCGTCGAGCTCGCGATCGCCGAGGGGATCGAGCTCTCGGGCTCGACTGCGTACTCGGACTCGTACTCGGACGTGCCGCTCCTCGAGGCGGTCGGGCATCCGGTCGTCGTCAACCCGGACCGGGCGCTCCGCCGTCGCGCCGACGACGCCGGGTGGCCGTCGCTGCGGTTCGCCACCATGGCCTTTCCACGATGACCGGGGACGAGGCACGCAAGCGGCTCGAGGCCCTCGGCTTCGCCCCACCGGCCGTGGACGCCCTGCTCGCCCACTTCGAGTACGCCGACGCGCACGGGAAGACGTACCACGGGCTGACACGGGCTTCGTGGCTCGAGACGCTCGGTGTCGATCCAGCCGCGCGGCCGCTCCTGATCGAGTCGGAGGAGGGCTTCGAGCGGTGGGACGGACACGGAGCGCTCGGCTACCTCGTGCTGGAGGAGGTCGTGCGGGCCACGCTCGCAGATCCGCCTGAACGCGCGCGTGTGATCGTGGCGCGCCGTTGCTTCCCGACGGGCGTGCTCGGCTACTGGGTGGGTCGGCTCGCCGACGGCGGGCTCGTCGCCGCCATGACTGCGACGTCGCCGCGCCGGCTGCTCCATCCGGAGGGCGGTCCGCCACTCACCGGGACCAACCCGCTCGCGATCGCGATCCCGTCGAGCGATGGAGGGCACGTCGTTGCGGATGTGTCGATGGGAGCCGTCACGCACGGCGCGGTCCTCGCCGGCGCCGCCTCGCCGGAGGAGCTCGTCCCATTCGGCGGCGAACAGGCGCACAAGGCATTGGCGCTCGCCGTGGGACTCGAGCTCCTCGTCTCGGCGCTCGCCGGCCCGGAGCACGGCGCCGTGCTCCTCGTCGCCCGCCCCGACTACGACCCCGTTCCCGCCTTCCGCGAGCTCGCAGCGGGTCGGCGCCTGCCGGGAGATGGTTGACTCCGAGGATGAGCGCGGTGCGAGGCTACGCGGTGGACGCCCGCTCGACGGACGTCTTCGGCCGCGTCCTCTGGTCGTGTCGCGACCAGCACTTCGTCGCGGACGGCCCTGTGCACAACGGCTGTCCGGGCGAGGCGGTGACGCCCGCAGAGCTCTTCCTCGCCGGGATCGCGAGCTGCGGTGTCGAGCTCGTCCAGGTCATCGCGCGGAAGGACGACGCTCCAGTGGGCTTGGTGAGGGCTCGGATCTCCGGTGAGATCGATCCCGAGCATCCGGTGAGAGACGACGTGACGGTCTTCACGTCGGTCCGGCTCGAGCTCGAGGTCGAGGGCGTCGACCAGGAGGCGGCGGAGCGGCTCGTCGAGCAGTTCAAGCGGAGATGACCGCTGTACGGCAGCGTCGCAGTTGCGACGCCGGACGTGCAGGTCGTCGTTCGCGCCGTCTGAGACGCTTCAGTTCGAAGCGCGCCGCAGCGCGTCGAGCACGACCGGGTCGACGGCGTCCTCTCCGTCGACGCGCTCCTCGAGGTTCGCGACGCCGGCCCAGTCCTCGAGCCGCTCGTAGCCGAGGACGGCGAGCCGGTCTGCGATCTCCTTGCGCAGACCGTCGTCGACCCGGAGCCATCTCGACCTCGGCGTCTGTCCGAAGAGCTCCTGATGGATCACGAACAGCCTGCGGAGCTCCTCGAGCGGGCGCTCGTGGTCGTCCACCCTGAGGTCGACGAAGACATCCGAGAGACCCGCGTATCCCTGCTTCGGCCCGACGACGAGGAGCGCCGCGGACTGCTGGCCGCGACTGTCGCCGCCTGCCGCCTGAGCCGCGTCGAGGCAGTCGAGGAGCCGCTCGGCGAGCGGGCGGCCGGAGCTCGACTCGAACGTCTCGGCGAGGCCGTCGACCGTGGCGGCCGAGACGAGGATGTTGCCCTGCGCGGCGTAGCCGTCGCCCGTCCGGTGCCCTGCCCAGTCGTTGCACTCGGCGCCGGTGTACGACGCCGCGCGTCCTTCACGGTCCACGATCCCGAGCTGGCGCTGCGCCCGATTGTCGTCGGCGTCGGTGAGGCGGACGACGGTCTCCTCGGCCGAGAGTCCCTCCCGGAGGAGCGAGAGGCCGTCCGGCCCATAGCGTGGATTGGCCCACGACTGGGTGGCGATCGCGCCGACGAGAGGCTCCGCCCACGGGACGACGCAGCCCACGGCGAGGAATCGCGACTGCACCGCGACGCCCCACTGCTGCGCCTGGAGGTCGCACGCGCAGATCGAGTACGTCGCGACGAGTGGCCCCTGTGGGACGGTCCGACGGGCACTCCTAGCCGTAGGTCATCTCCGCGAGGTCGAGCGCGAGAAGCGCCTCGTCGGCGACGAGTGCGCAGGCGACCGGGCCCAGCGACAGCGCGGCGTACACCTCTTCAGCCGTCGTGCACCTGACGACCACCGGTGTCCCCGCGTGGTGTGCGTCGTGGATCGCACGGACGTCGGAGACGTCGTCGAGGACGAGCGCTCCCTCGAGGTCGAGAGTGCCCTCGAGCGCGACCTCGGGCACCTTGCGCCCGCTGGCGCCGAACCAGCGCTCGCGCATCAGAACGCGATCGTCTCCCCGGGCTCGGGCGCCAGGATCTCGACCCCGGTTGGAACAAGCTCGCGAAGTGACTCCGGCGTCCCGGTCAGGAGCCCGAACGTCCCGTAGTGGCTGGGAACGACCCGAGTGACGCCGAGGAGCTCGACGGCGACGGACGCCTCGCGCGGCCCCATCGTGTAGTGGTCCCCTATTGGGAGCACGGCGACGTCCGGGGCGTAGATGCGGCCGATCAGGGACATGTCGCCGAACACGTTCGTGTCGCCGGCGAAGTAGAACTTGAAGCCGTCCTCGATCTCGAGCACGAATCCGCACGGCTCGCCGCCGTAGGAGCCGTCGGGCGTGCTGGAGGAGTGATTGGCGGTCGTGAGGGTGAGCTTCACGCCTGCGACGGAGCAAGTGCCTCCCTTGTTGATCGAGTTCGCCCCGCCGTCGTCGGCGACGCCGTGGGCAGTAAGCCAGCCACGGAGCTCGACCTGTGCGACCACGGGGCACTCGAAGCGCTGGTGGATCGCGACGGTGTCTCCGACGTGGTCGCCGTGGCCGTGCGTGAGGACGATGAGATCGCAGCTCTCGGGTGCACGCTCGGACTCGGGACACCGCGGATTCCCGGTGAGGAAGGGGTCGACATACACGCGCTTCCCCCCCGGCGTGTCGACCCGAAACGCCGCGTGCCCGAGCCAGGTCAGCTCCGTCGCCACGAGCCCAATCTAGAGAAAGGACGTCGCGGCCGGGCGGTGATCCGCCCGGCCGCGCCTGCATCCGTCAGCGGTTCGGCGAGACGTCGCCGCAGAGGCCTGGGCTTGCGCACGGAGAGTGAGCCGTCACCGTGACCTTGCGGTTGCCGTTCGAGTCGTTCGACAGCGTGAACCTCACCCACGCGGTGTTGTTCGTCTTGTCCTGTTCGAGGAACACGCCGGTCGGGTCGGTCGTCGACACGAGGTAGTAGTCAGTCCCGTTTGGCAGTCCGGTCAGCTCGACCTGCTGGCCGTCGGTTGCCTGGTGGTACTGGTCGACCCAGCCGGACTGGATGCCCTGGTAGCTCGTGTAGCAGTCCCAGAACACCTTCTGGCTCGTCGGCGCATTGCCGTCGAGGTTGTAGAGGTCGAGGAGGCAGAAGCCCACCTTGATCGACTGTCCTCCGACGACCGGGCCCGTGGGACTTCCCTGGCGCACCTGGAAGAGCGCCACGTTTGCCGTGTGCCAATGGTTGTGCGTCGGGTGGTACTCGAAGGTCGAGACGATCTGCTCCTGCAGCACCGTGTAGCACGGGTCCGACGGCTTCGGCTGCGTCCCGCACAGGAACTGCGCATTCGACGAGCGGATCTCCTGGATCGCGTTCGTGATCGGCGCGGTGCCGATCGGAGGATCCGGTCGCAGCGCCCATGGGCCGGGGCCGGTGTTCGCGATGCCGTTCGAGAAGCGCAAGTACTCGTTCCCCTGTTGGTTGACGAGGTTCAGGTGGTCGGGCACCACGGTCCGCAGGTCCGGGTACTTGGTCATGTCCGGTGCCGGCTTGCCCGCGAGCGCCATCGTTCCGCCGATCGCAAGAACCACACCTCCGGCGACGATCGTCAGGACGATCAGTCGTGCTCTCAACGTTGCTCCTTTCTCCGACGGCCTACCGGCGCGATCCTCCCCCATGGGGAGGACGACGGCAAGGCTCAGAAGGGGAGTGAGCTCATCGCGTCGGTCGCCGCGTCGAGGATCGGCTGCACGACGAAGAACGAGCCGACGGTGACAGCCACCGAGGCGGCGATGGCGACGTTCAGCGCGGGATCACGTGGAGGCGAGCCGCCGGCGACGGCGAGCCGCAGCTCCGCTCCCGAACGCATGTAGAGCCAGCGGACGACGTTCAGGTAGTACCCGAGCGAGACTGCAGTGGCGACCACGCCGATGAGCACGAGCCACCAGTCGCCCGCGTCGTAGGCGGCCGAGAAGACGAACAGCTTTCCGAAGATCCCGCCCGTCAACGGGAAGCCCGCCATGCCGAGCATGAACGTCCACAGCGCGATCCCGTGGTAGGGCCGCTCCCAGCCCATGCCGGCCAAGGAGTCGAGCGTCACCGGCGCCTGCAGCTCGCGCTCGCGCGAGGCGACCACCGCGAATGCCCCGACGGACATCGCGGAGTAAGGGATGAGGTAGTAGAGAAGCGCCTCGCCGCCGCGCTCCGAGTTCGCTGAGATCGCCATCAGCATGAAGCCCGCGTGCGAGATCGACGAGTAGGCGAGCATGCGCTTGA
>Ga0070670_100004495_pt1 | contig 11687 bp, 13 predicted proteins | sample KBSS63metaG_FD_64665 | JGI IMG/M metagenome (GOLD analysis project Ga0070670, IMG submission 64665) | Switchgrass rhizosphere microbial communities from Kellogg Biological Station, Michigan, USA - KBS S6-3 metaG | ecosystem: Host-associated > Plants > Roots > Rhizosphere > Soil ... | reverse complement strand
TCGGCGCTCTGCGCCTAGCCGACGTTGTGCGCTATGACACGGACGGAAAGCGCAACCGCTACCGCCTCAAACACCCCGTCGAGGTGCGCAGTGTGATCGCCGCGCTGTCGCGATTCGTGAGGGTTGCCGCAGACCCAGGCCTGTAACAAGCCATCTTTCCGTGTTTCCGGAATTCCGGAAACATGGAAGTCATCCATACGAGTCGAGATGGGATGCCTTCTATAAAGATCCTGAAATGGTTGTCGACGGATCGTAGAAAACGGACTGACGGTCATTTTAATGTTTTGAGAATTCTCAAAACGAGCAAGGTCTCGCGCCGCGCAATCCAGAGCTTCTCCGAAACTCTCGCCGAAAGGTGCTTCATTACTTTCTCAAGATCTCGACCTTGCGGGAATTCCCGAAACGGAAGTTCAGTCGATCTGGCACCAGATCGAATTCACGATCACGAGCGGTTTTGCTCGATTTCCCATCTCCCCACTCTTAACCGCTCACGTCGTATGGAAATCTTATTGTCCCTTTGCCTTATCCGTGAGGCCTCGGAATGATTCTTGAATCTGTTCACTATTAGACAAACCGCAATTGCTTCCGGAGCCAGACGATGGTTATCGTTAACCATAAGCGCAATTGCTTATCGATTTTTGAAAGCTGTAATGGCGCGCAAGAGGTAAGAAGACGGGCCATACACAACGTCGGCAGTTTCGGCCTCGGTTTGACGCCGAACCTATTCCCGGTTCCCCTCCCTCTTCCAATATCCAAAAGGCCTCAAGGGCCTTTAAAAGGAGAGAGTTATGAATCCTCTATTTATAATCGCCGTGCCACTGGGGTTGGTAATCCTGGGCATGGTACTGAACGGCTTCGATCTCGGGTTCAATCAACCGATGAGTTCCGCCGAGCAAGATCCGGTCAAGAAACTGACCGCGGAAAAGGAATCCTATCGCAAGTTTTTCGATCTCCAGAGAAGCCGGTCGATAAAACGCCAGAAACGGGTCGGCCAGTATGGCTGGTTGATCATGGCCTCCTTCATTGGTGCCTTCATCTGGCTGTATGCGGATACCGTGAGCAAGACGAGCCTTTCGAGTCGCATTGCCGGGCTGCAAACATTGGCGACGGAGGAAGGCAAACAGATGGTTCTCTCGGTAACGCAGAGCGACGGCACTAACGTCAAATACCTGATCAAACTGCCTCAAGCCGATAAATTGCAGGTCACCAAAGAAGCCGCGACCAATGAAAAGGTCTCATCGTGGGAGATCGAAAAATTGGGCACCGCTGTAAGCACCGGAGATAATCCGTTGCCGCTTGGCATCGATCTGAAAATGTCCCAAGTAGCCGTCCAATCCAGATAGACGCGAAATTTCCAGAGAGCTACCTGAGGTGCCGACCCGCGCGACCGGAATTGAATAACGAGACAGCCGAGTCATGGCAAAGAAATGAAGAAACGGACGAACGGAAGCTGTGAGCAAAGAACCGACGACCAAAGAAAAGAAGTAATCGCCCCTCGCCAAAAACAGGAGGGGAGTTTAATGCTCCCCTCCTGACCCAGCATCCGTCTCGCCAAACTTCGTGCGGCCGACATCGGTAGGTACTACTGGTAAGGAAGTCCGTTACTGGCTCAACCAGCACGGGGAAACCCGCATGCTTACTCAAAGCTCTCGAAAAAATCATCCATGCGTCCGGCAAATTGATTTAGCTCCTCATTTCGACGCTTCGAGAATCTTCGAAACGTGGAAGTTTCTGCAGAGAATGAGCATGAACACGGATCACGATCACGAACGCTGCTTTAGCTCCGTGCCCTGACGCCTGACGGGTGGCGCCCACCCGCTGACAATTTCTTATCGTTCATCCTTTTTCTGAATCCCCTGACGACTCACGCCTGATTTCTGACGGTTTCTTCGCGAGTCACGGCTTAGTAAAAACTCTGTCCGCAGCAACGTCAAAGTGTCAGGTTGAGAGCAACGTGAAAATGTCAGGGTGAGAGTTGGTTGGGTGAGTTTGGTAGATCGGAAACATCCTGGCAGATACGTTTAATTGCCCACGATTGGTTCAGCGTGTATCGTTTCGTCATGACCATTTTGCGGCGTGTCGGTTTGAAGGTGGTCATTTCTTTCGCACTCCTCTGTCTAATTGTTCTCATCACGCTCTTTTTCACATTTCGCTCGGCAAAATTTAAGCATTGGTTGGAAGCGGAGCTATCGGAGCGAAGCGGTTTTCAAATCCAAATAGCGAATCTGTCGTTCCGTCTACCCTTTCACATCGTGGCCGACAAAGTGCAAGTCTCCAAGCCGGGAGCGCTCGTTCTCAACGCAGCTCGGTTGAGTATCACGATCACGCCGTTTGATGCGCTATCGAATACGTTGCAAAGGCTCGATGTCGAAAACCCCGTTCTGCAACTCGATTTAGAGGAAATGCTGAAATCAACGACCAAGGCTTCGGTCGCAATCGCGCTGCGCCATCTGAATGTCCGAGAGGGAACCATCGTCTTAAAAAAGGGGGAAGCCACAGTCTTCGAGCTGCCAAAGATCAATCTGAGCGCGGATAATTTGAACCTAGGTCGGCAGGCGGGCATCGATCTGCGTGCCGATCTGCCCCAGTTAAACGGTGAACTGCTACTCCATACGAGCGGCCCACCGCGCAATTTAGAGATGGACATTGTGGTTCGACCGAAGCATGAGCAGAGCTCCTCGGTGCGGCAAAAACCAGACGGCGCGTCGAGCGAAATCCTGCGCGTGCACGCTGCGCTGCGCGCGCCGGAGAACGAAGGCGCCGAAGCGACCATCGGAGCCAAGTTTCACGAGCTTGTGATTGGGAAGGCCCAGCTCAGCGGTGATCTGGCGAGCCATATTGCCATCGACCGTGGGTGGACCAATGCCGCGTTCTCCGGTCGCGCCGTTTTGATCGACTTCCCTAAAGCGATTTACCCCGCTCTCCAAAAACTTCCCAATGGAGCAGCATCGGCAGATTTTACCGGTGCCTTCGCGTTCTCGAGCAAAACACTTTCCGTGAAATCAGTGGAGATCGCTTCACCGCTCGGAGCGGGCAGCGTCGAAGGTGAGATTCGCTTCGAGCCACAGGCGCGCATCGCGCGAGCGAAGCTCGGCATCCGGGAAATTCCCTGGGACAGCGTCAAGGCAGTGTTTCCCGCGCCGCTCGATCGCTGGATCTATCAAGGCGGGGGCGATCTCGATCTAAATATTAGCGGTGTGCTCGACGCGCTCGATGTCGAAGGCATCCTGCGCAGCGCCGCGCTTCGAATTCGCGGCGAAAATATGAACATCGGCAATCTCGCCGTCGCGGCGCCGCTACGATGGAAGAACTCTACTCTGCGGATCGACGATGCCAAACTAAGCGGAACGCAAATCACCTATGGCGCAAAGGATCAGTGGCAGGCTTCGGCCGAACAGCTGCTGGCCAGCGCTTCCTTCGAGGTTGAGCGCAACGCCGGGTTCAAAATCAGCGGCGTATTCACAACCGGCGGTGGCAAATTTAGCTCGCCGGACAGCGCCAAGGCCGGTGACAATATCAAGCTCAGCGGCCCCTTCGAAATCGCCTGGCTTCCGGGCAAAGCTTCGATCCATCTCACCGGCAACTGGCGCGCTGAGGCGGGGGAAATATTATGGGGTAAATTTTTTGCCGACCTCAAAACGCGCGCGCCCGCGTTCGAGGTCGACACGGAATATTGGCGCGACAATGATCGGCTGATTTGTCATCACTGCAAATTGAATCTCGTCAATATCGGCGCCATTGACCTGAGCGGTTCCGTCGAGCATCTGACCGGCGCGCCCGCGCTCCGCCTGCAGGCCGAAAGCAAGAACTTTCTCCCTGGGGGATTTTTCGATTTCGCGCTGCGCGAGTCCTTCAACCGGCAGTATCCGCTGCTCGATAAAGTTTCACTGCAGGGACAAATGACTTTCCAGCTGAAAGTCGACGGCGCCCTCGACGGCCTCGCGGCAGAGGGTGACTGTACCCTTCGCAATGGCGCAATTCGAACAAAAGACATGGCCTGGCAGATCGGGCCCATCACGCTCGATTTGCCCTTTCAGGTGCGTTTCCCGGGAGCCCAACAGCAACCGATCGGCAATGTCAGGCGCGGCACCTTGTCGATTGAGAAGCTTTCATTTGGAACGCAATCGTTCGGGCCGGTTACGACAGCCGTTTCACTTGCGAATAACGCTCTGCAATTTTATCAGCCGCTCCATGTAGCCGTCTTCGCCGGCGAGGTCGAAGTTGCCAATCTATCCTGGCCCGACATCATCAGCGCTCCTCAACGCATGTCCTTCTCCGGTGCTGTCAAGCGCTTGCAACTGCAGCAACTCACGGAGGCTTTGAGCTGGCATCCGTTTACAGGAACCCTGAGCGGCTCAATCCCGCAAGTACAATCCGAAGAAAATTTGCTCCGCACCAGCGGTGAAATTCAGGCGCAAGTTTTCGGCGGCCGGGCACGCATCGGCAAGCTCGAAATCGAGAACCCATTTTCGTCGCTGCCGTCGATCAAGCTCGATGCCAGTTTGGACGGTATCGAGCTGGAACAACTCTCGAAAACTTTTGAATTCGGCCGCATCTCAGGTATTCTCGAAGGCAATATCAACGATCTGGTGATCACCGATAACCAGCCAGCGCAATTTAACGCCCAATTCCATTCCGTCGATCGCGATACCGAGCAGCGCATCAGCGTGGAAGCACTCAATAAGATTACCGTGTTGAGCTCCGGCGAGAATGCCGGCTCGCTCTACGGAGGTCTCGCCGGGTTTTTTGACAGCTTTCGCTACAGCAAGCTCGGGTTCAAGGCTGACTTGAAAAATGACCGGCTCACCTTGCGCGGAGTCGAAACTCGCGGCGATCAAGAATTTCTCGTCGTCGGTAGCTTTCTGCCGCCGACCGTGAACATCATCAGCCATACGCAAGTCATCGCCTTCTCCGAGCTCCTGCGGCGGCTGCAGAGCATCAAATCGGATTCGACGGGAAAATAAAGGCCGCAACACCCAACAAACAATCACCTCAAAGAAAGCAACATGGAGGAACGATGCTGAAACGAATGATTTTTCCGGTCGCTTTTATTGTGAGCGCCTGCGTCACCGTAAACATCTATTTTCCCGCGGCGGCGGTGGAACGCGCCGCCGACCAGATTGTCAAGGAAACCTGGGGCGCGCCGGGCGAACAACCCAAACCCAAATCCGAGCCCCAGAGCCGAAATACATTTTCGCCAGCCGCAGTCGTCTCGGTGAGCTTCGTCGAACAAGCCTACGCTCAGGATGCGGACATCAATGTTTCCAATCCCGCGATCCGTGCATTGAAGGAATCGATCAGAGTTCGCAGCGACGCAATCAAGCCGTACATGGATCGCGGTAATATCGGCATCGCTCAAGACGGGATGCTCGCGCTACGCAGTACGGACGGCCTGAGCCTCAAGGAGCGCGCCGACACCCAACAACTGATCGGCGCGGAAAATCGCGATCGCGAAGCGCTCTATGCCGAAATTGCCAAAGCGAACAACATCGCCAAAGAAAGTATCCCGAGGATCAAGACGATCTTCGCCCAGAGCTGGATTGATCAGGCGCGGCCGGGGTGGTGGATTCAAGATAATCAAGGAAACTGGAAGAAGAAGTAGCGGCAGCCGTTGGCTGCCGTGCTGTTTGCTGAAGCAACTCTCTCCTCAATTCCTGCAGCATCACGTCTGACTATTTTATATGGCATGTCCGGAGGCGCGGAAGTTCCTCCGACGTTCCATCAGCTCGAACTCACGATCACGAACACTCCGTTTAGATCCATCAAAAAAGAGCCGCTTATCACTAAATGGTCTGCAACGTCCGGAACGGAGTGATGCGGTAGAGGGGGTTTGGACGGCTTGATCGATTGCTTTAATTTATGCCTATGAATATGGATGGGTCGGAAGCGAAAAAGGAGATTTCATGAGCAAAACGACACGTCCACGATGCCTGTTCTTGGTGTGTGCGCTGTTGTTGCAGTACCTGTTGATGATTCCGCGCCTTGCCCCCGGACAGGAAAAGGCTCTGATCGAGGCGGCCCGGAAGGAAGGCAAAGTCACCATCTTCGGCTCGCTCCAGGACGAGGTGATGAAGGAGATCCAGGCGAGTTTCGACAAGAAGTATCCGGGCGTCAAAAGCGTCTACTGGCGCGCATCGACGACGGCGGTGATGGACCGGGCGATCAATGAATTTCGCACCGGCAAGGTCTCCTGGGATATTTTTTTCACCGGCATCGATGCCATGGAGATCATGAGAAACGAGGGAATGTTTCTCAAGTATCAGACTCCGGCGGCCAAGAACTTCGATAAGCCGTACCACCATCCGTTCTACAGCCCGAATTATCGCAGCTCGATCATCGGCTTTGTCTACAACACCGACTATATCAAAGCGCCGGACGCGCCCAAGTCCTACGGCGATTACGTCGATCCGAAGTGGGACGGCAAGACCACCATGTCCGATCCCACCTCGCACACTTCCATGGCTAAATGGCTCTCCAGTTTGCACCTGGTTTTGGGTGACAAAAACAAGGAAGACGAATACGTCCAGCGCTTGGCCGCGAGCCGCCCGCTGCTGCATCGCTCGCTCACACCGGCCGTGGAAAGTATCGCGAATGGCGAGAAGCCGCTCGGCATCGCTTACATCAAATATGTTTGCGATATGAGGAAAGTCGGCGCGCCGCTCGATTACGTGCGCTTGCCCGCGTACCTGGGTGAAAGCAACTACATCGCCATCGGCTCCAAGTCGGCCAACGTCAACGCCGCCAAATTATGGATCGACCATTGGTACAGCCGGGAGAGCATGGAAGCGCTCGCCAAGGATTGCGAGTTTGTCAATTTGCGTGGCGTTCATCCGCCGCTCAAAGATGTTGAAAAAATAAAGTTCGTCGAAGAGATCCAGCGAAGCGAAAGCGACTACAAGCAGCTCGGCGAGAAATACGGCAAGTTTTTCAAGAAATGAAACGTCAGATACTCTAAAGAGCGCGCACCGCTTTCTCCAGCGCGCTGAGCGCACCGTCGTAGAGTTCTTTGCCGATCTCCGGACTGGCCGCGGACGGCATGCCGATGACGCCTTCCGCCGAATGCTCCTGCATATTCACGTAGCGTTTGATGCCGCTCGTCGGACCGGGCTCCTCGATGCCGAGAATTCCCGGCGGGATCTCTTGGCGATGAACCAGCCCGGGCGCGAGGTAGAGCATCAGCGATGTTTCCAGTTCCCCCGAATGACCCATGCCGCTCGATTTGGTTTTCTTGAGCGACTTGACCAGATCCGGCACCAAGTCCCAGTAGGCTAGAGTGTTCACCGTGAGACCCAGCTCGACGAAGAGTTCCTGTCCCAGCACTTCCAAGCTCGAGCGGTTGCCGCCGTGGCCGTTTAACAGCACGATGCGGCGCAAGCCGTGGTGGTGCAGCGACGCGCAGATATCGTGTAAGACGTCGATAAAGACCCTGGCGCGCAATGTGATGGAGCCCGGAAAGTCCATATGATGCGCCGAAACGCCGGTCCAAATCGGCGGCACGAGCAAGATCTCCGGTATTTTCTTCTCAAGATCTTCGGCCAGGCGCGACGCGACCAAGACATCGACCTGAAAGGGCAGGTGCGGGCCATGTTGCTCCATAGAGCCCACCGGAACCAGGGCAACGAGGGTTTCTCTGTCGAGCTTTTTCACTTCCGGCCAATGCAGTTCAGCAAGTTTCATGTTGTCGCTCCGTAAAGAATGGGTTTTCAGCTAAACACAAGGAAACGTCGATCTCGAATTCCTCAGGGCGCCACGCGCGAAACCGCACATGACGTGCACGAAATTGCGTTTCGTAACCGCTAGCAAATAAGCCGCTGCCATCGCAAGCCCGATCGTGTTCATTTCGAGGCTTCGAGAACCCCGAAACGTGGAAAGTTCCGCAGGGATGGGATCAGCACGATCGCAAACACGGATAACAACCACGCGTGCGTTTCCTAAATCCGCAGCGTCCGTCATCCTGTTTCCTCACGGCTCACGCCGGGGCTATTTTGTTGCCATTACCTGCCGCTGGATGCGTGTTGTTTTGCCCGTATCCGTCTAGTTCCGTGTTTCCGGAATTCCGGAAACATGGATGTCACCCATACGAGTTGAGATGAAAGGGTTTGTGAAGATGGCGGAAGGGTTGTAGACGAAACGGCAAAGACGACTGACGGTCATTTTGACGTTTTGAGAGTTTTCAAAACGAGCAAGTCTCCCGCCGCAATTCAGTGCTTCTCCGAAACTCTCTCCGAGAGGGTTCCTTCATGCCTGTTTCGAGATCTCGACCTTTCGAGAATTCCCGAAACGTGAAAGTCTCCCCTCCGAATCTGTCCTTGAACTTTTGAACCTTGAACACTTGAACGAACTTTATCCTGTAACTTTTGGAACGGAGCGGTCTGTCCTGAGCGAGTCGAAGGAAAGTGGTTGAACCCTTCGATAGGACTCGCGGCAGGCTGCTGGAACGATTTGAGACTGAGCCGATCGCTTCATCCCTTGCCCTGGACTATTATGGTTGATATCATAACAACTATCATAGTCAGGGGAGAATCTATGAAGACTGTTAGCGCCCTGGAGATGCGAAAGAAGTTTGGTAGCGTCTTGGACATGGTGACCAACCAAGGCATTCCCGTGACCATATGCCGGGCCGACAAACCCTTGGCCGTTTTAGTCCCTATCGAAGATTATAGGTCCAAGAGTCTGGGCCGCGAACACCGGCTGCGCCGTGCCGCCGAACGAATCGACGAGTGGAAAAAGCGGCATGCCAAAAAGCTTAAAAACCTCGACGTCACGAAAATCTTGAGAGAGAGCCGAGCGGAGAGATGACGGTGGTCGATGCCTCTGTCGTTCTCAAGTGGCTTCTAGCGGAGCCTTCCGAAGCGGCCGAGGAGCTTCTGGAAATGCACCTCAATGGCAGCGATCCGTTGGTTGCCCCTGAGCTTCTCTACTACGAGATCGGCAATGTCCTAGTTACCAAGACGAAATTGAGCGCTCAAGATACATCAGATCTCTTTGGATATTTTGTCGACCTGCAAATTGAAGCCTACAGCTTGGGCCCTGACGAATACACAACGACGATCGATTTAGCTCAGCGGTACAAACTCAGCGTATACGATGCCGCTTATCTCGGGCTGGCTTTAGCTCTCGATAGCCGGCTGGTTACTGCCGATCGCAGACTCGCGAACCGCGCTGCGGCTACGAAGATTATTCAAGCGATTTAGCTGGTGAACGTTTGAACCCTTCGACATACTCAGGGCAGGCTCTTGGACATTTGAAACTTTTGAACGGATGCAGTGGCCGTGCCCCGGAGTTAAGTGGAACGGAGCGAAGCAATAGAACTGCTGGAACATCTGGATGGATTCGGCTTTATGTGATCACGGCATTTCTCTGAACACGTTCACGATCATGTCGTTTTTCCGGCGCGACGACCCACGAATCACGATCACGACTGACCGAGCAGCTGATATGGTTCGATACGATACGGCAGGCAAAGAGGTTCGCTATTGGTTGAAACATCGTGGCGAGACGCGCGCGTTGTTGAGGTCTCTCGAAAAGGTCATACACGCCTCGGGCAAACTCGGTTAACCTCCTCATTTCGAGGCTTCGAGAATTCTCGAAACGTGAAAGTTTCCATCGCGAACGCGATCACGAGCCACGAACACGTCTTAAAGCCTTTATCCGTTATCCTTCATCTTTCCCGACAAGCACGCTAACGCCCAGCACCATCACGACTCCGGGGTTTCTCGGCATCCAATCCCCTCATGGGTCACGCCTCATGCGTATGCGCGGCTTATCGCTGTCCCATTTGGACGGCTGCAACGGTTCAGATATATTGTGAACCGAAGCTGAGAACTGTTTTCGCGAGGGCTTTTATGAGCAAACTTTCGGTAGTGCATAGCGACCCTGAGATATTGGGTGGAACTCCTGTTTTTAGGGGCACGCGCGTTCCGCTGCGAAATTTGTTTGATTACCTCGAGCGCGGGCATGACATTGATGAATTTCTCGACGCTTTTCCCTCGGTCTCTCGTGAGCAGGCGATCGCGGTGCTTGAGACCGCGCACGAGGCTTTGACAGCAGATGCGCGTTCTGCTCGATGAGCAACTGCCCCGGCATCTCGTCAGGGAAATCCACGGCCACGACGTCAGTACGGTTCAACAGCGGGGTTGGGCTGGGCTTAAGAATGGTGAGTTGCTTCAGGTTACCGCTGATGCCGGTTTCGAAGTTCTCGTGACCGCTGACCGTAATCTACAGTTTCAGCAAAACCTCTCCCGATCGCGAATCGGAATTATCCTGCTCATCGCGCCGAGCAACGCTCTTGAAGACCTTCTTCCGCTTGTGCCGAACCTGCTTGTTGCGATTCCTAAGACCCGCGCGGGCGAGTTGCTGCGTGTCGAACGTTAGTCCTGCCTCGTCACACCTACGGAAATATCGAAGAATCAAGAAACATGCATCACGCTCACGTCCGTTTGCCGAGCCCAACACGATTACGAGCCACGAACACGTCTTTTTTTCAGGCCACGACTCAGAACTACGCTGACGCCCAGTCACCATCACGAATCCGAGGTTTCTCGGCATCCCAATCCCCTCAGCCTGACGCCTAACCGCCGACGGCTGATGCCTCAAGCTCCTCGGTTGCCTGCTCCCCATAACCCGATGGCCATAAAATTCTTGTCACAAAGCCGCAGAATCCGTTAGATTGCGAAAAACTTCACCCCCAACCGAGCTGAAGCGTTTCCACTCCGCTGGTGAAACGAGCTGAACGGTTTGTCTGTGCGCCATGCTTGTTAGCGGCTAGTTGCTTGATTATATTCGCTTATAAGCTAAAATAGAGTTAGTGGAAATCCGACATTATGTTACTGCATCGGGGAGGGACCTATTTCAGGAGTGGTTAGATGATCTCGGCGATCTGAAGGGACGAGTCATTATCCAGCGGCGGATCGACCGCATCCTCAAGGGAAACCTCGGCGACCATAAATTTGTGAAGATGGAGTATGGGAATTGAGAATCGACTTCGGCCCCGGTTACCGGGGCTCAAGACGCAGCGACCACTGTCCTTTTACTCTGTGGTGGATCAAAGCGATCGCAATCGGCTGATATCAAGCAAGCGGTCCGTTACTGGCTGGACTATCAGGGGAGGAAAAGATGACTCGCAAATCAAAGTTTGAATCATCCCGTAGCCACGAAGAGGCGACGGTAGAGAGTTTTCGGAAAGACCCAAAATTTGCCGCCGAGTACTTGAACTCAATCCTCGAGGATGGAGACCAGGAGGAATTGATGCTGGCGCTGCGCCGGATGTCCGAAGCTTTTGGTGGAGTCCAAAAACTTGCGGGAAAAGCGCGTCTGAACGCCAATACGCTCTATCGCACGCTATCGCCCAAGGGAAATCCAGAACTCAAAAGTTTGCGGGCAATGCTAAGGGCGATGGGAATGCAATTGACTGTTCGCCCTTTGAGCAAGCGCGTCGCATGAGCTAGTCGCTCTGGAGGGAGCCATGCCAAAAATCATTTCCTGGTGCTGATGCTTTTTTGATGCCCCGCTCACGCTCAGCACGATCACGAACAGCTTTTGCTCAGAGAGCCGCCGCCTAACCCCTTATCGTTCACTGGACACATGTCACCTGATGTCGAACACTTTTAGGTTAAATCGTGTACATGCCACATGATGTCGAACAGGTGTAGTTTCATGTTTGATGGTCATCACGGAATCTCCTTTTC